>OINH01000197.1_pt1 | contig 12509 bp, 8 predicted proteins | sample 1585171 | NCBI WGS metagenome assembly OINH01 (sample SAMN02674597, study PRJEB24791) | human gut metagenome, SKBSTL013 | isolation source: stool | host: Homo sapiens | place: USA | reverse complement strand
CAACAGTATTACTAGCAATTTGCTGTACATAAAAGTACTGATGCTGTCAATGATGATTCCTAACATAAATTCTCTCCTTGTACGATATTCTCGTATAATAATCTGGATCAATAGTTACAATTTTTATTGCAGCTACTTTAATTCAACAGAAAAATAGACAGTCCCTGCCTGAGGGACTGCCCATTCATTTTAAAAGTATGCGATTTTACTGTCTGCGTCGTTTTTGTATCTTATGATATAATCGCGATTTTCAGAATTCTGATAAATGATGAATATCCCGTTTTCCTGCCGTCTGTCGGCAGAAAGGTCCGTTGAACCTTCTTCGTATGGCTTCAGAAGCTTTCGCTGCTGGTTTAAAAACCTATCTGTTATTATAATAACTCATTCGTATTGATTACGCAATTACAATTATCACTTGGCCATGATTTTCTGAGTGCCCCATAGGAGATCAGAAAGTTGGCAAACCAGCCAGCTGGTACAGCGAGCCAGACAAATGCAATACCAAAACGCGGTGCAAAAATCAAAGCAACTGACAAGCGGATCGCAAGATTTACCATATTAGCAACAAGAAATGGACGCATGATTCCAAGACCGCGAAGGACTCCATCTGTTGCCATCTTGACACCCATGAAAATGAAAAAGTAGCCTAGCCATCTCATATAATCCCCTGATACCTGATAAGCTAAAGCAGTTCCGTCTTTTCCTAAGAATAACGAAGAAATTTGCGTATGCAATGTCTCAATAACTATAAAAGCAAGAACTGCAAAACATAAATCTAACACCAGTGCAGCATGATATCCTTTTTTGATACGTTCGTTTTTCTTTGCACCAAGATTTTGGGAAACATACGGTGAAACTGCATTTCCAATAGATACAAATATCAGTGAAAATACATTCTCTACTCTCATCGTTGCCGAATAACCCGCTAGTGCCTGTGTACCAAATGGATTTACAACCGCCTGTACAATCATCATCCCAATTGACACTGTAGACTGCTGAAGAACCGAAGGTACAGCAATTTGAAGCATGGAATGTAACTCCTGCCTGTCAAACCAGTTAAAGCGGCTTTTATATCGACGCATCCGGCTAAGGAAAAGCAAAAGTGAAAACACCGCAGAAATTCCCTGTGCTATAAGAGTCGCAAGGGCTGCACCAAACACACCGAGACCAAGTCCGGCCACCATCCAGAGATCCATAAAAATATTTAAGATTGACGAAAATATCAGGAGCCCCAGCGGGATTTTTGATTCGCCTATGGAGGTAAACATGGTGGAAAGAATGTTGTACATGAACAAAAACGGGAAGCCCACAAAATAGACCCGCAGATACAGCACCGCATCCTCCAGAATGTCGGCGGGGGTCTGTAAGCCGCTCATCATAGCACGGGAAAAGCTAAAGCCAAAAACGCCAAGGACAACGCTCAAAACCAGAAAGCTGAGCAGGGACGTTGACACGATGGTTTTCATTTTGCCATAGTTTTTAGCGCCAAAATAGCGGCTTACCAGCACACCGGCACCCACACCGGCACCCAGTGCCACGCAAATAAAAACATTGGTCAGCGCAGCACAGGCACCGACAGCCGCCAGTGCCGAGGAGCCGACAAACTGGCCGACTATGATGGAGTCCGCCATATTATAGACCTGCTGAAAAAAGCTGCCCAGGATCATTGGCATTGCAAAAACCGTCAGCGCTTTCAGCGGCGCATCTGTGATCAAATATTCATCTTTCGACATGATCTATTTCCTTTCAAGCTGTGTTTCTCTCAATTTTTTTAAATTGCTCTGGCCAAGTATACCACGCTTTTTCCCTACTGAAAAGCTCCCGCTTGCATTCTCGCAAACTGCTTTTATAACGTCCCGTTTCCCTTTCTCTCGTCTTGACAAGCCCTTTTCTTCCGATTACAATACCAAAAAGAGCCGGCGGGCGGTCTTTTTGCTGCCTGCTGCCACAATCTTCCGGGAAAGGAACTTTTTCATGGAACCAAAAACAAAACAATCTCTGCTCGTTACCGTGGTAGGGGTAACGCTTTTTGTAGCGCTGCTGCGGCTTTCTGACGTTCTGGCCTTTGCCGCAAAGCTGATAGATCTGGTACTGCCCATTCTGGCGGGCGGCATTCTGGCGCTTTTTATCAACGTGCCCATGACCGGTCTGGAAAAGCGGCTGAACCGCCTGTTCGGCAAGGCCAAAAAGCAGCCCTCGGCGAAAGCCATCCACCTTCTCAGCTTTTTCATCACCCTGCTGGGCGTTGTGCTGGTGCTGGTATTGGCGCTGACTTTGCTGATTCCGGAGCTGGTGCAGTCCTTCCACAGCCTGTATGTGCAGATCGAGGCCAATATTCCCCGCTGGACTGCCTATCTCAACGCACAGGATGCTGACATGGGCTGGCTGATGAACTGGCTGGAGGGCATCAACTGGGAGCAGCTGCTGCACAAGGTCACCGCAAGCATCGACACGGTGCTGGTCAATGCGGTAGGGGCTGTCTCTGCCACGGTGAATATCGCGATCACCGCCTCGTTTGCGCTGATCATCTCCGTCTATATGTCACTTAGTACGGAGAGCCTCGGCCACCAAGCCCGCACGCTGGTGTGCGCCTACCTGAAGCCCGCCCACGCCGCCGGGGTGCTGAAGTTCTGCCGGCTGTTCCGGCAGTCCTTTGCAAACTTTTTAACGGGACAATGCAGCGAGGCAGTGATCCTTGGCGTTCTGATGGCTCTTGCATTTTCCGTTTTCAAGATCCCCTACGGCAGTCTGGTGGGCGTGCTCACCGCCATCTGCGCCATCATCCCCTATGTGGGTGCACTGATCTCCTGCGTGGTCAGTGTGTTCCTTGTGCTGTTGGTAGACCCTGTGCTGGCGGTGCGCTGCCTGATCGTGTACCTTGCCGTGCAGTTTGTTGAAAACCAGTTCATTTATCCCCGTGTGGTGGGCAAATCCGTGGGGCTTTCGCCGCTGTACACCCTTATTGCCGCCATGATCGGCGGAAAGCTTTTTGGCATCATCGGCATTATCTTCTTTATCCCCCTGACAGCGGTGGTCATCGAGCTTGTAAAAGAGGACACCTTTCGGCGTCTGCGCGCAAAAGAGCCCCTGCAATAAAACAGCGTGCCCGGAATACCATAACCCCTGATACCCTTCCCCGGTGTCAGGGGTATTTTTATGCCGTGCAGCTGCAAAGCACGCGGTTGTTCGCCCTTTTCCATGCAAAATCCTTCAAAAAACAGCTTGAAACACTTTTGTTACAATGATACAATATGATTGTTATTTTATGGGAAAATCGGCGTATGCCCCGTGCGGACAGGCCGCGAGCGTAGGGGTTCCTGTGGGGTGTGTAAGAATCGCTAAGGTAGCACTGCGCTCCTGCACTTGCGCAGTACTGCCTTCCGAAAATGTGAGGAAAGTATATTTATATGATAAAAAAGATCTCCCGCCGCTCCTTTTTGCAGGCTTGCAGCGTTGCAGCTGCCACGGCAGCGCTGACCGCCTGCGGCGGCGGTAAGGCTGAAAGCAAAACAGCAGATGCGCACGAAGCCGTCACCTTTATGGCACCTTATAAGGAGATAGAAGCCTTTATTGAGCAGGTACACAGCGTTTACCCGGAAGTGAACATCGAGGTCGTGCCATACAGCGGCGATAACACCACCACCTGTTTGCAGAATATGTTTGCGGCAGGCGACCTGCCGGACGTCTGCACCTTGACCTACTACGACCCCCAGATCGATCTGGTCTCCGACAAACTGCTGGACCTTTCCGGCTACGATTTTACGGATAACTATGTGGAGTCCCGTCTGCAGGACGTGTTCGACAACGGTGCCATCTATCTGCTGCCCTCGGTTTACAACTGCTACGGCATCACCTACAACAAGACCCTGCTGCGAGAACACGGCTGGGAGCTGCCCAATTCTTTCGCTGAGCTGGAAGTGCTGGCTGCAAAAGCCAAGGAAGCCGGGGTCGATCTCTGCCTGCCGCAGATCCAGTATCCGGGCTACGGTTTCCAGTATCTGTGCAACATTGCAGATGCCGATTTCCTTGGCACACTGGACGGCAGACTGTGGCAGAAGGATTATCTTTCCGGCAAGGCAAACGTCAGCAACACCCCCGGCATGATGCAGGCAATGGCGTATGTCAAAAAGTGGAAGGACATCGGGATGCTGAACGACTCCGGCGATGCTCTTGACGACAATGTGACCCTGCAGAGGATGGCCGAGGGGAATACCCTGTTTTTGATCGGAAACACCAACGGCATTGTGGAGGCAGACGGCAACGCCGATAAATTCGGCCTGATGCCCTATCTTTCCGAGGACGGCACCCAGAATGTTTTTGTGCTGAATGTGAACCGCTTCTACGGTCTGAATAAAAAGCTGAAACAGAACCCCCAAAAGCTGGAAGATGCGCTCAAGGTGATGCGTGTGCTTTCCACCGTTGCAGGCACCAGCGCTCTGCAGCCCGCAACGGCGCTGAAAAGCAGCCTGTTGCCCTTCAAGGGTGCAAAGGCAGACGGCACCTACTATGCCGACATCGCCGATACCCTGAACGCAGGCAACACCGCGCCCTTTATCTATTCCGGCTGGGAAAACACCTTCGTGACCACCGGCCTTAAAATGCTGGACTTCATGAAGGGCAACGCCACCATGGAGGATGTCATCCGTCAGCTGGACGAGGATCAGGACAGTGTGGTGAACAACACCCCGGATGTCATCACTACCGTTACGGAGGAGCTTTCGCAGCAGGACTGCGCCATGCTGGTGGGCCGCTGCTTTGCACAGGCTACCGGCAGCGACCTTGCGCTGGTCTCGCTGAGCACATGGATCCCCGGCAACCCCACCGAGCAGAACCACCACGGCGTAGCCGCCAAGCTGTACGCCAAGGGCATTACGGATTACGACCTTTCGGTCATCCTGCCCACCGGCTGGAACCGCACCATCCAGACCGTCACCCTGACCGGGCAGCAGATCAGCGACCTGCTGGCTTCTGGCTACGATGCCTACGGCAACGGCAAGGGCTACCCCTATGTGCTGGTAAGCCCGGTGCAGCCGGAGGCGGGCAAGACCTATCAGGTTGCCATCTGCGGTGTGAGCGACCGGCTGGCTGCCGAAGCAACGGTGACAGACAGCGGCGTGGTGGGCATGGATGCCGCAAAAACCTTCTTTGGTGCTTACACCACCATCAGCCGGGCAGACACCGCATGGAGTTGAATAAAACGGACAGGAGATACTGGATGTGAACAACAAAATCTATAAAAAGCTGTTTGTGGGCTTCGGCTTTGTCAGCATCGTGTTGATCCTGACCCTTTTTGTCATGAGCCAGACCTACATCCAAAACCTTGTCTACCACGAGCGTCTGAGCCAGATGGAAGAGGTCACCCACCAGATGTTCCATAGTCTGGAGGATGTGATCGACAACCACTGGGACGAGGTGAATGTACAATGCAATTATTTGTACTACACTCCGTTAAAGACCGATACCGAGTTCTATCGCTATCTGAAAAAGCTGTCGGAGCTTTCCAATTACCATGAAAAACAGATCGAACTGATTGCCGTGGATGCTGCCGGGCGTTATTATACCGAGTATGGCCGCACGGGTCTGCTGCGGGAAATGAACTATCTGGAAAACGCGCCGCAGCGGGTCAGCTATGTTTCCAATTCGCTGACCGTGGACGACTCCCGGATGGTGTTTCTGGAACAGCTCTCCACCCCCATCACACTGCAAAGCGGAGAGAAAGAGATCACCCTGCGCTACTTTGGTATTTCGCAGAGCATGACCCAACTGAACGATTATTTCCGCTGCGACGCCTACGAAAATAACAACAGCGTCTATGTACTGGACAACAACGGTTTCAAGCTGTTCAACGCCAATGATACCGAGCTGTTGAAGGGGCACAACGTATACACCGTGCTCTCCCAGATGTCCTATCTGCACGGTTCTTCCTTTGCAGCAGCAAAGGAGCGGCTTGCCCGCACAGGCTCCTGTTATTCCAACGCCGTGCTGGACGGGACTGAGTATTACTACGCCCTGAAGCAGATGGAAAACGCCCAGTGGACGCTGGCGTTCCTTGTTCCGGCAAAATATGTGGCCGTGAATACGCAGAAGCTGGTCAATATCGTCATGGTCGTTATTGTAGGCTTTGCAACGGTGTTTTCGATCATGGCAGTCATTGCTGGCTTGTTCCTCCTGCGGGAAAAGCAGCAGCGGGAGCTGCGGGCCGAAAAAGAGACGAACCTCCGTCTGGAGCAGTATAACATCCAGCTGACGCAGGCCAACGACGAGATGCGGCGGGCGCAGGATGCTGCCGCCGAGGCGTTACAGTCCGCCGAGCGTGCCAGCAAAGCCAAGACGGACTTCCTTTCCAACATGAGCCACGATATCCGCACCCCCATGAACGCCATCATCGGCATCACCGCCCTGATGAAAAACGAGCTGCACGAGCCGGAAAAGCTTGCCGAGCATCTGGGCAAGCTGGAAAGCTCCGGTCAGCTGCTGCTGGGCATCATCAACAATATTCTGGATATGAGCCGCATCGAGAGCGGCAAGACCACCCTGCATGTGGAAAAAATGAACCTGCCTCAGCAGGTCAGCCAGCTGGACAGCATCATCCGGCAGCAGGCAGGCCAGCGCCGCCAGAGCTTTACGGTAAGCACCAATCTGCAGCACGAAAACGTGCTGGGCGACCCCAACCGCTTGAATCAGGTGCTGATGAACATCCTCTCCAACGCGGTCAAGTATACGCCCACCGGCGGGCATATCCGGTTGGAGGTGGAGGAACTGCCCCGGAACGAGCACTACGCCCGGTACCGCTTTGTGGTGCAGGACGACGGCATCGGCATGAGCGCGGACTACCAAAAGACCCTTTTCGACCCCTTTACCCGTGAGGAGCGCTCCGGCACCAACAGGGTGCAGGGCACCGGCCTTGGCATGGCCATTACCAAGAGCATCGTAGACCTGATGGGCGGCTCCATCAGCGTGGAGAGCGCCACCGGCAAGGGCACCCGCTTTGAGGTGGTGCTGGAATTTCCCATTGATACCGAAGCGGACGCGGTGCAAAAGGCGCAGGCGCTCCCGGAGGAAGCGGAGGCTGCTTCTCCCCTGTCCGGCATGAAGTTCCTCTGTGCCGAGGATAACGCCATCAACGCCGAGATTCTGCAAATGCTGCTGGAAACAAAAGGCGCAAGCTGTACCATCTGCCCCAACGGTCAGGAGATCGTGGATGCCTTTGCCAGCGTAAAGCCCGGCGACTATGATATGATTTTGATGGACGTGCAGATGCCGGTGATGGATGGCCTGGAAGCCACCCGCCGCATCCGCAGCGGCGAAAACCCGCTGGGACGCACCATTCCCATCCTTGCCATGACCGCCAACGCCTTCCTTGAGGATATGCAAAAGAGCAAGGAAGCCGGCATGGACGAACACCTGTCCAAGCCTGTGGACATCAGCGCACTGGAACAGGTGGTAAAGCGCTTCCGCGTTACCCCCCCCCGAAAATAAATAGCGGTCTGCAGCGCTTTTGTCGCAAAGCGCCGCATAACCTTGCATAAAAAAACTGCTGCCCCTTTGCCCGGACGCTTTGGCATCCGGTACGGGGCAGCAGTTTTTTGCGTTATAGAAGGAGCTTTCCCCTCAGATAGGCATGGTCTGGTAGAACCAGTCCGAAATGGCCTTGCGGGTGTCGGCGAAGAACTTTTTCACCGGGCAGGCGGCATCCCGGGCTTCCTGTTCCAGATCCGTGCCTGCGGGGAAGTTGCGGATGACGGTATACGCCACCGACTGCGGCGGCAGCGACATCATCACAGCCGGGTCGTGCACCACGCAGATCTGCTCGCCTACCGCAAGGGTAGCGGGGTCGGAGGTGGTTTTTTCGTCATGGTCCTGCCAGACGGTGCTGTCGGTAACGATCATCTGATAGGTCTCCTGCTCTTCCGCAGTCACCAGAATGGACTCCACCTTGCCCTCCACGGTGCGGCTGACGCCCTCTACTACACCATAATAGTAGAGCTTCTTGGAAAACAGCGCCGAAGCAGAGGGCAGCACGCTGACGCTGAGCAGCAGCACCGCAAGCAGACAAAAGAGCGAGCGATAGGTCTTTTTCATAGAAAACCTCCATTTTTGATGTTGCAGCGGAGCGCCCGGCGCTCCCGGATGCCTTATTTTACCACAACTACCATCGGATTTCTATATCCGAGCTTAACCGGCCACGGAAAATCAACTTTTACACAAAAAGGACTGCCGTGCAAAACAGCGCACAGCAGTCTTTTTTGCTTTTATCGGTTTATTTGCTGATGGAAAGGGTGCCGAAAGCAGTCTCTTCAAAGTGGCTGCTGTACAGCTCCTGCATCAGTTTGATGAGCGAGAGGGTATCCTCTGCGCCGGCGGTCTCGTAGCAGGAGTGCATCGCCAGCTGGGGCAGGCCGATGTCCACGCAGTTCATGGACACCTGTGCCATAGCCAGATTGCCCAGCGTGCTGCCGCCCACCTTATCGGAGCGGTTTGCAAAGTATTGCAGCGGCACACCGGCGCGGGCAGCCAGTTCCCGGGCGGCGGCAACGCTCATGCCATCGCTGGTGTACTTCTGACCTGCGTGGGTCTTGATGACCACACCCTTGTTCATGTAGGTGCAGTTGTTCACATCGGTGTGCTCCGGGTGGTTGGGGTGCACGGCGTGGGCGTTGTCGGCGCTGACCATAAAGCTGGAAGCCACCGCACGGTAGAAGTCCTCATCGCCGGGGCAGACGTTCTGCGCGATGCGGTGCAGTACGTCGTACAGGAAGGTGGAAGCTGCGCCCTGCTTGGTGCCGGAGCCGACCTCCTCGTTATCAAAGAAGGCTGCCACACCGATGGAGCGGGCGTTCTTGGCAGTCAGCAGACCTTTCAGGATGCCGTAGACGCACTGCTGATCATCCAGACGGCCGCAGGAGATGAACTCCTCGTTGCAGCCCCAGACGGTGGCCTTTTCCCGCACATAGAGGAACAGGTCGCTGCCAAGGATCTGCTCCTCAGACACCTGCAGCTCCTCTGCGATCAGCTTTTTCAGCGCGCCCTCCTCGCAGGCACCGCCCAGCACGGGCAGCATATCCACCTGCTTGTTGAAGGAAGCCTTATCGTTGACCTCGCGGTTCATGTGGATGGCAACGCTGGGGATCATCAGCAGGTCGCGGTCCAGCGCCACCAGACGGGAAACAATGGCACCGTTCTCCTGCACCAGCACACGGCCCGCCACAGACAGCGGACGATCCATCCATGTGGCGCAGATCATGCCGCCGTAGCCCTCGGTGTTCAGCTTGGTGTAGTTCTGCCCCATGTGGATTTCGGCGTTCTCCTTGATGCGGAAGCAGGGAGAATCCGTATGGGCGGCGGCAACGTTGAAGCTGTAATTTTCCAGCTGGTCGCCCATGCGGAAGGCGATGATGCTGGAACCGTTGCGGCAGACAAAATAGTCCTTGCCGGGTTCCAGCGCCCACTTGCGGCTTTCCAGCAGCTCTGCAAAGCCTGCTTTCAACAGGATATCCCGCACAGCGGCGGTGGTGTGGTATGCGGTGGGGTTGCCGTCGATGAAGGACAGCATTTCACGGACTTCGGATGCGATCATAAAAATAAACCTCCTAAGGTGTATCTGAAAAGAGCCGGTCAGTGCTGACCGGCCCCTTTTATCGCAAGTCAAGAAATTAGTGCAACATTCAAACAGCATATTTGCGATATGCAATTCAACGCTGTTGCCGTTGCATTAAAAAGTTGAATTGCTATAAGCATATTCAGGTTACTTTTTGGCAGCGGTCTGCTCGCGCTTTGCAAGAGCGGGCAGAATGAATCCCAGCACGGTCAGCACCACGGGGGTGATGACGTTCAGTGCAAAGGTGAAGGGGTCCTTATCATACATACCCAGCACGCAGCACACGGCGGTAACGGCAAAGCACCAGCCGCCGAAGAACTTGGCCACAGCCTGATTTTTGACAAAGCGGTACTCGGCAGGGATGGTATCGTAGGCATTGCGCAGGGCAATGTAGGCGGCAAACACCCACAGGTAGCGCATGGGCATACACACAGAGTTCAGCTTGGTCAGCTGGCGCAGAACGGCGGCAGCACCGGGCACGAAGGACTGTGCCAGAATGATGGAGCCGGACAGCACCGCCACCATTTTGATGCCGTTGCTGTGCACGCCGTGGGCGTTGACCTTGTGCAGAGCCTGCGGGATGAACTGCTTGGTGTGCTCGTTATCCAGCAGCATACGCAGCGGTGCGTCGATGCTCAAAATCAGCACGGCGAACTGGCTGATGACGTTGCACAGCGCGTAGATGATCATGAACAGATCGCCCACATGGTAGTACTGACCCAGCTTCTGGAAAGCCCAGTAAGAACTGTTGGCGACATAGGCGTTGAAGCTCTCTGCGCTGGCGTTGATGACGGCGGGGTCGAACATACGGCTCATGGCCAGCGTGCCCAGAATGGCGCAGGCGACCACCATGACGGCCAGCGTGATCATGCCGCGGGGGAAGCCCTTGCTGGGGTTCTCGACCTTATTGACGTAGGGAGAGATCTTTTCGCAGCCGCCCACGGCGAACACCAGAATGGACAGGGACGTGAAGTAGGTGACGTTAAAGTTGGGGATCATGCTGCTGAAGCTCAGGTTGGCGTGGACGTACTCTGCCGTGGGGTTGATGGCCGGGGCAGCGAACATCATCACGATGTACAGCAGGGACATGACGAAGGTGCAGGTGCCTGCGGCAGTCAGCAGCTTTTTCAGGGGGTTCAGACCCAAGCTTGCAATGTAGCAGCCCAGCAGCAGGATGCAGAAGGTAGCCAGCTGGATGTAGCGGGTGGGGAAGGAATCGTAGGTCTCCGCGTTGCGGAAAACCGCCCAGCTCAGCGCCTTCAAAAAGCCGCTGCCCTTGCTGGCGATGTAGGTGATGTGGCACGCCCAGTAGGTCCAGCCGGCGTAGTAAGCCAGCTTGGCGTTGGTGGTCTGGTGCAGCCATGAACTGACACCGCCGCCCTCGTTTTTAAAAGCTGAGCCCAGCTCGCCCACCATCAGCGCATAGGGGATAAAGTAAAGGGCAAACATGAAGATCCAGCTGAAGATGACCTGCGGACCGTTAAAGTACACAAAGCCGTTGGTAATGTTGCCGAAGCCCCAGACCGTAGAAAAGGCCATGAAGGCAAGGGTAAGCCACGAGATCTTTGTGGCTTTTTCTTTGTTAGACATACGGATAATTCCTCTCTTTCTTCTCCACACAGGGCGGAAGTTCCTGTAAGAAGGCCGAGGTTCCGCATACATTTTGCAATTTTTACCAAAAATACAGCAACTCTCGACCAGTCACTTTGACAGTATAGCATAATTGCAGATTGTAGACAATCTGCAATTTCCATAAAATGATTGGTCAAAATTTAGACGTTCAGCCAAATTCCCCTTATTTTGCCGTGCCGTCTGCTGCCTGTCCAGCGCTGTTTGCGCTGCGCATCCGCTCCATAGGCTCCATGTAGTGGGCATAGACGGCGCGGCAGGCAGCCTCGGTGTCGCCGCTTGCCAGTACCTCGTACAGCTTGGTGTGGATGCCGTTCTGCCGCTGCGCCAGCGTCTCGTGGTTAGCGCCGCTGCTCGCCCCAACGAGCAGGTTGCCGTAGTTCAGGTCGTCCCAGAATTTCAGCAGTCTGGGCAGCCCTGCCCGCTGCACGATGACCGCGTGGAAGCGGTTGTCATTCTCCACGATCTGCGAAAGATCCCCCGGCCGGACGCTGCGCATATCCTCTAAGATGCCGCGCAGGGTGCGCAGATCCTCCTCCGGGAATTTGCAGTCAAAATAGCGCAGCGCCGTCATTTCCAGATTTGCCCGCAGCAGATAGATCTCGTAGGCGTCCTCCGGTTTTACCCGGCGCACAGAGCACCCCACATTGCGCGAATACTCGACCATGCCCTCCTGTTCCAACTGCCGCAGCGCTTCCCGGATGGGTGCCCGGCTGGAGCCGAACTCCTCGGCAAGCCGCTGCTCGGCCAGCTTTGCGCCCGGCTGTAATTCCCCGGTAAGGATCTTGCTCCTGATGGCAGAGGTGATACTTTCCCGTAAAGTCTGAAAGGCAAATTCGCCCATGACTTTTATCCCCCTTTTCTCTTCTATACGTTCTTTTTTTGCCGCACGCAGTCCGCAGCCGCTGCCAGTGCAGCCGCAGGCCTGTATTGCGTGCGCCTTATAAGGATACCACGAAACGGTGGAAAAATAAAGTTTTCTGGCAAAAACAGGTACTTTCTCCCCTCTCCGTCGTCGAAAGCCTGAACACAAAAAATGCCCCCGGAGGGCTTATTGCAGCTCTCCGGGGGCATCCTATATACGTTATGCCTTGGCGCACACGGTCGGCATTTACTCGATTTCGATCAGATTCGGGTTCTCAGGCAGAGCCTTTGTCTGCTGAGGAGCGGGCAGCTGGATGTGCAGGACACCATCCTCAAACTTTGCATGGATGTCCTCCTTCTTCACATCGCCCACGTAGAAACTGCGTGCGCAACTGCCGGAGAAGGTCTCGCGCCGCAC
>OINH01000192.1_pt1 | contig 12625 bp, 7 predicted proteins | sample 1585171 | NCBI WGS metagenome assembly OINH01 (sample SAMN02674597, study PRJEB24791) | human gut metagenome, SKBSTL013 | isolation source: stool | host: Homo sapiens | place: USA | reverse complement strand
TATGGCGAAAACCATAGGTCGGTGGGCATCGTGTTCTTTATAAGGGCTTAATCTTCCGGTCTGCCGTGGTCGCAGCCAAGCGACAGATAACGCTCCATCCTTCCACCCAGCACAAGCTGAGCGTACTCCAAGGGCTTATTGTAGAGCAGCCAGTCCGGCTCTCCCTCGTCAAACTGCCCAAAATACGCCCTTAAAAGTTTACTTGACGCAATTCTCAAATCAATATATAATTGGGTCAGAAACCAATCATAGAAAAGGATGATCCCCAATGGCGCGCAGATACGACAGCAAAGAAGCAAAACGGCGGATATTGACCGCCTGTGTCCGGCTTTTTCTGGAAAAAGGCTACACGAACACCAAGGTTGCAGAAATTTTAAAGGAAGCAGATGTTTCCGCCGGGTCGTTCCAGAATATTTTCCGCACCAAGGACGGTGTGCTGACCGAGCTGATCGGCATGATGTTCAGCAGGCAGTTCGGTGCGGTAAGGCCGCTGGCGGCAAACGCCCCCTCGCCGGTGTACCTCTACGCGGTGGAAACGGCTTTGCAGCTGGCGGTGACCGAGCTGAGCGAGAACCTGCGGGATATCTATGTGGAAGCGTACACCTTCCCCGCCACGGCGGAGATCATCCACCGCAGCACCACGGCGGAGCTGCAGGCGGCGTTCAGCGCGTATCTGCCCGGGTGCGCCGAGTGCGACTTCTACGAGATGGAGTTGGGCACGGCTGGCATGATGCGCGGCTACATGGCACGGCGGTGCGACCCCTACTTTACGCTGGAACGCAAAATACGGCGCTATCTGAGCATGAGCCTGAGTGCGCTGCAGGTCCCCGCGCAGGAGCGCGAGCAGGTCATCGCTTTTGTGGCGGAGATCGATATGCTTGCCGAGGCGCGGAAGGTGGTAGATGCCGTGCTTGCATCGCTGTCCGTGCAGTTTGATCTGAAAGGATAACAAGGTTTGATGATAAGGAGGGAGCAACATGAAAAAATGGCTGATCCGGTGTTTGACGGTGCTGGCAATGGTGTGCCTGATACCGGGGATCGTGTTAAACGTTAAAGCGGCAGATTCTATCTATACGTACTGCTTCGTCTGTATGCAACAAAGAAACTATGAGATCCTCGGATATACAAAAGTTGATTCAACCAAGCATAGGATCCATATAAAATGCTCAGTCTGCGGCAGGAAGAACAGCATTGTTTATGGAGATCTTTCGGACCATACCGGCGGCACCGAAACGCCCACCTGCACCACAGGCAAAACCTGTGAAAAATGCGGCGCGGAATACGGCATTCTCGGTCACAAATGGAAAACTCCGGCGAACGCCTCCCTTGGCAACGGCACGCACCGCATCATTTGCTTGCGCTGCGGCTTAAATGGTACCGCAAGCTGTACCGGTGGCACAGCAACCTGCACCACCAAAGCGGTCTGTGAGGCGTGTGGTGGGAAATACGGCAAAAGAAACCTAAATAATCATGCTCTGGTGCATTATGATGCGCAAGCCCCCACCTGTACGAAACCCGGCTGGGACGCTTTCGACACCTGTCCCCGCTGCTACTATACCACTTTTCGAGCAATCCCCGCGCTAAAACATGATTTAGAGCACCACGAAGCAAAAGCCCCCACCTGCACGGAAAAGGGCTGGGATGCTTACGACACCTGCTCCCGCTGCGATTATACCACCCGCAAAGAACTGCCCACGCTGAACCATGCTCTGGAGCAGCACGCAGCAAAAGCCCCCACCTGTACGGAAAAGGGCTGGAACGCTTACGAAACCTGCTCCCGCTGCGACTATACCACCTATGCGGAGCTGCCTGCACAGCATGATCTGAGGCAGCACGCAGCGCAAGCTCCCACCTGTACGGAAATCGGCTGGGATGCTTACGAAACCTGCTCCCGCTGCGACCATACCACCTATGCGGAACTGCCCGCGCTGAACCATGATTTGGAGCAGCACGCAGCAAAAGCGCCCACCTGCACGGAAATCGGCTGGGATGCCTACGAAACCTGCTCCCGCTGCGACCATACCACCTATGCGGAGCAGCCCGCATTGAACCATGATTTGGAGCAGCACGAAGCAAAAGCCCCCACCTGTACGGAAAAGGGCTGGGACGCCTACGAAACCTGCTCCCGTTGCGACTATACCACCCGCAAAGAGCTGCCCGCACTGAACCATGATTTGGTGCAGCATGACGCGCAAGCCCCCACCTGTACGGAAATCGGCTGGAACGCCTACGAAACCTGCTCCCGCTGCGACCATACCACCTATACAGAACTGCCCGCACTGAACCATGATTATCAGGCTGTTACCGTAGATCCCACCTGTGAAGCAGACGGCTATACCATCTTTACTTGCAGCCGCTGCAAAGACAGCTACACCGCAGACCCGACCGATCAGCTGGGACACCAGTTCGGTGCATGGTCCCCGAACGGAACCGGCTCTCAGAGCGCCGATTGTCTGCGGCAGGGCTGCGCGCACACTGGCAGCACTGATTGCCGGAAGTTTACTTTCCGCACTGCGGAAGGCGAAGCTCTGACCTTCTGCCCCGTGTGCGGGCAGGCAGAAAACGCCGCGCAGCTGGAAAAGATCGAAGCCGCAACGGCGTGGGCTAACAGCGGCAGCCTTTCTGCGGAGGATGTGACCGCACGGACGAATGGGGAATACCTGAGTGTGGCCTTTGAAACCGCAGGCAGCCTGACGCAGCCCACCGGTCGGGTAAGGCTCGCGCTGCCCGCCGGATTGCTGGAAGGCAAAACGCTTGTGCGCATTGCCCCAGACGGCACACAGACGGAGCTGCCGTTTGAAACAGAGCGCGGAAAGCTCATCCTTACGCTGGATTTTGCAAACAGCGAGCTGCCCGTAATGCTCTTCCGGCTGGTACCCCAGACCGCCGCCCTCTGAATGCTTTTACAGCGGCACGAACAATAAAACGCAAAATGCCCGCCCACCGTGGTTTTCCACAGGTGGGCGGGCATTCTTTTGTGCTTTTTGGGCATAAAAATACCCCCGGAGGATGCAGCGTTTTTTACGCTGTCTACTCTGGGGGCAGTAGATCAAGCACTGCGCGGCAGCTCCCGGAAGCGGAAACAAAGCACTTCCTAGCGCCGCTCCTCCGGCGGGCAGCAGCTCTCCTGGGGGATGAGCTTGTGCGGCACGATGATCTTTGTGGCCAGAAGGTTCGGGTTCTCGATGTGGTTGATGGTCTGGCTGGCAGCCTCCATGCCCAGCTGGTAGGGGTTGACGTCCACGGTGGTCAGCTGTGGGCTGCCCTGCCCTTTGTTGCGGAGTGCCCCTTGGCAAACCGGACGGGATTGCGCTATAATAGAGCCGTAACAGTTCCACAAAGGTGTGGTAAGGGAGGTGCGGTCATGATCCGGGTGGCGATCGTAGAGGACGACGCGGAGGTACAGGGGGTATTGCAGGAGTATGTCCGGCGGTATACCCGGCAGTACGGGACAGAGTTTGAAGTGACGGTCTTTGCGGACGGCGTGGATATTCTGGAGGATTACCGCGCGGTCTACGACATTATTTTTCTGGATGTGGAGATGAAGCATCTGGACGGCATGACCACGGCAGAGCGCATCCGGCAGATGGATGCAGACGTCATCCTGATCTTCATCACCAATATGGCGCAGTACGCCATCCGGGGCTACTCGGTGGGAGCGCTGGACTATGTGCTGAAGCCGGTGCCCTACTTTGCCTTTTCGCAGCAGCTGCTCAAGGCGGTTGCCCGGCTGGAAAAGCGGGCAAAGCGCTACCTGACCGTGCCGGTGGAGGGCGGGCTGCGGCGGCTGGACACCGCAAGCATCTATTACTTGGAAAGCGAGGGGCACCGGGTGCACTTTTACACCGACGAGGGCGATTTTTCCGCCCCCGGCGCCCTCAAGGACTTTGAGGAAAAGCTGGCAGACTGCCCCTTTGCCCGGTGCAACAGCGGCTACCTTGTCAATCTGGCACAGGTGCGGGAGCTGCGGCAGAGCACCGTGCAGGTGGGCCCCTGCGAGCTGCAGGTCAGCCGCCCCAAGCGTAAGGCTTTTCTTGCCGCACTGACCGACTACATCGGAGGTGAAGGCTCATGACCGCGCTGCCGGATATCCCCCGGCTGTACACCGCCCTTGCCGAGTGTCTGGCAGTGCTGCTGGTCACACCGGCACTGATGCCCCGCTTTTCCAAGGCAGTTACCGTGGGTGTCACCCTGCTGTGGGCGGCGGGGCTGTCGGCCTTTCTGGGGCTGACAGGCGATGTGCCCGGCGGGCTCTGGATCCCCTGCATGGCAGCGGCCATCGGGCTTTCCTACTTATATTTATGGGGTGTGTGGAGCATCACTCTGCTGGAAGCCGGGTATCACTGCGCACGGGCGTTTATTCTGGCAGAGCTTGCCGCCAGCGTGGAGTGGCAGCTGCACTGCGCCCTCTGGCCCGCCCGCGGCCCATGGGAGCCCCTTTCTTTGCTGCTGCTGGCGCTGGTGTATGGGACGCTGTTCGGCATCATGTGCTATCTGCAGCACCGCCGTCCCCAGCCCGCCGGGCACTTACAGATCGGCAGCAGCGCCGCCCTGACGGCGGTCATGCTGGCGCTGACCGCCTTTGCGGTGAGCAATCTGGGCTTTCTGCCCGGCAGCGAGATCAACATGAGCATTTTTTCCATCCGCACACTGGTGGATTTTTCCGGCGTGCTGATCTTATCTGTGCAGCACGAGCAGCTGCAGGAGAACGCTTTGCACAGCGAGCTTGCCGCCATGGACGAGGTGCTGCACCGCCAGTACGAGCAGTACAAGCGCAGCAAGGAGGGCATCAACCTCATCAACCGGCGGTACCATGAGCTGAAAGTCCAGCTCGCCCGCATCCGGGAGGAGCAGGATCAGACCAAGCAGAACGCCGCCATTGCCGCCATGGAGCAGAACATCCGCCAGTACGAGGCCGAGAACAAGACCGGCAACCCGGTGCTGGATACCCTGCTCACCGCCAAGACCATGGAATGCCAGCAGGAGAACATTACCATCACCAGCGTAGCGGACGGCAGGATGCTGGGTTTTCTCACCATCCGGGAGCTGTGCACCATCGTGGGCGTGGCGCTGGACAACGCCATTGCCGCCGTGCGCGCCGAGCCGGACCCCGAAAAGCGGCTCATCAAGGTGGCGGTGTACAGTCAGGGCGGTTTTGCCATGCTGCGGTTCGAGCATTATACAGAAGCCGCCCCCGCACTGGATGCGGACGGTCTGCCGAAGCAGGGGTCGGACCTGAAAAGTGTCCGCACCACCGTCGGGCAGCACGGCGGCAGCATGACGCTGCACTGGGAAAACAACTGGTGCACCCTGCGGATCTTATTTCCGCTGCCCCAAAAGCAATAATATTTTTACGGCAGGTATCCCCTGCCGTTTTTTTGTTGTCTGGCAGGGTGCACAAAGAAGTGCGGGCTTTGTTTGTGCACAAGCACAATAAAAATTGAAAATTTATTGTAACTTTTGCAAACTGTGTGTCCAAAACGACAGATTGTGCAAAAGATGATAACGATGCGCCAATATCCGTTATAATGGGTCACAGTTGGGTACGGCCCAAAAAATATAAAAGAATATGGAGGAGACAACACAATGAAGCGCGATCCGAACAACAAAAAGCCCACAAAGTTGCTGACAGCTGTTACAGCACTCTTACTGGCAGTTGGAATAGTGGCAGATGTAGCAATGTTTGGTGTGTTTCCTAGTTCTCTGGACAAGGCATTCCCTGGCCAGAATGGAGACCCGGAATTGCAAAAAACATCTTATGCAAATGGTTTGTCAGTGGCTCAGAAAGTCGAGGAGGAAGGCGCAGTCCTTCTGAAAAATGACGGCGCTCTGCCGTTGGCAGGAACAAACCGAAAAATCAATCTTCTGGGCTATGCTTCCGCAAATCCGGTTTATGGCGGTACGGGTTCCGGTGGCAGCAGCTACACTGCAAACCGGACAGATTTTGTAAAAGCCTTTACGGATGCAGGTTTTGAAGTGAATCAAAATCTGGTCAATCTCTACAGACCCAAAAACAACGAAGGCGGAAATACATTCTCTGTTGATTTTTCCATCCCGGAACTGCCTGCAACCGAGGAATTGGCTAAGGACATGGGTGTGGAGTACCAGTATACTGGAGACTGCTCATTTGAAGCAATGAAGGATTTTTCGGATACTGCTGTGGTCGTGTTCTCCCGCAAGGGCGGTGAAGGCAATGACCTGCCCACTTCGATGGCTGAAAATACCTCGTATGCACCGGATCAGAGCAAGCATTATCTGGAACTGAACAGCGCGGAACAGTCTTTGCTGGAACAGGCAGAAGCGACATTTGATAATGTTATCGTTCTGATCAATTCAGGCAATGCCATGGAACTGGGCTTCCTGAATGATGAAGGCGTTGATGCAGCCCTCTGGATCGGTGATCCCGGTGATGTGGGCACGATTGGAATTGTCAACATTCTGACGGGCGCAGTCAACCCCTCTGGCCGTCTGCCGGATATCTACCCTTATGCAGTAGAAACGACCCCTTCTTACTACAACTTTGATACCTTTGAGTATACCAACTCTAAGGACTGCTTCAAAAACTTCGAAAGTCATCCTGCCTACCTTGTAGAGTATCAGGAAGGCATTTATGTGGGATATCGTTATTACGAAACCCGTGAAAGCTACGATTACACTACCCGTGAAGGAGAAAATCTGACGGGACTTTCCTACAATGATGTAGTGCAGTTCCCCTTTGGCTATGGCTTGAGCTACACAAGCTTTGACTGGGAACTGGAAAACACGATTCCGACTACCGTTACCGCACAGGATACGCTGGAGTGGAATGTCAAAGTTACCAATACTGGCAATGTGGCTGGCAAAGATGTTGTGGAACTGTATTACAGTGCGCCCTATTACAGTGCAGCTGAAGGCGGCAGCGGCTTGCAGAAGGCTGGCGAAGTACTGGGCGGCTTTGCAAAGACGAAGGAATTGCAGCCGGGTGAAACGGAAACGGTTACGATTTCTATGCCGGTAGAGCAGATGGCTTCTTATGATGCACAGAAGTACTACACTTCTACCGGTTCCTACGTGCTGGAAGCTGGCGAGTATCAGATTTCTCTGCGTACGGATTCTCATACGGTGAAAGATAATCTGACCATGACCTGCAAGGTTGCTGAGAATGAAGTGTTCCAGGACAGTGCGTTTGGCAGTGGTGTGGAAAACTGCAAGTATGTCGGCAAGCGCTCTTCGGACGAGGTGGTAGCAACAAATCAGTTTGATGATGCAGCTGGTGATGTGGCTTACCTCAACCGTGACACTTGGCAGATCGTTCCCGGTACCAGCAAGGAAGCAACTGCTGAACAGCTGGAAGCCTTCAACAATGCGCTGTTAGTGGATGATAGCTATGTGAATGCAGATGACACTGCGCCGACCTTTGGTGCAAAGAATGGCCTTACTCTGAAAGACATGGAAGGCCTTGCCTATGATGATGCACAGTGGGATAAGCTGCTGGATCAGCTGACCCTTGATGATATGTACAAACTGCTGGGCGCAGATGGCTGGGGAAGTGCAGCAGTTGATGATATCGGTAAGGGACAGACTTATGAAATGGACGGACCTGCCGCTCTGAGTTATGTGTTCGATGCCTTTATGGGTACCTGCACATATAAGACGGTTACTTATCCGGCAGAAGTTCTGCTGGCGGCTACTTGGAATGTAGACCTGGCTTCTGAATTTGGCGATGCAATCTCGCAGGAAGGAAAGGCGTGGAATATTTCCGGCTGGTATGCACCTGGTGCTAATACCCACCGCAATGCATTTGCTGGCCGTAACTTTGAGTACTATTCTGAGGATGGCTTCCTTTCTGGTTCCATGTCCGCTGCTACGGTTGGTGCGGCAGAGAAAAATGGTATGTACTGCTACATTAAGCATTTTGCACTGAATGAGCGTGAAACCTGGCGTCATTATGGTCTGTGCACCTGGGCCGATGAGCAGGCAATGCGTGAAATTTACTTCATGCCGTTTGAAAAGGCTGTGAAGGAAGGCGGCAGCACGGCTGTGATGTCTTCCTACAATAATATTGGTACTACTTGGGCCGGTGCAAGTACTGCACTGCTGACCAATGTTCTGCGTAATGAATGGGGCTTTATTGGCACTGTGATTACGGATAACAACGAGGAGCATGGCTTTATGGATATTGAAAAAGCTGTCTTGGCAGGTGGTACCAGTCTGCTGTTTGGCTGGGGCACTAAGACCTTCGATAACCTGAGCCAGACTGCTACCGGTCAGCTGAAGATGCGCGAAGCAGCACATCAGTATCTGTATACGCTGGCGAATAGCTACGGTGTAGATGTAGATGCGCCTGTGCCTATGTGGCGCACGCCTGCACTGGTAGGCAGTGTGATTGTCTATGTGTTGGTTCTGGCAGGTGTTGTGGTGGTTCTTCGCCGCCGCAAGTATAATAAAACGCTGGCTAATACCAATGCAGGTGCGGATGTGAGTAAGGCATAAGCACTGACCCGTAATCAAAACTGTCTTCCTTCTAATCCCGGAACACGGCTGCACGGCAGTTACGGCTCGCAGCCGTGTTCCCTTTTGGAAACAGAATCACGCTTCTTCTCCTTATGCGTGGTCCTGTTTCCAAAGGCAATACCGTTTCTACTGAAAGGAGATTTCCCCGTGAAACATCAGGATATTATTGCAAAACTGAGCCTGGAACAGAAATGCGCCCTGCTGAGCGGCGGCACGGTGTTCACCACCCGGGCGCTGCCGGGCAAGGGCATCCCGGCCATTACCCTGTCGGACGGCCCCAACGGCGTGCGTAAGCAGGCCGGTGCGGCTGACCATCTGGGCCTGAACCCCAGTGTGCCCGCCACCTGCTTCCCCACCTCGGCCACCGTTGCCAACAGCTGGGACCCGGAGCTTGGCGAGGCTGTGGGCGCAGCCATGGGCGAAGAAGCAGCGGCACAGGGCGTGTCGGTGCTGCTGGGCCCCGGCCTGAACATCAAGCGCAGCCCCCTGTGCGGCCGCAACTTCGAGTATTTCTCGGAGGATCCCTACCTTGCCGGTAAGATGGCGGCGGCCTACGTCCGCGGCATCCAGAAAAACGGCATTGCCGCCTGCCCCAAGCACTTTGCCGTGAACAGTCAGGAGCTGCGCCGCATGGCCTCGGATTCCATCGTGGACGAGCGCACTCTGCGGGAGATCTACCTGACCGGCTTCGAGATGGTGGTCAAGGAGGCGCAGCCCAAGACCATCATGTCCGCCTATAACCTTGTCAACGGTACCTACGCCAACGAGAACGCCCACCTGCTCATGGAGATCCTGCGCAGGGACTGGGGCTTTGACGGTGCAGTGGTCACCGACTGGGGCGGCAGCAACGACCACGCCCTCGGCGTAAAGAACGGCTCTACGCTGGAAATGCCCGCCCCCGGCGGGGACGCCATCCGGGAGCTGATGAAGGCGGTGCAGACCGGCAAGATCACCGAAGCAGACGTGGACGCCCGGCTGGAGGAACTGCTGGAGCTGGTGTTCACCACCAAGGCGGCGGTGGACGCCGCACCCGGCAAGTTCGATGCCGATGCCCACCACGCACTGGCACGCCGGGCTGCTGCCCAGAGCATCGTGCTGCTGAAGAATGAAAACAGCCTGCTGCCCCTTGCAAAGGGGGAGAAGGTGGCGGTCATCGGCGACTTTGCCCAGACGCCCCGCTATCAGGGTGCAGGTTCCAGCGCCGTCAACTCCATCAAGGTGGATTCCTTCTTGGATTGCCTTGCCGAGAGCGGCCTGAACAGCGTCGGCTACGCCAAGGGCTTTGACCGGCAGGGCAAGCCCGACGAGGCACTGAAGGCCGAGGCGGTGCTGCTGGCAAAGAACGCCGATGTGGTGCTGCTGTGCATGGGTCTGGACGAGATCAAGGAGAGCGAGGGCATCGACCGCGCCGACATGAAGCTGGCAGAGAACCAGCTGGAACTGCTGGCGGCTGTGGCGGCGGCAAACCCCAACGTGGTGGTGCTGCTGAGTGCAGGCTCCTCGCTGGAAAGCGATTGGGTCAAGGACTGCAAGGCGCTGGTCTACGGCTGCTTGGGCGGTCAGGCCGGTGCGGGCGCACTGGTCGAGGTGCTCACCGGCGCGCAGAACCCCTGCGGTAAGCTGGCTGAGACTTGGGCGCGCAGCTACGCCGACACCCCCGCAAAAGCGCATTTCGGCGGCGACGGCCCCACTGTGGAGTACCGCGAGGGTCTGTATGTGGGCTACCGCTACTACGACACCGCCGGTGTGCCCACCGCCTTCCCCTTCGGCTACGGCCTGAGCTACACCAGCTTTGCATACAGTGACCTGAAAGCAGACGAAACCGGCGTGACCCTGACTGTCACCAACACCGGCAGCTGTGCAGGTGCCGAGGTGGTGCAGCTGTATGTGGCAAAGCCGGATGCAAAAGTTTTCCGCCCCGTCAAGGAGCTGAAGGGCTTTGCCAAGGTGCAGCTGGAAGCCGGAGAGAGCAAGACCGTCACCATCCCGCTGGACGATAAGGCGTTCCGCTACTGGAACGTCAAGACCGACCGCTGGGAGGTGGAGGGCGGCAGCTATCAGCTGCTGGTGGGCGCTTCCAGCGTCGATATCCGCTTGACTGCCGCCGTCACGGTGGCGGGCACCGGCGCACCCGACCCCTACGCGGGCAAAAATCTGGAGCATTACCGCACCGCACAGGTGCAGAACGTGCCGGACGCGGAGTTTGAGGCGCTGCTGGGGCATGCCATCCCGGAGAACAAGGTGCACATCGACCGCAACATGACGCTGGGCGAGATGGGGCACGGACGCAGCCCCATCGGCTGGCTGGCGGCTGCCGTGCTGGGCACCCTGCTGCGCCGCAGCATCAAAAAGGGCAAGCCCGACCTGAACATCCTGTTCCAGTACAATATGCCTCTGCGGGCGCTGGCCAAAATGACCAACGGCGCCATCAGCATGGGCATGGTGGACGGCATCGTGATGGAGCTGCAGGGCTTCTGGATCATCGGTCTTGTGCGGGTGATTTTTGAGGCCGTGAAGAACCTCGTGCTGAACAGCCGCATGGAAGAGCGCTTGAAAAACAGCTGAAAGGAAGCAGGCTATGAATTTCTGGAATAACTCCGCGGCAAAGCCCCCCGCCGCTGCCAAGTGGGTGCGCGAGGGCGGTCTGTTCGTCATCGTGTCCAACCTGATCACGGTGTTCAAGTACCTGCTGCTGCAATTTCTGCCCAAGGCCTTTGCAAGCCTGCCGGTGGTGGATTTCGGCTGGCCGGGCATCGACATCACCCTGTTCGGCGAGACCTTCAAATGGAACATCCTCGGCTATGATGCCGCCCACGGCGGTCTGCCCTACTTCTGCGCCTACATGATCGCCATGGTCATCGGCGAGTGCATCAACTTCCCCATCCAGCGCAATTTTGTGTTCCGCAGCAAGGGCAATCTGGCAAAGCAGATCGGCTGGTATGTGCTGGCCTTCTGCATCATTACCTGCATCGTCAACTCCATCAACTGCATCTGGGTGGCGGTGGCAGGGCTGCTGGTACCGGACTTCATCTACAACATCGGCACCACCGTGCTCAACGGCGGCATCTCCATGGTCATCTTCTTCTTTGTGAATAAGATCATCTTCCCGGAGGGCGAAAAAGCCGCCAAATAATAAGCTATTCTCCTTCATTTTCTTCTCTTCATCATAAACCAGAAGGGCTGCTCCGTTCTCCGGAGCAGCCCTTTTGGTTTGAAGGAGAGAACCCTCTCAGTCATCTTATTTTTGTTTTTCTGCACAAAATGTTCTGCGGGCAGGGTTTTCCTCTTGACAAGCGGGCAAATGTTTCGTACTATATTTAGTAGTATGGAATCAAAGACGCTGTACGCAGGTTTCAGTGTGACCCTGTACCCGTTTCAGGCAAAGCGTGCCTGTTTGATATAAAATGGAACCGTAAAGAGAAAAGCCGTATGCTTTTGCCCGTGCCGCCGGTTTTGGGTGGTGCGTATGGTTTTGGTGTCACTTTTTGCATTGAAAGCTCTTTCTATATCATTGCCCGTGTCCTGCTGCGCAGCGTCTCCTGCTTTTAATTTTGCATTGAATTGAAACAAAGGAGAGTGAACGCAATGACCGCGATCGGAGTGATCGTGGCCTTGATCGTTGCTGTTGTCGGCGTGGCTGCGGGCTATTTTATTGGTTACAACAACCGTAAAAAGACTGCCGAAGCCCAGATCGGCAGCGCCGAGGCCGAGGCTACCCGGCTGGTGAACGAGGCGATCAAGACCGCTGACCAGAAGCGCAAGGAAGCGGTTCTGGAAGCAAAGGATGAGGCTTTCCGTCTGAAAGCCGAGGTCGATGCCCAGAAGGCAGAGGCCGACAAGGAGATCAAGCAGCGCCGTGCGGAGATCAGCCGTCAGGAGAACCGCATCGACCAGAAGGAGACGGCGCTGGACCGCAAGACCGAGGCGCTGGAAAAGAAGGAAGAAGAGCTGAAAAAGCGCGCTGCCGAGGCCGAGGAGCGTCTGGCAGAGATCGACGCTCTGCGCGCCAAGGAGATGGAGCGTCTGGAAACGCTGGCCGGTTTGAGCCAGGAGGACGCCCGCGAGGTGCTGCTGCATAAGGTGGACGAGGAGCTGACCCACGAAAAGGCCGTGCGCGTTGCCGCCTACGAGA
>OINH01000190.1_pt1 | contig 12648 bp, 9 predicted proteins | sample 1585171 | NCBI WGS metagenome assembly OINH01 (sample SAMN02674597, study PRJEB24791) | human gut metagenome, SKBSTL013 | isolation source: stool | host: Homo sapiens | place: USA | reverse complement strand
GAACAGACCGAAATGCATACCCGAATACTCGGTGTGGTAACCGGCCGTCAGCTCCGATTCGGCTTCGGGAAGGTCGAACGGCCCCCGGTTCACCTCGGCGTTGCCGGCGATCAGATAAATCACGAAAGCGATCATGGCCGGGATGTGCCCCTTGAAGATGAACCAGCCGTCGGCCTGTCGGGCGACGATCTCGGAGAACTGCATCGTATCGGTCAGTACGATGATCGTGAGGATCGAGAGTCCGATCGAAAGCTCATATGAAATCATCTGCGCACCGCTTCGCATGGCGCCGATGAGCGAGTACTTGTTGTTGCTGCTCCACCCTGCCAGCAGGATGCCCACGATACCGATCGACGAGGCGGCCATCATGAAGAAGACGCCCACGTTGAAGTCCAAAATCTCCATACCCTTATTGAAAGGCAGGCAGGAGAACGCCAGTACCGAGGCGAGGATGACGATGTACGGTGCGAGGTTGTAGAGGAACTTGTCCGAGCGCCGGATCGTGATGATCTCCTTGGTGAGCATTTTGAATACGTCGGCGAAGACCTGGAGAGTACCCCAGGGCCCGACGCGCATGGGACCCAGACGGCATTGGAACGCAGCGCAGACCTTGCGTTCCATGAAGATCATCAGGATCGCCACCACTACGTACATCAACAGGATGCAGAGCCCGACGATCACGCATTCGATGAAAATCGCCAGTCCGAGCGGCATGAAAGAAGTGAGCAGTTCATGTACCCAACTTGTTACTATGCTGAAATCAAACATATTGATCTGTTTTATCTGATCTGTTAATTTAACGGTCTATATCCGGAACCACGTAGTCGAGCGTACCTCCGATGGCAATCAGGTCGGCGATCTTCGCACCCCGCGTAATGGTGTCCATACACGAAACGAGCGGCAGGCCCGTCGAACGGAATTTCAGGCGGTACGGCGATTTGTCGCCCCGGCTTTCGAGATAGACGCCGAATTCTCCGCGGCTGCCTTCTACGGCTGCATAGTAACTTCCTTCGGGAACACGTATTACGGGTTTCATCTTAAGTTGATATTCACCCTCGGGGATATTGTCGATAAGCTGCTCGATGATGCGCAGGCTTTCCAGGATCTCCTCCATGCGGACCATATAGCGGGCGAAGCAGTCGCCCTCGGTGAAGAGTACCTCACGGAAATCCACTTTGCCGTACATGGCATAGGGATGCCGCTTGCGCACGTCGCAGGCCCAGCCCGATGCACGGCCCGTGCCGCCCGTAGCACCGAACGAAACGGCGTCTTCGCGCGTCAGCACGCCCGTGCCTTTGAGTCGTTGCTGGGCGATGACGTTGCCGGTGAAGATTTCGTGATACTCCTTCAGGACGGGACGCAGGTATTTGATCAGTTCTTTGACCTTTTTTACGAACTCCGGATGGATGTCCGCCTGTACGCCGCCGATGGTGTTGTAGGCCTGGATCAGGCGTCCGCCAGTGGTTTGTTCGAGGATGTCGAGCACCTTCTCGCGGTCGCGGAAACCGTAGAAGAAGGCCGTCAGCGCACCCATATCCATACAGAGACAGGAGAAGAAGAGCAGGTGCGAATCAATGCGCTGCAACTCGTCCATGATCGTGCGGATGTACTGCACCCGTTCCGGGATTTCGATCCCCATCGCCTGCTCGATGCACATGCACAGCGCATGGCGGTTCTGATGCGCGGACAGGTAGTCGAGCCGGTCGGTCAGCGCCAAAGTTTGCGGATAAGTAAGGCTCTCGCACATCTTTTCGATGCCGCGGTGGATATATCCGCAGTGTACATCCAGTTTCTTTATAATCTCACCTTCCAGTGACACGCGAAAGCGGAGCACTCCGTGAGTTGCCGGATGCTGCGGACCTATATTAATAATGTATTCATCTTCGTCGAAGATGGTTTCTCGTTTTTCAATTACGCTGCCGTCATGCTGTACTTCCATGTATTGGGTGGTATCGACCGGCTCCTCGTTGGTCATCCGCAGCGGGTTGAGGCTTTCGTCATAATCTTTGCGAAGCGGATGGCCTATCCAGTCTTCACGCAGGAACAAGCGGCGCATGTCGGGGTGTCCCACAAAACGGATGCCGAAGTAATCATACACTTCACGCTCGTTGAATTCTGCGCCTTTCCAAATATCGCAGACTGTAGGCAATTCAGCTTTCTCGCGGTTGGCAGTGACAGCTTTAATTACTTTGTTCTCGCCGGTAGCTGTCTTTTCCAGATGGTAGACTACTCCCAATCCTTCTTCTCCCCAGTCCATTCCGGTGAGTGAACGCATAAAGTCATAGCCTTCCGCGCGTAACTTTTGCATCTCGGTGCGGAGTTCGTTAGGTTCTATTTTGATAATATCATCCATAAGTTATTCCTTTTGGGGTTCTTCTTCCTTGCGGTTTACTCCGCCAAAGAATTTTTCCAGTTTTACTTTACGTTGCAGTTGCATCATGCCATATAATAAGGCTTCGGGCCGTGGGGGGCATCCGGGAATATAAACGTCTACCGGTAATATTTTGTCAACTCCGTTCAGCACATGGTAGGATTTTTTAAACGGACCTCCGCTGATGGCGCATCCGCCCACTGCAATCACATATTTGGGGTCTGCCATTTGGTCATAAAGACGTTTTAATACCGGTGCCATTTTGTGTGTGATGGTTCCGGCTACCATAATCATATCTGCCTGGCGCGGACTGGCGCGGGCTACTTCAAACCCGAAACGGGCAAAGTCATACCGGGCAGCACCGACTGCCATAAACTCAATTCCGCAGCAACTGGTTGCAAAGGTAAGCGGCCACAGCGAGTTGCTGCGTCCCCAGTTGATAAGGTCATCCAAACAACCAATAAGTACTTTTGTACCTCCTTCATTAAGTTGTTTGACCATGTTCTCCAGATACTCATTATCTTTGAAATCTTCATAAGGGATAGATTTTATGACCGGTTTCTTTATTTCCATTCCAATGCTCCTTTCTTCCAGGCGTATGCCAGGCCTAATATGAGTACTACAATAAAGAAGAAGATGCTGACTAAACCGTACACTCCTAAATCCTGAACGACTGCCGCCCACGGAAAGAGAAATACCGTTTCAACATCAAACATGAGAAATAGAATGGCAAACAGATAGTAACCTACCTTAAATTGCATCCATGACTGTCCCCGGGTGGGGATACCACATTCGTAAGCCTCTCCTTTTTGCGGATTGTACGAACGGGGAGAAATGGCACGGGCAATACCCAAAGCCACGGCAACCAGTGCAATTGCCGTCAGGATAACGACAACTAATAGTGTAAAATACATATCTAAACTTTTTTTTGATTAGACAAAAAGTGAATGAACACAAAGCCCACTTACATAACGCTTAATGCAAGATACTTTGTTTTGGCTTTTAGCTTGAAGGCTTTATAAAATTAAATAATGATTCGCCGTAGTGCATAGATATAGTAATCCACGGCATGCGAGTAATGTGAAATGGATGAATGAAAATGTATGTTGTTTGTTTGTAGCTCTTGTTTCCAGAAATCATTCAGTGTAGCAAGCAGACGGAGAGCACATTTGGATTTGGAAGTCAAATCCGGATTGTCAAGAGCAATTGCTACTTGTGGCATATCGGCAAAACGGTTGATAAACAGGAAATCCATGGTCTTTTTACACGGACTTTGTGTTTGCTGATAAGAAGAGGTTACGTTTGATTTCTGAAAGAATGAACTCTTTACTGACGCATACTCTTCTTGTCCCGCTGTTGTTATCAAGAGCAGGAAAAATAAAAGAGAAATAAAGATCTTCAGTATATTGTTCATAATGATGATTTTTATTTAGAGGTCGCAAAGTTAGCCATAAATTTGGAATTCTATCATTATAAATTGTTTTTTTTCTTTTCTCGTGAATGGAGAGGGATTTCCGTACTTCTTAGTGTTTCTTCCAGAATCCGGGAGTAAACAACAGTAAGACGGTAAATAACTCCAAACGGCCGATGAGCATAAGTAACGCACTGATCCATTTGGCCATATCGGGTAATCCGCTCCATGAATAAGAAGGTCCGCACTTGCCTATACCCGGTCCGACATTGCCTAAACTGGAAATTACGACACTGTATGCTTCTTCAAATCCTACTCCTAATATCATAAGCAATAGCCAACCAATAAAGACAATAGCTATATAAAGGAAAGTAAATGCCAATATAGCCGATTTGGTTGTAGAAGAAATTACCTGACGGTTGATGCGGACCGGCAAGACTGCATTAGGATGGATGATTCGTTTGAATTCGTTTCTTGATACACGGCTCATAATAGCAATACGAATACATTTTATACCTCCGGAAGTGGAGCCTGCACATGCTCCGAAAAGCATGATGATGCACATCAATGTCCATAGTACCGGAACCCAGGTCATGTAATCAGCAGAAATAAATCCGGTGGTGGTCTGTAATGAGACTACTTGAAAAATAGCTTTCCGGAATGATTCTTCTATTCCCATCGGGCTGGTAAGAACCAGTGTGACGGTGGTGAACAGGGTAAAACAACCTACAGTGCCCAAATACCAATGGAACTCGGTATTCTCAATCAACCGTTTGAACTTTCCTTTCAGAAAGAATAGAAACAGCAGGGTAAAGTTGATACCCGACAAAAACATGAAGAGCGTGATTACATATTCTATATAGGGAGAATGAAAAGCAGCAATGCTGTTTTGCTTGGTAGAATATCCGCCTGTAGCAGTAGTTGTTAATGAATGGCACACGCTGTCGAACACATCCATTCCACCCAGCAGTAATAAGAATACTTCTGCTATGGTCAGTCCCAAATAAATGCTCCAAATCCATTTGGCGGTCACACCGATACGGGGATGTACCTTGTCATGGGTGGGACCTGTAGCTTCGGCTGCAAATAGCTGTACACCGCCTACTCCGAAAATGGGTAACACGGCGATGGTAAAGAATACAATCCCCAGTCCTCCAATCCATTGGGTCATGCTTCGCCAGAAAAGTAATCCGTGGGGCAATGATTCGATATTATCCAGAATGCTTGCTCCGGTAGTGGTGAATCCCGACATGGTTTCAAAAAAGGCATCGGTGATGCTGGGAATGTATCCGCTCAGATAAAACGGCAACATTCCGAACAGGGAAAAGAAGATCCAAGCAAGAGATACTACTACATAGCCATCGCGACGGCTGATTTTCCTTTCGGCGTTCTTTCCGAAGATAGAGAAAACAATACCTGCTCCTGCTGTGATAGCAGCGGAAGAAAGGAATGCGGTTAAATCTGTTTCCTTATAATATATGGCGAGTAATGCGCATAAAATCAAGAATCCCGCTTCAATGAAGAAAAGGGAACCCATGATTTTGCATATCATTTTAGAGTTAATCATCAGTTGAAGAATTTTTCTGCTTTCTTAATCATCATTCCCAAACAGAATACCACTACATGGTCTTCCGGTTGGATGATTGTATTACCTGTTACCAAGATACCTTCTCCATTTCGGATTAGTCCGCCGATGGTAACCCCTTTGGGAAGTCCCATGTCCTTAATGGCGTCTTTTGTAATACGTGAACCGGCTTTTACTGTAAATTCGGCAACATCTGCATTGGCAAAAGTCAGACATTTTACATTGGATACGTCGGCATCCAGCATCATTTGGTAAATATGGCTGGCAGCAATCATCTTTTTATTGATGACCGTGCCGATATCCAGACTTTCTGCCATACTGATATAATCAATGTTTTCCACCTCGGCAACCGTCTTGGTAACACCCATTCTTTTGGCGGCGAGGCATGCCAGAATATTTGTTTCCGAATTATCTGTCAATGCGACAAATGCTTCGGTGTTGCGAAGTCCTTCTTCCAATAGCAAATCCATATCCCGACCATCTCCATTGATAATCATGACTTTATCGTCTACTACTTCTGTCAGCCGGTTACAGCGGTTGATATCGTTTTCGATTATTTTGACCTGCATATATTCAGGTACATATTGGGTTGTACGGACGGCTATACGGCTGCCTCCCATGATCATTACATTACGCACATCGGCATAATTTTCCTTTCCGGCTATTTTACGGATATAAGGAATATATTTTTTTGTAGTGGTAAAATAAACAATATCATGTAGCTTGATAGTATCATCTCCACGTGGGATAATTGTTTCATTGCCCCTTTTTATCGCTACAATGTGGAATGGAATATTACGTCCGCCCAGTTCGTGCAGAGGCACATTCAGAATTTCTGCCGTTTCACGCATTTTTGTACCAATCAGTACCAATGCGCCGCCACAGAACTCCCACCATTGGCGTATCCAGCTCATTTTGATGGCGTCTACAATTTCTTTTGCAGCCAGCATTTCGGGATAGATCAGTGAATGAACACCCAGATGTGAAAAGAATTCCTTATGTTTAGGCAATAGGTATTCGTAATTATCAATACGGGCTACGGTCTTTTTGGCTCCCAAATTGGTGGCCAGCATACATGCCGTCATGTTACGGCTTTCTTCCGGCATGACTCCGATAAAAAGATCGGCTCCCGCTACACCGGCATTCTTCAGACCGGAAATGGAAGTCGGGGATGCATTGACTGTCATCAAGTCGAAGTTGGAATCTAATTTACTCAACTTCTCCTCGTTTTCATCCATCAGGATAATATCTTGTTTTTCACCTGAGAGCAGTTTGGCCAAATGAGTGCCTACGGCTCCTGCCCCTGCGATAATAATCTTCATTTTTATCTTTCTCTTTTAGAATGATACCAATACCTTATAAATACCTTCTTCATCCATGCCGCATAAACGATGCAAGTCTTTCACCGGGCCGTGTTCTACAAACTTATCCGGTAAACCGATGCGGCGAACAGTGGGAGTATATCTGTTGTCTGCCATAAACTCCAGGATAGCACTGCCCATTCCGCCTTTCAACACACCGTCTTCAATGGTGACTATTCGGCAGAAATTCTTTCCTATTTCGTGTAGCATTTCTTCATCCAACGGTTTTAAAAAGCGTAAGTCATAATGGGCAATGCTCATTTTGCTTTCGGCTTCTGCACGGGTAATTGCCTTTCGTGCCGTATTGCCAATCGGACCGATGGTGATGACTGCCATGTCTTTTCCGTCTTTCAGTTTCCGCCCTTTGCCTATTTGTATTTCTTCAAAAGAAGATTTCCAGTCCACCAGCACCCCTCTTCCTCTGGGGTAACGAATCACAAAAGGTCCTTTATCGGGCAGTTGTGCGGTGTACATCAGATTGCGCAGCTCATGTTCATCATAAGGGGATGCCACCGTCAGGTTAGGGATGGGGCGCATATATGCCAAATCGAATGCACCATGATGGGTAGGACCGTCCTCGCCCACAATTCCTGCCCGGTCAAGGCAAAGAACGACATTCAACTTTTGAATGGCGACATCGTGGATAACATTATCGTATGCACGCTGCATGAAAGACGAATAGATGTTGCAAAACGGGATTAATCCGTCTTTTGCCATACCGCCGGAGAAGGTTACGGCATGCCCTTCTGCAATGCCTACATCAAATCCCCGGTCGGGCATTGCTTTCATTAATATATTCATGGAGCATCCTGACGGCATTGCCGGGGTTACTCCTACTATTTTGTCGTTTTGCTGTGCCAGTTCCAACAACGTATTGCCAAACACATCCTGAAACAAAGGGGGAAGTCCGTCGGTATCTATCACAATGCGTTCTCCGGTTTCTTTGTCGAAAATTCCCGGTGCATGCCATATGGTAGCTGCTTTTTCAGCCGGACCGAATCCTTTGCCTTTGGTGGTATGGATATGGAGCAACTTGGGACCCTGCATATCTTTTATTTCTTTCAAGACACGTGCCAGATTATTGACATCGTGTCCGTCAATAGGACCGAAATAGCGGATATTCATTCCTTCGAACACATTTTGTTGCTGTACGAGCATGGATTTCAGGCTGTTATTGAAACGAATCAGGCTCTTTCGGCGCTCTTCATTCAATATGCCCCATTTATAGAACATTTTTGAGAGCTTATATCGTATTTTATTATAACCTTCAGACATCTGGAGGTTTAGAAGATACTGTTTCATTCCACCCACACTGCGGTCGATAGCCATATTATTATCATTCAGGATGATTAAGAGATTATTGGGTGTAGAGGAAGCATTGTTCAATCCTTCAAATGCCAGACCGCCACTCATTGATCCATCACCGATGACGGCTACCACATGGCGGTTGTTTTCTCCATTCTTCTTAGCTGCGACAGCCATTCCGAGCGCTGCCGAAATAGAGTTGGAGGCATGTCCGCACGTAAAAGTGTCATATTCACTTTCGTGAGGAGAAGGAAAAGGGCACAGACCGTGTAATTTGCGGTTTGTACAGAAAGTATCCCTGCGGCCTGTCAATATCTTATGGCCGTATGCCTGATGACCTACGTCCCATACGATGCGGTCATAAGGCGTATTAAATACATAATGTAAGGCTACGGTCAGTTCTACCACTCCCAGACTGGAACCAAAATGTCCCGGATTGCGTGAGAGCTCATCTATTATTTTTTGCCTCAGCTCTTTACATACTTCGGGCAGTTTGTCTGCCTCTAATCGGCGCAAATCTTCCGGTGTATCTAAACTTTTCAGCAACATATATGAAGTATCCTGTTCCATTCCTATGATATGATAAATATCTTGCAAAAATAGCATATTTATGTGTATTATGATTACATTTGTCCTTAAAAAATAGATAGACTCTTATTGATATGAATTTCAGAACGCAAGTAGAACTGCCTAAAGAGGAAACAGAAATCCGTCATTCTGACCGAATTATGCTATTTGGTTCCTGTTTTGCCGAAAATATCGGAAATTTGTTGCTGGCAAATAAGTTTCGGTGTGATGTGAACCCTTTTGGGATTCTCTATAATCCTTTATCTGTGGCAGAGGCTATCCGTCAAACTCTCTCTTATAAAACTTACAATGAGGCGGATTTGTTTTGCGATAGGGCGGGATGGCATAGCTTTATGCATCATGGCTCTTTTTCAGGCAATTCGGCAGAAGAATGTTTGTCGCGGATTAACGAAAGGTTGGGGAGAGCTGCCGCGGAATTGCCGCAAACCGACTGGCTGATGATAACATGGGGAACGGCATGGGTTTATTCTTTGAAAGAGAATGGTAAGGTTGTGGGCAACTGCCATAAGCAACCGGATAAACTGTTTACGCGCAGGCTTCTTTCGGTAGAGGAGATAGTTGTTGAATATTTTGACTTGTTGAAAATGTTGCAGGAGCTGAACCCTAATCTGAAGGTGCTGTTCACCGTCAGTCCCATCCGGCACGCCAAAGACGGGATGCATGGCAATCAGATAAGTAAATCTACTCTATTATTGGCGATAGACACTCTGCAACACCATTATCCGATGTGCCATTATTTCCCTTCTTATGAAATTATGATGGACGAACTTCGCGATTACCGCTTTTATGCGGATGATATGTTTCATCCTTCGCCCATGGCTGTATCTTATATATGGAAGTGTTTCGGAGATACTTATTTCAGCAGTCAGACACGGCAGATAATGAAAGAGTGGGAAGAAATACGCAAAGGGTTGAATCATAAACCTTTTGATGTCCGTTCGGAAGCATACCGTAGTTTTTTAACTCAAATAGTGTTAAAGATAAGCAGGATGAAAGAAAAGTTCCCGTATTTTGAACTTCAAAAAGAATTAGAACAATGTCAAGCTCAATTGAAAATATAGTAAAGGCTTTGGGTGCCAAACGCTTTGGCGACCACAATGCACAGATTGATTGGATTTTAACTGATAGCCGCTCGTTATGCTTCCCCGAAGAAACTTTATTCTTCGCTTTGAAAACCAAACGCAACGACGGGCATAAATATATTCCTGATTTGTATGAGCGCGGGGTGCGTAATTTTGTAGTGAGTGAACTGCCTGAGAACAAGGAAGCTTATACTGCCGCCAATTTCCTGCAATTAGCCAATCCGTTAAAGGGACTGCAAAAACTGGCAGAAAAGCATAGGGAACAATTTCTTATTCCGGTGGTCGGCATTACCGGCAGCAACGGTAAGACGGTAGTGAAAGAATGGTTATACCAATTGCTCAGCCCGGATCGCGTGGTTACCCGCTCTCCCCGCAGTTATAATTCACAAATCGGAGTGCCGCTTTCTGTATGGTTGATGAACGAAGAAACCCAGTTGGCTATTTTTGAAGCCGGTATTTCTGAAATGGGTGAGATGGAGGCTTTGCAAAGCATTATCCGTCCCACTATCGGTATATTGACAAATATCGGTGGTGCTCACCAAGAGAATTTTTTCTCTGTTCAGGAGAAATGTATGGAGAAACTGACGCTTTTTAAGGATTGTGATGTGATTATCTATGACGGTGATAATGAACTTATCAGCTCTTGTGTCAGCAAGTCTCTTTTTACTTCGCGTGAGATAGCCTGGTCTAAGAAAGACAATGAACGTCCTTTATTTATAGAATCTATTTGTAAGGGTGAGGATTCCACCACTGTGAAATATCGTTATTTGGGGATGCCGAATGAATATAAGATACCGTTTATCGATGATGCATCGATTGAAAATTCATTGCATTGTCTGGCAGTAGCCTTGTATATGATGGTGCCTGCCGAGGACATTGCAGAGCGTATGGCGCATCTGGAGCAAATAGCCATGCGTTTGGAAGTGAAAGAAGGAAAAAATGGGTGTGTTATTATCAACGACAGCTATAATTCGGATTTGGCCTCTTTGGATATTGCACTTGATTTCATGTCGCGCCGTTCGGAAGATAAAGGTAAAAAACGCACATTGATTCTTTCGGATATGCTGGAAACGGGGCAAAGCAGTAAGTTGCTTTACCGTCAGGTGGCCGAACTGGTTCATAGTCGTGGTGTGGAAAAGATTATCGGGGTAGGCGACGAGATTCGTACGGCTTCTTCCCGGTTTGAGTTAGAGAAGTATTTTTTTCATAGCACAGAAGACTTGTTGAAATCCGACCTGTTGCCCAATCTGCGTAATGAGGTGGTCTTGATAAAAGGTTCACGCAGCTTTCATTTCGATGATATTTCGGAACGCTTGGAGTTGAAAGTACATGAGACAATTCTGGAAATCAAATTGAATGCATTGGTTGATAATTTGAATTATTATCGTAGTAAACTGAAACCGGAGACAAAGATGGTGTGCATGGTGAAGGCATCGGCTTATGGAGCCGGTTCGTATGAGATAGCCAAAACCCTTCAAGACCACAGGGTGGATTATTTGGCTGTAGCGGTTGCCGACGAAGGCTCGGACTTGAGAAAAGCCGGTATAACCAGTTCCATTATCATCATGAATCCGGAATTGACTGCCTTCAAAACGATGTTCGATTATAAGCTCGAACCTGAAGTTTATAGTTTTCATTTACTGAATGAATTGATAAAGGCTGCCGAAAAAGAAGGAGTGACCAATTTCCCCATTCACATCAAACTGGATACCGGCATGCATCGGCTCGGCTTTACACCGGATGAGATACCGGAGTTGATAGAGCGCCTGAAAAAGCAGACGGCTGTTATTCCTCGTTCCGTATTCTCGCATTTGGTGGGAAGTGATGCCGAACAGTTTGATTCCTTTACGCGTCGCCAGATAGAGGCTTTTGAGCGGGCATCGCAGGAGTTGCAGGAGGCTTTTCCGCATAAGATATTGCGCCACGTCTGTAATACGGCGGGTATCGAGCGTTATCCCGGCGCACAGTTTGATATGGTTCGTTTAGGCATAGGATTATATGGTATAGATCCTTTTACTAATAAAATCCTGCATAATGTTGGTACCTTGAAAACAACTATCTTGCAAATACACGATGTTCCGGCAGATGAAACTGTAGGATATAGCCGGAAGGGAATTCTGACACGTAATTCACGTATTGCTGCAATCCCTATTGGATATGCTGATGGTTTGAACAGACATTTAGGAAATGGTAATGCTTATTGTCTGGTAAACGGTCAGAAGGCTCCTTATGTCGGAAATATCTGTATGGATGTCTGCATGATCGATGTGACAGATATTGATTGTAAGGAAGGGGATAAAGCTATTATTTTTGGTGATGAATTACCTGTAACAATATTAGCAGATAAGCTCAATACGATTCCTTATGAAATTTTGACAAGTGTATCGAACCGTGTAAAACGTATTTATTATCAGAATTAAGTATTGTGAAGTAAAATACTGACTGTTCCAACAGTAATAAAAAAGGACCGTATCATTGCTCTATATGCACTATGATACGGTCCTTTTTGTATCTATCCTTTTTGATTTTGACGGTAAATAGTATACAATAGTAGAAGAGCTTGGTGAGTTATTACACTTCAATGTCTAAAAAGTAAACATCAGTACAAGTGTTTTGATGTATTTTTGCTATTGGTAAAATATTGTTCAACCGAATCAATTGGTATAGATATGAAAAACGTAAAGTCTTTATTCTTGAAGGGAGGTTTTATTTGTGCATTTATGTTTTCAGCTCTCTCTTCTTCCGCCGAGAATTATCCTTATCGAAGTGATGTATTGTGGGTAACCGTACCCGATCATGCTGACTGGTTGTATAAAACGGGAGAAAAGGCTGAAGTAGAAGTTCAGTTTTATAAATATGGTATTCCTCAGGATGGGGTGGAAGTGAAATATGAACTCGGGGGCGATATGATGCCAGCGGATAAAACTGGCTCCGTGAAGCTGAAA
>OINH01000183.1_pt1 | contig 12936 bp, 9 predicted proteins | sample 1585171 | NCBI WGS metagenome assembly OINH01 (sample SAMN02674597, study PRJEB24791) | human gut metagenome, SKBSTL013 | isolation source: stool | host: Homo sapiens | place: USA | reverse complement strand
ATCGTGGACAGTTTCTATTACGAAACAGACCCACAGTTCAGCACCAGTCACGATTTCAAGGTAGCCAAGATTTTAGCCAACGAACTGCTGGAAATATACCTCACCAACCGTCTGCACGAGCTGGAACGCCGGGAACAGCGCAAGCGGGTGAAGAACGGCTTCATGGGAAAGGTGTTGCGCTGGACGGGGACGAAAAGGGCGTTGGTGGAACTTATCTACGCACTGGACGCCTGCGGCTGTCTGAACAAGGGAACGGTTGATATTAAGGAGATTGTAGCCTACTTTGAATACGTGTTCGACATCGACCTCGGCGACTTCTACCACACCTACATGGAACTAAAAGCCAAGACCAAAGACCGCACGGGCTTCCTCTCCACCCTGAAAGACAGGTTGCTGATGCGCATGAGGGAGCAGGATTAGGACAGGCGCACTTTAACAAAATTTATTTCGCCACAGGTGGGTACATCTGTGGCGTTTTATTTTTCAGGACACCCGAACTTTGCGGCAAATCAATCAGTTACCATTATGGAAATAATAACATTCGAGTCCAAAGCCTATAAGGAACTGGACAACAAGATTACCGCTATTGCCGATTACATCTTCAACCATGCGGAAATGGCAAAGCAAAGCGAGGAAGATATGTGGGTGGACAGCTACGAGGTCTGCACGTTTCTGAAAATAAGCGAAAAGACCCTGCAACGCCTGCGGGTGTCGGGGACTATCGCCTATTCCAACATCAGGGGACGCTACTTCTACAAGGTCAGCGAGATACGCCGGATGCTGGAAGAACGCCTGATAAGGAGCAACAAGGAGAACATCGACAACCTGATAACCAACCACCAGTTGTATGCTAAGGAAAGAGGAAATCTTAGAAAGAACAAGTAACGGGCTGGCGGTGTTCAAACACTACCTGCCCGGAAACTGGCGCATAGGTCGCAACTTCCTTAACCCGCTGTACGAGGACAGCAAGGCTTCCTGCAACATCTATTTCGACCGCCGGGGCGGTATCTACAAGATGAAAGACTTCGGCAATGACAGTTACAGCGGCGACTGTTTCTTCCTCGTGGGGCAGTTAAAGGGGCTGGACTGTAACCGGGCGGCTGACTTCGTGGAGATACTGGAAATCATCGACCGGGATTTGGGCTTGGGGCTGGCTTCCGGCACTCCGGTTTCCGTTCCCCCGGCAACCGTCCGCCGGGCAGTGCCGGACAAAGCCGAAGAAACGCCCGAAAAGCCCGTCAAGCCCTACCAGTTCCGGGAACAGAAGTTCCCGCTTGCCGAACTGGTGTACTGGCAACAATACGGCATCACGCCCGAACTGCTGGAACGTTACAAGGTCTGCTCGCTCCGGGAATACAACAGCGAAACGGCAGAGGGCAAACCGTACACCTACACTTCATCGGTGGCAGAACCCATGTACGGCTACAAGGGCAAACAGCACATCAAGCTGTACCGCCCGTTCTCCACGCCCCGCTTCCTCTACGGCGGCAGCTTCGGCGAGAACTACAGTTTCGGGCTGGAACAACTGCCAGCCAAAGGCGACACGCTATTCATCACGGGCGGCGAGAAAGACGTGCTTTCGCTGGCGGCGCACGGTTTTCACGCTATCTGCTTCAACAGCGAAACGGTGACGATACCGCCCACGCTGGTCTATCGGCTGACGTTCCGCTTCAAGCACATCGTCCTGCTCTTTGACATGGACAAGACGGGCAGGGAAAGTTCATGCAAGCAGGAAAAACTACTGGAAGAATTTGGCGTGAAACGCCTGCTGCTGCCGCTTCCGGGAACGAAAGAGGAAAAGGACATATCCGACTACTTCAAAGCCGGGAACACCCGTGAAGATTTCCTGAAACTGTTTATCGAATTTTTAGACAACCTGTATAGCGACACATTGATTATGCTAAAATCGTGCGAGATAGATTTCAACAACCCGCCCGCCAAAGCGCAAGAGATTATTTCGGCGGGTGACGTTCCGTTAGGAACACAAGGCAACCTGTTCGGCATCACCGGGGGCGAGGGAACGGGCAAGAGCAATTATGTAGCCGCAATCGTGGCGGGCTGCATCTGCCCGGCTGGTGAGGACATAGATACACTGGGCATACAGATAACCGCCAACGGCAGGCACAAGGCGGTATTGCTCTATGACACCGAACAGTCGGAAGTGCAACTGTTCAAGAACGTAAGCAACCTGCTGACACGTGCCAAACAGCCGGACAAACCCGATGAACTGAAAGCATTCTGTCTGACAGGTATGTCACGTAAAGAACGCTTGAATGCCATTGTGCAGAGCATGGATAAGTTCTACTACCAGTACGGCGGCATCCAGTTGGTCGTCATTGACGGCATCGCCGACCTTGTTAAGAGTGCCAACGATGAAGCGGAAAGCGTGGCGGTGATAGATGAACTTTATCGGCTGGCGGGCATCTACAACACGTGTATTCTGTGCGTGCTGCACTTCGTCCCCAACGGATTGAAACTGCGGGGACATTTGGGTAGCGAGTTGCAGCGCAAGGCGGCTACTATCCTGTCCATTGAGAAAGACGAAGAACCTACCCAGTCGGTGGTGAAAGCATTGAAAGTAAGGGACGGTAGCCCGCTGGACGTGCCGCTGATGCTCTTTGCTTGGGACAAGGAAGCCGGGATGCACGTGTACAAGGGCGAGAAACCACGTGAGGAAAAGGAGAAGCGCAAGGAAAGGGAACTGGTGAATGTCGCACGTGACATCTTCGGGCGGCAGACACGCATCACCTACATAGACCTTTGCGAGCAGTTGCAGCAAGTCTTGGACATCAAGGAGCGCACCGCAAAGAGCTATATCCGCTTCATGCGGGAAAGGGACATCATCACCAAAGACACGGCGAACCAAAGCTGTTTTGTCATCGGTTCATATAATCTTCAAAGGAACGCAAGTTGTCCATAAGCGTATGGATGAAACTTGTGTAATTCATGTGCTTGTGTCCTGCCCTGTTGTGATAACACGGCAGGATTTTTTCTGTTTACACGTGATTTTTTCAGGGTATTTGCTTAACTTTGCAGAAGTTACACGGAAAAGTAACGGCAGTTGGACGGCGGTTGCCGGAATATTGCCTTTATATATAACATATACGTTCGCCGAACGTCCCGATGCGAAAACTGGCACTTTTCAAAATGTGGGGATATTCAGCGCAGGATATGCTATGCGTTTGTCATAGCGTGGCTGCACTGTTTCCACATTTGGGTATGCCAGTACCTCTACTTTGAAACAGCGTCATGCCACGCTTTCTTTTTGGGGGTGGCGGCTAACGTGCCAAGACAGTAGGGATTTATATCACTTTAATACCTGACAATATGGAACAAATCAAAGCGCACATCGCCGTATCGCTGGACGGGCATACCGCCACGCCGGACTATGAACTGGACTGGATGCCCCGTGAGGTCAAGGAACTGGCGGCAAGGGAACACGCCGCCGCAAGCTGCCTGCTTATGGGGGCGAACACCTACAACTACATCTTTGAACACTGGGGCGGGTGGCCGCACAAAAGCAAACGGTCTTTTGTGGTGTCACACTACGACACCAACGTTACACCGGACTGCGGGGTGGAGTTCCTGACCGAAGAACCGCTGCAAAGGGTCTATGAACTGAAACAGGAAACCGACATGCTGGTGGTGGGTGGCGGCAAGCTGCTTACTTCATTGATTAAAGCCGGACTGCTGGACAGCCTGACAATCTACACCGTCCCGGTCATGGCGGGCAAAGGCATCGGTTTTGTCGGGGAAACATCCGGCTCGCTGTGGAAGCTCTCGGAAAGCAGGGTGCTGGATAACGGGGTGGTCTGTTCGACCTACCTGTTTGGCGGGAACATATAAAAAATGCGCCCGGTTTCCCTCCGGGCGCAACCACTAAAATTTCAATTATTATAAGCTGTAAAACCTATCACAATGAAATTTCAGCGGCAAAGATAGGCTATTTCTTCGGTTTCGCTTTCTTTTCGGGGAATGAAAAACCGACATTGAACTGCTCGTCCAGTACCAGCGAAGCATCGAAAGCCTTGCCGTTCTTGCCCTTGAAGCCCTTGATTAGCCCGGTCTTGCGTTTCGTCACCAGCTCGACAATCTGCTTGTCGGAAAGCTGCTTGTCGCACTTGTTGCGGAATATGGTAAGCGTGCAGTCCACGTTGGAACACTTCGCCACTTTCGGGTAGAACAGGATGCGCCCGCTGCCGCATTTCGGGCAGGGGCAGGTTTCACCAGTAGCGACAGATAGCTGCACCGATAGCAGTTCTGCGGTGATTTGCGTTGCGTACACCTCGATGCCCTTCCGGAACGTGTCGGCATCCATGCTGCCCGCTTCTATCTTGGCAAGGGCGGTTTCCCACATGCCCGTCATTTCGACATCGGCAATCTTCTTGTCCTTGACTATCTTGTAAACGGCAAGCCCCTTGTCGGTAGGCACAAGGTTCTTCTTCTCACGCACGATGTACTGGCGGGCGAACAGCGTTTCGATAATCGCCGCACGGGTGGCGGGCGTGCCTATCCCGGCATCTTTCAGGCTGGCTTTCAGTTCGGCATCTTCCAGTTCCCTGCCTGCGTTCTCCATTGCCGCCAACAGGCTGCTTTCCGTGTGCAGCGGTTTCGGCTTGGTCTGCTTTTCGAGCAGATCCACGCCGGAGAGTGGCAAATATTCTCCCTCTTGGAGTGGCGGCAGGCTGGCGGCTTCTTCATCCCCGCCCGTTTCCTGCTCGCCGAACACGGCACGCCACCCGGCTTCTTTCATCACAGACCCTTTCACCGTGAAGTCGGTATCTCCCCCTGACAGCAAGGCGGTGGTAACGTCTTTCACGCACTTGCCCGAAAAGGCTTCCAGCATACGCCCGGCTACCAGCTCGTAAACCGCCCGCTCGTCTTTGGAAAGTTCGCCGGGCAGGTTCTCGGTAATGATTAAGGCGTGGTGGTCGGTCACTTTGCCGTCATTCACGCTGCGGCGGTTCAGGGGTGTGCCGTCCAGCCCGGCGGCATACCCGGCAAAGCGGGGGTATTGCCCCAGCAGGGCGACACGTTCCGGCATTTCATCGAAAACGTCCTCCGGAATATAGCGGCTTCCGGTTCTCGGGTAGGACATCACTTTCTTTTCATACAGGCTTTGCGCTATGGAAAGCGTCTTGTCAGCCGAGAAGTTCAGCTTCGTGTTCGCTTCCTTTTGCAGCGTGGTAAGGTCGTACAAAAGCGGCGGTTCTTGGCAGGCTTCTTTCCTCTCAACGGATTTAACCACAAGTTGCCCGGCATCCTTTACCCGTTGCAGGGCGGCTATGGCTTCGGGCTGCTGTTCCCACTTGGCGGTCGATTGGGCGGTAAAATTTATTCCCCCGCTGGCAGTCGCCGCTTTGAGTTGCCAAAACTTGGCGGGTACGAAATTCTTGTTCTCCAAATAGCGGCTGCATATCATCACGAGCGTGGGTGTCTGCACCCTGCCCAGCGAGAACACCCCCTGCCCGGCGGCAACGCTCAACGCTTGGGTGGCGTTTATCCCTATCAGCCAGTCCGCTTCGCTGCGGGACTTGGCAGAGAGGTAGAGGTTATCGTAACGCTCTCCCGGCTGCAAGTTATCCAGCCCCTCACGGATTGCCTTGTCGGTAAGGCTGCTTATCCACAGGCGCACAAAGGGTTTCCGGCAGTTCAGGTAATGGAAGATATAGCGGAAGATTAACTCACCCTCACGCCCGGCATCGGTGGCGACAATAATCCGGTCGCACTGGTCGAACACTTCCTTTATCACTTTCAACTGTTTCAGCACGCCGGGGTCTGCCTTGTAGCCTTTCTCCGCTTTCACCTGACGGGGGATTAGCTGGAAATCGGGCGGCAGTATGGGCAGGCTCTCCCTGCGGAAGTTCGCCACGCCGTAGGCTTCCGGCATGGCAAGCTGGATTAAGTGGCCGAACGCCCATGTCACCATATACCCGTTGCCGGAAAGATAACCGTCATTACGCCCGGTCGCACCGATGATGCGGGCGATGTCCTTTGCCACGCTGGGCTTCTCTGCTATCAATGCAATCATAATTCTTTACTTTTTAATGGTGGATATTACATTTTCATTCCTCTGGACTTCTTGGGCTTGTCAGCTTTCAGGCTCTTGTCCTGCGCTTTCTCCTGCTTCTCTTTCTGCTTGGCGGTGGGCTTGTCCTGACCCTGTTTCAACGGCTCTTTGCCCTGCTTGGTGGCTTCGTTGGTCTTGCCCCCGGAATTGACCGCTACCTGCGTCCGGCTCTCGGCGGCGGGGGTAACGTCTTTCGGCTGCACCTTGTCGGGGGATTTGCCCTGTGCGCCGGGCTGTACATGACCGTTGAACTCAACGCCCTTGCCGTCCTTTATCCCGGCTACCTGCTGCTCTGCGGGCTGCTGCCCCTGCTGCAAGAACTGGACGGCGGCACGGGGCAGGAACTCCAAGCCACGCTCCACCGCACTGACCTGCAAATAGGCACTGCGCTTCGTGCCGTCCCTGAATTGCAGGTTTTCCATTTTCACCGCTTGCCCGGCTTCAAAGGCGGCTTTCTGTTCCGGGCTGACTTGCACGTTACAGATTGTATCGGGGCATTTCCACTTGTCAGCCCGCATATACTCCAGTTCGTGCGTGTACCTGTCCCGGCTGACGAACACGGGGATTTGCTCGCCGCTTTTCGGGTCTTTGATTTCAGCGATGCCGCCCAAGTTGCCAGTGCTTTGCAAGTTGCCCTGTTCCTGCTTGGTGAACCCGTGTTCATGGAACGGGCGTTGCAACAGTTTCTCGTCCTGCTGCACGCCGTGCAGCTTGGGTACTACCGTGCCGTCCTTTGCCTGATAGAAAGAGAGCTTGACATCGGTAGGTTTGAGATAAAAGCCGCCCACCGTCCCCGAAACGGTGTAGGTGTTGCGGGACTTGTAGCCACGCATCACCCGGTCGAAGTCATTCGTGTTTTTCAGGGTGTCGGCGGTGATGCCGACTTTTTTCAGGTTCTCCCAGTCGATTTTTGCCGGGTCGAAGCGGTAGCCCTGCTTGAACTCGTGGAAGTCGGGCTTCGGAACTCGTAACATTTCAGCCCGCTTGCCGCCCTCCGGTGTCGGGTTGCGGTGGTTGTCCTCGATTGCCTTTGCGTTTTGCTCCACTTCGGAAGCCTTGACGCTGAACAGTTCCAGCCCGGAAGTGTCCTGATACTTGCGGTAGAAGTTGGAAATGAAGTTGCTGAACACATCGCTGTTCTTGTCCACCTGCATGAACTCGCCGCCCTGTGTCGGCGGCACGGTCTGCAAATTGCCCTCCTTGTCGATACCCTTAACGGCACTCACCTTTCCCTGCTGTTTATCCAAGACCAGCAGCACGTCTTTTTCCTGCCCCTCTGCGGGCGGGGTCATTCTGTTTGCCATAAATAATTGGAATTTTAGTGGTTACGGGAATAGTCCCGCCCAAAGGTAGCGACTAAATATGCTATATTTGGACGGGCGGCAAGGACTGTCCGAATTTGTCCTGCACTGTCTGAAATTGTCCGGGTGGAGTAAATCTCCAACTGACGGTTGGAGAATTGGAAACAGGCATAAAAAAGAGAGCGAAGTTAATCACTCTCTTGGGGTGAGCCATTTAATCATAAACCTTATGCCTTATAATCAACAACTTATTAAAATTTACATTATGCTTGCGAGCCATTTGTGAAGCGTTTGTGAAACGTTTATGGAACGTTTGCTATTTTATCAATAGACTAATAATGAGCTACATATCAAAATTAATACTGAAATACAGCTTATTTTTGGAACGTTTGTGAAGCGTTTGGCAAGCCTTTGATTGAGTTTCCGTTATTCTCCTATTATCAGGTGACACGACAAAAAGAAAACATCTTCGGCAAAATCTTTGTTATGTTTTTGCAGGTGATTACATAATATACTATCTTTGCATATAGAAACAAAGGACATAAATATGGCTTCATTCAGAAAAGAGATACTTGGGCAGATTGAACGGATAGATACCGGGCGTATATTCACGTTCCGGGATTTGTCGTTTGAAACGGAAAAGACCGCCAATGTTGCGGTGCTGCTCTCCGAACAGAGCCGCAAAGGGGTACTGGTACGGGTTGAAAAAGGGGCGTACTACCGCCCCAAGAAATCGGTCTTAGGATTGGGGAAGCTGCCCGTCTATCAGGATGAACAGTTTCGTTATCTTACCGAAAAACTGAACGGCTATATCACGGGGGCTTACATCTATAACAAAATGGGGCTGACCGAACAGGTTGCCACAACCATAACGATAGCCACTCCTAACCCGGTTCGCCGTTTCCGTTTCAAGAACTTGGATATAGAGTGCGTGAAAGCCTACTGCATGGACTACCCGGATGAAAGCCTTGTCCCGTACTTGCGGCTGCTCGATGCGATAAAGGACATGAAGCGCATACCCGGAACAACCGGGCAGGACATCTACAACCGGGTCAAAAGCCAATATTTCAACGGGTACAGCCTGCCGGAACTGGAAAAAATCGTATCTTTGGCGAAAAGTTACCCGCCACGTGTCAGAAAGGTGGTGGCGGACATATTGGGCGACATCAGACAAACCGTATTGCAAACAGAAATGGCAAAGACCATTCTTCCCACGACACGGTTCAACTTGGATTATAAAACGGCATAGGACAGAAATATGAATTTACATTCGGACAAGGAAGCGTTCAAGGAAATCATCGCACTGGCGGCTGAACATTTCGGCTACGAGCAGTCGCACGTGGAAAAGGATTACTGGGTATCGAAGATACTGCGGGATATTTCCATGTCCGAATATGCGGATAAGACCTACTTCAAAGGCGGAACTTCACTTTCCAAAGCCTACGGGCTGATAGAACGTTTCTCGGAAGATTTGGACTTGTTCGTGTTCACGGGTGATAAAGGTGCGTCCAAGCAGGCGGAAAAGACATTGAACAAGAAACTTTCCAAATACATAGCCGAACTCAACAGTGACATATACAAGGAAGATTTGTCGGAAACGGGCGGTAATTACCGTAAACTGTATTTCTCGTATGACAATGTATTTCAAGGCGTGGGACTTAAAGAGCATTTGGAAGTAGAGATAAAATCCTGTGACCTGCCGGACAAAAAACGGATGTTCTACCCGGCGGACAAGCGGGTTATCAAACCGATTGTGACCGCCTTTCTTGAAAGCATCGGGCAAGAGGAACTGATAAGCACCTACGGGCTGGGAAGTTTTGAAACGCAATGTATCAACCCCCGAAAGACTATCTGCGACAAGGTTTCAAGGCTGGTAAAGCTGTCTTACAATGAGGATGCAGCCGCACTGTTGGCAAAGCATATCCGTGACGTTTACGACTTGTCGGCACTCTACCACAATCAGGAATATAACGATTACCTACATTCGGAAGATTTCTTGGATGCCATGTACCGGGTGACGATAGAGGACGGACTAAATAAAAACTCCCGTTCGCACTTGTCGCTGGCTGATGCACCGATATTCAAGGATGCCGAAGCGGTCATGGCGTTACCCGAAGTGGCTACGGCGTACACTACCGATTTGAAGAAACTGACTTTCGACAAAAGCAAGATGCCGCCGATAGGCAAGGCTGTGGAAGCATTGAAGAAACTACACGAAATACTGGTGCGCTTTGAAGCCTACCGAATAAAGCAACATAGCAAAGAATAGCTGTTAATTAACATAAAAACAGAAGGAATAATTATATGATTTTCAGAGAAATAAGAGAACGATTAACTGGTATAAGTTGCCCCATTTTTGGTGTATCTTGGAATCCGTCTGAAACAGAACGTACAAAAGCAATTAAAATTATACGTTTTTTAGAAGACAGAAGAGTATTATATAATCCTTATGAACAAGAATGTCCTGACCATTGTATTCATTCAATAATTGAAATTAGACATTTTTTAACAGATAAGATACAAGATATATCATCAGAAAGCAATCTTTATAATTACTTAAAAGCAATGCGTATTGCATGTAGGAAGTTCTTAAATCAATATACTAACGAGAATAATAAGGTGCATTTTTATTTGCACAATTATGATTGTATAAGTAGCTGGAAATTTAATTCTACATTAGGCGAATTAAGAGGTACATTTGGTATAATGTTGGCGCAAATGGCTGTGGCTTATGGGATAGATATTGAAGATGAATTATCCTCAATATTGCCTGAAAAAGATAGCGAGGAATAATATTCCTCGCCGTTTATTCTTCATCCCTTATCAGGTGGCATAGCTCCGGGTTGTTCTTAATCCGAGTTATCTCGTCCTCGACAATCTGCCGGACTTCCTGACGGATACGGTCGTAGTTGGCTTGTATCTCCTCCTGCATCCGGTCGTTGCCGTCCTTGTCGGTGAAGTCGATTATCTGCGGCAACTTCACGTAACGGGCGGTTTCCCGTTTCACCTTTTCATTGTCCACCACGATTTCACAGTGGAAAATCTTCTGCTCTATCCGTTCATCGAAGTTGTCCGCCACTGCCCCCACGAACATACCTTGCGTGAGATTGGATATTTTGCTGGCGGGTATCAGGCTGTCCATTTGGGTGCTTATCGAGGTGGACTTCTCCCGCTGGTTGATTGTCATGCTCTGCCGTTTCTGCAACACCTTTCCGAAACGCTCGGAAAGGATTTTCGCTGTTTCACCGACAACCTGACCGCTGAACACGTTGCCCACCGTATTTTGGATTACCCGGCTTTCCTTGTCCCCGTAATCACGGGTAAGCTGACTGTAATCCTGAAAGCCCAGCAGAACCGCAACCTTGTTGCTTCGGGCGGTAGCTATAAGATTGTCCAACCCTTTGAAGTATATTGTGGGCAACTCGTCGATGATGACCGATGACTTCAGCATCCCCTTCTTGTTGATGAGCTTCACGATACGGGAATTATACAGACCGAGTGCCGCACCGTAGATATTCTGACGGTCGGGATTGTTACCCACGCAGAGGATTTTCGGCTCTTCGGGATTGTTGATGTCCAGCGTAAACTCGCTGTCTGACATCACCCAGTAGAGCTGCGGTGAAATCATCCTCGAAAGCGGGATTTTTGCCGACGCTATCTGACCCATGAGCTGCTCCGCAGCCCCTCCAAGCCACGCATCCATGAACGGCGAAAGGTAGTTCTCCAGCTCCGGATAAGAGGTCAGTATCGGAAATATATCCTCGTAACGGCGGTTCAGAAACTCGATAGCATGGGGAAACGTGCAAAACTTCCCGTTCTGATAGATTTTGAGATACCAGATAATACTGGCAAACAGAATGATAGGTGACTCCACGAAGAAGTCGCCCTGCTTTTGCACATCGGGTAAGTCAAGGGCATTACTGCCCCCTTCTCCCCTAAGAACCGTACGTGAGAGTTTCCCCTCATACGGCTCAAGCAACTCAATATTTCTATTTGTTGTTAGAAATCGGCTCATACTTTCAACAGTTTCGTTTATTTCGCTTGTAGCAGTTGTTATGGACAAGTTGCCGTACAATTGAACCACCAACAGATATTTCATTGACGTTCCATGCTTTTGTACAATCTATCTCCTTGCCGCATAACGGACAAGTCCGCTTCTGCTTGTTCCATAAATATAAGAGTGACTTACGTCCTTTGAGAGATTCCAGCATTTGTTGCTCCTTTCGCTGAAAGAAATAATCATCGTATTCCGGGTCGAAAGGGTTTGCCTCCCCCTTGACTTGCTTGTACGGAGTATAATGTATATCCGACAACCTTTTAAGGGTCAGGTAGTTCACTTTCTTGCTTTTTGTTTCATATTTCCATGCAAACGTCCATTTACGCCCCCGAATTTCATGCCAATACTTATCTGCAACCCAAGACTTGCGTTTCTTTGGGTGGCGACGTAAAGCCCATTTCTTTGTGAGGTTGTAAATGTGATTGTCGCAACCGTGAAAAGCATTGGTTGATGCACCATATCGGTAATAGTTTCCCCAACCTGTTATCACAGGATTGAGCATTCGTATCAGCGATTCCTGCTTACACATTTTATGTCCTTTAACGATGTCACTGATTTTTGCCCTAAAGCGTTTCTGTGCATCTTTGGACGGAGATGTGTACAGCCTTTTGCCGAACTTCCTTACATTGAAACCTAAGAAATCAAATCCATCGTATATGTTCGTAATGGTAGTTTTCTCTTCGGATAAGGTAAGACCCCTTTCTTTGAGAAATTCTATCACCATTGGTTTGACCTCGTTTTCCAATAATTCCTTATCTCGACCCGTGATTATAAAGTCGTCCGCATACCTGATAAGATTCACTTTGTAGTGGAATGTCTTATAGTTGATGAAACGTCTTTTGAATCTTTCAGCCAAGAGTGGTTGAAGTCCGTCAAGTGCCATATTTGCAAGTGTCGGTGATATGATACCTCCTTGTGGTGTACCCTCTTCTGTCGGGAACAGTTTACCATTGAATACAGCTCCACATTTCAGCCATTTTCTGAGTATTGTTTTATCCATAGGGATATTTTCAATAAGCCAGTCGTGACTGATGTGGTCGAAGCAACCCTTAATATCTCCCTCCAAAATCCATTCGGGGGAATGCTGGCGATTTAGAACCGTATCAATCTGACGAATTGCGTCCATTGTCCTGCGCTTCTTTCGGAAGCCGTAAGAAAAACGGTCGCCTGTCGTTTCGGCTATCGGTTCCAATGCCATGAGATATAATGCTTGCATCGCCCTGTCTTTCATGGTCGGTATTCCCAACGGTCGGAGTTTACCGTTCTTTTTCTTGATGTGAACCCTACGGAGCGGCTGTGGATGGTAGCCACGACGTCTAAGTTCACCGATTGCTTTGTACTTGCGCTTGGGAGAATCCCAAAGCTGTTTATCTACTCCAGACGTTTTCTTCCCTTTGTTGGAAGTAACCCTCTTTACCGCCAATGCCTTGGCGTAAAAAGAGTGGGTCAGCGTCCACTGCAAGGCTTTCACCTTGTTATGTCTGCCTTCCTTTTGAGCCTTTACAATA
>OINH01000171.1_pt1 | contig 13107 bp, 10 predicted proteins | sample 1585171 | NCBI WGS metagenome assembly OINH01 (sample SAMN02674597, study PRJEB24791) | human gut metagenome, SKBSTL013 | isolation source: stool | host: Homo sapiens | place: USA | reverse complement strand
CTCTTTCCCTACACGACGCTCTTCCGATCTATGTTGAAGCACACAGAAGAATATTCTCATTTAATAAATAAATATATGGTTCGTCATTTTGTAAAGCCTGGTATTACAGGTTGGGCACAAGTGACAGGTTTCCGTGGGGAGACCCGCGAACTGAGTCAAATGGAAGGACGTGTAAAAGCAGACATCTGGTACATGGAACACTGGACATTCATGCTCGACCTCTACATCATCTATAAAACCGTGGCAAATGCGCTTCACAAAGACAAACAAGCTTATTAACCAAAAGACAAAATATAAAAAAACGAATAGACAAATGAAAAAAACGAATTATGCCTTGCTGGTTCTTCTTGCCCTCGTATTGGCAAGCTGTTCCGCCTACAAACAAGTTCCATACTTGCAAGCATCCGAGTATCTGGACACTTCCGGCCAGAATCCCCCCCTCTATGATGCCCGCATCATGCCCAAGGACTTGCTGACCATCACAGTCAATACTACGGATCCGGAAACAGCAGCACCATTCAACCTGATCGTAGCCACTACCCTCAGTAATCAAAACAAGAACCTGACAAACCAGCCCGTATTGCAGCAATATCTGGTAGACAACAAAGGCAATATCGACTTCCCCGTACTGGGCATCCTGCACATCGGCGGACTGACCAAAAGCGAAGCCGAGAACCTCATCAGAGAGAAACTGAAAACCTACATCACGGAGGTGCCCATCGTCAATGTACGCATGGCCAACTATAAAATTTCCGTCATGGGAGAAGTGACCAACCCCGGCAGCTTCGTTATCAGCAACGAGAAAGTAAACCTGTTTGAGGCACTCGCCATGGCAGGCGATATGACCATTTACGGACAACGCGATAACGTGAAACTCATCCGTGAAGATGCACAGGGACACCGTGAAATCATCCCCCTGAACCTGAACGACGCAAGCATTATACTGTCTCCTTATTATTACTTGCAGCAGAACGATGTGATTTACGTCACTCCCAATAAGACCAAGGCCAAAAACGCCGGCATCAGTAACAGTACCACCATCTGGTTCTCCGTAGTGGGTACACTCGTGTCGCTTGCCAGCCTTATTGTTACTATTTCCCGATAAAACAACCCGATTTCATTATGAAAGAAAATTTATACGACGAACTTTATACCGAACAAGAAGAACAGGTAGACTACAAAGCCCTCTTCTTCAAATACCTCATCCACTGGAAATGGTTTGTTGCCAGTATTGTGGTATGCCTGATAGGAGGATGGATTTATCTGCACTACACCACACCGGTGTACAGCATTACCGGCTCTGTCATTATCAAAGACAACAAGAAAAACAACAGTGTCAGCACCGGACTGGCCGATTTGGAAGATCTCGGTTTTTACTCGTCTACCAACAACTTCGACAATGAAGTGGAAGTGCTGCACTCACGCACCCTGCTGAAAAAAGTAGTGGAGGAACTGGACCTGTATATCAACTACAGAACCCGTGAGAACCTCCGCCCTGTAGAGCTTTACAAAGACACACCGGTAAAAGTGTGGCTCACCCCCGAAGAGGCAGAAAAACTGCCCAATGGCGCAGCAGTGCTTGAAGTGGTACTGAAACCCGGAGGAAAGCTGAGTGTCAGCACGGAAATAGACGAACAGGAATTCAAACAGGATTTCAACAAACTTCCTGCCCTGCTCACTACCCCTTACGGTACGTTCAGCTTTACTCCCGGCGACTCGGCAATCGTTGAAAAGGAACAGGAAATCACCGTCACCGTGGCAGCTCCGCGCATCATGGCAAACGGATATGCCAATGCGCTTTCCGTGGAACCGACCTCCAAGACCACAACCATTGCCCAAATCACTTTACAGAATACCAGTCCCCAACGCGGCGTAGACTTCATCAACAAGCTGATAGAAATCTATAACCGTGATGCCAACGACGATAAGAACGAAGTGGCAAGCAAGACTGCCGAATTCATCGACGAGCGTATCAAAATCATCAACGGAGAGCTGGGAACCACCGAAAAAGAGCTGGAAACCTTCAAGCGAGATGCCGGACTGACCGACCTGAAGAGTGACGCTCAACTGGCACTCAGCGAAAACTCCGAATACGAAAAGAAACGTGCCGAAAACAGCACCCAGCTCCGTCTGGTGCAATTCCTGTCAGAGTATGCCAATAACCCCGACCATGCCTACGAGGTATTGCCGGTCAACGTGGGTCTGACAGACACCGGCCTGACCGAACTCATCAACCGCTACAACGAAATGCTGCTGGAGCGCAAACGTCTCCTCCGCACCTCATCGGAAAGCAACCCCGTGGTGGTGAACCTGGACGCCAGCATCCGTGCCATGCGCAGCAACGTGCAGACCACCATCCTGAGTGTGCAGAAAGGATTGATGATTACCAAAGCCGACCTTGAACGCCAGGCAGGAAAATACGCCGGACGAATCACCAGCGCACCGGGTCAGGAACGCCAGTTGGTGAGCATCTCGCGCCAACAGGAAATCAAGGCGGGACTGTACCTCATGCTGTTGCAGAAACGCGAAGAGAACGCCATTACGCTGGCTTCTACCGCCAACAACGCCCGTATCGTGGACGAAGCACAGGCAGGGCTGTTCCCCGTCTCTCCCAAAGGCAAACTCATCTACCTGATTGCCTTCGTCTTGGGAATCGCCATCCCGGTGGGCATCATTTATATCATCGAACTGCTGAGATACAAGATAGAAGACCGTTCGGACGTAGAGAAACTGACTACCGTACCCATCATCGGCGATATTCCCGCATCAGACAATATGCCGAAAGAAGGTTTGGTGGTGGTACGCGAAAATCAGAACGATATGATGGCCGAAACCTTCCGCAATGTCCGTACCAACGTGCAGTATATGTTGGGCAGCAATCAGAAGGTGGTGTTAATCACTTCTACCACCAGTGGCGAAGGAAAATCATTTGTGGCTGCCAACCTTGCCATCAGCTTTGCCCTGCTGGGCAAGAAAGTGGTCATCGTGGGGCTGGATATCCGCAAGCCGGGACTGAACAAAGCCTTCCAGATGTCGCATAAGGAAGACGGTATCACCCGTTACCTTGCCGACCCGGAACACACCGACCTGATGTCGTTGCTGCAACAGTCCAATGTCACCCCCAACCTGTACATCCTGCCCGGCGGTGCCATCCCTCCCAACCCGACCGAACTGGTGGCACGCGACTCGCTGGTACAGGCTGTCGACCGGTTGAAAAAGGAATTCGACTATGTGATACTCGATACCGCTCCCATCGGTATGGTGACCGACACCCAACTGATTTCGCGCGTGGCAGACATGAGTATTTACGTATGCCGTGCCGGTTATACACCCAAAGCAGGCTATCTGTTCATCAACGAACTGAGAGACCATAAGAAGTTGCCCAACCTGTGCACCATCATCAATGATGTAAACATCAAAACCGGAAAGTACGGATACGGCACGTATGGCAAATACGGCTATGGTAGAACCTATGGCTACGGTTACGGATACGATGAAAAAAGTAAATAAATAATACTTCATTTTTTAGTTACATAATAGACAACTAGAAATCCCTTCCCCAAAATGTTAATTATTTAACACAAAGGGAAGGGATTTTCATTTATCTACGGATAAATCATATAAATATTTTACTCATACAATTTACTTGTCACCTCAAAACAGGGACATTCCTTCACCCACTCTTCGGGGCTGATGCGTCCGTCGCCGTTGCGGTCGGGACTCAAATCCCGGTGTCCGCACACCCGGCAGCCGGGATAATCCATCAACAACGTTCGGATAAGCACCCTCAAAGAGTGTTTCTGCCATTCGGTACGCGTATCTGCGGGACGATAACGGACATCCAGTCCGCCTTCATAACAAATACCGATGCTGTACGCATTGTAGCCCAGCGCATGTGCTCCCGGCTTCTCTAGGGGGCGCGTATTCTTAATATCCCCATTCTTGCGGATATAGAAATGATAACCCGCCCCATTGAATCCGCGATGCCGATGACACACCTCCAAGTCGTTTTCAGTAAAGTCCCTGTCCGCACGTGTGGCGGAACAGTGGACTACAATCAGGTTAATCTCTCTCATTCTTTCTTCTCTTGGCTCTGAGGAGCAGCATGATGCACTCCAGAATCTTAATAATCAAGTTTTTCATATTTCCTCCTTTTTAAAACAATTAAAACTCTATTCCGAAACTTTTTTTAGGGATGTGCCAAAACGTTTATAATGCTATCATTTCATCGGTAGAGACGAGGTTCGCCTACTCCAAACAGCTTGTTTGTGTATTACTCCCAAGGTCGTGACCGTTGGTAAGGGCAGGCAACCCCTCCCCCTACAGTTGACGATTTGACAGACCGGTTCAGTTTTGACACACCCTCAGAGGTTAGCCCTCGTTTACACCGGAGACTTCCTCTTCAGGCTTCTTCTCCTCCTTCTTAGGCAGCTTGTTCACCTTGCTGAACGACAGCGCCGTCAGCATGCCGCTCAACGCCAGTCCGGGACGGAAATTGATACGCGCCTTGTTAATCATGGAAACATCATACTTGTCTTCCGAATCGGCCCCCTTGCCGCTCACACCAATCTGAAACGTGCCCAAATCCGCCAGACGCACAATCTCGCCTGCACTCAGCGCCTCCACAATCACATCTTCCAACGCCGTGAGCACTGCCGCCACATCAGCACGTGTCACGGTACAGGTTCTCTGAATTCGTTCCGACATCTCGCGGACTGTGACATCGCCGCTGGCCTGAGCCTGGGCATAGAAACGTACTCCCGCTTCGGGTTCCTGCGGGTTTTTACGGGGTACGACCGAATAAGATACTGACTTTGACATAATCTTCTAATTTTTAATGATTTATACTTATAACTTCGAAATCTCAAGCACCGGTTACTCTGTGATTACATGACAAAGATACGACGGTGAGAGAAGCCATTGTCGGGCTTCGTCGGAATTGGTGGAGAAAGGTAACGAATGGTCTTGAAAACTTGCTTTCAGCAAGAGTATTTGAGAAACATCAACCTCACTCTTAAAAAAACAGACTGCACCGAATGCCTTTTCCATATAAATCATTATCTTTGTCCGTTATAGAAACACAGAAAAACATAATGGGAAAGTTTATCAATCCGTTCACCGATTACGGCTTCAAGAAAATATTCGGTCAGGAAGTATCCAAGGAGTTGCTAATCGAGTTCTTAAATGATTTGTTGGAGGGCGAACGGGTGATAACCGACCTTACCTTTCTGAACAATGAGCAGTTGCCTGAGTATCCGGGAGACCGTATTGCTATTTACGACATTTACTGCACTACGGACACTGGTGAGAAAATAATTGTGGAGATGCAAAACCGCTCCCAGGTTTATTTCAAGGAACGTGCTCTGTATTATCTTTCCCATGCCATTGTCCGTCAGGGCGTGAAGGGAGAGAGTTGGAAGTTCGATATAAAAGCGGTGTATGGAGTATTTTTCATTAATTTTCTCTTGGATGAGAACCAGAAGTTGCGCACCGATGTTATATTGACAGACCGTGATACCGGAAAGTTGTTTTCGGACAAACTGAGACAAATCTTTATTGCATTACCCCTGTTTAATAAGACAGAAGCAGAGTGCGAAACAGATTTTGAACGTTGGATATTTGTATTAAATAACATGGAAACATTGAACCGTATGCCTTTTAAAGCTCAGAAAGCCGTATTTGAGAAATTGGAAGAGATTGTCGATGTTCATTCTCTCTCCGAAGAAGACCGCGTGCGCTATGAAAACAGTGTAAATGCTTATCGTGACTATTTGGCTACCATCGACTATGCCGCCAAGAAGGGTGTTGAGGAAGGGTTTGAAGACGGTCTGCAGAAAGGCATCCAAGAAGGAATCCAAGAAGGAATCCGGAAAGGGCAACAAGAAAAAGCTCTTGAAATCGCCCGCAGTATGAAAGCCATGGGAATGACTTCAGAACAAATAATGAAGGTCACCGGCCTTTCTCTTGCTGAGATTGAGTCTCTCTTATAGGAAGGAATACATAAAGAATATATTTTCACTAAAGAGGCACTTCACTTGAGACAGCCTCTTTTTTTTGTCTTCTCCCTCTCCCGACCCTGATACTTTTCGCTTAGGGCATCGGCAAATCCTGCTCCGGGTGCTGAACGTTTTACCTGGTGGTAGGTAATTCCCTGAATAATTTAACAATTGAAAAAAGATGACTCGGCAAACTTTCTTCCCATAGAAAATAATTAGAAAAAAGATAGTGGGTATTTTGTGCATCGCAATGTGCATATCATTCAAAATTGAATTAAATGCCCTTGAAATCACACTTTAAATGCATTTTTCCGAATTTGCCAATCTATTTTGCCGAAAACACCAATTAAGACTAACTTTAAAATGCCCTTATCTTTGTAATATCGAAAATCGAGGAATGAAATTTACAAAATAATAATTTATGGATTTAAAAATTAGAGTTATGAAGATTAAGGGTTTATTATTCGGACTGTTTGCATGCGCTGCATTAGCTGCATGTACAAACGATGATATTGTGGAGAACAATGGTAAGGGCGAACAGGAAAAAGTGAAGGCTAATTTGACATTGGTAATTGGTGCTGCTACTAATTCATCACGTGCGGCAGATAATGAAACAGGTGATACAACAGATCCCGGTACAGGTGTTGAATCCGGTGTAACTGACGCTGTGGTGCTGCTGCACAAAGAGGGTAAGGAGTTTGCTTTCTTTTTGACTAGTGAACAATTGAATAAACAAGGAAGTGGTACAAGTATTACTTATGAACCTCAACTGAAAGTTGCTGAATCGGGCAATTATGGTGTTATTGTGATTTTGAACCCATGTCAGGAAATCAAAACTGCAATAAATTCGTTTATTGGCGATGGTACTCTTCCTTCAGGCAAAGAATCTATGTATGACTATATTACTAGCTATGAAGTAAAAGCCACTACCGGTGATAATCCTACTTCTGCTATTGCCACCGACAATAAATTTATGATGGTTAATAAAGTAGCGGTTGCAGCGAATGTAGTTTCAAATCAAGCAGGTACCCCCTCCACTACTTCTGTTGATGTAGAGCGTGTTGTTTCCAAGATTACTTATATGCCTACTCAAACCAACAATTTGTATAAGGTGGAAGATACAACTGTTAAATATACAGTTACGACAACTGATGGTTGGCGTGTTGAAAATAACATTGCTACCTATATGACCGGTATGGCTTGTGGTACATTGGAAGGAAAAAATATTTATGAACATAAGGGTGTTTATTATGAAGAAAATGGTACATATAGTGGTTCAGCAGAGCACAAAGGTGAAACATTATATAAAAAAATGACAGGGATAGATCAGGAGCAAATCAAATGGAAAACAACACAGACAACCGGTTCTAGAAACTGGTATGTTAAGTTGGATAAAGTTGCATTGGTTAATCTTTCTAATTCTGTTTATGCAGTAAGACATCTGGCTACTGAAAGTAATTGGGATCCTAGTTTCTTTGGTACATTGTCTTCAAGCAATTACTTGATGGATCCTAACACTGTAGCAAAAAATAATGGTGGAACAGAATATGCTGACTATTTCTATAATGTAGCAAATGCTGTGAAACAAGTGCAGGTAACTAATATAAGCGATGAAGAAACGGATGCTTTTAAATCATACTTTAAGGGCCTGCCTACCGTAGCAGATGAAGATAATGTAGGAACCACTTTGGCTTACTGTTTTGAGAATATCGTAAAGAAGGCGAACCAGAATGGTAATTATGTAACAGGTGTGATCTTCCGCGGTCAGATTTGCAATGAAGACGGTAGTTCTTACAATAATAACGTATATAAATATAAAGGAAAATATTATTTGAGCCTTGCGGAAGCAGCCGCTAATAATGGTAAATCTGTAACTGAAGTTGAGGCAGACACAGATAACTTGACTACCTACGAAAGCAGTCATTGTTACTATTGTTCTAAAGACATTTTCCATCATGAAGGAAGCGGAACTATGGAGAGAGCCATTATGCGTAACAATGCTTATGTGCTGAAAGTAACAGGTTTCAAAACGATTGGTAGTGCAGAAATCGTATTCCCGACAGATGACGATCAAGGTGAAGATACAGACAAGAACTTCTACCTGAAGTTAACCTCAACAATTCTTCCTTGGCAAGTACGTTTCAACAACATCGAATTTTAATCCGAACATAAACTCTCTAAATAAAAGTGGAGGAGCCTGCCTCCTCCACTTCTTTTTCAGAAATCACTTTTCTAACATTCCATTAAAACAAAAAAAGCATGAAAACAGTAAAAACATTCGCTCGACAATTCTCTTTTGGCCTGATGATGGCCGTGACATTGGGAAGTGCCGTTGTGTCGTGCGACAGCATACTCGATGAAGATGATGTAGATTGCTCTGTAGAGTATAGAGTGAAATTCAAATATGACTATAACATGAAGTATGCCGATGCTTTTTCTCGCGAAGTAAGCAGTGTAGCTCTTTATGCTTTTGATGACAACGGCAAACTTGTTTATCAGAAAACAGAGGCGGGGGATGTCTTGGCAGTCGATGGCTACTCGATGGCGGTCGACATGGAGCCGGGCGATTACCACCTCATTACATGGGCAGGTTTGAGCGACGAGGCTTCATTCTCTGTTCCTTTGATTACGCAGGGAGTGTCTTCACTCGAAGAACTTCAATGTAAAATGGACCGCATCTACTCTCGCGCAGCCGACGGAAGCGCTGTGGTGAGCAGTAAACTTTCTTCGCTGTGGCACGGCGAAGTGACCAAGCAGTCGTTCACTCGTGCGGCAACCCGGCAAGTGGTGACTGTGCCTTTGGTGAAAAACACCAATACCATCCGCGTTATCCTCCAGCAAATGGACGGGGTAACGGTAGATGTAGATAAATTTGAATTTACAATTACGGACGATAACGGTTTGATGAACTACAACAACAAACTGATTTCGGACGAAACTCTGACATATTATCCTTACTATCGTGCACAGGGCGGTACGGTGGCAGGCAAGTCGGCACGCGCCGAAGGTGACGCTGCGGCTGCCGAAGACGATAACATCAGCGTGGCGATAGCCCAAATCACAGTAGGCCGATTGGTGGAAGAAAACAATCCTAAGCTGACTATCACCAACACCGAAACCGGCGAAACGGTTCTCTCCATCCCCTTGGTGAAATACCTGTTGCTCACCGAAGCCGAAGGTCATGACATGACCAATCAGGAGTATCTCGACCGCCAGGACGAATACAACATGACTTTCTTCTTGGACGAAAGCATGAAATGGATCAATACCCGCATCATTATCAATGACTGGGTGGTTCGTTTCAATGATATGAATATGTAATGTGCAACGCATAACAAAAAACAACGAATTATGAAGAAATGGTACTTATATATAATATTAGCCCTCGTTTGTATCGGGTTTGCTTCGTGTCAGGATAGCGACACGGTGCCCCAACTGCAAACAGACGGTCGGGTGAGCGTGCACTTGCAGATTGCGTTGCCGGGGGGAGACTCGGCGCAACGAGGGGCAACGGCACGGGACTTTACGGATGGCGGTACGGATGATACAACTTCGGATCAGAAGGCATTGAGTGATGATGATGTATTCGTTTTGGTATTTCAGAACGGGGTGTTGATAGATCAAGTGAAAGGATTGAGGTTTGATGCAGTCATCGGTGGTACAAATCCTTCCAGCAGAACGTTGACCGGTACATTTGTTCAGCCTGAGACTGATGAAAGTCTGGAATTGGTGGTTCTTACCAACTTGGTTCAGAATCAATTAGTTGATATTGCTAATTCTTCGACATTATCAGGCATTCAGGCATTTTTTGATGGAAAGAAAGGCTCCTCGCCTTCAGCAATTTATGAAAGTCTGATTTATCAATATGGTTCTTCTGAATGGAATATACAGAGCCGTCGCATCCCGATGTGGGGAACTACGGGAACTTTTTCATTAAACAGAGCCAATGAGTTAAAGAAGAATTGTAACTTGCACCGTGCGGTGGCAAAGTTGGGATTCTTGATTAATGCTACTAATGCAGGGAGTGAAGGACAAGGCATTGACGGTTTCACGATTACAGGCATTAGCATCAAAGGAATGATGGATAAAGGATATTGTGTGTCACAGGCAGCGATGAGTAATGACCATTATACAATTCCTTATGTGCCTGCGGCTGCTGGAACTCAGACTATAACTTACTCTGATCTTAATGTGACTACGAGTTATAAAGACCGGATTTATTTGCCTGAGCAAGTTATTGGAGAGAATCCTCTTACGATAGCAGTGAGCTATACTTATAAAGGTAAAGCTAAAACGAAGGAAATTACTTTTGATGAAAATGTGATACGTAATCATTCATACCTTTATAATATCACCGCGGTGACACCGGATGATTTTGACGTCACCATATCGTATGCTGTTGAGGAATGGAAATCTGAAACAATTAATGTTCCGACATTTAAATAATTAAAAGAGACTGAATTATGAAAAGATATAAATCATTATTATCGCTGAAATGGGTAGCAGCTTTGCTGTTGGTCGTTGGCTTTGTCTCTTGTGCCGATGAAGAGATTATATCTAAGAAAACAGATGTAATAGAAGGAATTGAAACAGAAATTAATCTTGCTTTTACTTCTGCCACTCCTTCGGTACAGACGAGAGGAGCGCTAGACGTGAAACAAGAATATAAAGTTTATAATTTGTATGTCTTTGTGTTCGATAAAGCAGGTAGAAAGGAATATGGACATCTGTTTGAGTTAAATGCAACTAATCCTGATGATAAATTCTTTGATGTGCATGAAAAGGAGAATAGTGGGGATGCTACTACTTCGGGAAAAATAAAGATGAAGATATCTTCGGGTGAAAAGCGTATATACGCTGTGGCTAATGTACCTGCCGGAGACTCTCATGCATCATTACTGAATGATTTAGAAGAGATTGATGATATTAAGGGCTTAGAAAATAATGTGGTTATCTCTACGAAGATAGTCGATCGTCCCAATGATAGGTTGGTGATGAGTGGATGGGTGAAAAACAGCTTACAATCGGGCACTGACCCTGAAGGATATTGTGTCATTAATCCATCGGGAACAAATAATATTTCAACAATCAAGTTGGTACGGGTGGACGCTCGTGTTACGTTTAATATATCTTTAGATAAACAGAGTGACCGTACTAATATTATTGAGAAATCATTTACTCCTTTAAAGTTTATAGTGAAGAATGTACCGACCAAAGCCTATTTATATGGTAAAGCGGACAATGAATTGGTTTCGGACTGTGAATATTTCTCTTCTAATAATGGGGAGTTTGCTAATTTTGAGACAAAAGATGAAAATGGAGTTTCTTCTTTCACCTTCTATATGATGGAAAACAAACAAAGCACAACCGGGCTTGCCGATTATGACCAGCGTGAAAAAGAGAAGAAAAAACCATTGAATGATGGATATGAGTACGCTCCCGCTACTGCCACTTTGGTAGAAATGACAGGTAGTTATTATGAAAAATATACAGATACAGACGGTTCTATTAAAGAAAGGCATGCCGATGTGAAGTATACTGTGCACTTGGGCTATGTAGGTGGAGATGCTAATGACTTTAGATGCCAGCGCAATACTACATATATTTATAATGTTTATGTTCAAACTGTGGATAAAATACGTTTGGAAGTAACTTCTTATAATGATGGACAAGGTACAACTCAGGAAGTACAGCCGGGAGCAGAGGGTGATATAATCGAAACGGATAAGTTTTATCAGTTTGATTCACACTTTGACCATACTATGGTTGTTTTTAAAAAGTCTGATATTGAGGGTAGGGCAGGCTTTAGAGTAAAGACTCCTTTTGATGACGGATATTATTTTATAGAAGATGAGTCCGGTATGGTGCCTGCGAATGCTCGACCTGTGACAGAGGCTAAAGACTATAAATGGGTGAAATTCATTCGTCATGAAAAGAGAGAGAGTGGATGGCCTGCTAAGAAGTACATTTATAATACTGGTAATTATGCCAATCATGTGCCTTCTAATGCTATCACGATAGATGAGCTGTTAAAAGAGTTGCATACTACTAATGAAACAGTAGGAGCTAGTAGTGTATATGACACGAATGGGCAAGCTGTTTATACAATGTATATTGATGAATTCTATTATCCATGTGACCCGAGAAACGGGCATTATGGGGAGCGCGATGGGAATGGGAACTTGACCGCTCAGGCTAAAGCGAAAGAGGGGACAGACTTTTGGAAACAATTTGTAAATCAACCTAATAGAGAAGTGCATATATTGTGCAATACTCAGTTCAGCGAAGACAGAGAAAGTAGTCTGACTACATCTGCCGTCATGGTAAGCCAACGCTCAATAAAAACATTCTATAATGAAAAGGCAGGAAGTGATTTGAAGACGGCATGGGGGTTGGAGACTGTGAATGAAACAGGAAGGCTTGACAAACCGGATAATAATCCTTGGAGTACATCCAATTCGGCCAAAAACGGACTTTGGAACTTCTTTCAGCAAAGTAATAATTTTAGGACGAGTAGTTGGAGTAATTATATTTCTTATTCTGTTAAAGAGGATAAGAATGGTATTCATGATTACATGAGTACTTCGTTAAATAAAAAAGATAAGTTGCTGTATGCTTGTCTACAGCGTAATAGGGATGATAATGGCAATGGTAGGATTGATGCGGATGAGGTAAAATGGTATCCGGCAGCTATTGACCAATATACCGATATTTGGGTAGGTAGGGCAGCATTGCCTATTGAAACTTATTTGTATTCGAATGAGATACCGACTTCTCAAGGATACCGCCGTTATCTGAGTAGTGATGGAAAGGAACTTTATGCAGAGGAGGGATCTTCTATCGGTAGTTTTGGATTTGTTTATGCAAACTCAATTTGGTCAACAAATGATAAAATTGAGAAGAAGTATGACTATCGTTGTTTGCGTAATTTGGGAAGAAAAACTAATAAGCCTAATTCTGCAGAAGATAAGCCTCAGAATTACGTAACACAGAATGGAAATACGTTAACTCTTACTTATATGAAGTCTGAATCATTAAGAAGCGGTGATAATTATATGAAAAGCGAGATTACCTCTCATGACGAGAGCTCTAATTTGAACCGCCCTTATAC
>OINH01000169.1_pt1 | contig 13172 bp, 8 predicted proteins | sample 1585171 | NCBI WGS metagenome assembly OINH01 (sample SAMN02674597, study PRJEB24791) | human gut metagenome, SKBSTL013 | isolation source: stool | host: Homo sapiens | place: USA | reverse complement strand
AAATATGCAAGCAAAAGGCCAGGGAGTGCGACGAACAGTTCCAGCATCGGACGCAGAATATCTTTCATCTCATACGCTCCCCTTGCAGCAGAAATTCCATAAACGCCTGCCTGGCAGGCTTCAAAAGTTCCTGGTTGACATATACGCGGCTGCCGTCAGTCATGCAGAAAGCGGCGGCCTGAAAATCAGCGGCATGTTCTAAATTGACAATCGTACCGCGGCCGCAGACAAAAAAGCGTGGATCTTTTTTCAGCGGCTCGGTAAATGCCTTAAAGCTTTGCCGCGTGGCAAGCGTTTTTCCGGCAGTTGTGCGAATGTTGATCATATGAGCAAAATGCTCGGCATAAATGATATCCTGATAGCGCAGATGCAGCAGGCTTCCTTCTGCTTTTAATTCCATATATTTGTCTGTGTGTCCAATACGTGTGAGCAGCTCATCTGTCAACGTATCAATGTCTTCAGCAGCAAAAGGTTTTACCAGATAATGCATGGCACGTACTTTAAAACCTTCCAGTGCATGATCCAGAGATGTTGTAGTAAAAATCAACAGACAGTCTTTGTTGGTATTTCTAAATTCACGGGCGATTTCGATTCCATTTGCCCCGTCCATATAAATGTCCAGAAATAAAACTGTGAAGTCATGTTCTTTTGAAGCCTTGAGAAATGCTTCTCCATTCTCATATTCATAGCAATGAAACTCTACATTTTTCTGATCTAATATATTTTCTAATCGTGTTCGAAGCAGAATACGCTCTTCTGCAATATCATCAACAATAGCGATTAACATACGAATATCCTCCCGGATTTGTATCTATTCAAAATAAATACAAACGTTTTGACATAGGATTAGTATACCACAGAATGACGATTCGTGCCATTTTCAGACAGTTCATGTCAAAAATATTGAACAATCTGGTATCAAAAATATAATAAGAAGAAATATGATTGCCGATAATATAGCAAAATACAAATGAGGAGGAAAAACGGATATGAAAACAATAAAAAGGATAATGGCAGCGCTCATATGTATGACGATAGCACTTACGGGGATTCCAATCAGTGTAAAAGCGGCAGATTCCAGTGGAACGCTGGACACAAATATGGAGACGAACAGCGAATTATTTATTACATTGGAAGAAAATACAGATTATCGTTGGAATGTAAATGACAGTGGCGAGAAAGGAAGCGATGTACATTTGGATACCGGAGAAGGCGGTAATTGCCGTTTTCGTCTGGATAAAATAGAAAACGGATGGTATGGAATTAAACACATTAAGGTGAATGGAACAGATCGTTTCGCAGATGTAAAAGATGAAAGTAAAGATAGCGGTGCAAAGATACATGTATGGGAAAGTAATGATGAGAAAGTCAAAGGAAAAGAGCATCGTCAATTTGCATTTTATTATCTTGGAAATGATGCAAACGGAAATAAAAGATATTATATAAAGAATAGAAAAAGTGGAAGATGGCTTGGATACTCAGGAAATTTGAATAATAATAATCCCAATATTGTTCAGACAGAAGAAAAAGATAGAAAAGTCTGGCTGGTTACAAAATCGGTGGTTCCGCTCACAGGAAAGGAAACTCAGATTTTAAAAGATGGAGATAAAAGTGTAGTTTCTGAAATCTATAAAGCAGAAACACATGAAGCAATAAACAGGCCTTCAAATGAGTCACTCCCAGGAACACAGTTACTTTTTCTAGAGCAGGGGATCGCCAGTAAATGGAAACTGGTTTGGTATCCAGACTATCAGGCATATAGAATTGAAGCTATATCGGATGGAGAGAAAGATACCAATTATGCGATAGATGTTCTGGGAGAATCAGGTTGTGCAAATACAATAGTACATATCTGGAATAAGGAAAGTTTTGACAGAAATCAAAATACCAGCCAATTGTGGCGCTTCTTTAGACAGGATGATGGAACATATAAAATCATGAATGCCAGAAGCGGTATGTATCTAAAAGAGGGGATTGGCGAGACATGGATTGGTCATACAGCGACGGCTATGAATGTGTCAATTTTGGCAGGAAGTACAAATGATACGGCTTACGGTTACGCAGATGAATGGATGGCAGATATTCCAGATGATGCACTATTATCTTCTGTAAATATTCCGGCAACACATGATACAGGAACAGCAGGGGTTGTACAAGACCTTGTTGCAAGTTTATCATTCACATCTTGTCAGAATCTTTATTATGATGAGCAGTTGAATGTGGGAGCACGTAGTTTTGATATTCGTGGAAATGCAACAAAAGACGATGCTTTTGCGGCAGACGTGAAGATTATACATGGAGGCGATACATGGCAGTGTCAGGAAAAAGACGGAAGTGATCTTACATTACAGTCAATCTTTAATACATCACTTGCTTTTTTGGAAAAACATCCTTCAGAAACAATTATTCTTACGATAAAACCGGATGATGGTTCTACAGTAGGAATGGAGCATGCAGTTGCAGAATTTGTGAAAAATCATCAGGATAAAGTGTACACTGAGGGAGACATTCCATCAATGAAGGAAGCTCGTGGAAAAATTGTACTTATCCGAAGATTTAAATTAACTCAAAATTATGAAGCCTGGCAGACGCGTGCAATGGGACTTGATCTTACCAATTGGGATGATGTGAGTTATAGAGATTATAAGTATGCATATAAAACATATGATGATGGAAAAAATCGAGTGTATATCCAGGATGCATATAATACATATGACTGTGATATTTATTCAAAGAAGTGGGAATATATAGCAGGAACAATGAAACAGACAACAGGAATAGATACAAGTCATCCAATTGATTCTAATTCATGGGTATTTAATTATACTTCCTGTGCAAATGGAATTCCGTTGAATATGACAAGAGATATCAATTCGGATTTATATAAAGATAAGGAGAATTGTATCGATAACCGATTCCTTGGAACAGTAATGCTTAACTTTATTGATGAACCAATGTCACGGTTGATCTATGAGACAAACAGCAACATGATATTTGAACCAAAACTTCCTACACCGGAAGTAGAGGTTGAATATGGTCAGACACTGGCAGAAGCTACATTGAAGGGGATTGAAAATGCACCGGCGGGAACATGGAAGTTTGAAGATGCTACCCATGTTGTAACAGATCAGGAAGTAACAGATCAGACAAAATTTGAATTGACCTTCCTGCCGGCAGATAATAAAAAATACAAAACTGTTACTATGTGGGTTCCGGTAAAAACAGTGAATAAGTCAGAAGTTATCACAGCGTATCTTGGATATGAAGAAATTTCCTATGGTGAAACTCCGAAGATGTCATACGTTGTTGCACCAACGGAAACACTGAGCGTAGATGAAGTGGAAGAACTTTTTGCAAATGTTACGGATGAAATGAGAATCCAGGAGACAGGACAGTCATTAAATGAGATAATTGATGCAGGAAGCTATAAGATTGATTGTCCGGAAACAGTAGGCGGATTCAAGGTAAACTGGATTCATTTGAAAGAATACGATCTTGATATCAATCCAGTGAACACAATGGAAACAACAGGTTCCAAAAGCAGCACAGTAGAAAATACTACATTCGAAAATGGAGCTGTCAGTAGTGCACAGAGAATCATTGTCCGTGCAGAAAAGAAAACAAAGACATATGGAGATGAGTTGACCAGCGCAGATCTTACATTTACGATCAGTGATTCAGAAAGGGCGAAACTTCTTCCAGGAGATACTGTTGAAAGTCTCGGACTGACATTGAAAGCAACAACCATCGAACCGGAAGATATTCTGAGAGGAAGCACAACAGATGCAGATGGAGATGACATTCTTGGCGCATATGGCAATGAAGGAAGATATGTCATCCTGAAAGATAATGTGACAAATACAAATTATGATGTTGTAGTTCTTCCGGCATTCCTTAACGTATCACCAAAGGAAGCGGAGATAGAATGGAATGCAGCGGCACAGTATACATATACAGGAAATGCATGTGGAATAGAAGCAAACGTGAAAGCAGACAGCCTTTTAGAAAAGGATAGTTGTGCGATTAAAAAACTGCTCAATGCAGATCATACAGAAGTTGGAAATTATAAGGCGCTTGCAATAGGTCTGACCAATGAAAACTATATCTTTTCCGGCACAAACCGCGTGCATGTATGGGAATATGAGATTTTGCAGGCAGATCCGGAAGTGACTTTCCCGGCAGCAGAAGTGATTTATGGAGACAGCTTAAAGAAAGCAACACTTTCCGGTCAGTCGGGAGAAGGTGTATTCCGTTTTGCAGACGATACGACAATGCTTACAGTAGCAGAGGATCAAAGTGAACAAGAGATGATCTTCACACCGGCTAATCCGAACTACAAGACAGTTACATCAAATATTCCTGTAACAGTAAAACCAAGAAGCATTACGATCAGACCGGACCGTATGGAGAAAGAATATGGACAGACGATCACAGAGTATACCTGGTCAATCAGTGATGGAAGTCTGGCAGGGGATGATCAGTTAGAGGATTTGAAAATAAATGTCACATTGACAGCAGGAAATGCAGAAAAAGAAAACTGTACGGTCGGTCTTTATGATATTACAGAAAAAACTCCGCTGACAGCAGATAATGCGAATTACACAGTACTGTTTAAACCAGGAACACTGCAGGTACAGCCAAAACCTCTGGGCGTTGTATGGAATACGGACGGAACTGTGATTTATACGGGAAAAGAAGCAAATGTGTCTGCAGTATTTACAGGGGTATTGTTCGAAGATGACTGCAAGCCGGTTGTAGAAGGTGGAAATGAAATCAAGACCGGAACATATACAGCCACCATTGTCGGAATGATCGGCGAACAGAGTGATAATTATGTGCTTCACGGAGAGGATACAGACTATCAGATAGATTACCAGATTGTGAAGAAAGAAGAAACAAAGAATCCAACCGATTCAAAGGAAACATCGACAGGTACTGCAGGAAAGAAACCAACAGGAACTTCAGTGCCAGGAAAACAGGTGAAAACAGCAAAGACAGGAGACAGCATCAGTTACATCTGGATTCTGATGATTGCAGGATCAATTGCAGTGATCGGTGGAATGATTTATGTTATTAGAAGAAGAAAACAGAAGTAAAATTAAAGTGAATCTATAAACGATAGATAGAAAGGTGTCAGGCATATGGGGAAGGTGTTATTTTAAGCTTCGGCCTGACACCTTTTATTGAAAAAAAGATGAAATTAGTATATTATGAAAACAGATGCGGTATATCTTAAACATGTAATAAAAAGTGTTTCTGACCGCAATGTGTTGAGAGAAAAGGAGAGTGAGAAATGAGTGAATTAAGTAAAAAAGCAAGAAATAGAACAAGGGTCCAGATGGTACTGACAATGTTGGTTATTGTCTCCATTATCAGACAATTCTTTTTAGGAAACTATCACAATATGTTTCTTGGGATTTTAACATTGATTTTGTTTATGGTGCCACAGTTTATCGACAAGAAACTTGGAGTGACAATTCCGGTTGGTCTGGAAACGGTTATTCTGATTTTTATCTTTTCAGCAGAGATACTTGGAGAGATCAATGCATTTTATGTAAAGATTCCGGTATGGGATACTATTTTGCATACAACGAATGGATTCCTGATGGCGGCAATCGGGTTTGCGCTGATTGATTTATTCAACAGAAGTGATCGATTTTCAATTAAGATGTCCCCATACTTTGTGGCATTTTTTGCATTTTGTTTTTCAATGACAGTTGGTGTTTTGTGGGAGTTCTTTGAATTCAGTATGGATTGGTTTTTCGGATTGGATATGCAGAAAGACTGGATCGTTCCGGCAATCAATTCAGTGAAGCTGAATCCGACAGGAGCAAATATCCCAATCCATGTAGATGTCCAGTCCGTTGTGATCAACGGTGAGACTTGGAATCTGGGCGGATATTTAGACATTGGAATCGTAGATACAATGAAAGATCTTATGGTGAATTTTGTCGGAGCTGTTGTATTTTCTGTAATTGGAATTTTATATTTGAAACATCGTGGAAAAGGAAAACTGGCAGCTTCATTAATTCCGCAGGTAAGAGATACGGATGCAGAAACATCTGAAAAATAGAAAACGTAAAGGACAGATCGATGAACAGTCAAAAAGAAATTAGAAATATAAAGATAAAAAATCAGTTGGAGCTCTGGCTGTTCTGTGCAATTATCGGTGCAGTTGCCGGCGGATTGGTCTGGGCACTTTTGAAGATCATGGCAGTCGGAATGAATCTTATCTGGGAATGGGTTCCGGAACATTTTTCATTACCATACTATACGATAGTGGTCTGTGTGATCGGTGCATTTTTTGTCGGTGTCTTCCGGAAGATGTTCGGAGATTATCCGGAGGAAATGGAAACTGTTATGGCAAAAGTGAAAACGGAGAAGCATTATGATTATAAAAATATGCTTGTCATGATGATCGCAGCAGTGCTGCCGCTTTTGATCGGAAGCAGTGTAGGTCCGGAAGCCGGGCTTACCGGAATTATCGTCGGAATGTGTTACTGGGCAGGAGATAATCTGAAGTTTGCCAGACAGCATGCGAAGGAATACTCCCAGATCGGGGTAGCAGCATCCTTAAGTGTTTTATTCCATGCTCCGCTATTTGGATTGTTTGAAGTGGAAGAGAACACTTTAGAAGAGAATAATTCAGAACAAACTGTTGTTCCGGCAGGAATTTCATCAAAGATATTTATTTATGGAATCGCAATTGCTGCTGCAACAGGTATTTATGCAGGACTTTCCGCAGTATTCGGTTCAGGACTTTCCGGTTTTCCAAGCTTTGAGGCAGTTGAGATCGGAAAGATGGACTATGCATTAATACTTCTCTATATTATTGCAGGATGCGTGTTAGCTGTTTTTTATGAAAAGACACATCAGATAACGAAGAAAACTGCGAAAAAGGTACCGGCAGTTCTTCGAGAAGTTCTCGCAGGAATTTGTCTTGGAATCTGTGGAATGTTAATCCCGGCAGTTATGTTTTCGGGAGAAGAACAGATGGGAGTGTTGATGAAAGAGTATAGTCAATACCTTCCGTTAGCACTGATCGGAGTTGCATTTTTGAAAGTGCTTCTCACAAATATTTGTATACAGTTCGGTTTGAAGGGAGGACATTTCTTCCCGGTTATCTTCGCAGGTGTATGCATGGGATATGGCGTGGGAATGCTGATTTGCGGAAATGTAGAGAGTCATCTAGTTTTCGCATCTGCAATTGTTACAGCGGCGCTTCTAGGTGGAACGATGAAAAAGCCGTTAGCCGTTACAATGCTTCTATTTCTATGCTATCCAGTGAAATTGTTCGTATGGATTTTTGTGGCTGCGGCAGCAGGCAGCAAATGCCTATCCTTATTTGATAAGAGAAAAGTGGAAAACAAAAATTCCGTTGAGTGAAAACTCAGCGGAATTTTTTTACCCTTTTTGAGATGTCTTCCAGTTCTTCTTTGGAAAGTTCTGGGAGACGTTCTAATTTATCCAGAAACATCATTGCCGTTTCACGACGCTGCATCTCTACAATCTGTCCGTAATAATTGACAACAACACCGGTAACGATTGCAACAACGAAGATCGTGTAGATTGTGACAAGTACAGAAACCAGTTTGCCAATGAAAGTTATGGCAACAATATCGCCGAACCCGGCGGTAGAAAGTACCGCATAGCAATACCAGAGGGCATCACCATAGCGGTTGATGTCGGGCTCTACCAGCTGAATGATGGCAGCGGATACAAAGAGAAATACGATATAGCCGGAAAGAATCTGGGTTGCTTTGGTGCGTTTTAGGATCATCCATAAAAGTTTTAGTTTTTTCATATATTAACGGCTCCGTTTCATAAATTTATAAGAAATTAATTATATCATGAAATGGAGTCAAAAGAATAGTTAGATAAAATTTATTCTGCAGTTTTCATTTTACTGCCTTTATTCAGAATTCCATTAAAGCGGCTCATGAATGTGATTGTTGTGATTGTGGCTGCAACAATATCACTGATCGGTTCTGCAAGAAAGACTGCAAATACCTTATCCTGAATAAAGAGTGGCAGGATAAAGATCAGCGGAATCAGCAAGATCAGTTTTCTTAAGCAGGCGAGCAGCAGACTGACCTTTGCCTGTCCCAATGCCATGAAACTTTGCTGACATGAAACCTGGAATCCGAGGGAGAAAATACCCGCCATATAGATTCTCAATGCCCATGCGGTATAAGTGATCAGATCCGTATTATTGGAAAAGATTCCTGCAAACAGCTTAGGAAACAGTAGCATGATCAGCCAGAAACAACTGGTGAAAATCGTACAAACCTTAAACTGTGTAAAGAAGGCTTTTTTTACTCGCTCTTTATTGCCGGCACCGAAGTTATAACTCATGATCGGCTGACCGCCCTGGCAGATTCCCTGCAGTGGCAGCGTGGCAAGCTGGCTGACACTTGTAATGATCGTCATGGCTCCGACAGCAAGGTCCCCACCATATCTTGACAGACTGGAAGTAAAGCTGATGGAGAGAATACTTTCTGTAGAAAGCATGACAAAAGTGGAAATACCAAGTGCAAGGCATGGTAAGATAACATCCTTTTGTAATCTGAAATTTTCTTTTCTAAGATGAAGGATCGTCTTCTTCCCGGATAAGAAACGAAGAATCCAAATTGCACCGACAGCCTGACTTAAAACAGTGGCAAGTGCGGCACCTCTTACACCAAGATTGAATACGAAGATAAAAATCGGATCAAGAATGATATTGATCACAGCTCCGATCACAGTAGTCATCATACTGATCTTGGCAAATCCCTGTGTTGTAATAAATGGATTCATTCCCATCACGATTAAGACAAAGATACTTCCAAGGATATAGATTCTTGCGTATGCTACTCCGTATGGCAGTGTCTTCTCGCTGGCTCCAAAAAGTGTCAACAGCTGTGGCGCAAATGTAAAGAAGACTACAGTAAGTATGACAGCCATAAGGATGAGAAGTGCAAAACAGTTTCCAAGGATTTTTTCAGCTGTTTTATTATCTTTCTTTCCCATAGATATTGCAGCACGCGGAGCACCACCGGAACCTGCAAGCATAGCAAAAGCGTTGATCAGCATAAGGATCGGTGTAAATAATCCAACGCCGGTTAATGCCGCGGCTCCAACACCGGAAATGTGTCCGATATAGATTCGGTCTACAATGTTATATAGAAGATTGATGATCTGGGCGACAACCGCAGGAATTGCAAGCTGTGCCAGAAGGCGCGGAATCTTTTCAGTCTCCATCGCCTGAGAAGTCGATTTGCTATTCATATCTGTTTACTCCTAAATAGTTTTAAAATCAAAGAAGATTATACATCTCATGTAATGGAAAAATCAATAAGAAATCAAAAATTACAGGCATTCAACCTAACGAAATCGTGATATAATGATATAATCAAAATATATTTGAATGAGAAATATGGAGATAGCTTATGGGCGTAAGTTATAACAGATTGTGGAAAATGCTCATAGATAAAAATATGAAGCGGATAGAGATGCAGTACCTCACCGGGATAAGTGGAAACATTCTTGCCCGGATGGGAAAAAACCAGTATGTATCAATGGAGACGATTGAGAAAATCTGCAAGAAGCTAGACTGCACCGTTGATGAAATGATGGAATTTACTGATGATGAATAACAGGAGGTTGCTGCAATGACAGATACACAGCAAAGAGCAGCGGCGAAAGCGTTTGCGAAAAACTGGAAAGACCGTGGATATGAAAAAGGCGACAGCCAGATTTTCTGGGTGGAGCTTCTGACAACGGTATTTGGTGTAACGGAAATATCACAGTTTATTTCTTTTGAGGATCAGGTACATCTTGACCACACCAGTTTTATTGACGGGTATATTGAGAAAACCCATGTCATGATTGAACAGAAAAGTATCAACAAGAGCCTGACGGCTGCTATCCGGCAGTCTGACGGTTCTATGCTGACACCATTTGAACAGGCAAAAAGATATTCTTCTGAGCTGCCATATTCAAAAAGACCAAGATGGATTGTAACCAGTAATTTCCAGTCATTCTATATTTATGATATGGAAAAGCCGGGCGGTGATCCGGAGATCATTCAGTTGGAAGACCTTGAAAAAGAATACTATCGGTTACAGTTTCTTGTGGACGAGGGAAACACAAATCTTCAGAGAGAAATGGAAGTTTCCATTGCCGCAGGTGAAATTGTAGGGTTGCTGTATGATGCACTGGCAAAACAATATGTTGATCCGACAACAGAGCGTGCAATGAAAAGCCTGAATATCCTATGTGTCAGAATGGTTTTTTGCCTGTATGCAGAGGATGCCGGCATTTTTGGACAGCATGGCATGTTCCATGATTATCTGGAAGAATTTGATACAAGGCATATGAGAAAAGCTGTGATTGAGCTGTTCCAGGTGCTTGATACAAAACCAGAAGACAGAGATCCATACATAGAAGAATCTCTGGCACAGTTCCCATATGTAAATGGTGGGCTGTTTGCAAATGAGGATATTGAAATTCCACAGTTTACGGATGAAATCAGAAATCTTTTACTGGAAAAAGCCTCAGCAGATTTTGACTGGTCAGAAATCAGTCCGACTATATTTGGTGCGGTATTTGAGAGTACACTGAATCCTGAAACAAGACGCTCCGGCGGTATGCACTACACCAGCATTGAAAATATTCATAAAGTCATTGATCCGCTGTTCTTGGACGATTTGAAAAATGAGCTGAAAGAAATTCAGCAAATAACCGTTCAGAGAACAAAAGATAAAAAGTTGAGAGACTTCCAAACGAAGCTGTCAAATCTCCGGTGGCTTGATCCGGCATCTGGTAGTGGAAATTTCCTTACAGAGACATATATTAGTATCCGTCGATTGGAGAATGAAGTCATAAAAGAATTGCAAAGAGGACAGATTACTTTTGGCTTTGATGAATCTTCCCCGATTCATGTTTCCATTGATCAGTTTTATGGAATCGAAATCAATGATTTTGCTGTCACAGTTGCAAAGACAGCTTTGTGGATTGCAGAATCTCAGATGATGAAAGAGACAGAAGACATCGTTCACATGAATTTAGATTTTCTGCCATTGACAACTAATGCGTTTATTGTGGAAGGCAATTCTTTACAGATTGATTGGGAGAGTGTTGTACCCAAAAATCAGGTGTCGTATATTATGGGGAATCCACCATTTCATGGATTTACTTTTATGACAGCTGAGCAGAAACAAGATATGCAAAATATTTTTCCAGGGGTAAAGAATCTTGATTTTGTTTGTGCCTGGTATAAAAAAGCGTCAGATTATATTCGGGGAACAAAAATAGAAGTTGCTTTTGTATCAACAAATTCAATTGTTCAAGGTGAAACGGTATCCAGATTTTGGGACTTTATGCAGGATGATATTATTAACTTTGCATATAGAACGTTTGTATGGGATAGTGAAGCCAGTGTAAAAGCTCATGTACATTGTGTGATCATTGGATTTGCGAAATTCTCACGTTCGAATAAATATTTGTACGATAATGGAAGAACTACAGTGGCTGAAAATATCAATCGTTATCTGATGGATGGAGATAATATATTAGTACGTAGCCGGAATAAACCCTTGTGTGATATTCCTAAAATGATATATGGTAATAAACCAGCAGATGGAGGAAATTTGATTATTGAAGATGAGGACTTAAATGAATTTATTAAAAAAGATCCGAATGCAAAGAAATATATCCATCCTCTTTTGGGAGCATCAGAATATATCAAAGGGAATAAAAGATGGTGTTTATGGCTTGTTGGAGCAGATCCAGAAGACTTGAAAAAGTGTCCAATGATTATGGAAAGAATAAAGAAATGTAAAGAGGCGAGAGAAAATAGCGTTGCGGCTGGAATAAGAAAATTTGCAGCTACACCAACACTTTTTGCACAGAGAACGCAGCCAGTTGATAAAGATTTTATCATTGTGCCGAGAGTATCTTCACAAGCAAGACGTTATGTTCCTATGGGATTCATTAAAGCTGGAACAATTGTAACCGATAGGGTTCAGGTAATCCCTGATGCTTCACTGTATGACTTTGGAATTATAATTTCAAATATTCACATGGCTTGGATGCGAGTAACATGTATGCGATTAAAAAGTGACTATAGTTATTCAAAAGATGTTGTATACAATAATTTCCCTTGGCCAGAGCCAACAGAGCAGCAAAAGGAAAAAATAGAGAAGACTGCTCAAGCAATACTTGATGCAAGAGCATTGTATCCAAATAGCAGTCTTGCAACGCTGTATGATGAATTAACGATGCCTCCAGAACTGAGAAAGGCACATCAGCAAAATGATATGGCAGTCATGCAGGCATACGGATTTACAAAAGGCAGTGAAGCCTATAAAAGCGAAGCTGCATGTGTTGCAGAACTTATGAAAAGATATCAGAAATTGTGTGAGGAACAGAAATAGTAAGGAGCAGAAAAGTTGAAAAATAAAAACACTGAGAAAATAGAGTTTCTAAAAATAGTATATTTTGATGAAGCTGCTGCACAGGATTATGTTGATGTTACAAATGGAGGACGACTTGATTGGTCAACACAGGAAAATAAAGAAAAAATAGCTAAAATAGTTGCTGAAATTGAAGCTCAGGCAAAAAGTGGCTTTAATATTTTGAATTATATTAAAGCAACATTTCAGGGAAAAGTTGATGCCAGTGCTTCCGCTGAACTGACCAGTGCTTTTGACAAAACAATAAAAAATACGTTGCTTACAGATTATATACAGGCAGCATCGAAAGATGAACACGTAAAAAAATTCGAGAATAGTGGTGTTTATGCACCAGAAAATTCTGTGACATTATATAAAATGCTCAGTTCATATTTGACAATTGTGCCTAAAGAAGAAATGCCAATAGATATGGAAAAATTAAATGAGGCAATATTAGGTGAACGGGGTTATTATGACATGCTTTTAAAAACAGAGATAGAGCGGAAAAGCGTATTGAGATTTAACCTTCAAGCATTTAAAAACAATTATAATCTTGTCGATTTAAGCAAAATGAAGCTGACATATTTCGGAATAAAGGTTGGAACTTGTGGAGAAAATCATTTATCGATTGATAAAGAGTTTGATTTTCAACCAGCAGAAGACAAGACTACAGCAGAAGAAATTGTAGAGGGAGAAAAGTCTGCTGCTGAAGAAGAAAAAGAATTAGATGTTTATGAT
>OINH01000160.1_pt1 | contig 13462 bp, 10 predicted proteins | sample 1585171 | NCBI WGS metagenome assembly OINH01 (sample SAMN02674597, study PRJEB24791) | human gut metagenome, SKBSTL013 | isolation source: stool | host: Homo sapiens | place: USA | reverse complement strand
TTCATCACTTTTTTCACTTTATTTCTCCCCATTTATCTTGTTTCTCTTAATGTATATTCGACTATTTATAAAATTTAATTCATTACATTGACTGGTTTTCCTTCCATCCAACATTTCACATTATCAAAATCAATGATCGCACGTTTTACCAATGCTTCTTTTGTTGCAAATGCAACGTGTGGTGTCGCGATCAGATTCTTTGCATGTAAGAGTGGATGATCTTTTGATACCGGCGGTTCATTCTCAAAGACATCAACGGCTGCTCCTGCAATCTTACCGTTATTGAGTGCTTCAGCTAATGCTTCACTATCAACAACTGGACCTCTTGCAGTGTTGATCAAAACTGCATCTGGTTTCATCAATGCGATTTCATCTTTACCGATCAAACCTTTTGTTGATTCATTTAAAGGTACATGCAATGAAATGATATCACAATTATATAAAAGTTCTTCTAACCCTACAAATTGAATTCCTGGAAGATCTTTTACTGTCCTTGAATATGCGTAAACTTCACATCCAAATGCCTGGGCGATCTTCGCAACTCTGGTTCCGATTGCTCCGGTTCCGATCACACCGAATTTCTTTCCTTCCAGTTCAAATCCAACCAGACCATCCTTGGTTCCTTCTTCTCGGACTACCTGATCGCAGGAAATGATATTTCGATACAGTGAGATCAAAAGTCCAAAGACAAGATCTGAAACTGCAGCATTTGAATAGCCTGCACAGTTGCATACTGTAATCCCCTGTTCTTTGCATGCATCCATAGCAATATGATCAATCCCTGTAAATGCTACCGCCAGCATCTTAAGGTTTTTGCAGCCTTTGATTACTTCAGCATTCAATGGCAAGTTTGCAACCATAATAATGTCCGCATCCTTTCCACGTTCGATCAGACTTTCTGTGTCAGTTACTTTGGTCTGGTAAGATACGATCTCGACAGAATCTGGCAATGCCTTATGTGCGATTTCCATTAATTTCTCTTCTTCCACACCTAGTGGTTCAATAATTACTAATTTCATAATTGGCGAATACTCCTTTCGTATGATTTTACTCTACTATTCTATCATCAAATATACGATTATAAAAGCTTAGAAATATTTTATTTCATAGAGGATTCCATCGAAGTTTCTTATGATCCATATAAAGTAAAAAAACTGCCACACTAGTTTCCACCAATGTGACAGTTTCATATACTTTATAGAAAATCTACTGGAGTAAATCTCTTAATTATTTAAGAGTTACTTTAGCTCCCTGTTCTTCTAATTTAGCTTTGATGTCTTCAGCTTCTGCTTTAGATGCACCTTCTTTGATTACTTTAGGAGCTCCGTCAACTAATTCTTTAGCTTCTTTTAATCCTAATCCTGTTACTTCACGAACAGCTTTGATGACTTTAACTTTAGCTCCACCAACTTCTGTTAATTCTACGTCGAATTCGTCTTTTTCTTCTGCTCCACCTTCAGCTCCAGCTGCTGCTACTACAACACCTGCTGCTGCGGATACACCAAACTCTTCTTCACAAGCTTTTACTAAGTCGTTTAATTCTAATACAGATAATTCTTTGATTGCTGCAATAAATTCTTCTGCCCGTCCGATCCTGATGATTGTAGAAATAATTTCATTATAATAGGACTCTTTGTCACTGACTTCCGCTTTCTCGGTAATCAATTCTTCGATCACATAAGAGAAATCCTTCGGCAGTGATTTCCTCACTTTAGATCTTGTATATTTACTTGCTGCACGCTTACTTACTTCTATCAAACGATACAGATTCACTCGATACCAGTCATCCATATTCGACTCCGTCCGCTTCACCTGTTCCATCTTCGCTTTCGGATAGTAAATCAATGTTGCCAGTGCTTTTTTGTCCTTTACACTCATTGTATTACCAAAAACATCTTCAATCTTGCTTCTCACGGCACCAGATCCATTCCTCAGAACATGAGAAAAAGCTTCATCTTCTCCATGTACATCCGTCAGAAAATGCTCTGTCCCCTTCGGAAGGTTCAAAATTGCCTGCAGATTAATAATCTCCGTAGATGCAGCTGCAATTGTCGGATAAAGATCCGACAACCTGTCTAAATAACGGTTTTCCATATTTTCCATATACAATCTCCTCCAGACCCGAAATCTTCCCCTTACCGGGATCTATTTACCGGATCTTGTTCCCGCCGGTTTACCGGCTATTATTCATCCAGTACTAAAACTGAATAACATCCCCCATGTCATACATGCCGGCTGGCTGTCCCGCAAGGAACTTTCCTGCCTCAACTGCACCTTTGGCAAATACGCTTCTTGAATATGCAGTATGTTTAAATTCAATCACTTCATCTGTTCCTGCAAAAATCACCTCATGTTCGCCTACGATTGTTCCTGCACGAACTGCTGAAATTCCAATTTCCTTTGCGTCTCGCTTCTTTCTCACCTGACTTCTGTCATACACATACTCGTATTCATTTCCCATTGCTTCATTAATAGAGTCTGCCAATGCAAGTGCCGTTCCGCTTGGCGCATCCAGCTTCTGATTATGGTGTTTCTCAACAAGTTCAATATCATAGCCTGCCGGTGCAAGTACTTTGGCAGCATCTTTCAAAAGTTTCAGTAACAGGTTGATTCCCATTGACATATTCGCAGACTTAAGAACTGCAATCTTCTCAGAACACTCATCTACCTTCTTTAACTGTTCGTCTGAAAGCCCTGTTGTACAAAGAACAACCGGAAGACTCTTCTTCACACAGTAATCTAACAATTCATCCACTGCTCCCGCATTGGAAAAATCAATCACTACATCTACATCCACATCACACTGTGTGATCTCCTCAAATACCGGATAATCATTTGGAATTCCTGTGAACTTGTCGACACCTGCCGCAATCACTGCATCTTCTTCATTCTTCACAATTTCTGTGATCATGCGTCCCATTTTTCCGTTGCATCCGTGCATTAATATCTTAACCATCTGTATCTTCCTCCTGTATGAAATCTCAAGTATTCCATGATTTTTCAGAACTACTGTCTATCAGCATTACCTGTTTTTTCTTTCATCACACTCTTATTTTCCGAAATATCATATAAAAAAGAATATCACATTTGAGTTGTTATCTCAATATATGATATCCTTTTCACAAAGTTTTAAATAATGAAACAATCCACCCTTAGAATTCTTCCACACACTCCAGTTTACTGACGGAGACCTCATATGCGATTCTTGTCTCTGTTTGTGTCTCTGACAACTTCTTCACATACTCTCTGCTTTGGATTCTTCCGAATATTCTGACATGTTCCCCTACATCAAAGTTTGAAGCATATCTTGCATTTCTCCCCCAGCAGATACATGGAATATAATCAGATTTTCCATACGGTCTGTTCACTGCCAGCAGAATATCTGCAATTTCTCTTCCAAGAGGTGTTTTTCTGTAGACCGGACGCTTACACATATATCCTTCAAGAAGTATATGATTTGTTCTTGCTCCATCCGGTTCTTCCTCGATAAATTCTATTTCTCTCGCAAACACAGAAAGAACCAGTCTGTTTTTTGTCTCCTCATGACGATTATAGGATCTGAACTGACCAGACACCATTAAATATTCTCCACGGCAATCCTGTGTTACGTCAATGAGACGTTCTGATATCATGACCGGAATCCGGTCACAAGAGTTACTTAACCGCTTTACAAGAAGTTCTACCATATAGAAACCTTCTCCAAAGACCTCATGGCTGTATGTAAACTCTGATACCACCTCTCCTATAACTGTCACCTGGTTGTTTTCAATAATCTTATCTGACATAATTTATAATTCTCCCTTCCTCTGGCTGGTATTTTAAGTCATTACCTAATGTATGTCTTATTGTAATGAAATAGAACTATTTTTTACAGAAAAAACATTCGACCTTTTTCGTACTTAAAATCGAATTCAAACTTTTTCTTGTAAATTTCATTTTTTGTGATAAAATAATGAAGTTATGTTACAGATAAATATTTTTTTATAATAAGGAAGAGTGTTTAGATTATGAAAACAAAACGTGAAGATGTGAGAAATGTTGCAATTATCGCCCATGTTGACCATGGTAAGACAACTCTGGTTGACGAGCTTTTAAAACAGAGCGGTGTATTCCGTGAGAATCAGGAAGTAGAAGAACGTGTCATGGACTCTAATGATATCGAGCGTGAGCGTGGAATCACAATCCTTTCCAAGAATACCGCTGTTCATTATAATGGTGTTAAGATCAATATCATTGACACACCGGGACATGCTGACTTCGGTGGAGAAGTAGAACGTGTTCTTAAGATGGTAAATGGTGTTGTACTTGTTGTTGATGCATTTGAAGGTGCTATGCCTCAGACAAAATTCGTTCTGAGAAAAGCACTTGAGCTGGAACTTCCTGTTATCGTATGTATCAATAAGATTGACCGTCCGGAAGCAAGACCTGATGACGTAATTGATGAAGTGCTTGAACTCTTTATCGACCTCGGTGCTTCTGATGACCAGCTTGAATGTCCTTTTGTATACGCTTCTGCAAAGGCTGGTGTTGCTGTCCTTGATCTCTCTGACGAGAAACAGGATATGAAACCACTGTTCGAGACAATCCTTGACTACATTCCTGCTCCGGAAGGTGATCCGGAAGCTCCGACCCAGATGCTGATCAGCACGATCGACTACAATGAATATGTTGGTCGTATCGGAGTTGGTAAAGTAGAAAACGGTACAATTTCCGTGAACCAGGATATGGTTGTTGTAAACCATCATGATCCTGACAAACAGCAGCGTGTAAAAATTGGTAAACTCTATGAATTCGACGGACTGAACCGTGTAGAAGTAAAAGAAGCTTCTTTCGGGTCTATTGTTGCAGTATCAGGTATCACAGATATTTCCATCGGAGATACTCTCTGCTCTCCTGAGAATCCGGAAGCCATTCCGTTCCAGAAGATTTCTGAGCCAACAATTTCCATGCAGTTTATCGTAAACGACAGCCCGTTTGCAGGACAGGAAGGTAAATTCGTTACATCCCGTCATCTGCGTGACCGTCTTTTCCGTGAGCTGAACACAGATGTCAGCCTTCGAGTAGAAGAGACAGAAAATGCAGACAGCTTCAAAGTATCCGGTCGTGGTGAGCTTCACCTTTCTGTTCTTATTGAAAACATGCGTCGTGAAGGATACGAGTTTGCAGTAAGTAAAGCTGAAGTTCTGTATCACACAGATGAAAATGGCAAGAAACTTGAGCCTATGGAGCTTGCTTATATTGATGTTCCTGATGAGTTCACAGGAGTTGTTATCGAAAAACTCGGTCAGAGAAAAGGTGAACTCCGCAACATGACTCCGTCAAACGGTGGATATACTCGTCTCGAATTCCTTATCCCGGCACGTGGACTGATCGGATACCGTGGTGAGTTCATGACGGATACAAAAGGAAATGGTATCATCAACACAAGCTTTGAAGGATATGCACCATACAAAGGAGATATCCAGTATCGTAAGCAGGGATCTCTGATCGCATTTGAGACTGGTGAATCCGTAACTTATGGTCTGTACAGTGCCCAGGAGCGTGGTACTCTCTTCATCGGAGCCGGTGAGAAAGTATATTCCGGTATGGTTATCGGACAGAATGGTAAAGCTGAAGATATCGAACTGAACGTATGTAAGACAAAACATCTTACTAACACACGTTCTTCCAGCGCAGATGAAGCACTTCGTCTGACACCTCCGCGTGTTCTCAGCCTCGAACAGGCACTTGACTTTATTGATACCGATGAACTTCTTGAAGTAACACCGGAAAATCTGCGTATCCGCAAGAAGATTCTGGATTCCAGAATGAGAAAACGCAGCACGATCAATAAATAATATTCGTGTTTGAAGCTTATGCTCGCGGATTAAAATAGCATTCATTAATTATCTGATAATTTTAAAATCGTCCTAAAGTTTTGAAAATTTTCATAATTTTAGGACGATTTATTGTATACAGAAAATCTTTTTCATGTTATAATGTAACCATGATACAGAAGTAATCTAATCATTCTTCTGTATAATTTGAACAAAGGAGTTGAGCAGCATGAAATTTATTATCAGCGGAAAAAACATCGAGGTAACACCGGGATTAAAGGATGCTATCGAACAGAAATTAGGAAAACTTGAAAGGTACTTCACTCCTGAAACAGAAATCAATGTAACGCTCAGTGTAGAAAAAGGACGTCAGAAAATTGAGGTAACAATCCCAGTCAAAGGAAATATTATCCGTTCTGAGCAGACAAGCAATGATATGTATGTTTCCATTGATCTTGTAGAAGAGATCATCGAACGCCAGCTTCGCAAATATAAGAACAAACTGGTTGCTCGTAATCAGGGACATCCTACATCATATGCTCCATCAGGTAACAGCTTCAGAAAAGAATTCTTTGATTCAGAAGAAGAGACAACAGAAGACGATGAAGTCCGTATCGTTCGTACAAAGAAGTTTGGTATTAAACCAATGTTTCCAGAAGATGCTTGTGTTCAAATGGAACTTCTCGGACATAACTTCTTCGTATTCTCCAACGCCGAGACTGATGAAGTCAATGTAGTATACAAAAGAAAAGATGGTTCATTTGGTCTGATCGAACCAGAATTCTCATAGAACATATCTATTCAGTATAAGTAGATTTATTGAATGTTATATGACACACACTTAAAGGAAAGGATCCCCTGCCAGATATTCCGGCAGGGGGGCCTTTCTATCTCACAAAACAACATCTTCTATGAGAATCATTCTTCATCAAAAATCTTAATTCCATCTTCTGTCCTTGCAAACCAACAGGTTGTCTCTTCATCCAGAACCACCTGACCGTTTGTCCCTTCCATCAGTTCAGCCCGCAGGCTGCCCATCTCATCTGTCGGAACAAACACTGTCATTTCAACCTTATCTGTGTAAACGGGTTCTAGTTGATCCAGATTTCGATTTGCAATCAAATATTGGATTTTCCCAAAATCCGTATAATTCGTCTCAATTCCGAGTTTCACCCCATGAATCCTTGCAATGCTCTCACTGTTCTTCAATCCTTCGATCGTTGCTGCTGTATAAGCCCTGACCAGTCCACCTGTTCCAAGAAGCGTACCTCCAAAATATCTTGTAACAATTACAAGTACATTCGTCAGTTCTCTCCCACGGATCACCTCCAAAATCGGTTTTCCTGCTGTTCCTGCCGGTTCTCCATCATCACTCATTCTTTCTGCCGCCGGATTCCTTCCTATAATGTAAGCCCAGCAATGATGTCTCGCATCCCAGTACTGCTTTCTTGTCTGCTCTAAAATCTCCATAGCTTCTTCTTCTGATGTGACCGGATGCACTTCTGCAATAAATCTGGATTTCTTTTCAACAATTTCTCCGTCTCCGCCCTTATATATTGTATGGTAGATTTCCATTTTTCAGTCTCCCATTCCTTTTTTATTTTTGCTATATTTGAAAATATTTCTTTATCTAATATACCATGCTTTTCTATATAAAACTGTATTTTTTCTTAAGATTTTCAGGAAAATTTGAACTTTTCAAATTTACCTTTATTTACATCGGTAAATTTGATATAATCATAGAAGTCAATAAAGGAGGATATTATACGTGAATTACGGAAAATCGAATCTTTCTAGAAGAAAAAAGCGAATTTCTTCTAAAAAGAAAAGGAAAAAGAAGCGAGTCGGCGTACGTTTTTTCAAAGCCCTCATTATTTGTTTTCTGCTTTTGATCGTCATTGGGGCAGCCGGAATTGGCATATATGTAAAAAAAGTGATTGACAATACACCGGAAGTCACTGCAAAGGACATTATGCCACAGGGCTATACAACGAATATTGTCGATTCCAATGGAACCTTGCTTGAGCAACTCAAAGACTCTGATTCTAACCGTGTTTACAAGAAATATGACGAGATTTCACCATACATGGGAAAAGCTTTTGTTGCGATCGAGGACGAACGTTTCTTCAAGCATAATGGTATTGATATCCAGGGAATTATCCGTGCCGGTGTCAATGGTGTTGCACATGGCTTCCATTTCACAGAAGGAGCCAGCACATTAACCCAGCAGCTGATCAAAAATAATGTATTCCCTAATTTCATCAATGAGAGTAAGTATCAGCGAATTGAACGTAAAATCCAGGAACAGTACCTTGCACTAAAGATTGAAAAAGAGATGAGTAAGGAAGAGATTCTTGAAGCATACATGAACACAATCAATTTAGGTCAGGGATGCCTCGGAGTTCAGACAGCTGCACAGCGTTACTTTAATAAAGATGCAAAAGATCTGACTCTTTCTGAATGTGCAGTTATCGCAGCGATCACTCAGAGTCCGTCGAATCTGAATCCTGTTAGCAACCCGGAGAATAATGCAAAAAGACGGGAAAAAGTTCTGAAAAACATGAAGGAACAAGGCTCTATCACAAAGGATGAATACGATGAGGCTATGGCTGATAATGTATATGACCGCATTTCCGAAACAGCGTCAAATACAACTGCATCCAAACCTTACACTTATTTCATCGATGCTGTCATAAATCAGGTTGTAGATGATCTTGTAACTGAGAAGAGTTATACAGAAACACAGGCATATAATCTGCTCTATAGCGGCGGCCTTACGATCAACGTTACACAGGATGCTGATATTCAGGCCATCTGTGATGACGAAGTTGCTAATGTAGGGGATTATCTCAATGGTGATACAGAATATGGGCTTGATTACGCACTTACTATCCACAGGGCAGATGGTTCTTCTGAGAACTACAGCAAAGAACAACTTGCTTCTTATATTCAGACTGCATGGGGATATGACACTCCTCTTCTCTACGGTTCTGAAGAAGCTGCACAGGAAGCAGTTGATGCATTTAAATCAACGCTCAATATCAATGAGGCTGACGGAGACACTGTTGATGAGAGAATTGAGCTCTCACCTCAGCCGCAGGCTTCTGTTGTTGTGATGGATCAGTATACCGGACAGGTGAAAGCCATCGTCGGTGGACGCGGCGAAAAGAAATCCAGTCTTTCTCTAAACCGTGCCACAGATTCTGCAAGACAGCCTGGATCCTGTTTCAAGATTCTTGCTGCTTATGCACCGGCACTTAACGAAGGAAAGATCACTCTTGCAACAACAATTGATGATGAAGAATATGAATATAAAAACGGACAGTCCGTAAACAACTGGGATAAAAAATATATCGGTCCGACACGTGTCCGTTATGGAATCGAACATTCTATGAACGTCCTTGCCGTTAAGACATTAACTGACTATGTTGGTGAAACGGAAAGTTATGATTATCTTCTTGATTTTGGATTTACAACACTGACTGAAGATGATAAATATTCACAGGCGAAAGCTCTTGGTGGTATCACAAACGGTGTATATAATATCGAGATGACAGCTGCCTATGCAGCAATTGCCAATGGTGGAACTTACATGAAACCGATTCTTTACACACAGGTTCTGGATCATGAAGGAAATGTTCTTCTCGATAACACAACCCCTGAGACACATGAAGTCTTAAAAGACTCCACTGCTTATCTTCTGACAAGTGCAATGGAAGACGTTGTCAACGGTGCCGGTGGAACCGGTGGTTCTGCAAGACTGAGCAACATGCCTGTTGCCGCTAAAACAGGTACCAGCCAGGAAAGCCGCGACTTGTGGATTTCAGCATTTACGCCTTATTATACAGCGTCTGTATGGGGTGGATATGATGAGCATAAGACAATGGATCGATTAAGCCAGAACTGGCATCAGAAACTTTGGAGAAATATCATGGAACGTATCCAGGATACAAAAGGCCTTGAGTACAAGGACTTTGAAATTCCATCCTCTGTCGAAGAAAAGACTGTTTGTACTAAAACAGGACTCCTTGCCACAAGCAGTTGTCCTGCCATTACAGAGTATTTTTCAAAAGACAATGTTCCGACTAAGAGCTGTAGTGGTCACTATTTTGCGCCATCAGAATACTATGAGAAAGATGACACCGAGAGTTCTGATGAAACCACACCTGCTACAGGTACCGATTCTTCTGGAGCAACATCATCACCGGATTCTTCCTCTGGTGGAACAACAACCGAACCCGCTGCCGGCGGAGACTCTGGTGGAACAACCGGAACAACTACAGGTGATACTGATACTTCCGGCAGCACTACTGGTAGCGACACTGAAAGTGGAAGTACCACTCAATAAGTAAATTATGCGCCGCAAGGTACACCTAAAAAGGAGAGGCTATACAAAACGCCTCTCCTTTTCGCATACTTATATAACTGATTGCTCTTGTCATCCCGTCCGTATCTCTCTGATACAGTTTTCTGCTATCTTGTTTTACGGTTAATATATCTTGCTTTATATTTAGAATATACAATCGTCTGATCTTTATATAAACTATAATATCCGGAAACCGCATAGCTGATTGATATCGCGATCAGATAATATGCTGCTCCTGAAAATCCAAACAGTTCGAATGAAATCAGCATTGCCGTAATCGGACAGTTCGTCACTCCGCAGAAAAGTGCAACCATGCTGGCTGCCGCTGCTAATTCCGGTGAAAATCCAAGTATTCCACCGGCAACACATCCAAATGTTGCACCTATACTGAATGCCGGTACAATCTCACCACCACGATATCCTGCCCGCATCGTAAGTGCTGTAAGTAACATTTTCCATAAAAAATCAAGTGGTCTTGCTTCACCCTTTTCAATAGCTCTTGCGATCAATCCACTACCTGCTCCCATATAATCTTTTGTATTCAGACATATTGTGATCAGAATAATCACTCCTGCCGCGACTACAATTCTAATATACGGATTTTTCAAGTACTTTGTATACAACTGCCCTACTATTTTTAACAGAATACAAAATAGAATACTTAAAATCCCACACCCCACTGCGATCAGTGCCATCTTAAGTCCTGACTCCACAGTAAGTCCCGGGATAGAATGTACCGGAAATGTCTCCGGATCAATCCCCATTCCTGTTGCAAACTCTGCTGCAATGATAGCTGCAATCACACACGGAAGAAGTGCTGCGTAATACATTACCCCCACGCTCACAACTTCCATTGCAAAAACTGCTGCTGCCATCGGTGTTCCAAACACGGCTGCAAACGCTGCACTCATTCCACACATAATCATCACATGGTGATCAAATTCATCTAAATGAGCCAGTTTTCCAAGCCAATTTCCAATACTTCCACCAAACTGTATCGACGCACCTTCTCTTCCTGCCGAGCCACCGGTAAGATGCGTCAATAATGTTGACACAAAAATCAATGGTGCTGACAGAAACGGAACATCATCCTTTGATTTAATTGTAGCAAGTACCTGATTCGTTCCTCCGTCCTGCCTTCCTATCTTCTCATACATAAATACAATCAGAACTCCTGCAACCGGCAAAAGCATAAAAATCCAATTATGTGTATCCCTGTATTCCGTTGCTGCCTTGATACATCCTGCAAATACTGCACTCGCACCGCCTACAACCAGACCTGTCAAAACAGAAAGCCCCATCCATTTCAGAAAATTCCACGTGTTCTGTCGGATCCTTTCATAATAATACTTTATTACTATTTTTGTATCGTGGGAATGTTTTCGTTTTCCCATCCCCGTATTTTCTGTATTTTCTTTTTCTTCCATTTGCATTTCCCCTCTTGTATTTCTCTTTTATTTCGAACTCTGATTACTTTCTTATGTTCAGATAGAATCCCTTGCCTTATTTATTATAAAATGATTTTCCTCACCATGCAACACAGAAAAAAGGATGGTTTTCTCACATTCGAACGTTTCTTGTTCGTTGTGTCAAACCATCCTCTAAATCAATTATTTTTTACCTCTGCCTTATCATTTTATTCTTTTTATACTGCTTCTTCTTTTGTATTCACACTCTTGGATTCTCTGTCCTCTTTGAATTTATCATAATATGCAAACATTCCTGCAAGGAGTGTTCCTGAAATAGAATGCCATGTACAAGATACTGCACAGATGATTGCTGACTCCGGTGTGGATGCAAACTGTGCTGTTGTTGTTGCAAGGTTTGTTGCAAGTCCTGCATTCTGCATACCTACCTCGATCGAGATTGTTCTCTTCTTCGCTGTATTCATTCCTGTGAGTTTACCAGCTCCGTATCCAAGCAGATATCCAAGTCCATTATGAAGAAATACTGCCACGAAGATTACAACACCGGACTCAAAGAATTTGCTTCCCTGTGAAGATACTACACCGCCGACAACACATGCAAGTCCAAGTACTGCGATACCAGGCATAATTTTCTGAAGTTCTTTGAATGTTTTATTTTTTCCTAACAGATAGTTGAGTAAGAATCCTACTGCTACCGGGAAAATAACTGTTTCAATAATGGATACAAACATAGGTAATCCTTTGATTGAAATATGTGTACCACTTGCCAGCAGTGAAACCATAAGTGGTGTCATAACTGGTGAGAGCAGTGTTGAAACTGTTGTCATTCCTACGGAAAATGCTACGTCTCCTCCACACAGATAAGACATAATATTGGATGACACACCACCAGGACAACATCCGACAAGGATCAGTCCCAAAGCGATTCCATCCGGAAGATTCAATGCCTTTGTCAGTGCAAATGCAAGGAATGGCATAATCAGATACTGAGCGATTGCTCCGATGCAGATATCAAACGGTCTCTGCGCAAGAATCTTAAAATCCTCTGTTGTTAATGTCAGACCCATACTAAACATGATCACTCCGATAATAATAGACTGACAGGTAAATTTATTGGATACCGGATCGACAAACAAAGCGTTGTTAACCCATCCCATCATTGTCGGGACAAAGAATGTCACTACTGCAATGGCAATAACAACCACTGAAGTATAATCTGATAAAAATTTGCTGACTTTTTGTAATGCTTTCATTACAATACCTCCTTAGGATTCTTGTTCACCTAAAATCTGTATTCTTCTTGAGATATATTCAAAAAAAGTCCCTTTCCAGAACTCAATCTGAAAAGGGACGAATATAATCCGCGTTACCACCCTAATTCCGCAAAAATTAATTCTGCGACACTTCACATACCAACATATGCTATCCATATAACGGTGGATCCCGGCGAGGTTTACTTGCAACATGTTCATCTGCTTTCAGCCCGCTTCTTAGAGAGGATATCCTTACCCGGTTATTGTCTGTTCACACCAGCCACAGACTCTCTGAAAATAATGACGGATACGGTTTTGTTCTCATCAACGAATTTTGGTGAACTGTATTTTGTTTACTCTGACATTATAGTCCTCTGAAATCAGAAATCAAGAGTCTATTTTAATCTTTTTCTTGATTTATTTTAATCTTTTTGTCGTAAAAATTTATTTTCAAGGCTTAAATCCACCTGGAAAAATATTCTTTTTCCTGTTGTTTCCCCGCACTTTTCATGCTACACTGTATATAAGAATCATCGGATTTTAACCAGAAAACAGATAGTTACTGTTCACTCCCGTGTCAATCACTTCGCTGATTGACAC
>OINH01000159.1_pt1 | contig 13522 bp, 9 predicted proteins | sample 1585171 | NCBI WGS metagenome assembly OINH01 (sample SAMN02674597, study PRJEB24791) | human gut metagenome, SKBSTL013 | isolation source: stool | host: Homo sapiens | place: USA | reverse complement strand
AAGTGTATAGAGAAGATACCAAAAAACCACAAATTTCATAAATGATTAAGATTTATATTTTTGAATGATTGCCTCGGCGACCTTCATTCCGTCCATCGCTGCGGAAGTGATTCCACCGGCATATCCGGCCCCTTCACCACATGGATAGATCCAGTCACAGGAAGCACAGACAAAGTTCTCATCCCTTTCAATTCTTACAGGGGAAGAAGTTCGGCTCTCCACACCGGATAATAATGCATCATTATCTGCAAAACCATGAATCTTATGATCCATTGCTGTGATTCCATCCTCAAGCGACTGTGCGATTTCTTCTGGAAAGATACCACGTACATCTCCAAAGACAGAAGCTCCTTTTATGCAAGAATGAACCATACCATAAGAAGTTGTAATCTGATTTTCTTTAAAGTCGCCAAAACGTTGGACAGGAACTTTTCCCTGCCCTGCCTGATAAGCTTTTTCTTCTAAGCTGCGCTGGAAAGAAATTCCGGCAAGCGGATGGTCAGAACCGAAGTCATCCGGAGTAACTGTGACAATCACAGCACTGTTTGCATTTTCTCCGGCACGGTCATGATAGCTCATTCCATTGACTGCAAGACGATGCTCTTCAGAAGAAGCATTTACAACATATCCGCCCGGGCACATACAGAAAGTATAGACTCCTCTTCCATTGTCCAAGTTCTCGGTCAGTTTATATGCTGCTGCCGGAAGATCATTTCCCCGATCTCTTCCATATTGAGAATGATCGATCAATGTTTGTGGGTGTTCGATACGGACTCCGACGGCAAATGATTTTGCGCGCATCGGAATCTGATGCTTATAAAGCATTTCAAATGTATCACGGGCGCTGTGACCGATCGCAAAAACGGCTGCTCCGGCAGATACTTCTTCTGCGGAATTCTCTGAGAGATGAACAAGTTTCAGTGTTTTTGATGTCAGATCAACATCTGTGACCTGTGTATGAAAACAGAATTCACCGCCAAGCGAAATGATCTCCTGACGCATCTGGCTTACAACATCAATTAGGACATCTGTACCGATATGTGGCTTATGTGCATATAAAATATCTTCGTCCGCTCCGAATTTTACGAAAGTCTCAAGAACGAAACGGTTACGTCCTGTCTTATCTTTTACAAGTGTATTTAATTTGCCATCAGAAAACGTACCGGCGCCGCCTTCACCGAACTGGACATTGGAAGAAGGGTCAAGCACACCGGTCTCCCAGAAACGATCCACATCCTTCTTACGTTCTTCTACACAGGCACCACGTTCAAGAACCAAAGGACGGTATCCTTCCAGTGCGAGCAGATAAGCGCAGAATAGTCCGGCAGGACCGCTACCGATGACAACCGGACGGGCATTCAGAGTTTCTGTTCCGTGAGATGGAATCTGGTAATGCTTCTCTTCTACTTTCTGGATGTCTCCTTTACAATGCTTTAAAACAGCATTCTCATTGGAAACAGTGACATCAACCGTATACACATAGAACAACTCCGGTTTTCTGCGTGCGTCTAATGACTGACGGTGAATCCAATAAGTAAAAGAGTCCCCTTTCTTTAGATGAAGTGTCTTTTGTATCTTCTTTTCAAGAGCTTCTTCCGTGTGTGGAATCTGCAGTTTCAGCTGATTAATTCGTATCATTTATCTATCCTTTCTTTCAGGAAATCTAATATTAAAGTATATCATCCAGATATTGGTTACAAGTTAGCAGCAGGCAGTTATGCAGATGTGGCGGAGCATCCTGCAACATAACCGCTTGTCCACGCCCAGGTGAGATTATACCCACCGCAGATTGCATCTACATCGACCAGTTCTCCGGCAAAATAAAGCCCGGGAACAAGTCTGGATTCCATTGTTTCTGGATTAATCTGTGTCGTATCAACGCCGCCACAGCAGATCTGTGCCTGTTCATAAGAATTTGTCTTAATTACAGGTGATTTGAATTCCTTGATCATCCATGACAGTCTCTGAATATCTGCATCTGTAAAGTCGCCGCATAGCTTCTCTTTCTTGATCTTGGTAAATTTCAGCCATACAGCGGCCAATTTTTCATGAAACAGGCCGGTAAAGAACTGTTCTGCTGTCTTTTCCGGCTGGCGGTTGGCACGTTCTTTCAGAAGAATTTTCACTTCATCAACCGAATATTCCGGAAGAAAATCCAGCATGGCAACAACTTCCTTCTGTTCATATAATGCTTTCGATGCATAACGGCTGATCTGGAATACCGGAATTCCTGAGATTCCATAGGCAGTCAATTGAAGTTCACCGGTATCGGCAGCAGTTAATTCACCGTCAACAAATAACGAAACTTTTCCCTGTGCACGCACTCCGGCAATTGCACGGAAATGCTTTCCGGTACAATGTAAAGCACAAAGAGCGGGAAGTACAGGAATTATCTGATGCCCAAGCTGTCTGGCTAAAGCGTATCCGGAACCGTCAGAACCGGTGGAAGGTGCAGCTTTTGAACCATTGCAGAGAATCACTTGATCTACGGTTAAAGAACCGTGTGATGTCTGCAAGGAAAATCGTTCATTTGTTTTCTGTATTCCAGTACAGGAGATTCCTGTACGTACATCAACTCCAAGACGGTATACTTCCTGTTCTAATACATCACGGACTGCGCTTGCCTGATCGGAGAATGGATACAGATATCCATTTCTGTCTTTTGGATAGATTCCAAGTTCTCGGAAAAAAGCAATGACTTTTTCCACCGGAAACTGATCCAGTACCCGCGTGATAAAGTCAGGCTGCTCCGAACGATAACAGGAAGTATCCTGGTAAGTGTTTGTATAATTACACCGGCCATTTCCTGTCACTAATATTTTCTTTCCCAATCTATCATTTTGCTCCAGAAGGAGAACTTTCGCTCCTTTTCTGGCAGCGAAAATGGCGGCCATCATTCCTGATGCACCGCCACCTATAATTGCAATTGTGTTCATTAAAATTCATATCCTCTTACTTTCTTAGCAGATTACATCTGTCTGAATTTTAACATAACAATTCATTCAACTCAACTGAATTTTCGATAGAATTCTCTCGAAAAATTGTTTTACAGAAGTTCTCTCACACGCTCGATAGAAAGAACGCCTGCATCAATAACGCTCTGCAGTGATTTGATAATACCAAGTTTTGCGTGATACCATGTAAGTCCACCCTGGAAATAAACAGCATACGGTGGTTTTACCGGTCCGTCTGCACTCAGTTCAATCGAGGAACCCTGAACGAAAGCACCAGCTGCCATGATCACATCGCTGTCATATCCCGGCATTGCCCATGGTTCCGGGCTTACATAACTGTCTACCGGAGCAGCTGCCTGAATTCCCTTACAGAATGCAATAACACCTTCTGCTGATCCAAGTGTAACCGCCTGGATGATATCATGACGGGATTCAGAACCGTTCGGAATTACCGGATATCCTAAAGCTTCGTAGATATTTGCTGCAAAAGTAGCACCCTTTAAAGCACCGCATACAACAGTTGGTGCAAGGAAGAATCCCTGATAGAAGGACTGTGTAACACCAAGTGTAGCACCGACTTCTTTACCGAGTCCCGGAGAAGTCAGACGATAAGCACAGTTTTCGATCAGATCAGCTCTTCCGGCAACATATCCGCCGATTGGGGCAAGTCCGCCACCCGGATTTTTGATCAGAGAACCGACGATCATGTCTGCACCGACATCACTTGGCTCGATACGCTCAACGAATTCACCGTAACAGTTATCTACCATACAGATGACATCAGGGCGACGTTCTTTGATAAATGCAATCAGTTCGCCGATTTTTTCTACAGAGTAGCTTGGGCGTGTCTGGTATCCTTTGGAACGCTGGATCGTTGCCAGTTTGATTGTTTTATCTTCCAGAGCTTTTTCAATCGCAGGATAATCAAAATATCCATCTTCCAGAAGTTCTACCTGTTTATAGGAGATTCCATATTCTGCAAGAGAGCCGTTAGACGGGCGGATTCCGATTACTTCTTCAAGTGTATCATATGGTTTGCCAACCGGAGATAACAGTGTGTCTCCAGGACGAAGATTCGCTGCAAGCGCGAGGGCAAGTGCGTGTGTTCCGCAAGTGATCTGTGGGCGCACCAGAGCGGCTTCTGTATGGAAAACAGAGGCATAGACATCCTCTAAAGTGTCTCTTCCCTGATCATTGTATCCATATCCGCTTACATAGTTAAAGCATCCTTCACTTACGCGGTTTTCCTGCATGGCATGAATTACTTTTAACTGATTGTATTCAGCGTTTCTGTCAAATTCTTCAAAACGTTCTTTTAGTTTCTCTTCTGTCTTCTGTCCGAACGCCCAGACTTCTTTACTGATTCCTAGTTGTTCGTAAATTGTTTCTGTAGTTGGTGTATTCATTTTTCTTCTTCTTTCTTTTTAAGTTTTTTATCGTTTGATTTACATGGCAAAGCTGCATTTTATCTAAATGCAGCCTGATATCCTAATGAATAATATCTTTTTCCTTTAAAACAGTGAGCATCTGTTGGATCAGTTGTTCATCTTCTCTTCCAATCTCACTTTTATCAAGCCAGATGACATCTCGTTCTCTTCTAAACCAGGTCAGCTGCCGCTTGGCAAAATGTCTTGTGTCTCTCTTAATAATGCGTACAGCTTCTTCCAAAGGATACTCTCCTTCAAAATAGCCAAACAGTTCTTTGTATCCAAGTCCCTGCATCGCAACACTTTCTCTTTTAAGTCCGCGCAATCTTAACGCATTGACTTCTTCAAGAAGTCCTTCCTGCATCATCAGATCGACACGTTTATCAATCCGGTCATAGAGAATCTTACGATCATCTGTCAGCACAAAATATGCGGAGTTATAAGCAGATTCTTTCTCTCGTTCCGCCTCATTGTGCTCGGAAATCTTCTGTCCGGTCTGCTGATAATATTCCAGCGCACGGATCACACGTTTTACATTATGAAAACGAATTTGTTCCGCAGATTCCGGGTCTACTTTTTCAAGCATTTCATGAAGATATTCTGCGCCCTGGGTTTTGGCAAGTGCTTCTAATTCTTCCCGATAAGCAGTATCGGCATTATTTTCTGTGAAATCAATGTCGTAAAGTAATGCCTGAATATAGAATCCTGTTCCGCCGACAACAATCGGAATGTGTCCTCTTTGATAGATCCCTTCCATTGCCTCTTTCGCCATCTGCTGAAAGAGAACAACATTAAAATCTTCAGACGGATCAAGAACATCTACCAGATGATGCGGCACACCGTCCATCTCTTCCGGACGGATCTTGGCAGAGCCGATGTCCATCTCCCTGTAGACCTGCATAGAGTCAGCAGAAATGATCTCTCCGCCGATCGCTTTGGCAAGTCCGATGGAGGCAGCAGTCTTTCCGACAGCGGTTGGGCCGGTCAGAATGACAAGTGGGCGTTTGTTTGTCTGTTCCATCTATATTTCCTCGATTCCATTTATACAATTCGTTTAAATTTCTTTTCCAGATCACGTTTTGTCATGGCAATAATTGTCGGTCGTCCATGCGGACAGTGATATGGATTGTCCAGTGTCAGGAGTTCGCCGATCAGTTTGTCTACTTCCTGTGCAGAAAGACGGTTATTTCCCTTTACAGCAGCCTTACAGGACAAGGATGCAACCTTCTCATCGATCAGCTCCGGTGTCATAGAAGTAGAAAGACCTTCGGTCAGATCATCGATCATCTCCATCAGAAGTTCTTTCTTGGCAATACTGAACAGATTGTCAGGTACTGCACGGACTGCATACTCTTCTCCACCAAAAGGTTCAATCTCGAAACCAATGCGTGAAAAGCGGTCCATATTTTCATTCAGAAGCTGTGCTTCCTGCATGGATAAGCTTAAAATGATCGGAGGACTTAAGTACTGAGAAGTAAATTCTCTGCTTTTCATTTCACGCAAGGTACGCTCATACAAGACGCGTTCATGAGCCGCATGCTGATCAATGATGTAGAGATTATCTTTAAATTCTACGAGCCAGTAGGTGTCAAAGACCTGGCCGATCAATTTATATTCTGCACGGATATCTCTTTTTAAGAAATTTTCTTCAAAGAGATCCATCTGCGTACCGTTTTCTGGTTCTGATTTTGCGTCGGTTATTTCACAATCAGATGCTGCATCGGTGCTGGTGGTGGCAGTTTGCATTTCAACAGCTGGTTTGGATTTTTGAACTACTGCCGTAGTTTCCGGTGCAACTGTCTTATCTGCTGCTTCAACGGCGTATTTGACATGTTCAGCAATTTTGTCTTTCTGTTCATCTGCACGGAAAATCTCTTTCCGGTCTGCAACTTCGGCGGAAGAAGAACGATTATGGTAAGAAAGTACGCGCTCCTTCATTTTACGGATAAAATAATCCTCATCTTGAACATCATCCTTAACCGTTTCCTTGGATTCTTTGATCAATTCCGCAGCTGTTACTTTTTCATTCTCCTTACGCGGACGAAGAAGAAACGGACTGCCGGTATCCTCTTTATCTTTGGTCGAAGCGGATGTGAATGTCTTTTTCACTCGCTCCGGTCTTTCGGCTTGTCTCTCCGGTTGCTCTACCGGATCAGGAACTTCTGTTTTCTGGATCAGTTCCGGTTCCAGCAAAGTCCTGTGTACGGCTTCAAAGACGGTATTATAAACCTCCTGCTGCCGCGAGAAGCGAAGCTCCATCTTTGTCGGATGCACATTGATATCTACATTTTCTCCACTCAGATGAAAATGCAGAACTGCAAATGGAAACTTGTGCTGCATCACAAAATCACGATAAGCGTCTTCCACGGATTTGGAGATCATTGCACTTTTGACATAACGGCCGTTTACGAAGAAATTTTCAAAGTTACGATTTCCACGTGTGATGATCGGCTTGCCGAGAAAACCTGTGATATGAATACCATTTTTCTCATAATCGATCTCAATCAGGTTAGCTGCCACATCACGGCCATAGACATTGTAGATCACATCTTTCAGTTTTCCGTTTCCGGAAGTACGCAGTTTTTCCTGTCCGTTATTCAAAAACTGAAAAGCAACTTCCGGATGAGACAGGGCAAGGTGCATTAATAGATCCTGCACATGTCCGGCCTCTGTCATAGGTGTTTTCAAAAATTTTCTTCTCGCAGGAACATTGTAAAATAACTGATGGACGAGGAAAGTTGTCCCATTTGGCGCACCGGTATCTTCCAAGGATACTTCTTTTCCACCTTCAATGACATAACGGGTACCAAACTCTGCATCGGCAGTCTTTGTGATCAGTTCCGTCCGGGTAACAGCTGCAATACTTGAAAGCGCCTCTCCACGAAATCCCAAAGATGCGATATGAGACAGATCTTCCACTGTCTCAATCTTGCTTGTAGAATGCCGCAGAAAAGCACGCTGCACTTCATCCTGCGGAATGCCACAGCCATTATCTGTAATACGGATGAAGGAAATACCCCCGTCCTTGATCTCTATTTTTACAGAAGTAGATCCTGCGTCGATCGCATTTTCAACGAGTTCCTTTACAATTGAAGCAGGACGCTCAATCACTTCACCTGCGGCAATTTTATCAATTGTGATCTGGTCTAATACATGAATGTGTGGCATATTTCCGCCTTTCCTTTTACCAACGGTTCTTCAGCTTATTCTGTAACCGGTAGATTGTATTTAAAGCATCGATCGGTGTAAGATTTCCGACATCGATATTTTTCAATTCATCAAGTACGTCATCATCTTTTACAGTGTCAAACAGAGACATCTGTGCCATATCGACTTCGTCATACTTCTTTGCTTTACTTTTTTTCTTTGCAGTATGTTCCTTTGCCGCGATCTCACTGACGCGGTTTGTGATATCCTCATCGCTGAGTTCTTCTACGATTTCTTTCGCACGGGAAATGACAAGATCCGGTACTCCGGCAAGCTTTGCAACCTGGATACCATAACTCTTGTCAGCACCGCCTTTTACGATCTTTCGTAAGAATACGATGTCATCGCCCTTTTCTTTTACAGCAATACAATAGTTGTTGACATTATCAATCTTTCCTTCGAGTTCTGTCAGTTCATGATAATGTGTAGCAAATAAAGTTTTTGCTCCCAACAGTTTGCTGTCGCTGATGTATTCTACAACAGCCCAGGCAATTGACAGACCGTCAAATGTACTTGTTCCGCGTCCGATTTCATCAAGAATGAGAAGACTTTTTGAGGTTGCATTTCTTAAAATATTGGCAACTTCGGTCATCTCAACCATGAATGTACTCTGTCCGGAAGCAAGGTCATCGGATGCTCCGACTCTGGTGAAAATACGGTCGGAAAGACAGATGTTCGCGCTCTCTGCCGGGACAAAAGATCCGATCTGAGCCATCAGTGCGATCAATGCAGTCTGACGCATGTAAGTTGATTTACCTGCCATATTCGGACCTGTGATGATTGAAATTCTATGTTTCTTATCATCCAGATAAGTATCATTGGCAATAAACATATCATTTGGAATCATTCGTTCAACGACCGGGTGACGGCCTTCTTTAATATCAAGGATTCCTTTTTCATTGATTTTCGGACGGACATAGTTGTTGCGCTCTGCAACAAGTGCGAGAGAACTGAAAGCATCCAGTGCGGCAACTGCTTTGGCAGTTTGCTGGATTCTCTCCACCTGTCCGGCAATCGTTTCACGAACTTCGCTGTAAAGCTCATATTCCAGTGCATACAGTTTATCTTCCGCACCAAGGATCATGTCCTCAAGCTCTTTGAGCTCCGGTGTGATATAACGCTCAGCATTCGCAAGTGTCTGTTTTCTTGTATAATAATCCGGTACAAGATCCTTGTAAGAATTCGTCACTTCCAGATAATAGCCGAATACTTTGTTGTATTTTATTTTCAGGTTTTTAATGCCTGTCTTTTCTCGTTCATCATTCTCAAGTTTTGCAAGCCAGTCTTTTCCGTCCGATTTCGCCCGGCGAAGCTTATCAACTTCTTCGTTATAACCGTCGCGGATAATATTTCCCTCTTTCATAGCAAGCGGCGGATCCTCACGAATGGCTTTCGTGACGAGCTCGCAGAGATCTTCTAATGCATCCAGATCTTCATAAATCTCTTTTAAAAGCGGTGCCTGCAGATCCTGTAAAATATAGCGGATCGGTGGCAGCATCTCCAGAGAACCTTTGAATGCGGTGAGGTCTCGCGGATTCGCAGAACCGTAAGTGATCTTCGTGATCAGACGCTCCAGATCATAGACCGGAGATAAATATTCCCGGATCTCTTCACGGGCAATGGCCTGATTTTTCAGTTCTTCTACTGCATCCAGTCTGCGGTTGATCTCGGATTTATCGATCAAAGGCTGTTCTACATTTTTGCGAAGCGTACGTGCGCCCATTGCAGTACGTGTTTTGTCAAGAACCCAGAGAAGGGAACCACGCTTCTGCTTTTCACGTAAAGTTTCGCACAGCTCCAGATTTCGACGTGTAGAACTGTCGATCAGCATATATTTTCCTGTGATATATGGTGTAATATGTGTCAGGTTGGAAAGTGAATTTTTCTGTGTCTCAAATAAATAGATCAGAAGTGCTCCGGCACTGATGATTCCACAGTCATAATCAGCAAGTCCAAGCCCTGCAAAATTCTTTACTTTGAAATGCTCAAGCAGCTTATCTTTGCAGACAGCATCATCAAAATACCAGGAATCGAGAGAATAAATCGTGATCCCAAGCTTGTCTCTCATCGCATCCAGATCCATACCGCTCATATAGAACGCTTCGTTGCAGATGATCTCAGACGGACTGAATTTATAAATCTCATCCATAAGACGACTGCTGTCCGGAAGCTCTGTGACAAAATAATCCCCGGTAGAAATATCTGCGATCGCAACTCCATAGCGGTCTGCAATATAGACGATACACATGATGTAATTATTCTTCGTTTCATCTAATGCCTGTGTATCCAGATTCGTTCCAGGTGTAACAATTCTTACAACCTCACGTTTTACGATCCCCTTCGCAGTCTTTGGGTCTTCTACCTGTTCACAGATTGCGACTTTGTATCCTTTTGCAACAAGACGGTTCAAATATCCTTCCACGGCATGGTATGGGATTCCGCACATCGGGGCACGTTCATCCAGACCACAGCTTTTCCCGGTCAGTGTGATCTCAAGCTCTCGGGATGCAGTCAAGGCATCGTCAAAGAACATTTCGTAGAAATCGCCGAGGCGGTAGAATAAGATACAATCCTTGTACTGCTCTTTCGTCTCGCAATAAATTTTCATCATGGGCGTTAGCTTATCTATGTCAATATTTTCCATCAATTTCTCCTTAGTTTTCAAGGGTTTTCTAAAAACTCTTTAGAATGTAAGTTCGCAAATCATTCTAACAAATTTTAACATGAATTTCAAGCTGATGTTGAAGATGTTGAGAACGTAGAAATGTATCATTTTGTCGGAGTACCTATATCGCAATGTGCGAAGAGAGCGAACTGAAGAATATTCGTTTAATATTCTTGGGTTCGCTCTCTTCTTTCAATTTGAAAAAATTATTATTTCATTTTTCATAAACAACTTCTAACTGTCCGGCATCCATCTCGCACACTGTATCACACAACCATTCCATTTCCATCACATTGTGTGCAGCTAACAGAATAGTTGTCCCTTTTTCTTTCAATTCAACAAAGAGTTCGCAGACATCCTGTGCGCCTCTTTTATCCAATCCATTGAATGGTTCGTCTAAAATTAATAATTTTGGCCGTTCCATGATCGCCTGTGCAATTCCAAGGCGTTCCCTCATCCCGAGTGAATATTGACCTACTTTCTTCTTAGAAAACGGATCAAGACCAACTCTTGCGATTGCATCCCGGATCTCAGTATCTCCTATTTTTCGATTAAGTTGTGCAAGGCGTTTTAAGTTTTCATATCCACTGATATATGGAAGAAATCCCGGACTCTCGATAATCATTCCGGTATTTTCCGGAAAATCAATATCTTTTCCAATTCTTTTTCCATAGACATATACGCTCCCTCTGTCAGGTTGAAGAAAACCGCAGATGCATTTGAACATTACAGTTTTACCGGAGCCATTAAATCCCATGATTCCGTGGATTTTTCCTGCCTCAAAGGTATGACTGATTCCTTTTAATACTTTTTCTTTGCCAAAAGATTTTGTTAGATTTTTAACTTTCACAGCAGCTTTCATAATTTTCCCCTTTCTTATTCCGTCAGGATTCATCAACCTGAGAAAATGTAAAATTATATCGTTTGATACATTTTCTCGAGATGAAAAGCAAAATACATATCACTGCAAGGAATAACAGGATGCTTATTTTTATTTGTGGCAAATAATCATATCCGAAATTATGCATTGGAAATGTTGCGTGATTTAAGGGTGATAACCATCCGCAAAGAATATTTGCCCGATAGGAAAGCCCTCCACCCAGATGAAAAACTTTTTGAAAAATATCCGGAGTCAGAAGAATTCCATAAAGATTTATCAAGAGTGCGCCAACAACGCCTCCGGCTCTTCCCTTCTGTAGATTTAATACAAGCATGACGGAAGTAATAAATAACGAATAGAAAAGCATAAGAAATACAACACAGATTGCACATTTATATGGTGTTGTCATTTCCATTGTCTTTATTGACACAGGAACCGTAAGATGATTATTACTTCCATATCCAATGCTTGCAGCGGTCTGACTCCATACATTTCCAACGTAAGCCCAGGGACTTGCAATTAGAAGTTCTGTCAGGCAGAGGAAGACGGTATAAAGGCAAGTAGCCAGGATCACATATAGGATCTGACTTGCCATCCATACGCTTCGCTTTGTCCGGATCAGCCAATAGGGCGTCATCTGATTTACAAAAGGCATATCTGCAAATAATAACAGCAGTAAAAGGGATGAAAGCATCACAGACTGCGCATCACCGAAGGTCCAGATCAGTGGCTCGAACATCTGCACCGGTGTCTGGAATGTCTGTGCCTGCTCTAAAATCTGATTTGTCAACATCAGACAAAGTACAAATCCTAATGCAAAAGTCATCCAGATTCTCGGATTTTTGTCCCAGTCAGAGAAATTTCTTTTTGTTAGAAGAAAGATTTGATGAATGTCCGTTTTAAATTGCGATTTTTTCATGCCACCACTCTCCTTACCACGCATTTACGCAAAGCCAGTGCCAGAAGACTGCTGATCAGAAGCAGAGCCAAAAGACAGAATCCGTTTCCATAATATGCCGGACTTGCCCACTGTTTTGGACTTAAGAAAAAATAATTACGGTAATATCGTTCTTGAAACACTGTTAGTACATAATATAAAATGAATGGGACAGCACAGCTCAGATACTTATTTTTAGTCAAAACTGCTGTCAGTGAACCGCATAAAGACCACAATGCTCCATTTAGAAAAAGTCGGATAAATCCAATTCCTGTGATACTTATTACCTCTGATATATTTTGCAAAGTATTCAGAGTCGGGATATTTCTACAGATAACTATAAAAACAACCAATGCAATTCCTGCCGCTGAAACGGAAATGGCACCACCTGTGAATGCGACTCCAAAACTTTTCATCCAAATATAATTTCTTTTTCCTATTCTGTTAATAAGAAACCATGCATAGCGGCTGTGTAATTCTTCCTGTATATCTGCGGCTGTTGCCAGAGGAACCAACAGTGGAAAGAAAAGCAAGGCTTTTTCTGAAGTGATTGCATAGGTGAAGATGCATAACCAGGCTTTCCCTTCTGTTGATCCACCGAAAGAGATCAGATGATTTCGATAAGGAAGTGCAACAATCAAAAGAACCGCACACAACGCCAGTACAGAGATATAAAATCTTCGGTTTCCAAAGTCATATTTCAATTCTGTTCTGAAAAGATGTCTTCGTTTCATATTCTATCATCTCCAATAAGAACCTATTCTTCCACCGTCTGTTGCATTTAATACAATGTAGTCGGTCTGATATCCTTCTATTTTTCTTCCGGCTGTTCCAAGTTCGGCAGTTGCATCTTGACTCTCGCTTATAGTGAAAAACCATGCCGGAACCAGCCAGGCATTTTGTGGATTCTTATATGCCGGTATATAAGTATATCCCAGTTCGACAGTTGCAACATCATAACCAAATATCGTCTTGCTCTCTGCAGGCTGACTGGAAGGGTAAAGATATTTCACCTGATCGATCAGGCGGTTTTCTATTTCATCAAATGCAAGGAGTTTTACATTTTCTGTAACTATCTTTTCTTCCTGACTCATACCCTTCCATTTGAAGGAACGGATTCCATCTTCTGTCACTACAATATAAATCTGCTCTACCGGCATGGAAGGTGCATATGCAAATCCACTATCATCTGAATATCCTCCGGTTTTATCCTGATTTATTTTTAATCCGGAAACAGAAGGAACGTAAGTAAGACGATAACCTGTTTTTCCAAGATTTGGATCAGCATTCCATAATGCTTCCTGTTGTTCTAATATAGTGGCTTCCGGATAATCAGACTGTGCATACCAGAGGATTTTGTCTGATGACAACAACTGCATATTTTCGAGGTTCAGATCTTTCAGAACTTTTTCTGCTTCATCTTCTGCTGTCTCTTCTAAGAGAGCGGTTTCT
>OINH01000156.1_pt1 | contig 13554 bp, 10 predicted proteins | sample 1585171 | NCBI WGS metagenome assembly OINH01 (sample SAMN02674597, study PRJEB24791) | human gut metagenome, SKBSTL013 | isolation source: stool | host: Homo sapiens | place: USA | reverse complement strand
GAACCCGTGTTACCGCCGTGAAAGGGCGATGTCTTAACCGCTTGACCATGGAGCCGTATATTTATTTGTCATTGTGTTTTTCACACGACCGAGATTTAATATATCATAAACTCGGTTGTTTGGCAAGTGTTTTTTTGAATTTTCCGAAAAATTTTTATTTTTCAGATTTTTTCTTATTTTCTGCGGACAGCAAAAGCTTTGCCTGCTTTTTTCTGTCCGCATCTTGTCCGGTTCATAATCGTAATAACGAATCCATATGTCCCTTACAGAAGTGTATGATATAAAATCAAACGTGTTACATCAGAATCAGATCTTACATGCCCCTGTCGTCATCTTAATTATTAGCGATTGTGATCTATCCTGTCCATATGCTCTATCAGCCGGAATATCTGACTTGTATATCCCCACTCATTGTCATAGAAACAGATGACCTTGAAAAAGTGGGAATTCACTTGAATTCCCTGCCTTGCATCAAAGATCGATGCATGTGAATCTCCGATAAAATCTGAAGATACCACTCATCTTATCCTTTAAAGCCGGAATGACAAGTGAGATTGCTTTTGCGGCTCCCGTTGTAGATGGAATCAGGTTACCAAATGCCGAACGTCCGGTTCTCCAGTCTTTCTGGGAACGGCTGTCCACAACCTTTTGTTTTGCAGTTGCGGCATGAATCGTTGACATCAACCCATATTCGATTCCATAATTATCTTCCAGAACTTTACAGATTGGTGCGAGACAATTCGTAGTACATGATGCATTCAATACAACCGGCATATCCGATGTATATTTGTCATGGTTAAGACATACTTGTCTGCCGGTTATCCTGTTCCGGTCTCTGTTGTTAGAGGGGCACTGTTTTTGGCTCTTTCTGATTCTTTTTGTACTCTGTTGTCAATGTAACATAGGACGCTGTAAAATGCAACACATCAAAAAGTAATTAAAATATTAACGATTTTTTACATCTGATCGGCTTTCTCGACGAATCCCCGGATGACGTTACATGAATTATGAAGCTGCTCTTTTTCTTTCTCTGTCAGGGAGATTTCCAGAATCTCTTCCACACCGTTTTTCCCGATTACACATGGTACTCCCGCCGGAACACCCTGTTCTCCATATTCTCCTTCAAGGAGAACGGATACCGGAAGGATCCTCTTTTCATCATGCATGACTGCTCTTGCAATATTGCTGAGTACGGCACCGATTCCAAATTCTGTACAGCCTTTTCCTTCTACGATGTGAAATCCACAGACCTTATCCTCCGCACTGATCTTATCAAAATCCATTTTATCCCGGTATTCCGGATGAATGCTCAGGTATTCTTTTACCGGTATTCCGCCAATCTGTATATGTGATACCGGAATGAACTGTGAATCCCCATGCTCACCCATACAATAAGCCTGAATGGAATGACGGCTTACGCCGGTGATCTCAGATAACATTCTGCGGAGTCTTGCTGAATCCAGAGATGTTCCGGTGCTGAATACCTGACTTCTTGGAAGTCCCAGTCTTTTTCTTAAGAAATCAGCAATGATGTCTGCCGGGTTGGAAATGCTGATCAGAATTCCATGGAATCCTGACTCTTTTAACGGTCCTACGATCGTATTCATCATCTTGATCGAATCATCGAACATATCCAGCCTTGTCTGCCCCGGAAGACGGCTCTTTCCGGCCGCCATCACAACAATATGAGCATCCGCACAGTCGGAATAATCTCCGGCTCTCACTGTAAAATCTCTGTCCAGATTAGAGGCCATATCATCAAGATCAAGTGCCTGCATTACCGCTTTATTCTTATCTATATCAATATATACGATCTCATCTGCCAGTCCCTGCATCATAAGACTCAGTCCGCAATGAGATCCTACATGTCCTGCTCCGATAATTACAATTTTCCCATTTTTTATTGCTTTCATTTTTCATTCCTCCGTCCTTTTCCTGGTAGTGTTAATATGTTATTCATTCTAGCACTATTGGTACTACCTGTAAATAGAGTGCACTCTGTTTTTTGCTTTTTGGAATTGCAAAAAGCTCCTCAACTTTCGTTGAAGAGCTTTCCGTCTTTTAAAAATCTAGAGAATGGATTTTTTTAGAAGCACATTTTTCGGGGTTGAATATTCATTCTTTTGTACTTCTCATACAATATATCATATGAAATTCACTATGAATATAGTTTTAATCGACAGATTTCATTCTATAAATTGTGTGTCGCACACAATTATGATAAAATATATCTATACTCTGATCAATATATATCAGGAGGACCACACTTATGGCAATTAAATTACAGTCCCTGTATGAAGCAATTAACAACCAATTTGATGTCATCCTTCATACCAATAGTTTTTATGATAAAGAAGTAACCTGGATCCATACCGTCGAACAGGGTGAATTCTCCCATCTGCTCCACGGTGATGAACTGATCTTTAACTCCGGTCTGAATTTTACCTCTCAGGACTGGCTGAAAGAGTTCTTAAAGTCATTGAAAGACGCACACGCCAGCGGACTGATCATCTCTGTAAAATCACGTCCTGCATTTTCCCAGGAGATTATCGACTATTGCAATGAGATACAACTCCCGCTGTTCTCCACTTCCTGGGACACTCCGTTCATTGATATCATGCGGATCTTTTCTGAGATTCTGTTAAAAAACGAACACCGCGAGACCAGTCTTGCCGCTGCTTTGAAAAATGCGATCTATTACCCCGAGAATGAAGACTCCTATCTGAATCCTCTGGAAAGCAATGGATTCTTCCGCGACATGAACTATACTGTCCTCATGATCAGCTGCCACACTTATGACAGTGATTCCGGTAATTCTTACCTGGAACAGCTGGAAAAGAAGATCCGTTATTTCATGTCTAAAGGGATCGTATATGAAGAAGGGAAGCATCTGATCGTATTGTTTGCCGGTGAATCTGTAAACGATATATCTCAGAAGCTCTACGATGTCTGTCAGAATAACTCCGATGTCTATGTCGGGATTGGAACTACGGTCTCGCAGCTTACAGACATTCACCGCTCTTACGAGACCGCATTTACCGCCTATCAGCTCACCAAAACTGCTCTCCCAAAGAACTTCCTTGAGTACGATAAGCTTGGTGTATACAAACTTCTGGCCGATATCCACAATCAATCGCTGACAGCGGATTTCCTGAACTCCACACTTGGCCCGATTCTTGACTATGACGCTGTGCATCATACCGATTATCTGCATATCCTGGAAGTCTACTTTGATCATGACTGTAGTATCATCCATACCGCAGATGCACTTTATTGTCATAAGAATACGCTGTCGTATAAACTGAATAAGATAAAAGAACTTCTGGATTATGATATCCTGACCAATGAGAACCGGACAAACATCATGCTTTCTTTTTATATTTTAAGACTTGAAAAGCGCAGTATATAAATGTTCATTTTCTCATCTTCTGCGTTATTTCAAAGACTGCAGACCTGAATCTGTGTTATAATTTCAAGTAGAAATAGCTAAACAACATAAACGTGGGAGGGATTCATTATGGATCAGAATCGAATCAAACGAAACCAGATGTTAGGCGCAAAGATTGTAAAAGAACTTACAGCCCGCAACATGGAAGCTTATTATACAGACTCCAAAGAAGAGGCTCTGAAGAAAGCATTGGAATTAATCCCGGAAGGAAGCAGCATCTCCTGGGGCGGTTCCATGTCTGTCAATGAGATCGGCTTAAAAGAAGCTGTCTGTCAGGGAAATTATCATGTATACAACCGCGATACCGCACCGACACCGGAAGATAAGCGCAAGATCGAGCTTGCGGCATATGATTGTGATTACTTCCTGACCAGTGCAAATGCGATCACGGAAGATGGAATTATGATCAATATCGACGGACATTCCAACCGTGTATCCTCTATCGCTGCCGGACCACGGAATGTGTTGATGATCATCGGAATGAATAAAGTTACACGCGATGTAGATTCTGCCATGTCCCGTGCAAGAAATGAAGCCGCGCCGATCAACGCACAGCGTTTCAACCTGAGCACTCCTTGTTGCAAAACAGGTGCCTGTTTCGACTGCAAAACACCGGATACGATCTGCTGTCAGATCCTGATCACCAGATATTCCAAGACACCGCAGCGCATCAAAGTCATTCTGGTAAATGAAGATCTCGGATTTTAACATACAGATTTTCTTGACTTCATCTTACGTATTTGTTATACTTAACAGTACGTAAGGCATGGCGCCATAGCCAAGTGGTAAGGCAAAGGTCTGCAACACCTCTATCACCAGTTCAAATCTGGTTGGCGCCTCTTATATAACCTCGGAAACATCATGTTTTCGGGGTTTTTCTATATCTGAAAGGAGTATATATATGAAATCACTCGTACTGGCTGAAAAGCCATCTGTTGCCCGCGATATCGCCCGTGTTCTCGGCTGTCACAAGAACATTTCCGGTGCGATCGAAGGCAGCAATTATATCGTCACCTGGGCACTCGGCCATCTGGTCACTTTGGCCGACCCGGAAGAATATGATAAAAAGTTCAAAGCCTGGGATATGTCTTATCTCCCGATGGTTCCAAAGAAATGGGAGCTCGTCGTGATCAAACAGACATCCAAACAATACCATAATGTAAAGACACAGCTTTTCCGGAAAGATGTCTCTGAGATCATCATTGCCACCGATGCCGGACGTGAGGGAGAACTGGTTGCCCGCTGGATCCTGGACAAATCCGGCTGTCATAAGCCGATCCGCCGTCTGTGGATCTCCTCTGTTACCGATAAAGCGATCAAAGAAGGGTTTGCCCACTTGAAGGATGGTCGTGCCTACAACGACTTATATCATGCCGCAAGAAGCCGCGCAGAGGCAGACTGGCTGGTCGGGATCAATGCCACCCGTGCATTGACCTGCAAGTATAACGCCCAGCTCTCCTGCGGACGTGTGCAGACACCGACACTTGCCATGATCGCACACCGTGAACAGCAGATCCGTTCATTTAAACCGGAAGATTATTATGGACTGCGGTGTACAACTTCTGTTACCGGTGGTTCTGTCGGCACTATGGCTTCTATCGTCACATGGACATGGCAGCAAAAGAAAAGCGGTTCCCTGCGCTCCTTTAACAAAGACCTGATAACCGGCCTTGATAAAAAATTAAAGAACCAGACGCTTACCGTGACGGATGTGCATACCTCATCCAAACGGACACCTTCCCCGGGTCTCTATGATCTGACGGAATTACAGCGCGATGCCAATAAGCGCTTTGGCTTCTCCGCAAAGGAGACATTGAATATCATGCAGAGTCTGTACGAACACCACAAAGTCCTCACCTATCCAAGAACAGACTCCCGCTATATCGGTACGGACATTGTGCCAACGATCAAAGAACGCCTGAAAGCCTGCAATATCGGACCTTATAAGAAATATATTCCGGAGCTCTTAAAGAAACCGCTTAAGACAAGCAAAGCCTTCGTAGATGATAAAAAAGTCAGCGACCATCATGCGATCATTCCGACGGAAGAATATGTCCAGATGGAACATATGTCGAACAATGAACGCAAGATCTATGATCTGGTCGTACGCCGTTTTATCAGCGTCCTCTATCCGGCATTTGAATATGAGCAGACTACACTGAAAGCTGAAGCCGCAGGTGAAACATTTACTGCAAAAGGAAAGGTCATCAAAGCCGCCGGATGGAAGGCCGTATATGCCGATGCTGCATCTTCCGGTTCCTCTGCTTCACAGTATGATGCTTACGAAGATTATGAAGATTCTGAAGATTTTGGAGAAGATTTCCAAAATAATGATATGTACTTAAAGGCTTCAGAGCAGGCACTTCCTGTTCTCCACAAAGGCGACACCCTGACTGTCACACGCACGAATATCACAAGCGGTAAGACCAAAGCTCCCGCCCGTTTTACAGAAGCGACACTTCTGTCCGCCATGGAGAATCCGGTACGTTATATGTCTTCTGATGATAATAAGATGAAAAAAACTCTCGGTGAAACCGGCGGACTCGGAACCGTAGCGACAAGAGCCGATATCATTGAAAAATTGTTCCACTCTTTCCTGCTGGAAAAGAAGGGAAATGAGATTCTTCTGACATCCAAAGGAAAACAGCTTCTGAAATTAGTCCCGGAAGATTTGAAAAAACCGGAGCTTACCGCTTCCTGGGAAATGGAACTTGCCAAGATTGCCAAAGGAGCACACAAAGAACAGGTATTTATCAAAGATATCGAAAACTACACCAAAGAATTAATTCAGGATATCAAGACTTCCGACGGAACTTTCCGTCACGATAACCTGACTAATACAAAATGCCCGCACTGCGGCAAGCGTATGCTCTCTGTCAAAGGCAAGAACTCCCGCATGCTGGTCTGCCAGGACCGTGAATGCGGCTACCGCGAGACGATCGCACGCACCAGCAATGCAAGATGTCCGAACTGTCACAAGAAGATGGAACTGATCAAAAAGGGGGACAGTGAGACATTTGTATGCTCCTGCGGCTACAAAGAGAAGCTGGAAGCATTCAAGAACCGTCGTGCCAAAGAAGGTGCCGGCGTATCTAAGCGCGATGTCCAGAAATATCTGAAGAAACAGCAGCAGCAAAATGACGAACCGGTGAATAACGCATTTGCACAGGCACTGGCGGGACTTAAGTTAGATAAATAATATGCAAAAAGGAATAACAAACCTTTGCTAATCTGGTTTGTTATTCCTTTTCAGAGAGAGAATAATTATTTCATTGTCTTTTCAAGTTCCCATGACCGAATGCTTTCAATCATCAGATCTCCACCAATTGCTGTCATTTCATTTTTCTGATCATCATCCACATTATATATATTACAAGAAAAATTATTCTGATAATCATTGCTGAATATTTCTAATGAAATTTTGTCAGAATAAATATGAATATCCAGATGCTCTTTGCCCATTAAATTCAATGGACATCTTGCGACTCCTTTACTCCAGCCATCGGAATTATTACGGTCAAAATATGCTTCCGCTCTCTTCAGATCAAATAGGATCTCTGTCTTCTTTCCCTGAGACATTCTTAAGTTCAGCCTAATCTTGTCTGCAGTTGATTTTTTCAGATTTATCCGCATTTCCGTTTCATAAACACAGCCACTCCGAAGTTCTTTTTTCTCGTCTTCTTTTATCAGAATGTCCGCTTCTTCCTGCTTATTCTTCCGAAGATCCTGTAATTCTTTTACAGGAACAAATTTTAATGTATTGTCTTCTGCTAACACTGCCTCTCTCGGAATGTTAAAGAATCCGCACCAGCCTTCTTGATATGTCGGACCCCAGTCTTTCCAAAATGGCATCCAATCCCATGCATTCGCCCATCCTACCAGATAAACACTGGTGCGCTCTTTTCCTCCCATCGGAGAGAACATCAACACATATTTATCTCCTACCGGATAAAAATCCGGGCACTCCCACATATAGCCCCATTCGCCTCTGCTCTCTGCAAGGACATTGACAAATTCCCAGTGGAACATATCTGTCGATTTATACAGTCTTGCCTGTGCAAATCCATTTTTGCTTGCTCCACAGACTACATAATAGGTATCATCATGTTTCCATACTTTCGGATCCCTGAACAGATCTGTTGGAACACCTTCCGGTGCTGTGATCACCGGGTTCCCTTCATATTTTTCAAAGTGGATTCCGTCTTCACTATATGCGATACACTGTGCCTGTTCAAACCCATTTCCATTATTACAGGTTCCTGTATAGATCAGGAATAACTTTCCATCATGTTCAATCGCACTGCCGGAGAAGCAGCCCCCCTTCAAATGATCATCATATACTTCACTTGGTGCAAGCGCTAATGGCAGATACTCCCAATGAATCATATCTTCACTGACAGCATGTCCCCAGTGCATACAGTCCCAAAATCCGGAATATGGATTATATTGATAGAAAAAGTGATACTTTCCTTTAAAATATATCAACCCATTTGGGTCATTGATCCATCCGGTTTCTGCCATAAAATGATAGTCCTGACGAAATTTTCCCTGCTGTACGGTTTCTCTTTTTGCTTCAATTTCTTTCTGGGCTTTTTCTATTCTTTCAATCATCAGTTCTTTTGACATATTGTGCCTCCGGTATTATTACTTATATTCTTCACGAAGTTTCTTTGCAAATTCAGTATTAAGCTTTGATTCCCGGCGGGCCTTATTTTCTTTAATTCTGAACTGTTCTTCTCTTGCAGGCTTATACTCTTCCCAGCGTTTTGCCCATGATTCTCTTGCTTCTTTCATTTCTTCTGTTAATTCCGGCATCTGAAGATTACGTTCTGGAAGTACCGGTACATTTGGAATTCTCTCTTCTACAGGAAGAATCGTAATTGGTTTTGCTGTTGGCAGTGTCTGATACCAGTATGCCGTTGAACTCCAGTCATCTGACAGATGGTTCGCATGTCCATGTTCAATCGTAACTTTCAGACTCTTCTCAAATCTTACTGGATCTGTAATGTGGAAACGATAAGATACCTGGAATCCATCCGTATCACTTTCATGTACAATTGTTCCAAAGAATGGATATGCATTTTTCTGCATTCCCCATGCATGATTGAAATAATCCTCTGTTCCTGTACCATTTAATGACGGGTATTCCTCTCCATCAATGAAGAACATATCATTTCCTTCTCCCCACCAGCTTCCCTGGTAGTGTTTTACAGTAAGGTTACATCCTACATAATGTCCCGTTCCTTCTACGTCAAGCACCGTATAGTTATTCTCACCTTTAAAATTGGTTACATTATTAACTTCCGGACAGTTTGTCTGAAGGTCTGGTCCCCAGCCCTGACAAGGATTTTCTCTGTGCCAGCTTGCATGGAAATATGCTGTATTCTCATCCAGTGGCTCTTTATACATTTCATAGTCAATATTGAAATATAAAATAAACGGAAGTTCGTTTTCATTTACAATCTCAATTTTTGCTTTTTTATTAAAAGGCATTGGGAAATAGCATGACACAGAACAAGGAGCTCCATATCTTCCTGCTTCTTCTGGTTTCAGCGAAACATTAAATGGCAGCGAAGAAAAATTGCCCGGATAACTGTTACCAATACAGAAGAAATCTCCCAATGGTGCAAGTACACTTGGTGTATCCTGATCATCCCATGTAATCTTGATCAGAACTTTTCTATAATAGAATGGATCATAATCATCCCAGATAACTCCAAGTGCCGGATGAATCTCCATAACCGGAGCTGCTGAAGCATTTAATACCGGATCAAGAATACTTGGTGCTACTACTTTTCTGCAGGAAGAAGTCATCCAGATATGTGTGATACATCCAGGTCCTTCCACTTCTCCAAGAGAGATTGTCTCGCCTGCCGGGATTTCCCAATAATCCTGATTCTTACCTCTCTGATCCCAGCTGGCAAGTCTTCCGTTTCTGGCTTTTTTTACAGTTGTCAAATCTTTAAATAATCCTGATACATTGCTCATAATATAAGTCTCCTTTTCTTTTTGTTAATAATTATCCTTTCACAGCTCCCGCTGTCATACCCTCTACAATATTCTTCTGGAATAATCCATAGAAGATCAGTTCCGGAACAATAATCATAAGACTGGATGCTACAATTCCACCATAATCTACCGTATAATTTCCTTTGAAGAATGAAGCTCCCATAGAAAGTGTATAATCAGATACATCTTTCAGCATTACAGATGCATACGGATATTCATTCCATATGTATAACACGTTAAAAATGACAATTGTTGCAATAACCGGCTTTGCCATTGGCAAAATAACTTTCACCATCAGCTGCCAGATGTTACAGCCATCTATTACAGCCGCTTCGTCAATTTCCGTAGGAAGCTGTTTCAAATATGCTGTCAGAAGAAGCGTATTGAATGAAATCGAACTTGCTGCATATGGAAAAATCAATGCCCATTTTCCTCTCAACCCGAAAAAGATATTAATCTTATATACCGGGAACAATAAAATAAATGGTGAAACAGATAATCCCAAAATCAAAAATCCATACAATAAACTCTTTGCCTTCGGATGCTTAAATTCCATTCTTGCAATTACGAAAGAGCTGCAGAATGTAATAATAAGTTCCAACACAACAGATAATATACATACAACAAAAGTGTTCGCATATAATTGTGGAAAGTTTAATGTTTCCAATGCATGTTTGAAGTTGTCGAGATTAAATGCCTTCGGCATTGCCAATGGATTAGACATGATCTCTGAACTTGATTTGAACGAAAGCAATACCATCCATAAAAATGGAAATACAACAATCGCTGTTATAATGATCATCGCAGCATACATTGCAATTTTCTTTCTTTTCGGTACCATTCCTATTCACCTCTTTCTCTTGTAAGTATTGAATAAATACCTGTGATCACCAGTGAAAGAAGGAATGTAAATGTAGCCAGAGACATTCCATAACCATAATCTCCACTGTTAAATGTCATTGAGTAACTATATGTAACCAACGTCTCAGACAGATGGTTTGGACCTCCTCCTGTTGTCTGCTGCACAATTTCAAAGATCTTAAACACCCCTGTAATGATCAGAACCGCTACTGTTGAAATCGTTGATTTCATCATTGGAATTGTGACATACATTGTCTTCTGTACAAAGCTTGCACCATCTATTTCAACTGCTTCCAACACCTCTCCCGGTATCATTTTAAGACCTGCAATAAATACCGTTACCAGATATCCTAATTGCTGCCAGAAATAGATAATCGCGATACTGTACGGAGACAGTGTATTGCCGCCTATCCATTTTTGTTTCAAACCAGATGCCCCTATCGCATCCAGAACATTATTGATAATACCAATGTTTGGATCTAATATATAAACCCAGATAATTCCAACAATGATCGGTGCGATAATCGCAGGAGAAAAGATTAATGACTTTGAAAAATCCACTCCTTTTAATTTATTATTCAGTAACAAAGCAATGAGAAAAGATAAAGACAATAACAATACAAATGCCAATATAAACATAATCATTGTGTTCTTTAAGGATATCCAAAACAAACGGTCTTTAAATAATCTCATATAATTTGTCAATCCGTTGAATGTAGCCTTTCCAATTCCAGAATATTTTGTAAAACTATATCCAATTGACATTCCAATAGGAATAATAATAAATACCATATACACAACCAGTGTCGGAATTACCAATCCTATCTTGTATCTCTTTTTACTTAACCAATGCATACGCTCATCCTCTTTATATCCGGGACCACCATGACAAATCTTCATGGCGGTCCCATGCAGTGTCAGCCAATATTAACGTCTGTCTAGTTTGCTGCTGCCGAATCCATATTTTTTAAAGCATCTTTCGGACTGTATGTTCCTTGCATAACACCAAATATTGCATCATACATTGCTTCCTGAACTGCCGGAGTAACTGTCTGGTCCGGAGCTGCTTTTGGTGTTTTCCATCCATTTCCAAGTGCTGTGATCATTGCATTCATTGCATACTGTGAATCTGTTGCTGCAATACCATCATAATTGGTTGCCGGGAAAATGGATCCTTCATAAGAAATCTTTGCTGCTTCTTCTCCATAATAATATTTCAAAAATGCATACACAGCTTCTTTTGCTTTATCATTATCTTTTACCGCTGAACTTACTACCAGCGGAGCTGCCGGAACTTTCATTGCAATATTCTGTTCATAAGAAGAATCCTCAAATTTTGGTCCCCACCAAAATCCGATGTGTTCACCGATATTTTTATCAAATTCTGCACAGTCCCACTGACCTGTTCCGAACATTGCTGCTTTTCCTTCATTAAAAAGCTGTTTTGCGTCAAAATATTCGATTGTTGCCATATTTTCCGGAAATGCTCCGGCATCTGCAAGTCCTTTTATTTTTTCAAAACATGCATTCATATCATCGTTTGAATATTTTGCCTTATCACCAGTATAGGATTTTTCATTATCTTCCCATCCATATCTTGAAAAGAATTCATTGAACTCCCACATTGAGTATCCACTGTTCTTACTTCCGATTGCGATTGGTGTAACTCCTGAATCTTTCAGTTTTGCGATCATATCAAGGAATTCGTCATAAGTTGTATCATCTGTTGGATAAGCAATCCCAGCTTTATCAAACAAATCTTTATTATAGAAAAATCCCTGAACATTACTTTGATATGGAAGTCCATACTGTACTTTTCCATCATTGAATGCATCTTCCATACCATCCAGTGCATCATCAATGTCTTTATTTTCTTTCAGGAAATCAGACATATCTAATAAGTATTCGGCCTCATTGTATTTCGGTGCCTCCGCTGAATCTAAATGTACAATTTCCGGAAGACTTCCATCCTGTGCTGCCAATTTCATATTTTTTGAATGTGCTTCTGTATCAGCTGCCACGAATTCTACTTTATATTTTCCTTTATTTTCTTTGTTAAATCCCTGAACAATATTGTAAGTAACCGTTTCCTGTTTTTTTGGGTTTGCCACATGAATACCAAATTTAATGACGGTTGCCCCGTCCGCATCCGTTTTTGCTTCTTCTGATGACTTACTTCCTCCGCATCCAGCAAGCAGTCCCATCGACATCGCTGCAACTAATACTGCAGATGTAACCTTTTTTAAACTTTTTTTCTTCATAGTTTTTCCTCCCTAAATGAGTAAATTATTGTTTGTGGAACCCGTTCCATGTTTCTTAAAAAAAATAATTCCGCATCTTTTTATGGAACCCGTTCCATGTTTGTTAAAAAAAATAAATTCAGCTGTGCACGTGACTGATTTGTATAATCTATATATAACTCTTAGCTGCTCAGATGTCAACATTTTTTCGTCATTTCGTTTATTTTATCAAATTTTGTGCACTGTTTTTGTGCATTTTTACTATTCCATTGTTGTTCTCCCCTTTCTCACAGATACTCCTAATGTTACTTTTTCATTTTTATATGTCTTCCCATTAACCAATTCACAAATTAACCTGGCCGCCTCTTTTGCCAGTTCTTTTATCGGTTGAACAATTGAAGTCACACTTGGTTCTACTATCTGTGTAATATATGTTCCATCATAAGCCACACATTTTACATCCTTCGGAACCTTTTTATGTCTTCGGATAACCTCATTCATACACTCGATTGCAACCAGATCTGTTCCGAATATCCCATCAAATTCCCATTCATCCAGTCTGTCAAACAAATCTTTTACCGCATACTTATAATACTCCAGATCAAATTTATTCCATGCCAGTTCATAATCAAAGCACTCTACTCCCTGTTCCTTCATAATTCTTGCGAATTCAAAATGTCTTTCATGATATGGCGACTCTACTGCAGTTGCACCTCTGAAATGTACTATTTTTTTACACCCATTCTTAAGCAGAATTTCCGCCGCCAGTCGTCCGCCCTCCTTATGATCGACTGTAACCACAGGAATATCTTCTCCCAAATAACGGTCAAATGCAACGATTGGTTTTTTTATCTTTTTGTACTCTTCTACATCTAAGGAATGTACACCTGTAATCACACCATCCACGATATGCCTGTTTAACATATCCAGATATTCGAGTTCTGCATTATGTGCCTTATCTGTATTACATAACATGATCTTGAATCCTTCATTATA
>OINH01000152.1_pt1 | contig 13664 bp, 8 predicted proteins | sample 1585171 | NCBI WGS metagenome assembly OINH01 (sample SAMN02674597, study PRJEB24791) | human gut metagenome, SKBSTL013 | isolation source: stool | host: Homo sapiens | place: USA | reverse complement strand
CACGCATCCTCCGTGTCAATCAGCGGAGTGATTGACACGGGAGTGAACAGTAACTTCCGAAGTTTTCTTTAGATGTAGAATACCACACTGCCATTCTTTTTTAAACCGTTATTTTCAACTACATCTGTCGTTCATAATTTGTTCATTTATCATTTAAAAATCTTTCATCTTCTTATCACTTTTTCTTCATTTCTCTCACATATACTATAAGTATCAAAGGAAAAAACAAAAAACTTTGAATAAACTTTTTCATAATACATGCCGGGAACCAGTAAATGGTTACCCGGCATCCTCCCTTTTATGGAAACTTTTTTCTTATTCCGGAACAATCGGATCATTTATCACTTCTTGTTTCGTTTCCTGTTGTATTTCCTCTTCTACAGATTTTTCCGCAGTTTCCTCTGTTTGCTGTTCTGTCGTTTGCTCTGTTTCTTCCTTGTTTTCCCCGTTATTCTCTTCTTTCGTCGTTTCTTCTATCTTCTTTTCATATGCTTTGACCGATTCCAGAATCTCCTGAACCCGTTCCTCCATCTCTTTCTTCCATTTCATATCTTCCAATGCTTTTTTTCTTTCCTGTTCAGTTTCACTATGTTCTTCTGGTATTGTTTTTACATCGTCTGCTTTCTGAGCTTGCACTGCCGTTTCACTTTTCCCAACTGTATTGTTGCTTTCTCTTCCCCGGCTCATCCCAATTCCTGCTGCCGCAATTACTGCCCCGGCAGCAAATAAAAGAACCGCCAGTTTGACATTCCGAAGTTTTACTTTCTGTTCCAAATTCCATTCCTCGCGTTCCTCCGGAAGATCACGTATCACCTGGCTGATCTTGTCATAATGCCGTCTTCCGCCACCGGTACAACGTTCAATGATCCGCTCCAGTCTGCGTTCTTCACTTCTGCTAAGTTCTGGAATCTGCTCTGTATATGCCAGTAAAAACTGCAAAATTTTACCATATCCGAACAAATCTACGGAACAATTTTTCTTGCTGCCTGACGCTGTCGGGCGGATAAAATGACTTCTCACCGCTTTCTGCTGCATCTTCTTCATAACAAATTCATTTTCCTGTGCATCCGGATTTAAAAGCAGCAGTTCTCCTTCTTCTGTCACAACAATACTATATGGGGTCAGACAACGATAATTCTGCCCACGTCTCGACTGCTGATACTTTCTTATTTCTCCGGCAATTTGTCGGAACCATTCAAATAACACCGCTTTATCCAACTGTGTATTATCCCGCAGATAATAAATCAAAAGTTCTCCCTGCAGGCAATCGATACTTGGCTGGCATTCGGTTCCTTTTTCCACGAAGCGAAGTACTTCATACATTTTTTCCATATTTAATTCTACTGCAATCTGTCATCTAAACGTGTGCGGCCCCACACCGCACACGATACAATACCTGTCCAATTGAAAATTATCAGAATCTGATACGAACTACTCTTCAGAATCTTTCCTGATTCTTCAGTCAGAACGACTGAAGTGTGACTCTCATATTAATTGAATTCTTCCAGTCTGTCAAGAGCTGCGGCAACAACTTTATCCATGTCATAATATTTATAATCTCCCAGTCGTCCGCCAAAGATTACATTTTCTTCCTTTTCTGCAAGCTTCTTGTATTCTTCAAACAATGCATTATTCTTCTCATCATTTACCGGATAGTATGGTTCCATGCCGACACTCCATTCTGATGAATACTCTCTGGAAATAACTGTCTTCTCCTGCTTGCCAAACTCAAAATGCTTATGCTCGATAATTCTTGTATACGGGACTTCACGCTCTGTGTAATTGACAACAGCATTTCCCTGATAGTTCTCACAATCAAGAACTTCTGTCTCAAATCTGACAGAACGATACTCCAATGCTCCCAGCTGATATCCAAAATATTCATCGATCATTCCTGTAAAAATAATCTTCTCTGCAATCTCCGGATTCTCTTTTCTGAATTCAAAGAAATCAATCCCTGTGCGAACTTCTGTCCCTTCCAGCATCTTCTCAACGATTGCTGTATAACCGCCAACCGGAATTCCCTGATATCTGTCATTGAAATAGTTATTATCGTAAACAAAGCGGAATGGCAGACGTTTGATAATAAATGCCGGAAGTTCTGTACACTTTCTTCCCCACTGTTTCTCTGTATAACCCTTGATCAGCTTCTCATAGATATCTCTTCCGCCAAGAAAAAGTGCCTGTTCCTCCAGATTCTGTGGATCTGTGATTCCTGTCTCTTTGCGCTGTTTTTCAATAATCTCTTTTGCTTCCTGTGGTGTGCGGATATTCCACATCTTACTGAATGTATTCATATTAAATGGCAGGTTATAAAGTTCATCTTTATAAACTGCTACCGGTGAATTGATGTAATTATTAAATTCCGCGAACTGATTCATGTAATCCCATATCTTTTTATCAGACGTATGGAAAATATGTGCACCATATTTATGTACATGGATTCCTTCTATGTCCTCACAGTAAATATTTCCTGCAATATGATCTCTTCGGTCAATCACAAGACATTTCTTCCCTTTTTTCTTTAATTCATGTGCCATGACAGCTCCATAAAGACCTGCTCCGACAATCAGATAATCGTATTCTTTCATTTACTCCTTCTTTCCGCAGAACGATTATCTGGATCCGGTAAAATTCAGAGATTAACCTTTCTGCCTTCTTTCTTTTCATGTTATGGTGTGTTTATGATAACACATTTTCTAATAAATTTGAATCTCTATCAAAAATACGGTATACTTAACAGCAAAAGGAGGATGAATTATGCTTATAAAAAATGGTTTTCTAATTGATCCTGCATCTGATACAGAACGTCTTGTCGACCTTCGCATCACAGACGGTCTGATCCAGAAACTCGCAGATGCCGGAACTCTGACACCTGAAAATGGAGAGGATGAGCTTGATGCTGCAGGACTTATGATTTCTCCAGGACTTGTTGACACACACATTCATTTCCGTGATCCCGGATTTACTTATAAAGAAGATCTCCATACCGGATCTCTTGCAGCTGCTGCCGGTGGATTTACTTCCGTGATCTGTATGGCAAATACTTCACCGGTCATCGATTCTGTTCCGGTTCTCAAAGAACTGATGGAACGGGAGGCTTTGGAAGACATCCATATTTTCCAGGCTGCTGCTGTCTCCTGCGGACTCAAGGGTGAAGAGATGACTTCTATGAAGGAACTTGCCGCTGCCGGTGCCTGTGGATTCACAGATGACGGAATCCCTCTTAAGAATGCTGCCTTTCTCTATAAGGCAATGGAAGAGGCGAAGGCTCTTGACCTTCCGATCAGTCTTCATGAAGAAGATCCTGCATTTATTGAAACAAACGGAATCAATCACGGACCTGTATCTGATGCGCTGGGCATCTACGGATCTCCTTCGATTGCTGAAGAATCTCTTGTTGCCAGAGATTGTCTGCTGGCGCTTCGTTCCGGTGCACAGGTCGTGATCCAGCATATCAGCTCCGGACAGTCCGTTGAACTGGTACGTACCTTTAAAACTATGGGAGCAAATCTGCATGCAGAGGCAACTCCGCATCATTTCACTTTGACAGATGAAGCTGTATTAAAATACGGCGCACTTGCCAAGATGAACCCACCGCTTCGTACAGAAAATGACCGCCTTGCTATCATCGAAGGTCTCAAAGACGGTACGATCGATCTGATTGCTACAGACCACGCGCCACACAGTACGGAAGAGAAATCCCGTCCTATCACACAAACACCAAGCGGTATTATTGGTCTTGAGACTTCCCTTGCTCTCGGAATCACTTCCCTTGTACGTCCGGGACACTTGACATTAAGCCAGCTGATTGAGAAGATGACGATCAATCCTGCCAGCCTGTATCACCTTCCGTGCGGTTCTGTCGCAGAAGGAAAATCAGCTGATCTTGTACTGTTTGATCCGAATGAGAAATGGACTCCTGAGACTTATGCTTCTAAGTCTTCTAATTCTCCATTTACCGGATGGGAATTGTATGGAAAAGTAAAATATACAATCTGTGATGGAAAGATTGTATACAAGGATTAATCCAAAAGGTCCCCTGCAGAATCTTTCATTTCCGCAGGGGACCTCTTCTTTGCTCATTAATCCTCGATCGCTGTTACTGTATAATCTTTGTCTTCGACTGTTTTTTTCAGCACTTCATTACTGATTTCGGAATTCAGTGTTACAACTGCTGTTCCGGCCTCATGGCTGACTTCTGCTGTATCAACCTGCTCAAGTGCCTCGAGAGCTTTCTTCACAGCCGCCTCACAGTGTCCACACATCATTCCTTCGATTTTCATTGTCTTTGTCATCTTTGTCTCCTCCTTGTTTTCTGACTCATTTTTGTCTGCTAAGACAATATCTGAAACAGTATTTTCTGCTGTTTCTACCTTTTTCATCTTTCTTTTTCTGTCTTTGCTGGCATCGTGCATTTTAAACAGATTCAGTCTCAATGCATTTGTTACTACACAGAAACTGGACAGGCTCATTGCCGCTGCTCCGAACATCGGATTTAATTTCCAACCAAAGACCGGGATCCAGATTCCTGCTGCCAGTGGAATTCCTATCGCATTATAGAAAAATGCCCAGAACAGATTCTCATGAATGTTGCGCAATGTTGCACGGCTCATACGGATTGCCGCCGGCACGTCACTTAACCGGCTCTTCATCAGCACAACATCCGCTGCATCGATTGCAATATCTGTCCCCGCTCCAATGGCAATTCCCATATCTGCCCTGGTCAGTGCCGGTGCGTCATTGATACCGTCACCTACCATCGCAACCTTTCCTTTTTCTTTCAGCTTGCGGATCACCTGTTCTTTTCCTTCCGGAAGAACACCTGCGATCACTTCATCCACACCTGCCTGCTCACCAATTGCCTTCGCTGTGCGCTCATTATCTCCGGTCAGCATAACAACATGGATTCCCATATTCTGAAGTTCTTTCACTGCCTGTGGACTATCTTCCTTGATCACATCCGCAACTGCGATCATGCCAAGGAACTGCTCATTCCTTCCAAAGAACAGCGGTGTCTTTCCTTGCTGTGCCAACCGTTCCGCCTGTTCTTTTATGCTGGCAGAAATCTTCATTTTGTCAGAAATGAATTTAAAATTGCCTCCGTACAGCCAGTCCTCTCCAAGTTTTCCTGACAGACCATTTCCCGGAACTGCCTGAAACTGTGTGATTTCACTTTTCTGCTCTGCTTCCCCATTTTCTTCTGCCTTTGCAAGAATTGCCCGGGCAAGCGGATGCTCACTTTTCTTCTCCAATGCATTTGCAAAAAATAATAATTCATGTTCTGTCATTCCGTCCGCAGGGAGCAGATCCGTCACCTTCGGTTCTCCACTTGTGATCGTTCCTGTCTTATCCAGTGCAACAATCTCCGTCTTTCCTGTCTCTTCCAGCGAAACAGCTGTCTTAAACATGATTCCATTCTTCGCGCCCATTCCATTTCCAACCATAATTGCAACCGGAGTGGCCAGACCTAATGCACACGGGCAGCTGATCACCAGAACAGAAATTCCCCTTGCAAGTGCAAATCCAACAGGCTCTCCGACAAGCAGCCATACGATCATTGTGACAACTGCAATAGAAATAACTGCCGGAACAAATACTCCTGAAACTTTATCTGCCACTTTGGCAATTGGCGCTTTTGTTGCTGCCGCATCACTTACCATCTGAATGATCTGTGATAATGTCGTATCCTCGCCAACTCTCGTCGCCTCGCAACGCAGAAAACCTGACTGATTCATTGTAGCCGCAGACACTTTATCCCCTTCTGCTTTATCTACCGGTATACTCTCTCCGGTCAGGGCAGCTTCATCTACTGCACTGTTTCCTTCCAGAACAATTCCATCCACCGGAATATTCTCCCCAGGTCTTACAACAAACTGATCTCCTCTTCTCACCTGGTCAATCGAAACTTCCTGTTCTTTTCCATCACGCAGGAGCGTTGCTGTCTTTGGTGCCAGCTTCATAAGGCTTTTTAATGCATCTGTTGTCTTTCCCTTTGAATGCGCTTCAAGCATCTTTCCGACTGTGATCAACGTTAAAATCATTGCTGCTGATTCAAAATAAAATTCATGCATCAGCTCCATCACATGATCCATATCGCCTGCCGTCTGCGCTGCTGTCATAGCGAATAATGCATACACGCTATATCCATAAGATGCACCTGCACCAAGTGCAACCAGCGTATCCATATTTGGTGCTCTATGAATCATGCCTTTCCATCCACTGATAAAAAACTTCTGATTGATCACCATAACGATTGTCGTTAACAGGAGCTGCGCCAGCCCCATCGCCACATGATTCCCTTCCAGAAATACCGGAAGTGGCCAGCCCCACATCATATGCCCCATTGACAGATACATGAGCGGAATCAAAAAACACAAAGAAGCGATCAGACGCCTTTTCATCTTCGGTGTCTCCCTATCTTTCAACGCATCTTCCGCACAGTTCTGCTCACTTTGATTCATCCCATACCTTTCATTCTTTGCAGATTTCAACGTTGCCCCATATCCAGCTTCCTCAACAGCCGCAATGACCGCATCTACTGTTGCTGTGCCTTCCACTCCCATGGAATTCGTCAGAAGACTGACTGAACAGTTCTCAACTCCGGGGACTTTTCCAACCGCTTTCTCAACACGGGCACTGCAGGCTGCACAACTCATTCCCGTCACATTATATTGTTCCATCTTACTCCTCCTTCAAGTTGTGATCCGGACTTTTTGTGCCAGATCTCTCTTCAGATCTTTTATCGCATCAATTTCTGAAGTGTCGTCACGAGCTCGTCAATCGTTTCATCTTTTCCATCCCGGATATCATCTGCCACACATGTCCGGATATGGTTTGCCAAAAGCACTTTATTGAAACTATTCAGAGCCGCATTCACCGCAGATACCTGAATCAGAATATCCGGACAATACGCGCCTTCTTCAACCATCCTTCGAACTCCCCTGACTTGTCCTTCAATTCTACTCAGACGATTCATCAGATCTTTATATTCTTTTTCCGGTCGATCCTTTGTCTTGTGACAACATCCCGGACAGACTTTCTTTTCTTCCATTGTATTTCTCCTGTCGTATAACCCCCAGGGGGTATATTTTCTAATTATTAATATATACCCCCTACAGGTATATTTCAAGTGCTTTTTAACAAAAAGTTACTGTTCATGCTACGTGCGGTTGCTGCTTACGCTATATGCGGCCGTCAACAACAAAGAAGCTGTCATGGAACATTTCACAATTATATCTATGTTCCATGCAGCTTCTCTGCAATCCATTATTATGTTCGTTATTATATTTCCTGACAAATCTGTCTTATTCTACACTCTTGAGTGATTCAACCATGTTAATCTTCTTTAACTTAAAATACATCACTCCATTGACAAACAATGAAAAAGCCACTGTCAGAAGAAAGGCATACAGGAAACTTGGTGGATCGATATTTCGTCCAAACATAACCGAATCAATCTCCACTGTCTCAACAATAAAGCGGTGCAGAATTTTTCCGATCAACAATCCCGCCAGTGCCCCAATCAAGGTCAGCAGGATATTCTCTCTGTAAACATAAGAAGAAACTTCCTTGTCATAAAATCCAAGTACCTTTAATGTTGCCAGTTCTCTCTTGCGCTCTGTAATGTTAATATTATTCAGATTATACAGCACTACAAATGCCAGCATTCCTGCAGAAATAATCAATACAATAATCACGATATCCAGACTCTCCAGCATATGATCCACCTGCTTTTTCAGGCTTGTCGTATAGCTGATGCTAAGTGTTCCATCACACTTCATTATATTTTCGCCGACATCCTTTGCCTCCTCTGTTGTACGGTCCTGAGTTCTATAATAAATTGAATTATAGACCGGAGCCTCACCGAATGTCTTTTCATAGACTTCAGATGTCATATAGAGATAATGTCCCATATAATTCTCACAGATTGCGCTGATCAAGACTGTTTTCTCTCCATCATCTGTATCAATCGTTAATTTATCACCAACATTGACTTCCAGCAGTTTCGCTGCTTTTTCAGTCAGGATTGCTCCTTTATCATCCAATGAATAAATTTCTTTTGTCTTCCGATCCCGGATCACGACAAACTTTTTGAATGCTTCTACATCTTTTGGTACATCTAAATAAACTTCCTGAGAAGACTCTCCTGAACTGATCTCGATATTTTTCAAAAAATTTTCTGCAGTCATTGATACCTTCTTATCCGTATCCAGTTCTTTCTGAACCTCAATTCTCTCTTCTTCTGTCACATCTTCCTTTAAAATAACGTCTCCATCATAAAGCTGAATCTGTTCGTATTGAAGCGGAACGATTGCTGAAATAGAATCTTTTAATCCAAAACCAAACAACATCATGCCCATACAACCGCCAATTCCAAATACTGTCATGAAGAAGCGTTTTTTATACCGCACCAGATTACGCACGGTCGATTTCCATGTAAAATTCAGATTTTTCCAGATAAACGGAACTCGTTCCAGAAATACTCGTTTTCCCTGTTTTGGTGTCGGCGGGCGCATCAATTCTGCTGCCTGCTCTCGTAATTCTTTCATACATGAGAACAGTGTTGCGATTACTGTACATGCAAGTGCCGCTGCACATGCTGTTACAGCATAATACAAATTATACGGGATCACAATATCTTGCATATGACGATACAGGATCTTATATGCAGTGATAATGATATATGGAATTATCTTTTCTCCAATCAGAATTCCGAAAACACCACCGGTTAATGTCGCAAGGATCGCATACCAGAGATATTTTCCAACAATTGAAGCATTTCCATATCCGAGAGCCTTCAAAGTACCGATCTGCGTTCTCTCCTCCTCTACCATTCGTGTCATTGTTGTCAGACTGATCAATGCTGCAACAAGGAAGAAAATGAGTGGGAACACTTTACCGATTGCCCGCATACGGTCTGCATTATCTCCGTATCCACTGTATTCTGTCAGATTGTTCCGATCATAAACATACCACTTTGGCTTTTCAAGATCATCAATCTTCTGCTGTGCTTTCGCAAGCTCTTCTCTTGCTTCTGTAATCTGCCGCTCTCCATCTTCAATCTTCTTCTGAGCTTCTATACGACCTTCCTCATACACTGCCCAACCGTCTTCCAGCTCCTTTGTTCCGCTGCTTAACTGCTGCTGTGCCTCCTCAATCTTCTTCTGTCCCTCACTGATCTGCTGCCATCCGCTGTCAATCTGCTGCTGACCGGATGTAATCTGCGCCTTTGCCTGATCTATCTGCCGACTTGCGGTAAGGATTGCAGCATCTCCCTGTGTCAACACATCCGTCAGTTTCTGTATATTATCCTGCAATACCGGAATACCTTCTTCAATCTGAGCTATCCCGGCTTCAACTGCTGGAAGCCCTTCGTTAATCTGCGTCAATCCGGCTTCGATCTTTGTCTGGTTTTTCTGAATCTCCGCTTCGGCAGCTTTCGCCTCCAGTTCCATTTTATCCAGATTTGCTTTCAATTCAGTCAACTTCTCTTCCATTGCTGTTTTTTCAGCTTCCAACTGTTCTAACTGAGCCTTTAATTCCGGATCTTCTTCTCCTGCTTCCTGCTTCCGGTCGTATTCTTCTTTCAGTGCCTCATAGTTCTGTAAAAGAAGTTCATACTGTGTATTTAGTTCTTCATAAGACTTTTTCAACGGCTGATAAATCTGCTGATACGCAGACTGATAGTCTTCTGCCTGTTGCTGCAATTCTTCCTTTGCTTTCAGAAGCTCGTCTTTCTTTTGCTGCATCTGTGTCTGTTGCGCTAAAAGTTCTTGTCTCTGATCTTCCAGACTTTCTTCCTGCTCTTTCAGTTGTGCCAGCTGATTTCTTAATGTTGTAAGTGCAATCTGTTTTTCGCTAAGTTCCTGTGCTCCCTGCTCAACTTGTGCTTTGGACTGATCCAGCTCCTTTTGCTTTGATATCAGAAGATTTCTCGACTGCTCCAGTTCAAGCTTCGAAGCTGCCAGCTGATTTCTTCCTCGTTCAAGTTCTTTCTGCGCTGCATCAAGTTTCTCTCTTGCACTTGCAAGTTCTTCTTCCGCCTCTTTTTTTCCATCCGCCAGATCCTGCTCTGCCTGAGCTAACTCATCTTGTGCTTCATCCACTTTTTCCTGCGCTGTCGAAGTAATCTCATCATATCTGGCCTGTTCTCTTTCCGCTTTAATTGCCTGAACCTTTTTCAGCACAGAATCCACATGTTCTTCATATTCTTTCGTAAATGCAGTCGCTTCCTTTGCACCTTCAACCTGCACTGTAATCTCTGTATACACATCTAATGAAAATGCTTTCTCCGGAACGCAAAGAAAGGCACTGACACTTCCATTTCCGATTGTTGTACTGCCTCTGTGAAATGCAATATACTCCGGACTGCTGACCGTACCAACAATGGTAAATGTATCTGTCTTAAGTGTATCTTCCAAAGAATCCGAAGTCCCACTCGATAATGTGATCTTATCCCTAATCTTCAGATTCTTTCCATCCAGATAATCTGCATCTATTACACATTCATTTTCCTTTTCCGGAAGCCTGCCATCTTCTAACTGAACTTGATTCATCTTATCCTGGAGCGCCATAACATGAACTGCTACCTGGTTTCCCCGAATCGTACAAAGTACATCTGTTGCATAGCTTCCTTCTGCATCCAATACACCATCCACAGCACGAATTGCATCCAGATCATCTTCTGTCAGTCCCATTGTACTCATTACCTGAATATCCATCAGGTTCTTCTCATCGAAATATGCATCTCCTGAATATCTCATATCCGGCTCTGATGCACGGATTCCGGAAAAGAATGCACATCCTATCGCAACAATAAAGAAAATGGATAAAAAACGTCCAAGGCTATGACGGATCTCCATATAAAAGTTTTTTCGTAATGCTTTCTTCATCCACATCCCCTACCATTCAATTTCATCAATCGAAGTCGGATTCTCATTAGATTCTATTCTTGCTACCTGTCCATTTTTTATATGAATCAATCGATCTGCCATCGGCGCAAGTGCCTGATTATGTGTAATGATAATAACTGTCATTCCCTTTTCTCTACACATATTCTGAAGTAATTTCAAAATTGATTTTCCTGTATTGTAATCCAATGCACCTGTTGGCTCATCACAAAGCAAAAGCTTTGGGTTCTTCGCTAATGCTCTCGCGATTGAAACTCGCTGCTGCTCACCGCCGGAAAGCTGTGCCGGAAAATTATTCTTCCGTTCCCCCAGACCAACTTCCTCCAAAACTGCCTGTGCATCCAACGGATCCTTACTGATCTGCAACGCAAGCTCAACATTTTCCAATGCGGTCAGATTCGGCACAAGATTATAAAACTGAAAAACAAATCCGATGTCATCTCTGCGGTATCCTGTCAGCTGTTTGGAATTATAAGCTGTAATATCTTTTCCATCTACATACAGCTTCCCGCTTGTTGCCGTATCCATTCCGCCGAGAATATTAAGCACAGTTGTCTTACCTGCACCACTTGGTCCAACGATTACAACAAGTTCTCCCTGCTCAATCGAAAAGCTAATGTGATCCACTGCATGAATCTCAACTTCACCCATTTTATAAGTTTTCGTGATATCCTGCACTTTAACGAATTCCTTCATCTACATTCTCCTGACTCTTTTTCTCTTCTTCTGCATCTCTCCTGGCAAGCAGTCTGTTGCTCTTTTCTTCGATTCTCTACAGACGCAGTTTCTCCCACTCTTCTCCTGCACCGAATGTCTCATGAAAACGTTCCGGAAGCGGTGTATCCTGGAATAATTTCTTCTGATACTGTACGATCAGACTCGCAGCTAACGGCACTGCACCTGAATATTGCCGTTTCAAAACCTTACAATATTTCTGACATAACGGATCTGGCTTTACACTCATCACTATGTCATGCAATGAATCGTATTTTCCCACTGCCTTCATCCCAAGAAACAACGCTTTTCGCTTTCCAGATGTCGGTGCCAGAAACAGCTTATGATAAAAAACCATCCCTTTTAATGCCTTATAGATCTGCTCGGCTGTTACATCTTTGAAAAATGGTGCGATCACTTCCGCATACTCCATCTTCGGCTGAATGTGCTTTGCTGTCAGATAGCGCAAAGGATCATGATAATCTTCCGTCAGCATCATTCGATCCAGTTCCATCTCAATCTCATTATGTGAAACTCTTCCGACCTGCATAATTTTTTCAACATAAGGATGGCATTCACTGTCTAAAGCAAAATGACAGATAAATCCATAAATATATGCACGCGCCGCTGCCGGATCTTTTGCTTTCTCAATCACTTCAACAGCATGATGGAAAAACTCATCGGCAAATTGTTCATGAAGTGTATGCCCCTGTTCATTCACCGGATCTTTCTTTAATGCATTATAATAAAATAAAATATCCGGTCCATGTAACCCAATATCAAACAACTCTCTATGCGCTTCTATAGAATTCTGAAGGGGTCTTGGAAGTGCGCTGAGCACCTCTTTTCCGAATTTATAATGTGCGTATGTTGTTGGCATAAGAAACCTCTCCTTTTTCCGAATTTTCTTGTTAAGATTTATAATTACTCATATTATTATATTAACACATTCTTCCCTGTCTGACAGTAATTATCTTTATAAAAAATATGTGAAATGAGATTAAAAATGCTAAATTTTTACTGCTTTTTCACTTCTTTTAATGCAATAATCACTTGACATTTATATTTCTTTTTACTATATTAGTATGTACAGCACACAAGAGAATGTGTCTGTTACAGTAGAGAGTATTTATTACTCTACCCTGATCAGGGCTTGTACTGGTTTCGACAGGGATCTCGAAGATGGAGAAGCTATCCGTAGGCTGATGCGTTAAATCGCAAACTTAAAATTAAACGCTAACGATAATTTCGAATTAGCTGCAGCCTAAATGCTGCATGTCAGCCCTGAAGCACTCACACTTTAGGAATCTGGCACCGACTATGTGAGAAACGATGACGGCAAAGCTTTGAGCCGTCAGGCGTATTATGAAGCTACTGAACCCGTAAGGATGTTAGTTTTCGTACGGCAGAGGGAATGTCAAATAACTGACTATGATAGTAGAAGTACATGGGACAGGTTTTTGGACGCGGGTTCGATTCCCGCCAGGTCCACTTTTTAATGAAAAGTGTGAAGACTTTAAAATAACGGCATTGTATCTCGTAAGATGAGATGCAATGCCGTTATTTTTTGAATAATATCCTTGCCTCCAAATGGAATGCATAAAACAAAAAACTCTGAGATTCTTGCAAATATTAACTTCACAAAAATCTCAGAGAAAAAATAATGCCGCAGACCGGAATCGAACCGGTACGGGTATCACTACCCACGGGATTTTAAGTCCCGGGCGTCTGCCAGTTCCGCCACTGCGGCATTCCTCAAAATGCTTTCGCATCTTGAACGACCCAGAAGAGACTCGAACTCTCGACCTCCGCCGTGACAGGGCGGCGCTCTAACCAACTGAGCCACTGGGCCAAATATTTAATTGTCAGCTCGCTGCCCCTTACTACTTCCAAGCAGTCTAGCTAAATGGACCTTCGGGGACTCGAACCCAGGACCGACCGGTTATGAGCCGGTTGCTCTAACCAACTGAGCTAAAGGTCCAAAAAGCCGATGATCGGACTCGAACCGATAACCTGCTGATTACAAATCAGCTGCTC
>OINH01000130.1_pt1 | contig 14471 bp, 17 predicted proteins | sample 1585171 | NCBI WGS metagenome assembly OINH01 (sample SAMN02674597, study PRJEB24791) | human gut metagenome, SKBSTL013 | isolation source: stool | host: Homo sapiens | place: USA | reverse complement strand
ATATCAAATGGTGGGGTGCTATTGCTATCATCTTCATGCCTTTTCAAATTTGCGAGATTTGATTATAGAAGATAATCTCAATAACACCTTTCGTTAAATATGTCCTTTCAGTGTCTTAACGCATTAAGACCTCTGAAATTGTTGCAAAGTTAGTGAAAGGTTTTGAATAGCGACATATAAAAAGCTGATAAATGCAGTTCCAAGTGTTCCAAAACATATCTGTAATAGATAATTAGGTAATATCAGCTTCTTTTCTTTGTAATAGCATAAGCAGGTACTTTTTTTGAATGGGGACTATAAGAAGATTTCTTCCCGAAAAAAGTACCCGTAGTTTCTGCGGATTGAAAGATGTAGTTCTATTAGAGATTATAAGGTATATGGGTTTGTTGCCTAACTAAGTAATGAATGAAAGAAGTATCTATCTTCATAATGGGTATAAAAAAAGTCCGCAAATACTGCGAACTTTAAAAAAAATCAGATTGTTATTTATTCTTTTCAATAGTCTCTTTTAATTCATTAAAGCTGTCAAAGTAGAAGAAATATCCACCTTCCGAGGTTGGTACTCTAAAATATCTTTCATTTGCGTTTTTTGAAACTGCGTAAACAATATCTTTATATTTCAATTTAAGAATGATAGTTCCTAAAATTTTGGCAATAAATAATTCACCCACCTCTCCAGTTAGTGATATATAGCCATTGTTTGCCATTCTCCACAATCCAACATTGCCTAAAGAGAACATATCTTCCATATCTATTGTGTTTTTAGTTAATTAGACCACAAAATTAATGATTCATTTGCAATTATAGCGGTATCTGTGAGGATAAATTTGCTCAATCACTCAATACAGATGGGACAATGCAGGTAGTTCTTGTTAATCTTATAGATAAAGATTAGTTTCGGGTATTTGCCCAATAAGAATAGGGTAACGGGACAAAGCCAAAGTTCTTCACCAAAATTTCCGCTTGGGTCTTTATAGAAAGCACCACCCGTTAAGGTGGAACTTACCTTATATAATCTAACTCCGCAATAAAACTTATCTTCCCATTCTTTAGCAATTCTGATAGTAGCCACAATCTCATTTTCTCCACGAGAGTAATATTCAAGATAGTTGGATGCACCACCAACCATCAGAGTATGTTCAAACAGCTCTTTGGGAAAACCCGGAACATTGCAGTACCATTTTCGTCCTATTTTGGTAAATGATACCTTATAATTTCCATTACCCACCATTGCATGATATAGTGCTTTTGCAAAAACGGGTATCGCTCTTATATAGGCAGAGCTTTTCTTACATACGGACACACTTTTCTTGAAGTAAGTTTTAAGATTACTCATAGCTGATAAATTTTAAATGATTAAATAAATGGGATTTTGTAAACGGACACTGCAAAGCTATGTGTTTAATTTGAATTATCAAAATAAACTGTATTTCAATACTTTGCATATGTTTGCATAATTCAGAAATTATTTTATGGAATAGCTAAATAATCAGTAGATTAGTATGGCATATAAGTAGTTCCCCAAAATTGCACATACCATAAACTACAAGCCATATCATGGCTTTTTAAAAAGATAATTTTCTTACGCTTGCATTAATGTAGGGCTAATTACGTTATCGCAATCTGTTTGGCTTGGAACTATGCCCTATCAGATTTAGATATAACCATTATTTGTAGTTTCTCTTACATTGCAGTTTTTGAAAGTTACTGTATATTAGAGAACGGGACAAAATTCTCTATTTCTGAAAAAGGTATGATAACAACAGAAATTTCAAACTTTGTCCCATTCCAATAAAAAAGTGTAACTAAGATTGCGCATAAATAAAGATGGATAAAATCAGTATCAGCAAAAAAGGATTGATAATACCAATCATTATCAGTAGTAGAACTACCAATGTACCCCATAAAATCAATTTTCCATTATCTTCCATTTTGTAGTATTTTTAAGTGAATAAAAAAGAAAGGACACCTAAATAAATAGATGTCCTCTCATTACATTATATAAAAGGCAAGTAACAATCATCCAATACCCCACTGTCAATAATCTTTCTGCAAAGTTCATGTGAGGCTTGATTTCTAAGGTCTGTTCTGTACCCCTTATCACCAACCATTTTAATGATTGCCACAATGGTTTTCATTAATTCCTGCTGTAATGTACGGTGATAATATCTTGTACTTTCAGCAAATTTTTGAGGATTCCAACTCATATCATTCAAAGCTCTTTCCAATTCTTTTGCAGCCTTATATTCACGGCTTTCTTGTAATTCCATATCTCATTATTTAAAAGGTTTGTAAAATAGATAAGAAAGGACACCTAATAAATAGATGTCCTCTCATTAATTAGTCAATAAACCATTTGTAATGCTCATCCCCATGCAAGGCTGCATTAATTCCAACTGCCATTTCAGTAGCATTTAAAGAGCGGTCTAAGAATGAATCAATATATGAACTTTTATTTGCTCCAGTGAGCAAATTATAAAATTTCCACATATTCAAGTCATTTCCAAAGCTGCCAAAGTTCTCATCATTAATGTAGGCTTTTGCAACACTGTTTATTTGTGTATCAGTAAGCAACATTCTTGGCAGTCTCTTTTGGTAGCCATTGGGCAAACACTGATAAAGTCTCATTTTGCCCAATATTTGGCAGAATTGATGTTGGCTCATTGAAGTATTGCCCAACTGTTGCATCAAATGCAGATGTTGGGCAGGATTGTAGTTGTTGAACAGTTCCAAGGCAGAACGGTAAAGTTCACTTGTATTGCTCACCCTTAAATCATCCTTGTAACCGTCTGTAAAGATGCACATATTGCAACATACTTGGTTCTTAAAGCCTATTGCCAACCTAAACAACTCTGGAACTTTCTTTGAATACAGATTCATTTGATTGTAGGCTCTAACCCCTACTATTGAAAGGTTCAACTTGTTTCCCTCAACCGTTTCATAGATTGTAGGAATGTCAATACAGAAAGCTGCCCTCTCATAGTAGATTGTTTTGTCTGATTCCAACAACTGATTGGCAGGTTTGTGGATAGCTTCGGGAATGCGACCCTTAATCACATGACTAACACGAACATTGGGTGTTCCAATAGTCTCACCATTGTAGTAGGAGTTTGCAGCTTCCCAAACAGTTTCAATAAATGCAGCATGGTTTACTGTAAGCTCATTGTCTTTGGCAAACACTGGAGTAATGCAGTCATTTTTCAAGTGACTTAAAGAAACTTCTTGTGTATTTGCCTCTATGAAATGATTTACCCTTTTAGGTGTTGCAGTTTCTTCAATAATGGTTGCTTCTTCTGCATACTCACCTAAATTCATTCTTTCTTTACCTTGTAATGGCATGATAGCTAAATTTCTCATATTGATAAAAGTTTAAATGATTAATAATTCTTTTTATATCAATGTACAGAGGGGGGACTAATCGGGTTGCGCACCGTAAAGGCAGACACTCTTATATATTTTAGCTTACTGACTGAATGGGGAGGGGGCTTTCTGTATAAAGTACCTTATAATATTTGCTCTCTTGACTTTCAGCCAAACTGAATATAGGTGATTCTTTAATAAGGTAGTCTTTTTAATGGTATTAGGTATATGTGGCTTATTATAAAGTATGTGCTATATAACTCTGCCTAAAGTGGGGATATTCGGAAAATCGGAAACGGGGAAAATGTGCGGTTGTGGTTCTGCGCCAAAAATAAAAGCCGCAAGGGTTACTTACGGCTTGACGATATATTAAACAACGTAACCTCTTGCAAGGTCTTCATCAGTGATTATTTCGGGATATACATTTTTGATTATAGCTAATTGACTTTCAGAAGTTATCAGAAATATATCCTCTCTAAGCAGGTGTATTCCTTTCTTATTTCTCTTTACATAACCTTTTTCTTCGGCTTCATTAATGTATTTCGATATTGTGCCTTTGGATAAGCCCAGTTCTTCCGCTAATCTGTTTTGGCTGTAAAGAGTAGTGTTAGTTCCGTTTAAACATTTACATTTCAGTAGGATAAGAAAGCCTTTAAGTTCCTTGCTTATCGGTTCGTCATATAGCTAATTAGTTATGAGGACATAATGTTCTGTATCTAATTGGTAACTGCATCTGTTGAATATTCCATATTGTCCGTGAACAACAGACTTATTTATGTTTACCAATCCAAAGGATTCAAACTTATACAGCCATTCCCTTATTTGGTCTGTCTTTTTAATTCCGTAGAAATTAGTCAGGTTGTCTTGTTTGGTATATGATGTCATTGTATTGCAATCGGAACAGAGAGCCAAACAATAGAACAAGTATGTTTCCAACAGATTAAGTTTCCCTGCGATATTAGATGTTATCTTTCTGTATGAGGTCATTAGCAACCGTATGTTTATAGTTAGTAAAATAAATATCTCCTTTCTTTACCAATCTTCTGTAATGGTGATTTCCGAAGTGATTTTTCGCTTCTTTCTGATTCGTGAATGTCTTTTTTGTAGGCAAATAGATAATCATAGGCAATTAAATATAAGATTTTGAGAATTAACTAAACTGTCCCGATTTGAAAAATCGGGTAGGTATTTATATATAGGTATTTATAAGTGACCCACCTAAGATGAACATTCCACACCCCTTGAAATGAACGGGTCATACCCCCTAAAATGAACACCTCTTTTGGGAAAATCAGAATCGGATTTTTGAGGATGCTGTTTTTGCGAGGTTGGATTTCTGTATTTTCAGATACGCTATCTTATTCATCGTATTAAAAAGTTCCAAGTAAAATCGGTGCAATCATCAGTCAGTGAGAAAACAAACCGTTTTTGGAGATTATAGGATAGACACGGTTTGCATCTGCCCTATAATCTTGTATAAATGAAAGATGGTTTTCTATATAGGCAGGTACAGGTACTTTTTTAAAGCAGGGTATATATAGGAATTTCTTCATAAAAAAAGTACTCGCCTATGCGCCTTTCCGCATGGTCAGTTGATAACCTTTTATATTTTTCCGTTTCTTTTCCACCGCATGAAAAAAATCAAGAATAGTATGTGATGTTACCGATTTCTTTGGCTCAATGCCGAACAGACTGAATATCCTGCTGATTTCTTCTTTTATGAATTTTCGGGAATACCATTTGCCCGCTTCAAAAGAGTTGTATATCATCTGTGAGACTTCCGTTCCCGTAATTTTGGCATGGTAGTCCGCAATAATCATGGCTTCCTTGATTTTCTTGCGGTTATATTTCAGCCGTTCTATTTCTTCTTTGCCTATTTTGTCGTATGCTTCCACTATAAAACTGTCTGCTTTCTCCAAGTCCCTTTTGAATTGGTATTCCATTTCCGTTTGGCACTCACCAAGCAATTCAAGCTGTTGTACCATTATCTTGCGTTTCTCCTTGATGGAATTTGATTTGTTGGTACGTTGCAATCTTTCATAATCACCGAGCTTATAATCTAAGATGCCATAATGGTTGATTGTAAAAGCATCGCAATTTTTGTATGCCTCATGCAGATTTTGGGGACAATTATAATATCCTTTCACCAATTCCGTATTGATGTAGTTGTCTATCTTGAAGTATTTGGTTCTTCCTTTTTCGTCCAGCATCTCCGTGTAGGGCAGACTGACAAGTATTGTACCGTATGCGTCTTTTGCGGAAACGGTGGTTGCATAGTCATAATGGTTCTGTAACATATCGTACACGTCTTTCCAACACGAAATACGTCCTCTAAGTTCCTCTTTGCTTCTCACCATGAAATTACGGTTGGTATTACTGATATGGTGAATGGAGGAAACACCGTTTCTGAATCTTCCCACGCATTGAATCGTGTCCGTATTCGGGTCGAATGCGGTATAGTCTGCAAAATAACAGTCTGTCAGTAATAATATGGTAGGCTTCTCTTCAAGTTCAATATCCACCGCATTATAAAAACGTGAGGTGAGCCAGTTGTAACGCTTCATTATGTCCTTGTCCCATATATCGGAAACATTGTCAAACTTCAAGCCTTTCAACTTTTCCACACTCTTTTCGGAACAGAATACTGCGGATTCGTCCAACAAGCCAAGTTGCAGTATCAGTGAATAGATGGTATCTGTGGAATTGCAGAATATGAAGCAATTACCTTTCAGACCTGCGAACACTTCTTTTACTGCCTGCAACAGATTGTTGGTCGCATGGAGATTCATGTCTTTTACATAGTCGAATGTGGGTTTGATGGTAATGGTCTGAAATTTCTGTTCTTCAAAACGCGGGTCTGTAAACTCTATGGGAGTGGCAGATACCAATGCCTTGTTTTCACATTCAAAAAATAAGTCCATAGGCAGTGCAATGTCGGGGCGGAAACCGGAATCCTTGACTATCTTATGGCATTCATCGAACAATAGAAAACTGTTATAGCGTATATCCATATCCATTTCTTCAAACGCTTCCTGCACTTTGTGGAAACTTTCGGGAGTGGTGAGAATCTTGAAATACTTGCTCTGTTTGATACTCCTTTCCATGTATGCCACTATGTCATCCGCATAGACACCATCAGATACCCCGAAAAGATTGTCTTTTTCATGCTTCGGGTCTTTACACTTTCCACTGATAACGGGTTTGTTCGGCTCTATGATGATTGAATTACGGTGTGCTTTCAGTTCTCCATAAGTAGCACCAAGTCCCGTAAGTTTCTTATATAATATGGTATTGGTGGGTATTTCGGGCAGAATCTCTGTCAAGTATTGGATTTTGCCGTTTGCCTTTTTGCTGGCTGTTATTTCTCTGTGTTTCATCTTTCTTGTCATTTAAATAGTTAATAAAAAAGGGGGAAGCTCCCCCTTTACTTTTGGTTGATTAGAAAATCTGTTTCTGCTCACGTAAATAGTTCAAAGTTTCCTCTGTCCGTTTGATTCTGAACATTATCTTTCCTTTGAGGCAAGGAAGAATTGCACTGATATAGTCGGGATGTTCTCTGAACAACGGGACATATTGGATTGTCTTGCCTGCTTCAACCATCATTGTCAGTATTTTAAACTGAAAGTCCTCGTTCTCATTCAAAACATCCGCTTCTTTCGGGTTTGTATCGAAGTCTGCTTCTTTACTTTTGAACAAGTAGTCCAACAAGCCTTGATAGGATGCGCTTTTCAGTTGGTATTTGAATCCTGCCACGCGAGCGGATTCTATCCATGCACAAGGTATATTGTCCTTACTGCCGTAGAACTTCACTATCAGTTGTTCATTACGCTTCATCATTTCCTGCAAGGTGTTGTATGCGCCTTGATTGTCGTAAACTCTAACAGCATTCTCTGTACCAAAATTGTAATTGAAATTGCTCATAATCTTAAATTTTAAATTAAATAATCGGTTAATGCAATCATTGACATTGGCGCCTTATTGTCACTGATTGTTGTTATCAAAATCCAGAGATTTGTTTACTTGGTTATCGGTAATGACCTTGATTCTCCCTTACTATTCTTCGGAGAGAACTCCCTTGACTTTCGTCCTCTGTTTTGGGATGATTCCTTTCAACGATTTCTTAGACCTCTCGCCCTTTTGACATTGCAAAATTAGGGCAGAAATAAGGGGTAACAAAGCATTTTGCCTAATGCCCATGTGTGTAGAAAACGTGCCCATTCCAGTACGCAAAAAAAATGCGTACCGAAAAGAACAACCCTTTCAGTACGCATTTCTGCTATGTTTTTATGTATGTCGTTTATGAAACTACGTTGTAGTTATTAGCTATGACAGACGGAAATTTCTCGTTCTTGTATCTTCTAAGGAGATTGGATAACATTCTGTTCTTGTTACCCTCCGAATCGTATTCTTCATTATATCTTTTGCCATCATAGCCCACTGTATAGATAAGCCTTGAAACAAGCATCATCTTGTCTTTAGATACCTTTACTTTTTTATCGGGTATGGTGGTAGCCTTTCTTCTTTCAATAAAAGACAGAAACATATCCGTAAATTTCCACTTCTTATAAGATATGTCAAGACTGAACTTGTCCGTAAAGCTGATTTTTGACGATAAGTCATTTCTGATAAAGCCCTCCAAACCTATGTCCTTTAATTGTTTAATCATGGTTTCTCTATCTTGCTCACTATGTATAATATCGCTGTATGTATTGACAAAATGCTGCAAGGCTGCTTGAATGATTCTGATTGTGTCCTCCCTTTCAACGACATAGCTTTTCTTGTTATTCTTCTTTAGGGTGATACTGGTAGCTTCCGATAGGTTGGTATGAAAATAGCTAAAATCCTCCAATACGGACTTATTTAATGCAGGTGCGTTTGTACCAATATCCTCTATAAAGTCATATACGAACAGAAGTAGATACCAAAACTTGCTAACATCCAACTTATACGCTTCAATGGTATTCTGTAAATCTTCATTAGTTAGAAACTTCTCTTTGAAAGAATCATCCAGCTTTCTGTATTCTCGTTTCTTGTATTCTTCCAAAGTTCCTTTGAAAGTTTTCATTTCTTGTGTTCTCTCGTACCTTTCTTCAACGGACAAGTTTCTTTCCGCATATCTGTTGGCGAATATGGCAGGTGCAGCGGACACATCTTCATAATCGGGCAGGAAGTGGTTGGCTACTTCCCACACATATTCTAATAGTGGTTCATCAAGACATTTGTAGCTTTCATGCCAAGCCACTTTTAAATCGGGCAGTTCTTCTATCTGATACATAGTGTATTCATATTAGTTATACTGCAAAATAAAAGAAAAGTCTGCAATCTTTAGCGGATTACAGACTTCTTTTTGTTATAGTAGGTTCTTCATTGCATTGTTTATCTGCTCATTGTCGAAACTATCTAAATAAACTTGTGTTACTCGTTCCGAACTGTGTCCCATAATCTGCCCTATGATAGCGGTTGATATACCTGCTTTCTTCATAATGGTAGCTTGGCTGTGTCTCGCAACGTATGTGGTGATTGGAATAGGTATGCCCAATTCCTCGCCAATCTGTTTCAAGCGTTTATTTACTTTGGTGATAACTTTATGAAGTCTGTTGGCTTTCTCTTGTTCCGTTGTATGTCTGTTAGAAAATATCGGGAACAGATAAGGGTTGTTCTTGCTGTGATACTTCTTAATAAGTTCAACCGCTTGCGGAACTAATGGTAGTTTGATGAGCTTACCCGTTTTGCTTCTTTTATAGACAAGTCTGTTGTCTATGATGTTCTTCTGTGTGAGATTGGCTATATCCACAAAGTTAATACCACCCATGTAATAGGTGAAAGCAAACAAGTCTATGGGTAGGCGCATAAACCTATTGTCTGTCTGATATTGCAACACTCTGTTTATGTCCTCTTTGCTTAATGCTCTTTTGGCTGTCTCTTGATTCAACTTAGATACTCTGTATTTCTTGAAAGGGTAGTGTTCCGCTTTTACCATATCTTCTTGTATGGCATAATTATAGATGGTACGCAATGTTCTGAACCGTATGCCGATGGTATTCTCCGCAAGTCCGTTGTTTCTAAGCCATGTCTCGTATTTCTTTAGCCAAGCAACATCTATATCTGTGAAATGAATATTCAGATGTTTATTGTACTTGATAAGTGAATTGTACACCTGTTTAACAGAAAGCATATATCCACGTCTATTTTCTTCTTGCAATAGCTGAATGTATTCTTTAAATGCTTCTTCTATTGTTTTCGGTTTAACTGAATTAGAGACTTGCTCATTCAAGGTATTGGCTGTAAACAACTTATCCTCTGATTTCAGTTTAATTATTTCCGTTTCATACTCTTTTTTCTTGTTAGCTATGAGTATGTTGATATACTCTTTATTAGGACAATTTGATTTTGGAATGTTCTTTTCAAAGTTCCAATGCTCCGCTCTTACGGACACACCTAAACTTTTGTACTTTCGTTTGCCATCCATGCAGACACAAATCATAAGCGGATGTTCACCATTACCAAGATTTTTTGATTTGTAACACAATACATTAACCGTTGTAGCCATTTCTTTTTTCGGTTTACATCTCGGTTTACATGAGAGCTGAAAAATCATTGAAAAGCCACCGAAAAAGACACAAAAGGATATAAAAAAAAGCAGCTACCTTAATCAGTAACTGCTTGATAATTAATCTTTTAAAAGTGGTGCCACCAGGAATCGAACCGGGGACACAAGGATTTTCAGTCCTTTGCTCTACCAACTGAGCTATGGCACCATTGTTTCTCGTTTGCGGTTGCAAAGGTAGGCATATTTTTTGAATCTACAAATTTTTTGCAAATTTTCTGCCAAATTCTTTTTGGTTTCAAAAAAATGACTTACCTTTGCACTCGCAAAACAGAAACGGAATGTAGCGCAGTTGGTAGCGCACTACGTTCGGGACGTAGGGGTCGGGCGTTCGAGTCGCCTCATTCCGACATAAGGCGACAAGCAGTGAAAATTGCTTGTCGCTTTTGTTTTATCTTCTTTGTAATTTGCTGATATTCTGGATCAACGTAAAAACCTGAGGGATTCTTATATTACGCATAAATTTTAGACAGTCTAAACAGAAAGAAAGCTCTATCCTTCACTCCCCTGAATTGTGAGCGAAAGTTCTTTATTTTGGCATTAAAAGACTCTGATGCAGCGTTTGTAGAACGTCTTTCAAAGTAGTTTATTATTTCAAGATAATGCGTCTGTATTGACCTTGCTACTCTTCCAAAGGTAAGAAAACCTGATTTATCCACCTCGTCATACCATCTGGCAAGCCTTGTCAAGGCTACATCCTTATGTCTGCACTGGTGATAAATCAATCCTAATCTCATGGAAAGATAGTATGCTTTCTCTATATCAGGGTACTCCCTGAACAGGATACCGGCACGGACACGCTGTGATTCGGTCCATAATGATTCTTTCTTATACAGAAGATATATGCTTCTGGCCAATAACTGCTTTCTGGAATCTCCATTTTCAAATACCGGAGCATGATATATCTTTCCACATGCCTTGGCATGTGCTATCTGTATGGACTCTTCATCAAGTGCTTCCCAGCGGGCCTTAACCCTCATGTCCTGAACGGCTTCATAAGCGAGCTTCTGTACATGGAAACGGTCTGTAACACGACGGGCGGCAGGAAAACAGATACGGGCTATTTGCTCCATATTCGGAGCCATATCAAGTGTTATTTCTCTTACCTGAAAGCGCTTGCGTCTGGAAAGCTTCAGAAGGATGGATATAACAGTCTTTACGTCAGTGCCTTTTATGATGGCGATAATACTTCCAGCAGCTCCTCTTTTCTCCTTGTTTATCAATATGGTATATAATTCACCGCGCGAAAGACACACTTCGTCTATACCTACGTATGCTCCGATATTTTTCTCAAACAGAATCCATTCTTCTGCGTGTGGGAGTTGGGGCCATTTCAAATATCCGCTCAGATGATTGCGATACTGTCTTTCAAAAAGATCACCGTCAATACCGAACAGAGTTCCCAAAAGCTTACAGCTGACAGGAAGCGTATCAATATAACTCTTTTAAAAAAGACGCAAATTCTTGCGTCATGCGGCTGCCTTGGGCAACCAGTTTCCAGTTACGGCTTACATAGCGGTCCTCATCCTTTAAAACCCATCGGCGGCGACGGATGTTTAGATATACCTTCTTTCCGCGGATTGGAAAGTCTTGTACGGTTATCGGATCATAAAAGCCCTTGCTCTCAACTTTGCTCTCAGAGTACTCTTTCGGAACTTCATTCTTCTCTTCAAGATAGATTGTTATTTCAGTACTGCTTTCCTTTACATCTGATATGTTGAAATAATCAAGAGTTCCATCCGGGAGAAGGAGACGATAACCGTTTGTTTCCATTATATTTTATTTTTATTCTTGTAGGCAAAGATAATATTTATTGAATTAACCCCTCAAGTTTTTACGTTGATCCGATATTCTACGGAATATCTTAAATACTTCATTCTCGTTATCTGTTCGATAATCATCAACTTCATTATCAAACAAGACGCCACCCGGAAACACTAATTTTTGTAACCCTTGGCGTAACTCAAAGGGATCAACGTAATAATCTGAGGAGTGATCTGGTAAAATTGTATATTTGCTTAAAACAAATCATCATCAATTATGAAAACTAACGGTTATCACTTTCTTCTTCCTAAAGTGACACTGAATTATCTCATCATTTCAGATGTAAAGTAAAGAAATCAACGTAAAAGAACTGAAAGATTTCACTGATCCACGTTGATCCGGAAAATGTAGGAGAATTAAAAAAAGAAAAAGCTAAGTAATGAATTATCAATTACTTAGCCTTTCTTTCTGTACCCAGACCCGGGGTCGAACCGGGATGGATGTTACTCCACTGGTGTTTGAGACCAGCGCGTCTACCGATTCCGCCATCTGGGCAACTATCATCAGGAATATGTTTTTCCTTAATTGCGGTGCAAAGATATGAACATCTTTCTAATCTTCCAAATATTTCTCTCGTTTTTTCTCTCCACACTCAACATTTTGATATTTTTATACCCTCCAAATATATCTTTCACGAACGTTGACATACTGTTTTAAGATTTCTATGCAAAGCATAACGCGTACAGACATATGAGAAGATAGAACCCATAAGAAAGATTATTCCTGTAGAAACCATTATATTACCAAGACCTACCAATGGTGAAACAATTCCTCCAAAAGCAAATCCTAAAGCTCCCAATAATGCCGATGCCATTCCTGCATTATTGTGTTCGCAATCCATGGCCAATGTATTGGAAGCTGTAAAAGTAAGTCCAAGCATTGACAAAAGACCAATCAACAATAATTCATATATCCAAAAATTGCAATCTAAAACTAACGCTACTAAAAGCAATGCAGAAACGACGACCATTCCAGTGCTACCATAATGCAAAGCCTGTTCCAGCCGACGAAACTTGATAGCCGAAGCTGCTGATATAACAATGAATATGGCATTGATACCAAAACATATACTAAACATCAACGGAGAAAATCCGTAATGTTGTTGCATAATAAACGGTGCCGAAGCTATGTTAGCGAACAATACTCCTTGTGCAAAACCAAACTGTAACGTATAGCACACATAATTAGAATTGCGAAGAACATCGATGAAGCTACGAAAAACAGACCTCCAACTTTTCTCTTTTCTATCCTCAACCGGAAGCGACTCTTCAAAGTGTATACTACCCAAAAGCAATATTATCCCTAATACAAAAAGGCACCAGAAAATGCCAGTCCAACCCACACTTCCAGCTAGAAATCCTCCTCCCATAGGTGCTGCTACAGGGGCTACCCCATTAATGGCACCAATCAAGGCAAGCATCTTTGCCAACTCACGTCCAGAGTATTTGTCAGCTGCAACTGAACGTGAAATAACAATACCTCCTGCTCCGGCTATACCTTGTATCAAGCGCCAACCAACAAACTGCATTATAGTATAAGAATATATACATCCAATAGTAGCAACAGCAAACAAAATCATTGATATAATAAGTGGCAACCGACGACCATATTTATCGCTTAATGGTCCGAAAAGCAACTGTCCAGCAGCAAGTCCAATCATACTTGCCGTAAGACCTAACTGTACCATCGAAGAAGTTGTATGGAAATATTCCGACATAGCTGGTAAAGTAGGCAGATACATATCCGTAACAAATGGTCCAAATGCTGTAAGCATACCTAAAAACACTAGTATAAATACTTTTGAATTCTTTTTACCTTTCATTTTACTCTATTTTTTACCGCTGCAAAAATAAAGAACTTTTCAACATGCATATCAGCGTTTTACAGCACAAAACCTATCAATTTAGGAACAAAGGCAGATTTTTCACCAACAAATTACTACATTTGCCTACATAAACAGAACACTATCATGATATCTTCTTTTCCTTCTGATACATCGATTATGCGATATGAAGAAACCGATCTATCTTCACTCACAAAACGCCCCTTTCGGTTTGAGTGTGGCATACAACTGCTTTGCATAAGCGGCAGAAGTATTATTTCTACAGGAGTAGAACAATATGATTTCTGTAAAACATCGGAACTGATTTTTCTAGCAGGAAGTCTTATCGAAGTCATCAAACCTTCTCCTGACTTTAAGGTAAGAATGTTGCTATTTCCTAAAAATATTTTTCTAAAAGCAGCCTTACCTATTGACACTTCTTACTTTAACTACATGAGTGAAGCGCCTTACTTTAACCATGCAGCAAACGATACAAGTTTAGCAAGCTGGAAACGAGTAAATCAATGGATGGATATGGCAGAACTTCTTTTCAGTCACCCTGCCAAATATTTTCGGGAACAACTAGAACAAAATTTTCTACAAAGTTTGTTTATGTGGATATTCAATACGATTCCACAACAATATCTCTCCATACATAACAAGTATAGTAGAAAACAAATATTGTATCACCGTTTTATGGTCTTATTACGAGAGCATAGTACTCAGGAACATCAAATAAACTATTACGCTAACCAACTTTGTATTACACCGCGTTACCTGAACGAAGTCGTTATTCAATACTCTAATGGACGTACACCCAAACAGCTTATAGACGAACAGCTCACAGATCGGAAGAGC
>OINH01000125.1_pt1 | contig 14790 bp, 10 predicted proteins | sample 1585171 | NCBI WGS metagenome assembly OINH01 (sample SAMN02674597, study PRJEB24791) | human gut metagenome, SKBSTL013 | isolation source: stool | host: Homo sapiens | place: USA | reverse complement strand
TTCTGTTTCCACATTTACCAAATCAAATTTATTTTTTATTCTGTCACACCAAGAAAAGCAAGAACTTTATTATTGCTGTAAATGATACCCATAGCTTCTAGAACAAACCTATTTGTTTTAGTGTATGTACATAGAGAAAATGCTGTTTACAATAGAAAACTGCTTGAGCCTTTGTCAAAAGAAACAAACAATAAAATTATTCATTGACAGCGCCGCAATGAGGACACACTCCTTTATTCTTTATCTTCGCCCCACAATTTCCACAACTGAATTTATACCGGGAAGCATGCTTTATACGATTAAATGACCATACAGCATATACCAATAAACATGGATAACCCAAATAGTAATACGTAGTAAATGTAAAAAACAAATATAAAAAGATACAGCAGGACATCAATCCCAACAAATAAAAACATGCAGCTTCAATATGTGTCTGATGAAACAAATCATCCAAAGTAGCCAACCCCACAAGAATAATCCCCCAAATATTAAACATGAAAAGAGAAAGAATAAAAGGTAAGCTAAAAGGATTCAAAGAAGGATTATAATAAAACTGCTCCCAAGTTCCCGGAACAAAATGCTGAATACTGGCATAAAGCGTAGCTGCTGTAGCTACCAACCAAGAAAGAACTGTAGGAAAAACGCTATCAATATCATTCAACCAGATTAATTGCAGCTTCTGGCGACGAATAGCCCTATGAATATACCAAATACCGAAAAAGCCTAATATGACAAAGAAAGCGATGGTATGAGAATTACTGAAAAAATGAATAAACTGTGACACTGAATCCACAGGAACTACTTTCTCCAACAATTCCTTTTCATGTATCCATCCCATTGTTTCCTGGTCCCGTGCTACCTTTACCCATACAGAATCCACACTATCAGCAGCTTGTATCATAAACTCCGCTACCACCAGCCGTTCTCCTTTAAAAACAGGAAGCACATCAACCAATGGCAGTTGCTGTAACATAAGCGAATCTGAAGTAACCTCAAAATTACTGTTTAATGTATAATGCCGTTCCATCAAATAATTGACAGAATCCCTTTTCTTTTGCGGCATATCCCCACTCAGAGTAACAGGTGAAGGATATTGGCAAGCCATTAAAATAGCCAACACCAAAAACAGTAATCCGATGTACTTACTTTTCAGCATAGACTTTCATCTGACAATTTTTACAATCAAACTCTAAGCGGAAACGTCTGTTATCCGAGCTAACCAAATAATAAGGTTCCCTATAAGGAGAACGCACTTTATGCCAAGAGGGACACCATCCCATACTATAACGCAAACAATGCTTGCAAAACATCAATACCGCTTCTTCTGCCGGAGCCTTTTCATAAGCCGGAGCAATACGCTGCACGCCATGATTCCTATAGAAGGAAACAGCATCAGCATTCATCACATTTCCCAAATAAGTCAATTCATTCACAGGAAAAGCATGATGCGTTCGAGGCAACTTGTAAATTTCCTGCCGATAGTTAATACGGCGCACTTCCAGCAGTTTCTCTATTCCCTTACGGCGAAGTTCGGCAAGCATAGAAGCTGGAATAAACCAATTGTCCGACCAGTCAATCACTATATCTGACGCTTCAAATGGAGTATTTCCTAACTTTCCAAGTTGTGTACGCAAGTTATCTTCCTGCGGAGTACGGGCACGTTCCTTCTCCCTTTCCAGCACCACACTGGCACTGTGATCATCTTCATCGGTCAGAGACAGAGTAAAGCCCCGATTATTTTCAGCCAATTTTAAAATGACAGCAATTTTCCTTTCAGCTGATTTACGCGACATCAACCTCTCAAATTCCTGATCAAAATTACGATAAAGTATCGTACGGGGCTTTATCCGAGGCATCTCTTGAGGAAATAACTTATTATTCTCCACCCGGTTTATGCGAAATCCCTGCAACTTACCAGTCTCATCCAAAAAACAGACGCCATCTCCATTATTAAAAGACTTGATTCCGGCTACGGTAAGATAATTACCACGAATTTCCTTCACTGTCCCCATCTCCTCCCCTAAAGACTTGGGAGTATCAAAAGAAAAAATATCCTTATTCCTGTCAAAAAGAAAATAATTAGTAAAACCACGACTGAAACTCTTATCCAATTGAGGTTTGAACTCTAATTTCACTTTCCCCGATGAAGCACGGATATACTCTTTACGACGTTTGAAAACACTATCCAGCTTCTGGCGATAATAAGCTGTTACATTTTTAACGTAAGATACATCCTTCAAACGTCCCTCTATTTTCAGGGAAGAAGCTCCGGCATCCAGCAATTGCTCCAACTCTTCGCTCTGATTCAAATCTTTCAGAGACAATAAATGCTTATTCCTTACTATAGATTTACCGTCCGCATCTACCATATCAAAAGCAAGGCGACAGAACTGGGCACATTCTCCCCGATTAGCACTACGTCCGAAACAAGCCTGACTAACATAACATTGTCCACTATAGCTTACACACAAAGCACCATGTACAAATACCTCCAAAGGCACATCAGGACAAGCATGATGGATATTTCCTATTTCAACAAGAGAAAGTTCACGAGCCAATACCACCTGACGGAAACCTGCCTCAGCCAGGAATCTTACTTTTTGAGGAGTACGATTATCCATCTGTGTGCTGGCATGTAACGGTATAGGTGGCAGATTCAATTCCAACAATCCCATATCCTGCACGATCAAAGCATCCACTCCGGCACGGTATAAATCCCAAATCATTTTTTCCGTATCCTTCAGTTCCTCATCCTTCAGAATCGTATTCACCGTCACATAGATACGGACATTATACACATGAGCGTACCGCACCAACTCAGCGATATCCTCCAATGAATTCCCCGCAGCCGCACGTGCTCCGAAACGGGGAGCACCAATATAAATGGCATCAGCACCGTGATCAACAGCTGCAATACCGCACTCCAGATTTTTAGCAGGAGCTAATAATTCTATTTTTCGTTGTCTGATCATCGTATCTGATTTATATCAAACGGGGTTTCCTGATATACATAATAGTTCAACCAATTAGAAAACAACAAATTGGCATGTCCGCGCCAACGCACCACCGGGGCATTGTCCGGATTATCGTCCTTATAATAATTTACAGGCATTTCAATAGGCAACCCTTTCCCCAAATCACGCTTATATTCCGTATCAAGCGTATAAGGAGAATACTCCGAATGCCCGGTAATAAAAAATTCACGCCCATTACGAGCCATAGCCATATAAACCCCAGACTCATCAGACTCAGCTATTAAAGCCAACTCTTTTACTTTCAGAATATCCTCACGGTGTATTTCGGTATGACGGCTATGTGGTACAAAAAACTCATCATCAAAACCACGGAATATGGGCAATCCCTGTACATTGATATGATGACGGAAAATACCAAACATTTTTTGTTTCAGCGGATATTTGGGAACTCCATAGAAATGATAAAGCCCGGCTTGAGCCGCCCAACAAATATAAAGAGTTGAGGTAACATGAGTACGCGCCCAATCAAAAATAGTAGTAATCTCATCCCAATAATTCACATCCTCATACGGCATCTGCTCTACCGGAGCTCCCGTAATAATCATCCCGTCATATTTCTCGTCGCGCATCAAATCAAAGTCATGATAGAATGCTTTCATATGTTCTACCGGCGTATTTTTCGATGTATGGCTTTTCAACTTCATAAATGATATTTCCAACTGCAAGGGAGTGTTGGAAAGCAAACGTACCAAATCCGTTTCTGTCGTTATCTTCAACGGCATCAAATTCAATATCACGATTTTTAACGGACGAATATCCTGTGCACTGGCACGTGAATTGTCTATGACGAAGATATTTTCCTCCTTCAGCAATTCAATAGCAGGTAATTTATCGGGTAAATTTAACGGCATTTTCTTATCTGTTAATTAGTTGTAAGTGCAAAATTAAAAAAATCCCGCCAAATCTCCTTATTAAACGATCTTTTGAACTAAATTATTTCCTTTCCCTGATCGTTTTCGATCAACAAACCTTGATTATTTTTAGATTTTCACTCATACCTTCACAACTTCTGTCTTGATTCCACTTTTTCCCTTCTTTCATATTATTTATTAACTCACCTTTTTCTTAGAAAAAAGAGGACGAACTTATATCCATAATCAAAAAAGATTAATTATCTTTGAGCGCAAAAATAAAAAATATTCTTATTATTAACATGAAATATAATTAAGTTTCAAGTGGTTGACTCAAGAAACAACCTATATTTTTAAATTTTAATCTTTAAATTCAAAAAGTATGAGAACCTTTAAATCATTGATGATAAGCTTATGTATGGGTACAACCCTATGCATGTGCTTACCACAAACCACGACAGCACAAACCGTAAGTTCAGGAGATTCCTGGACATGGGACAAAGGAACCATTGTGATTGATACTCCTGAACGTCCGGCCGGCCAGAAAAGCGTATTAGGCTTAACCACCCCTAAAATGGAGGTAGTCCGCGTAGGATTTGTCGGATTGGGAATGCGAGGCCCCGGAGCCGTAGAGCGCTTCACTTATATTCCCGGTACACAAATTGTGGCCCTTTGTGATTATGAAGCATCCCGTGCAGAAAAATGTCAGGATATCCTAAAGAAAGCATCTATGCCGAAAGCTGCCATTTATTCCGGAGAAAAGGGATATGAAGAATTATGTAAACGTACAGACATAGATTTAGTTTATATCGCCGCAGACTGGTTGCATCATTTCCCGGTAGCAAAATGCGCATTGGAAAACGGTAAAAATGTAGCTATTGAAGTTCCCTCGGCCATGAACCTGCAAGAATGCTGGGACTTAATCAACCTGAGTGAAAAAACCCGCAAGCATTGCATGATTCTTGAGAACTGTTGCTATGACTGGTTTGAAATGAATACACTGAATATGGCACAACAAGGTGTATTTGGCGAAGTAATCCGTGCCCAAGGAGCCTACATTCACAATTTAAGCCCGTTCTGGGATCATTATTGGAAAAACGGCAAAGAAGACAAACTGGGATGGCGTTTGGATTATAACATGAAACACCGGGGTGATGTATATGCCACTCACGGCCTGGGTCCTGTAGCACAAGCATTGGATATCCATCGTGGTGACCGTATAACCACTTTAGTAGCTATGGACACCAAATCTGTTGTTGGTAAAGATTTAGTGGAGAAGAGAACCGGCGAAGAATGTAAAGAATTCCGTAACGGAGACCATACCACCACCCTGCTTCGCACAGCAAATGGAAAAGTTATTGAAATCCAACATAATGTAATGACTCCCCAACCTTACAACCGCCTGTACCAACTGACAGGAAGCAAAGGGTTTGCCAATAAATATCCCGTTGAAGGATATGCTTTGGATGCAGCACAACTGACCGCATCGGGTGTGCAACCCAAAGTAGACGATTTGAACTCTCACGGATTCTTACCCCAGGCAGAAATGGAAGCACTTGTTGAGAAATACCAGCATCCTATTTTAAAGAAATATGGTGAAATGGCAAAAGAAGTCGGCGGCCATGGCGGTATGGACTTCATCATGGATAGCCGTCTGGTATATTGCCTGCAAAACGGACTGCCTTTGGACATGGATGTATATGACCTGGCCGAATGGTGCTGTTTGGCTGAACTGGGAGCTATCTCTATGGATAACGGCTGTGCGGCAGTAGCCTTCCCGGACTTCACACGAGGTGAATGGAACGTGACCAAAGGTTACAAACATGCATACGCTTCACCCGAAGACGAAAACGCAAGCATGGAAAAAGCAAAGGCTTTCACCGCGAAACTGAAAGAGCAGGGAGCGAAAGAATGGGCGAAAGAAGCCAAGAAAAAAAAGAAATAAATAGAAATAAACAAGAAAAAATGTGCCGGAAGTCACTCTGTCATAAAAGGCAGCCCAATTCTTCAGGCACATTTTTTTATGCCGTCCGAACAACAACCGTTTCCGGATTTTATCGAGAATCAAAAAAAGGGCATAACCGGCATTCTTATAATTTCCGGCCAAAGCACTTCGACAGTGTCAAATTCAATCCGACACGCCATTTTGTCAAAGAAGTATACAGAAAGGGTGAAAAGGAACTGGAACACGCAGACCCCACATACGGTTTCAAGACGTCTTCTTCCAAGCACACTCAGGAAGAGCGATTCGGCATGCTGATGGAATATCTAAGGGAATACACCTTCATCACCCGACAGGAATACTCCAATCTGACGGGAGTGCTGAAAACCAAGGCTGCCCATGAGCTGCGCCAATGGTTTATGGAAGATAAAATCAAGAGAAGCGGCAGAGTGCCACACGTCATTTATATGGCCGTGGGCACTGAATAAGGAGGAATACCCTGTCTCTTATATCCTATGATAGATTTCATCAAAAGGAACCCTGCCCCGTTCTCCCCAAATGCCTTTGTTCCCATCCCGTATGCCGCAAGGTATAACCATATTGATGCCTGCCCCATGGGGCAGCTTCAATAGTTTCTTCATCCGCCTGCTGTCAAAACCTTCCAGCGGACAAGTGTCATAGCCTTCGTTTGCCATGGCAATCATAAAGGTTTGGGCAGCAAGGGCACAGGATTTATTTACCGTCACACGCATATCGCATTCCGAAACTTCCAGCATCATAGGGCGGAACAGGCTGATGGTTCTCGCCAATATCACCCTGAAAAGCCCTAGAAGCCCGAAGAACCTTGCATAAATGAAAGGCATCAGTTTACCATAATACAGCTTCCTGTCCCTAATACGTTTTTCCTGACGCTCTTTCGGACTATTGCGCCTGATATTTCCTTCTTCAAAGTCAAGCACAAATTTAGCACGCTTTTTATACAAATCCTGACGAGTAACAAAAACAACAATTTCCGAAGCCGTAGAAGCAGCCGACTGCCCTAAACAAGCTTCTGAAACTTTCGCCATCAGTCCGGGATTCGTTATTTGATAAAATTCCCACAATTGCATATTGGAACTATTGGGAGCCAGCGTAGCCAGTTCAAGACAATGTTTCACCTTTTCCGGGTCTATCGGTTTATTTTTATCATACCTCCGCACAGACCGGCGGAAGTTCAATACCTCTTCTAAATTCATTTCCTATTCATTTTTTATATTTTACTTACTGAACCGACAAGATAAGTTTTAGGGGCGATGTCAACTATAACATCCCCCCTACACTACTATATCTCAGCGGATATTAACATCCTACAGGTTGTTCTTATAGATATTCGCCATCACCTTCTGGTATTGGTTCTCAATCTGCATATACGCCTGAAGATTCTTATAAATACTTTCCGTTTCCACAAAATATTCAATCAATGAAATTTGTCCTTCGGTCAATGCCTGCTTCAATAAATCCAGCGAACGGTACATCAAAGGGACATCATACGCATTCATGGCATCCTTCAACTGCTGCATCTCATTGAAGAGAGACATCAGAGAAGCTTCAACCTGATCTTTAGCATTTTCTTGCATCAATTGTGCGCTGATAGCCTGTGCCTTGGCTATCTTTACCTTTTTACGATTCTGAAACAAAGGCAAGGAGCCCCCTACCACAAAACCATTCATCGAAACCGCATCATCCGTGTTACGGCGAAAACCGGCTTCCAGTTTCGGCAACCATCCTTGACGGTCTACCGAAACCTGCTTCTCGGCGGCACGGGCAGTGGCGGCGGCGGCCTGCAAGTCAAGGTCTGACGCCATCACTTCATCCCTCATAACATTGTAATCATTGATTTCCTGTATGGCAGGATACGTGGTTTCAGCAAACTCCAAAGGCATGTTACCGTTCATGGCAAGCAGAGACTGCAAGGCAGTGCGGTGAGCTGCGCTGTTTTGGGCAACTTCCGTCTGCACGTTCATACGCTCCATCTTGATTTTGTTGACTTCCAGTATATTCGCATCACCGGTAGTCAGACGCTTTTCATAAAGTGCCTGTAATTCATCCGCATTTTTCATACGGATATCCATCAATGTCTTTTCCTGATTCAACAGAATAAGGTCCAGACAGAGATTCTTCGCATTCAGCAGAATATCCCGGCGGGCAGCCTGTTGTTGCTTGTCCACCGCTTCGTTCTGCAAAGTAGCCTGCCGGTTGCGGGCAATATACTGAGTAGGAAAGTCAAAACCTTGCGAAGCAACGAACTCCGTACCGTGACCACCTTCGGCACCATTACTGTAAAAAGAGCTGTAGCTCACCGTAGGATCAGGCAAGTTGTTGTTTGTCCGGTTTTCCATCTTGGTCGCATCGGCGGCATGTTTCTGTGCCTTGAGCTCTTTATTGTTCTGCTCGATGCTTTTCAAAATGTGCTCAATACTCTGGGCCTGCATCAGCAAGGGAGAGCAGAGGGCTATTATAACTAAGATTCGTTTCATATTATTTCTATTATTTCTTCTTTCGGTTCATCAGTTCATAAACAATCGGAATAATGAAAGCGTTCAGGAAAGTCGATGTCAAAAGACCTCCAAGAATAACTTTCGCCATCGGGCTTTGTATTTCATTACCCGGCAAATCGCCACGGAATGCCAAAGGTATCAAAGCCAGCGCGGAAGACAACGCAGTCATCAGGATAGGGTTTAAACGGTCTAACGAACCGTGAAGAATGCTTTCTTTCAAATCCATACCTTCTTCGCGCAACATATTGTAATGACTTATCAACAACATACCATTACGGGTAGCAATGCCAAACAACGAGATAAAGCCGATAATAGCCGGAATGCTTATCTCACCCGTTGTTATCATCAATGCAAATACCCCACCAATCAACGCCAAAGGCAAATTCAACAAAATGACTCCACTTTGGGCTGCATTCTTAAACTGGGTATAAAGCAACAGGAAGATAACCACGATACTCATAAACGAAGTGAGCATCAGCGTACGGCTGGCCGCCTGCTCGCTTTCAAACTGACCGCCATATTCCACATGATATCCTTCGGGAAGCTTGATTTGCGCATCAATCCGTTCCTGTATATCATTCACCACGCTGCGCAAATCACGACCGCTGGTATTGGCCGAAATCACAATCTTACGCTTCACGTTCTCACGGCTGATGGTATTCGGTCCCATGGCAGAAACCACATCGGCTACATAGTTGACAGGGATTTTCTGACCGTCACCGGTATCAATCATCAGGTTGCGCACCTTCTCCATCTCATCACGCACCTCATCCTTGGTACGGACAATAAGATTAAACGCTTTGCCTTCTTCATATACCTGTGAAACGACTTCACCCGCCATGTTCACTGATACAAACTCGGCAAACTCCGGTAAAGAAATACCGAATTTGGCAAGCATCTCGCGTTTGGGAACAATCTTGAGCTGCGGACGTTCGATTTGTTGTTCCACATTCAAGTCGGCAATACCCTCCACACTGCTGATGGCATCCTTTATCTGATTACCGATGGCAAACATCTTATTCAAATCATTACCAAACAGTTTGATGGCAATGTTGGCCTTGGTACCCGAAAGCATGGCATCGATACGGTGGCTGATAGGTTGGCCTATTTCGATATTCGCACCGGTAATGGTAGATAACTTGGCACGCACATCGGCTACCAGTTCCTGGCGGGAACGGTCTTTCAATTCAAACGGAGCCTCAATTTCACTCACGTTAACCCCTAATGCATGCTCATCCAGTTCGGCACGTCCCGTTTTACGGGCTACAGTCTGTATTTCGGGAATAGACATCAGCAACTCTTCTGCACGGTGTCCCATTTTATCCGATTCTGCCAAAGAAATTCCCGGCAATGAACTGATATTAATGGTGAACGAACCTTCATTGAAAGATGGCAGGAAACTGCGTCCTAATGTAAAAAACATAACCAATGCCACCGCAAACAGTCCACCCGTAAAACCCAATACTGCGGATTTATGATTCAAGGACCATAACAAGGCATTGCGGTAATGCTTTTTCATCCATACGGCCACAAATGCCTCTTTGGGCAATCCTTTGCTTTTATTATTACCTAACAGATAGCTGCACAGTACCGGAGTCAGTGTCAAAGCCACTACCGTAGAAGCAAACAACGCCACAATAAAGGCAATGCCCAACGGAACCAGCATACGCCCTTCCATTCCTGTCAGGAAAAACAAAGGAACAAAGCTGACTACAATAATCAAGGTAGAGTTCAAGATAGGCATACGCACTTCCTTCGAAGCATTGAACACGACTTCAATCACGCTCTTACGTTCCCCTTCGGGCAACAAGCGATTCTCACGCAAGTGCTTCCATACATTTTCCACATCCACAATGGCATCATCCACCAACGAACCAATGGCAATGGCCATACCACCCAAACTCATGGTATTGATGGTGAGTCCCATATAGTGAAGAGTCAATATAGAAACAATCAATGACAACGGAAGGGTTACCAATGAAATAACCGTGGTACGTACATTGGCAAGGAACAGGAAGAGAACAATCACCACAAAAACAGCACCTTCATACAACGAATCCTTCACATTGCCGATAGAGCTTTCAATAAAACGGCTCTGACGGAAAATATCTGTAGAAACGTGTACATCAGCCGGAAGATTCTTCTGCAAATCCTTCAATGCAGCCTCCAATTGCTCTGTCAGTTCAATAGTCCCGGTCTTGGGTTGTTTGGTAACGGTCAGCAGTACGGCAGGTTTTCCTCTTTCCGAAGCAGTACCCAGTTTGGGTTCCTGCGAACCAATCTTCACATCGGCAATATCCTCCAATGTAACGGGCACCCCTTCCACCGTCTTGATGACGGAACGTGACAACTGAGCCACATCATGGCTGGAAAGCACCCCGCGAACAATATATTCGTTTCCATATTCATAAATCACTCCGCCATTGGCATTCTGATTCATGTTACGGGTAACGTTCATCACCTCTGCCAACGTAACATTGTAATGTTTCATACGGGCAGGGTCAAGCAATACCTGATATTCCTTGATATCACCTCCCAGCACGGCAACCTGTGCCACACCTCCCGTAGAGAGCAGGCGCGGACGGATAGTCCAGTCTGCCAGTGTACGGAGATCGAGCATGGAAGTAGTATCCGAAGTCAGACCGATAATCAGCAACTCACCTAAAATAGAAGACTGAGGTCCCATGGTAGGTTTACCTACATTCTCGGGCAGCTCCTCGCTGACCAAGGACAATTTCTCACTGACAATCTGACGGGCCAGATAGATATCGGTATCCCATTCAAATTCCACCCACACAACGGAAAAGCCATTGGTGGAAGATGAACGCACCCGGCGCACATGGGTCGCACCGTTCACGGCAGTTTCTACAGGAAAGGTTACCAATTGTTCCACCTCTTCGGCGGCCATACCATTCGCTTCGGTCATAATCACTACAGTCGGCGCATTCAAATCGGGGAACACATCGACTTCCGTATGAAAAGCCGTGTAAGTACCGCCGATAAGCAGCAAAACCGACGCCACCAGAACCAATATACGGTTCTGAAGGGAAAAATGTATAATCTTATTTAGCATAGGACAGCTGATTAATGTTCATGACTATGAGCCGGAATCGCATTGCTGGCCGACGCTAATTTCACCTGATAAGCTCCCTTTGTTACCACACGGTCACCGGCTTTCAAACCGGTCAGAATCTGCACTTTCTTTCCGTTGCTCGCTCCCAAAGTTACCTCCTGTTTCTTATATCCTTCCTCATCCAGTTGCAGATAAACAAAGTACAAGCCTTGTTCTTCGGTCAGTGCCGTAACAGGCAAGGCCAACACATCGGGCATTTCCGACGAGAGCAGATACACCTCCACATACGAACCGGGAATCACATCTCCCCGATTATCAAATTCGAAAGTTACAGGCACATAAAAAGAAGTACCACCGGATGCTTTACCATAAGAAAGCAAACGCCCTTTCAACTCACCCAGCTCATATACCTTATTATCGTATGGAGTCTTGAAGTTTGCCGACTGGATGCTATGCAGATAACCATAATATTTCTCGGAAACATCTGCACGAAGGAACAGACGACGGTTCTGAGTGATACTCACCAAAGGCTGGCCTACCGACACATAGTCACCTTCCTGCACCAGACAATTCTTGATATAACCACCTAAAGGAGCTGTGACGGACACACCTGTCTTGGTCTGGTTCTTTGAAATAGCCTCGTATGCCAATAATGCATTTTCATAACTCTCCTTAATGGCATTGAAATCTTTCTGCGATATTATCTGACTTTTTACCAACTTGGCGGCACGTTCATATTCTTTTTTGGCGGTTTCATATGCGATACGGGTACGTTTTACAGGGTCTCCGTCCGGCATATTCTCAGCAGAGATATTCAGAATGGGAGCCCCCTTGCTCACACTCATACCGTCCGTTACCGGATGGCGGAAAGAAACCACACCGGCTACATTGGCGACTACTACGCTTTCATCGCCTTGTGCTGCCTGCACCTGACCGCTGGTCGTTATGACCTGACGGAATGATTCAGGCCGGATTATTTCCGATTCTACCCCGGCTGCTTTTGCTTTTTCTGGAGCCAGAATTATCTCATCGGAATGTCCGGCTGCAGAAGCTTCCGCTTCATGATTATGCCCTTCGTGACCTTCATTCTCATGGTCGTGGTTTTCTTTTTCATGGTCATGCCCTTCGTGATTATGGTCATGCCCTTCGTGGTCGTGATTATGTGCTTCCTCCGTTCCATGATCGTGTCCTTCGTGATCATGACCCGATTTACTGTTGCAAGAGCCTAAGAGGAACAAGCCCAAGACTCCCATAAAGATAAGTTTCTTCATGATGATATTATTTGTTCTTACTTTTTTAATCTGATTACAAAATTAGGATAATAAAGATGCAACAAAGTTGCGGATAAAAAGGTCGTTTCTATCTGTTAAGCAAGAACATAGGGAGGAGCACGCAAACCCTTGACATGGGGCAGGCATGTAGAATGTAGTTTTTCTAAATAATAAGTATCAGGAATCGTATTGCGTTCGGTAAGTCGCAATGAAAGCAACAAAATATCCGGCACTGTGTAAAGCAACGAACAGAAGGAATAGTCCGGCGAAACGCTATTCTGCACCTTCTCGGGAGTAATAGTCTTGAATTTAGTCACACAACCGGCATTACACGTATGCTTGTCATGCGATACATCGTGATTATGCTGTTCCCCCGAACACTGACAGCCACAGACTGTAATATCATGTTGCAAACAAAGTATTTCACGGTGATGATGGTGCGGCAAGACAGATGCCGTTAACATAATGATGCTAACAAGTATCAAAAACCATGCTATATACCTTCTTTGTTTCATCGCCTGCAAAAATAACGGTTTATTGATTAAAATCCAAATAGAAAGAGAGTTATATCAAAAGAAAAAATATCCACCGTAGAGGATAGATTCCCAACTTCACTGTTTTCCGATTAAATTTGTGAAATTCCAAACCTACCCTCTACCGGCGGATACCAAAGAATATCTTACCAAATAGAAACCCGCTTCTCCGGTGCCAAATACATCGGATCGTTTTCGGTTATGTTGAATGCCTCATACCATGCACCGATTTGAGGAAGCGCTCCATTAACACGCCATCTGCCCAAAGAATGAGGATCGGATTTTGTCTGTAAACGGATCTGTTCATCACGTACATTACCCGCCCATACTCCGGCGTATGACAGGAAGAAGCGTTGTTCGGGTGTAAATCCGTCCACCACTCCCAAAGGAGCGTCTTTGGTTGCATTTTTAAATGCCTGGAAAGAGACCTGCAAACCTCCGTGGTCGGCAATATTCTCACCTAAAGTAAGAGAACCGTTCGCATATAATCCCGGCAATACCTGAATGCTGTCGAAGAAGTTCACCATTACCTGAGCTCGTTTATTGAAACGTTCCGCATCTTCCGGTGTCCACCAGTCTTTCAAATTACCATCTTTATCGAATTGACGTCCCTGATCATCAAATCCATGAGTCATTTCATGTCCGATAACCACACCGATAGCTCCGTAATTGAAAGCATCATCGGCATTCATATCAAAAAACGGATACTGAAGGATACCGGCGGGGAAACAAATTTCATTGGTAGTCGGATTGTAATAAGCATTCACAGTTTGCGGAGTCATTCCCCACTCGTCACGATCTACCGGCTTACCGGCCTTTGCCAATTCATAATCGAGTTCAAACTTAGTGGCACGTTTCACATTTGCCCAATAAGAGTCTTTTTCAACATCCAAAGCCGTATAATCTCTCCACTTATCGGGGTAGCCCACTTTCACATAGAAAGAATTCAACTTCTCGATGGCTTTGGCTTTAGTACTGTCGCCCATCCATTCCAAGTTTTGGATGCGTTCGCCCAACGCCGTCTGCAGGTTCTTGACCAGCTGCACCATACGTTCTTTGGCGGCAGCGGGGAAGTATTTTTCCACATACATCTGTCCTACCGCTTCACCCAACATGCCGTTCACTGTGCCCACCGCACGTTTCCAGCGAGGTTGGTTTTCTTTTCTTCCCGATAAGGTTTTGCCATAAAAATCAAAGTTCTGTGCTACAAACTCATCACTCAAGTAACTCGCTGCCCGGTTGATTAACTTCCATTGCATATAAGCAACTTGCTTTTCTACAGGTATGGTATTGATTATCTTTTCCACTTCCTTGATGGGTTCCACCTGAGACACGCTCAGTTCCGTAACACCTTTTACTCCCACCCCACTGAGAAATGCATCCCAATCGATGCCCGGAACAGATTTCTTCAGTTCATCCAACGTCATCTTATGATAATTGGCAGCAGGATTACGCTGTTCCACAGCACTGAAAGAAGCTTTGGCTATGCGTGTTTCAATTTCAAGCACTGCCTCCATATTCTTCCGGGCAGCAGATTCATCAAAG
>OINH01000114.1_pt1 | contig 15301 bp, 17 predicted proteins | sample 1585171 | NCBI WGS metagenome assembly OINH01 (sample SAMN02674597, study PRJEB24791) | human gut metagenome, SKBSTL013 | isolation source: stool | host: Homo sapiens | place: USA | reverse complement strand
GGCAAACTCTTCTGTGCATGAAGTTTTGTGCATCATTCCCGGTTGCCCCAAAGGGACGAGGGAATGGCACATTCTATTTTTTGCTATGCTTTTGCATAGCAAAACTTCATGCACTGTGCGGCGCACCGCAAAAACAGGCAAACTCTTCTGTGCATGAAGTTTTGTGCATCATTCCCGGTTGCCCCAAAGGGGCGAGGGAATGGCACATTCTATTTTTTGCTATGCTTTTGCATAGCAAAAACGCGGGACGCACCGGAATAACCCGGCGCGTCCCGCGTTTGTCCTGCATGAAATCAGTCCTTCCTCCAGACGGAGGGGGACAGGGCCACCAGCATGGGATAGATCTCCAGCCGCCCCATCAGCATGGCCGCCGACAGCAGCAGCTTGGACAGGACGGAATACCCGGCGTAGCTTCCGGCGGGGCCCACGGCCCCCAGGCCCGGACCCACGTTGTTGAAGCAGGACACCACCGCCGACAGGTTGGTCTCCAGGGAGAAGGGCTCCCCGCTGAGGCACAGGAAGGTGATCAGGATGCACAGGCAGTACAGGGCGAAGTAGATGCTGACGCCCCGCTGGACCTCGCTGCTCAGGGCCTTGCCGTCGCAGCGGACGGCGGTGACCCGCCGGGGATGGACCAGGCGGTTCACCTCCCGCCGGATGGTGCGCAGCAGGATCATGGCCCGGGACACCTTCAGGCCGCCGGCGGTGGACCCGGCGCAGCCGCCAATGAACAGCAGGGCGAACAGGATGGCCCGGGACAGTCCCGGCCACAGGTCAAAGTCCGCCGTGGCATAGCCGGTGGTGGTGAGGACGGAGCTGACCTGGAACGCCGCCTGCCGCAGGCAGGTGCCCAGACCGCCGTACACCCCCCGCAGGTCCAGGGTGATAACGCCGGTGGCCACGACTGCCAGTCCCAGATAGGTCCACAGCTCGTCACTGCGCAGGGCTGCCCGCCACTGGCGCAGCAACAGCAGATAATAGAGGTTGAAGTTGATGCCGCAGAGGATCATGAAAACGGTGATGACCCCCTGGATATACGGGGAGTAGGAGGCAATGGAGTCGGCCCTGATGCCGAAGCCGCCGGTGCCCACGGTGCCGAAGGCGTGGACCAGGCTGTCAAACAGGGGCATACCCCCCAGCAGCAGCATGCCCACCAGCACCGCCGTGATAAGAAAATACAGCAGATACAGCACCCGGGCGGTGTCCCGGGTCCGGGGGGTCAGCTTGCCCTTTACCGGGCCGGGCATCTCCGCCTTGAGAATGTTCATGGAGCGGTCGGTGCTGCCGGAGAGCATGGTGATGAACACCAGCACCCCCATGCCGCCCACCCAGTGGGTGAAGCTGCGCCAGAACAGCAGCCCGTGGCTCATGGCCTCCACGTCCGTCAGGATGGAGGCCCCGGTGGTGGTGAAGCCGCTGACCGTCTCAAAAAATGCGTCGGCATAGGAGGGAATCTCCCGGCTGAACCAGAAGGGCAGGGCCCCCACCGCCGACAGCAGCACCCAGGCCAGGGCCACGATGATGTATCCCTCCCGGCTGAAGAACTTGTGGCTGCGGGGCCGGGCCAGCAGCGTCAGCAGCCCGCCCAGAACGGCGGCCACGGCCATGGAGGCCAGCACTGCCCAGGCGCAGTCCTCCCGATACAGGAGGGACACCGCCAGCGGCAGGACCAGCAGCCCCGCCTCCGCCAGCAGGACCCGTCCCGCCATATGGAAAATGATGCGATAATTCATAAATAAAGCCCCCGATGGGTCTGTCCGACGGAAAAACGGAACGGTTGAAGAAACTCTTGCCGCAGCCTATTATAGTTTACCCACCGGGGAAAGTCAATAATCCCCAGGACAGAACAAGGCCCCCGGCGAAAGCCGGGGGCCTTGGATACGTATTGGGGGAGAGACTTACTCGGCCTCGGCCAGAGCCTTGGCCTCGGCAATGGCCTTCTCCTGGGCCGCGGCGGGGCAATCCTCGTAGCGGACGAAGTTGAAGGTGAAGGTGCCGCGGGACTGGGTCATGGAGCGCAGGTCGATGGCATAGCTCATCATCTCAGCCATGGGGACCTCGGCCTCCAGCACCTGCTCGCCGTCGCCGGTGGGATTCATACCCATGACGCGGCCCCGGCGCTTGTTCAGGTCGCCCATCACGTCGCCCAGGTAGCTGTCGGGAATGGTGACCTTCAGCTCGCCGATGGGCTCCATCAGCACGGGCTTGGCCTCGGGCAGAGCGGCCTTGAAGGCCAGGTTGGCAGCCAGCTTGAAGGCGATTTCGGAGGAGTCCACCGGGTGATAGGAGCCGTCCACCAGGGTGGCCTTCAGGAACACCACGGGATAGCCGGCCAGCACGCCGTGCTGGCAGCTCTCGCGCAGGCCCTTTTCCACGGCGGGGAAGTAGTTCTTGGGCACGGAGCCGCCGAACACGTTTTCCTCGAAGATCATATCCTCCTGCTCGGTCTGGGGCTCGAAAATGATATGGACGTCGCCGAACTGGCCGCTGCCGCCGGTCTGCTTCTTATAACGGCCCTGCTTGCGGACGGTGGAGCGAATCTTCTCGCGATAGGCGACCCGGGGAGCGGACAGCTCAGCGTCCACGCCGAAGCGGCTCTTCAGCTTGGCGCACAGCACGTCGATCTGGATATCGCCGGCGCCGGAGATCACGGTCTGGTGGGTCTCGGCGTTGTTGACCACATGGAAGGTGGGATCCTCCTCGTTGAGCTTGTTCAGGCCGGTGCCCAGCTTCTCGATCTCCTGCTTGGTCTTGGGGGAGATGGCGCGGCTGTAGCAGGGCTGGGCATAGTCCATGCCGTGGAGGCGGACGATGTTCTTGGCGTCGCACAGGGTGTCGCCGGTCTTGACCTTGTCCATCTTGCCGATGGCGCCGATGTCGCCGCAGCAGATCTCCTTGGTCTCCTCGCCCTTCTTGCCCCTCATGACATACAGGCGGCCCAGCTTCTCGGTGTTGCCGGTGGTGGGGTTATACAGGGCCATGTCGCCGGTGACCTTGCCGCGGATGACCTTGATCATGGAATACTTGCCGTACTGGTCGGAGATGGTCTTGAACACGATGGCGGCGGTGGGGCCGTTGGGATCGAAGGCGACCTCGATGTCGTTGCCGTCGTCATCCTGGGCGGCCTCGGCGGGCATATCGGTGGCCACAGGGGCCAGGTCCAGGATGGTCTGCAGCAGCATCTCCACGCCCAGACCGGTGTTGGCGGAGCCGCACAGCACGGGGCAGACACTGCCGTCCCGGACGCCGATCTTCAGGCCCTTGGCCATATCCTGGGCGGACAGCTCCATGGTGTCGAAGAACTTCTCCATCAGCTCCTCGTCGGCGCCGGCGGCGGCCTCCATCAGCTCGGCGCGCAGGGCCTCCACCTCGTCGGCCATGTCGGCGGGGATGGCGCAGGCAGCGGCCTTGCCGCCCTTGACCTCATAGGCGGTGTTGTGCAGCAGGTCCACGATGGCGGTGACCTTCTTGTTGCCGTCGATGACCGGGGCAACGATGGGGGCGATGGCCTGGCCGAACTTGCCCTTCAGGGCGTCCAGGCAGGAGGCGTAGTCGCTGTTGTCCTCATCAGTGCGGTTGATGAAGATCATCCGGGGCTTCTTGCCCAGCATCTTCCAGGAGCGCTCCATGCCCACGGACAGGCCGTCCTTGGCGGCGCCCACCAGAACGGCGCACTCAGCGGCGCGGATGGCGGACAGAGCCTCGCCGGAGAAGTCGAAGTTGCCGGGGGCGTCCATCACGTTGATCTTCACGCCCTTATAATTCACGGGAGCAAAGGCCAGGGAAATGGAAATCTGGCGCTTGATCTCCTCGGCGTCATAGTCGCAGGTGGTGTTGCCGTCGGCGGTGCGGCCCAGGCGGTCGGTGCCCTTGGTCATAAAGAGCATCTGCTCGGCCAGAGAGGTCTTGCCGGAGCCGCCGTGGCCCAGCAGGGCGATGTTGCGGATGTCGTTGGCAGTCATAATGGTTGTTCTCCCTTCGTTTTCTGTGCAAGCGCGGCTTTTCCCGCCGTGCATTCGTTCAACATATGGATTATATAATATTTTGCCGGTTCTGACAACTATATTTTTAGGGATTTTCAGCAAAATTTCCGGAAAACCTCCCGGGGCAGGGGGGAAATCACCGCTCCAGCAGCCCCGGCAGCAGGTGCAGGGCCTTCTCAAACTCCACCCCGTACCAGGGGGCGTTGGGGTCCCGCTGGGTGGCCTGAATACAGGCCAGGGTGAAATCCGCCGCCAGGCGCAGGGCGTCGGGCAGCCCCTTGCCCCGGACCATGGCCCCGGCGCAGGCGGCGGAGAAGATGTCGCCGGTGCCGTGGAAGTGGTCGTGGACCCGGGGGGTGTGGTACTGGAAGATGCCGCCGCTTTCCGGGTCCAGGGCCATGACCCCCAGGCGGTCCGGCCCGAAGGGCACCCCGGTGAGCACCGGGCAGCGGGGCCCCAGGTCTCCCACCCGCCGCAGCAGGTCCCGCCACCAGGACAGGTCCTCCGTCTCCCGGTAGGGGGTGTCCGTCAGCAGGCAGGCCTCCGTCACGTTGGGCACCGCCACATGGGCCCGGCTTACCACCCGGCGCATATACGCCGGAAAGTCCGGGCCGAAGCCGCTGTACAGCCGTCCGCCGTCGGCCATGGCCGGGTCCACAAACAGCAGGGTGTCCGGCCCTGCCAGCAGGTCGAAAAAGTCACAGACCTCCTCCGTCTGCCGGGGGGAGGCCAGATAGCCGGTGCAGATGGCGTCCAGGGTCACGTTCTGGCTTTTCCAGTGGCGGGCGATGGGCAGCAGCTGGTCCGACAGGTCCCGGCTGATGAAGCCGGGGAACATGGTGTGGGTGCTGAGCACCGCCGTGGGTACGATGGCGCACTCCACCGCCATGGCGGAGATCACCGGCAGCGCCACCGTCAGTGAGCAGCGGCCCAGACACGAGATATCCTGGATACTGGCAATACGTTTCATGCGGGGGTCCTCCGTGTGTACGATTCCCTATCAGTGTAGCACATCCGGCGGCTTCGGGCAAGGGGCGATAAAAACGAAGGAGCCCGGCGCGGTGCGCCGGGCTCCCGGTATGTTGATGGGTATGGGCCGTCAGGGGTTCAGGTGCCGCTTGAAGTTGCCCCGGGTATGTACGCCCTCCTGCATCATGAAGAAGGCGTGGGAGTCAATTTTCTGGACCTCCTGCTGCAATGTCTCGATCTCGTACTTGGACAGGCAGATGCAGAGGATCTGCACCTCATCGCCGGTGTAGGCGCCGTGGCCGGTCCAGTAGGTGATGCCCCGGTCCATCTTCCGCCCCAGCTCCCAGAAGGGCTCCAGGTCCCGGAGTTTGGTGACGATGAGCACCTGGGTGGTGATGTTCTGCTGGTGCACCCGGTCCACAAACAGGGCGTTGAACACCGTGTAAATGGCGGAATAGATGGCCGTGGGGGCGCTGAACAGGATCAGGCACAGGGTATACAGGGCGGCGTTGAACAGCAGGGAGAATTTGCCCACCGTGAAGCCCCGGCCCTTTTTGGACAGATACAGCCCCAGAATGTCCAGCCCGCCGCAGGAGGCGCCGCAGGTCAGCACCAGGCCGTTGGAAAAGCCCGCCAGGATGCCGCCCACCAGGCAGCTGGTGAGCATATCCGGAATGATGGGCTCCGCCGGAATGGGGATGATGGAAAGAAACAGGGAGTTGGACACCGTGCACAGGGCCAGCTTCACCACGAAGGTCCGGCCCATGGTCTTGTAGGCCAGCAGCAGCAGCGGCAGGTTCGCCAGCAGGTACAGCGTGCCCGCCAGGTCGAAGTTGCTGAAGCGGATGCCCAGCTTGGTGTCCAGCAGGGTGCGGATCACCTGGCACAGGCCCAGCAGACCGCTGGTGTACAGGTGCTGGGGCACGATGAACAGATTGATGGCCAGAGCCAGCAGCAGCGACCCGAACAGTGCCGCCCCCACCCGGGGCCAGCGATTGTGCACAAGCTTATCTAACATAATAGGAGATACCACCCTTTCTCGTCTGTCTTTTCCCTCTATCCCGCAGGGGACCGCCTGTCCGCCGGACAGACACAGGCCCCATATAAACCGCGCGTACAGTATAGGCATTATAAGGTTTTCCCCGGAAAAGTCAAGGCTTTTCCGGGGAAAATGTAAGTTTTTTTACAGACTGTACCGCAGGCTGCGGTACAGCTTCCAGGTGCTGCGGGACAGGGTCCGGGAAACGGTGGCCTTGTTGATGCCCAGCTCCTGGGCAATGCGGGTGACGGACATGTTCCGGGAATAGCGCATGCGCATGATCTGCCGCTGACGGGGCGTCAGCTCCTCCTCCATGGCCAGGGGGAGGTTCCGCAGAAGCCGCTCGATCCGGGGGCGGTTGTCCTCCTGGTTCTCCTGCTTCCAGAGCTGCAGACTGGCCATGCTCAGCGGATCATAGGGCAGGCCTGCCAGATCAGATGCGGTATTTTTCACGTCTTATGTACCCCCTGTCATAATAATGGGCGGTGTGCTCCGCCAGCTCCCGGGCCTCCTGCAGCAGGGGCCGCAGCTCCTGCTGTCTGCGGCGCAGGGCCTGGACCCGCTCCGGGTCCCCCTCCGTCAGCGCCTGATGGCGCAGCTCCCGCAGCCGCCGGGACACGGCCTCCGCCTGCCGGGCATACTGCGGGGACAATTCCTGCATCGTCATATCAACTGCCTCCTCTCTCCTGTGTGCATGGGTGAATGTGGTGTCGGTGCCGGTTTATGTAAAAAATTCCCGCCAGAGGCGAAAATTTCTGTTGACAAACGAGGTGGAGTCTGGTAATATAATCTTCGCTGGTCAGACGCTGGTGTAGCTCAGCTGGTAGAGCAGCTGATTTGTAATCAGCAGGTCGGGGGTTCGAATCCGTCCACCAGCTCCAAACTTCATATATGGGGGATTTCCCGAGTGGCCAAAGGGGACAGACTGTAAATCTGCTGGCAACGCCTTCGGTGGTTCGAATCCACCATCCCCCACCAGGACTTCCGGATGCTTGCATCCGGAAGTCTTTTTTTGCCTCTACCTATACATGAATTTTCTCAAATCGTTGCATAAATCCGGGCAACAACCGGAAAAATTTGTTGCACTGTCCCATTGCGCGGCCCTGCCGCCTGTGCTATAATGCCGGGGCATTCTGAGGAAAAAGGGCGATTTTTATGACCGATACGGTACTTTTCATACTGGAAATCGTGGGCACGGCGGTTTTTGCCGCCTCCGGGGCCCTGGCGGGGCTTCAGCGCCAGTTGGACGCCTTCGGCGTGGTGATCCTGGGCGTGTGCACCGCCTGCGGCGGCGGGGTCATCCGGGACCTGACCCTGGGCATCACCCCGCCGGTGATGTTCTGCCAGCCGGTGTATGCCCTGGTGGCCATGGGGGTGTCGGCCCTGGTGTTCCTGCCGGCGGTGCGGCACCTGCTGGCGGTGGAGAGCCGGGCCTATGAGCTGGTGATGCTGTGGCTGGACTCCATCGGTCTGGGGCTGTTCACGGTGGTGGGCGTTCAGTGCGCCTTTCAGCAGGCCCAGGACTATAACCTGTTTCTGCTGGTGTTCGTGGGCGTCATCACCGGCGTAGGCGGCGGTGTGCTGCGGGACGTGCTGTCCAACCAGAAGCCCTATATCTTTGTCAAGCATTTTTACGCCTGCCCCACCCTGATCGGGGCATTGCTGTGCGCCCTGTGCTGGCGGCACCTGGGGGATATCCCCTCCATGCTGCTGGGGGCGGCGGTGATCCTGGTGCTGCGGCTGTGCGCGGCCCATTTCCGCTGGGGCCTGCCCCATGCCGCCGACCTGCCGGAATAACCAGCGTTTGTCAAAAAGGACTATGCCTGCCGCGGCTGCGGCAGGTTTTTTTCGGCCTTGCTGCCAAGTAACTTGAGAATGACGCTACTATAGCACAAGAAACTTGTTATGTCAATCCTAAATTAACAAGATTCTTGTTAAAACTATTGACAAGAACCAACAAATGTGGTACGCTATCGACAGCATGGGGCGAACCCCGTCGAAGGAGGGCGAAAGCATGAGCTTTGGCGAACAGCTGCGCAAGCGCCGGGAGGAGCTGGGCATCTCCCGGGTGGAGTTGGCAGGCCGGTTGGGAATTTCCCGGTCGGCGGTGGGAAACTATGAAACCGGCGTCAGTGCTCCCAAGGAGGAGGTGCTGCTGCGGCTGTTTGACGCCCTGGGGGTGGACCCCAACTATCTGTACCGGGACGCCTACCGTGCCCACGGCGGCATCCGGTCCGACGAGGAGCAGGCCCTGCTGGAGGGATACCGCCGGCTGAGCCTGGCGGGCCGGCAGACGGTCCACACCATGGTCCGGGCCCTGGAGGACCTGCAGCAGGAGTCGGAGCGCCTTCAGCCCCGGCAGGACCCCCGCACCATCCCCCTGTATGCCAGTCCCGCCGCCGCCGGATATGCCGCCCCGGTGTTCAACGAGGACTATGAGACCATTCCCGTTACCGGCCAGGTGCCCCGGGGAGCGGAGTTGGCGGTGCGGATCCAGGGGGACTCCATGGAGCCGTATATCCACGACGGCGGCGTGGTGTATGTGAACCACGACCCCCTGCACAACGGCGACGTGGGCATTTTCTGCGTGGACGGCGACATGGTGTGCAAGCAGTATTACCGGGACCCCCTGGGCATGGTGTATCTGTTCAGCCTGAACCGCCGCCGGTCCGACGCCGACGTGCTGCTGCCCCCCAGCAGCGGACGCAGTCTCACCTGCTTCGGCCGGGTCATGCTCCATGGCCTGCCTCTGCCCCAATGATTTTTTCGGTGATTTTGACAAAATATTGCAATTTGATTTGACTTTCTGCATAAAGGCTCTTACAATAAAAGCCGCTCTCTGACCGGAGGGCGGCTTTTATTGTGATCGTAAAGGTGGAGCGTTATGAAAATCTTGCTGCAAGTTGCATTGGTATTCGGCATTTACTGGGTCAGCCAGGGCATCGAGGCCGTCCTGCCGGTGGCCTTCCCGGCCAGCGTCATCAGCCTGCTTTTGCTGCTGGTCCTGCTGCTGACGGGGATCGTGAAGGTGGACCATGTGCGGGAGAAGTCCGACTTCCTGCTGGGGAATCTGGGCTTCTTCTTCATCCCGGTGTCCGTCAGCATCATCAGCTATGTGGACCTGATCTGGCAGAACGCGGCGGCGTTTCTGACGGTGTGCGTGGTGTCCATGGTGCTGACCTATGGGGCCACGGTCTGGGCCGTGCATCTGACCCGGAGACTGATGGAACGGGGAGGGAAGCGGAAATGAAGGAGCTGACGGCGCAGCCGTATTTCGGCGTTATGCTGACGGTGGCGGCCTACTGGCTGGGGATGAAGGTCCAGAAAAAGACCCGCCTGGCCATCTGCAACGGCATGCTTATCGCGGTACTGCTGGTGATCGCGGTGCTGCTGGTGTTCCATATCCCCTATGAAAGCTACTGGCAGGGCGGGGAGCTCATTAACCTGTTCCTGGGTCCGGCCACGGCCTGCATGGCGGTGACCATCTATTCCCAGCGGAAGCTGCTGGCAAAGCACTGGCTGCCGGTGCTGGTGGGCTGCGTGGTGGGCGTGGTCACGGCCATGGGCAGCATCCTGGTGCTGTGCCGCCTGTTGGGCCTGGACCGGGCCATGACCATGTCCCTGCTGCCAAAATCCGTCACCATGCCCATTGCCACGGTGGTGGCCCAGGGCCACGGCGGCACTGTGGCCGTTACCGTGGCGGCGGTGGTGGTCACCGGCATGCTGGGGAACCTGTGCGCCCCGCTGCTGGTGAAGCTGTTCCGGGTGAAGGACCCCATGGCCGTGGGCCTGGGCATCGGCGCGTGCAGCCACGCCATGGGCACCGCCAAGGCCCTGGAGCTGGGGGAAACCGAGGGGGCCATGAGCGGCCTGGCCATCGGCCTGTGCGGCATCCTCACCACGGTGCTGGCGCTGCTGGCGGATTTCTTTGTTATATAATGGTATGTTTCCGGGGGCTGCGGCCCGCCGGGAAACCGGCGGCTTTTTGTGTTGACATTTCCCCGCCGGGCAGATACAATAAGAGTTCAGGGATAATAATCCGTTAAAACGATGAAAATAAAGGACTGAGAGAAATTATGGCAAAAGACCAGAGAAATGTGGAAGCCATCACCCCCATGGAGGTGGACTTCGCCAAGTGGTATACCGACATCTGCCTGAAGGCGGAGCTGGTGGACTATGCGTCCGTGAAGGGCTTCATGATCCTGCGCCCCTATGGCTACGCCATCTGGGAGAATATCCAGCGCATTATGGACGGCATGTTCAAAAAGACCGGCCATGTGAACGTGGCCATGCCCGTGCTGATCCCCGAGAGCCTGCTGAAAAAGGAGGGGGAGCTGGTAGAGGGCTTCGCCCCGGAGGTGGCCTGGGTCACCATGGGCGGCAGCGAGAAGCTGGAGGAGCGCCTGGCCTTCCGCCCCACCTCTGAGACCATGTTCTGCGACCACTGGCACAACGTGCTGCAGAGCTATCGGGAGCTGCCCATGCTGTATAACCAGTGGTGCTCCGTCATCCGCTGGGAAAAGACCACCCGCCCCTTCCTGCGGTCCCGGGAGTTCTGGTGGCAGGAGGGCCATACCATCCATGAGACGGCGGAGGAGGCCATTGCCGAAACCGAGCAGCAGCTCAACTGCTATGCCGACTTCTGCCGGGACGCCCTGGCCATGCCTGTGGTGAAGGGCCGCAAGACCGACAAGGAGAAGTTCGCCGGGGCCGAGGCCACCTATACCATCGAGGCCATGATGAAGGACCGCAAGGCCCTCCAGTCCGGCACCAGCCACTATTTCGGCGACAAGTTCTCCCGGGCCTATGACGTGACCTTCACCGGCCGGGACAACAAGCTGCAGTACCCCTTCCAGACCTCCTGGGGCTCCACTACCCGCCTCATCGGCGCGTGCATCATGACCCATTCCGACAACAACGGCCTGGTGCTGCCCCCGGCGGTGGCCCCCATCCAGGTGGCGGTGGTGCCCATCGCCCAGCACAAGCCCGGCGTCCTGGACGCCGCCCATGAGCTGAAGCAGCGGCTGGAGGCTGCCGGTCTGCGGGTGAAGCTGGACGACAGCGACCAGTCCCCGGGCTGGAAGTTCGCCCAGTATGAGATGAAGGGCGTGCCCCTGCGGGTGGAGATCGGCCCCAAGGATATGGAGAAGCAGCAGTGCTGCATGGCCCGGCGGGACACCGGCGAAAAGACCTTCGTGCCGCTGAGCGACCTGGAGAGCGCCGCGCAGACCCTGCTGCAGGACGTTCACGACAACCTGTACGCCATGGCCGAGAAGAACCTGGAGGACAACACCTTCGACCTGACCACCTGGGAGGAGGTCCGGGATATGGCCCAGGGCAGGGGCGGCTTCGCCCGCACCAAGTGGTGCGGCAGCCTGGAGTGCGAGCTGGCCATGAAGGAAAAGGCCGGCGTGTCCAGCCGCTGCATGCCCCTGAAGCAGTCCGGCACCGTGGGCAAGTGCCCCGTGTGCGGCAAGGAATGCACCACCGATATCTACTGGGGCGTGGCGTATTGATGATGCCCTTGTCGGCATGAACAAAAACCGCCAAAAAATTTCGTGAAAATAATAGAAAAAGTCCCTTGACAAAAGGGGCTTTTTCTATTATGATATACTGGTACGCGTGCGATGGGTGGTATACACCCGGAGGCGTTTACACTGCGATGAACCGGGAGATTGCGGCCCATGGCCGGTAACTTCCGGGGAGTATGTCCGATCATCGGGCGGCTGAGAAGATTCTGCACGTCAGCGTAGATCGCTGCGCCAGAAGGGCACCGGCCGGATTCAGCCGGTGTTTCTTATGAGCCGGAATGATACGCACGGAACGGCGTATAAGAAAATTCTCGCCGTACGGCAGTTGGTCACGCAATCAAAAACCGTACGAAGTAATGGAGGAACACACCAAATGGCAAAAGAAATGATTCGCATTCGTCTGAAGGCCTATGACCACCAGGTCATCGACCAGAGCGCAGAGAAGATCGTCGAGACCGCCAAGCGCACCGGCGCCACCGTGTCCGGCCCCATCCCTCTGCCCACCAAGAAGGAGATCGTCACCATTCTGCGGGCTACCCACAAGTATAAGGACAGCCGCGAGCAGTTTGAGCGCCGCACCCACAAGCGCCTGATCGACATCACCAACTCCACCCCCAAGACCGTGGAGGCCCTGATGGCTCTGGATCTGCCCGCCGGTGTGGAGATCGAGATCAAGCTGTAAACGCATCTCCCTCATTTAATTACCCCCCGCCGGGAGGAACCCGGCAAAGCAAATTTGCTTGCTGCCCAGCCATCCGCTGACTTGCGTAAGGCGGATGGGGGTTACGTCGGCAGAGCAAGCGGTCCGACCCCAATGCGGACTGAATCTATGCCGACCAATAACCTTTAAGGAGGATCATACATGAAAGCAATCATCGGCAAGAAGGTTGGCATGTCTCAGATCTTCGACGAAAACGGCAAGGTGATCCCCGTCACCGTAATCGAGGCGGGTCCCTGCGTGGTCGTTCAGAAGAAGACTGCCGAAAAGGACGGCTACAACGCCGTTCAGCTGGGCTATGAGGACATTCCCGAGCGGAAGCTCACCAAGCCCGAAATGGGCCACCTGAACAAGGCTGGCGTGGCCCCCAAGAAATACCTGCGCGAGTTCGACCTGGAGAACGCCGCTGAGCTCAACGCCGGCGACATCATCAAGGCCGACACCTTCAAGAAGGGCGACTTCGTGGACGTGACCGGCACCACCAAGGGCCACGGCTACCAGGGCGTCATCAAGCGCTGGGGCGCCCAGCGCACCCCCATGAGCCACGGCGGCGGCCCCGTCCATCGTCATGCCGGTTCCATGGGCTCCACCACCGATCCCTCCCGCATCTTCAAGGGTAAGATCGGCGCTGGCCAGATGGGCTGCGATCAGGTCACCATCCAGAACCTGGATGTGGTCAAGGTCGATCCCGAGCTGAACCTCATCGCTGTTCGCGGCGCCGTTCCCGGCCCCAAGGGCGGCCTGGTCCTCATCAAGACCACCGTCAAGGTCCACCGCGTCAAGAACGTCGAGTCCGGCATCAGCAACAACCCGCAGAAGGCTTCCGGCCGCAACCCGCAGAAGGCTTCCGCGAGAAACAAGTAAGAAAGGGGTGCTTGATCAATGTCTACTATGAAAGTGTTGAACATGGCCGGCGCAGAAGTCGGCACTGTTGAACTGTGCGACAGCATCTTCGGCATCGAGCCCAATCAGGCCGTCGTGCACGAAGTGGTGAAGAACCACCTGGCCAACTGCAGACAGGGCACTCAGAGCGCTCTGACCCGTGCAGAGGTCTCCGGCGGCGGCAAGAAGCCCTGGCGTCAGAAGGGCACCGGTCACGCCCGCCAGGGCAGCACCCGTGCTCCCCAGTGGACCCACGGCGGCATCGTGTTTGCCCCCAAGCCCCGCAGCTATTCTTACGTCCTGAACAAGAAGGTCAAGAGACTGGCGATGAAGTCTGCCCTGTCCGCTAAGGCGGCCGCCGGCGAGATCATCGTCATCGACTCCATCAAGATGGACGCCATCAAGACCAAGGACTTCCGCGCGTTCCTGTCCGCCGTGAAGGCCGACGGCAAATCCCTGGTGGTCACCCCCGCCAAGGACGAGACCGTCATCAAGAGCGCCCGCAATATCCCCGGCGTCGAGACTGCCATGGCCGGCCTCATCAATGTCTATGACATTCTGAAGGCCAAGTACCTGGTCCTCGACAAGGGAGCCCTTGCAGTAATCCAGGAGGTGTTTGCGTAATGGCTAACGTATACGACATCATCATCCGCCCCATCATCACCGAGCGCTCCATGGAGGCCACCGCTGACAAGAAGTACGTCTTTGAAGTGGCTCCCACCGCCGGCAAGATCGAGATCAAGAACGCCGTGGAGCAGATCTTCGGCGTGAAGGTGGCTAAGGTCAACACCATCAACTACGATGGCAAGACCAAGCGCGTCGGCGCCGGCCGCCCCGGCGCCCGCAAGAGCTGGAAGAAGGCCTATGTCCAGCTGACCCAGGATTCCAAGACCATCGAGTTCTTCGAGGGTATGGTATAAGAGAAGGAAGGAGTGTAAGAAATGTCTATCAAAACCTTTAAGCCGACCACCCCTTCCCGCCGTCATATGACTGTTTCCGGCTTCGACGGCATTGACAAGCACGCCAAGCCCGAAGCCAGCCTGACGGAAGTCCTGAAGAAGAACGCTGGTCGCAACAGCTATGGTCACATCACCGTCCGCCATCGCGGCGGCGGCGAGAAGCGGAAGTACCGCATCATCGACTTCAAGCGCGACAAGGTGGATATGGAAGCCACCGTTCTGCGCCTGGAGTATGACCCCAACCGCAGCGCCAACATTGCCCTGGTGCAGTATGAGGACGGCGAGAAGCGCTATATCATCGCCCCTGTGGGTCTGACCGCAGGCGACAAGGTGCTCTCCTCCGCCTCCGCCGATATCAAGCCCGGCAACTGCCTGCCCATCGCCAACATTCCCGTGGGTACCGTGATCCACAACGTGGAGATGCACCCCGGCAAGGGCGCCCAGCTGGTGCGCTCCGCCGGCGCCTATGCCCAGCTGATGGCCAAGGACGGCGACAACGCCCAGATCCGTATGCCCTCCGGCGAGGTTCGCATCATCCGCACCAACTGCACCGCCTGCATCGGCCAGGTGGGCAACCTGGAGCATGAGAACGTCCAGATCGGTAAGGCCGGCCGCAAGCGTCACATGGGCTGGCGTCCCACCGTCCGCGGCTCCGTCATGAACCCCAATGACCACCCCCACGGCGGCGGCGAGGGCCGTGCCCCTGTCGGCCGTTCCGGGCCTGTGACGCCTTGGGGCAAGCCCGCCCTGGGCTACAAGACCCGCAAGACGAAGAACCGCACTGATAAGTTCATCGTCAAGCGCCGCAATAGCAAATAAGGAGGCAACACGATGAGCAGAAGCATTAAGAAAGGCCCCTTTTGCGCCCCCGAGCTGCTGAAGCGGGTCGATGAGATGAATCAGACCGGCGAGAAGAAGGTCCTGAAGACCTGGAGCCGCGCCTCCACCATCTTCCCCTCTTTCGTTGGACACACCTTTGCTGTACACGACGGCCGCAAGCACGTGCCCGTCTATGTCACCGAGGACATGGTCGGTCACAAGCTGGGCGAGTTCGTGCCCACCCGCACCTTTAAGGGCCACGCGGGCGGCAAGACCACCGGTCGATAAAGAAGGATAGGAGAGGATTACAATGGAAGCAAGGGCACATCTTAGATACGCCCGCATCGCGCCCCGCAAGGTTTCCGTCGTGCTGGACCTCATCCGCGGCGAGGACCTTGACA
>OINH01000106.1_pt1 | contig 15558 bp, 12 predicted proteins | sample 1585171 | NCBI WGS metagenome assembly OINH01 (sample SAMN02674597, study PRJEB24791) | human gut metagenome, SKBSTL013 | isolation source: stool | host: Homo sapiens | place: USA | reverse complement strand
TTCCGATCTTCAGGAACAATTTATGGAGAAGAAGCAGTAGAAGCATATAAAGATGGCGATGGTGTTTATGACTGCTCTTTTAAAGAAGGTGTAAATAAGCTGGAATTTGATGGTTCTGATTCAGTGATCAAGGGATATGATTCAGAAGGAAAAGAAATCTTTTCCCATACATATCATTATGTTGGAATAGAAGAAGTACGTGGGCTATACGAATTTAAAAGTGACGATGCAGACTCAGGCGAATTTACTTATTTCTGCATAGCACCAGATACAAATGATACAACCTATCATATTGAATTGCGCTACGGCAGCGATTTGGAGGCACTTGGAAAATATGATGAAGGAGACTATGCATACTGGCTTGGCTCAGGTATTTCAACAGACTATGATCAGACAATGGTTGAGAACTGTATAGAACTTTTCTGCAAAGAAAATCTGTCTGAATAGAACAGACTTGTAAAACTGCAGAAAGCATCTGCGGAGTGGAAACTGAATACACGAGGAAAATAAAAAATTGAAACACCAAGACTTGACAAATTCCTGTAATGAGTTAAAATATAACAGTGCTATATAGCACTGTTATATTTTTGGAAAGAACTTTAGAGGATACGAAAAGAATGTCGACAAAAGCAGAAGATACACAGAAAAATATATTTAATACAGCCAGAAAACATTTCCTGAAAGATGGTCTGACCGGAGCATCTTTAAGAAACATTGTAAAAGATGCCGGACTTACTACTGGTGCATTTTACAAATATTATCCGACGAAAGAGGCACTTTTTGATGCACTGACAGATCCTTATATGGAACACATTTATCAGATTTATGATCAGATCGTTGAGGAGTTTGAAAAGCTTTCGGCCAGTGATCAGACAAGGAATATGTCGGATACATCCAGTGATGGGATGGAGCAGATGGTTGATTATATCTATGATCATTATGATAATTTCAGATTATTGTTGAAATGCGGAGACAGTGGAAAATTTGAATTATTCATACACAATATGGTAGAGCGGGAAATGAAGTCCAGCTTGAATTATATGGAAAAGATGAAAGAGAACGGTGTGAAAATACCGATTGTAGAGGAAAGCCTTATGCATATGATCTATACGGGATTTTTTTCATCAGTATTTCAGATCATTGAGCATGATATAGACAGGGAGACTGCAAAGAAAAATGTACATCAACTGAAAGAATTCAATACAGGTGGCTGGGAACGATTGTGGAATATTGAATTTCCAGTATAACTGATGCAGGAATTCTGAATAGGTTATGTGTGTTGCAGGTTCTGGATTTCTGAATAAAGTTCAGACAGGATAATAATATCAGGTGGTTGATGCCAGTAAACCACCTATTTTATTATATGTTGGTTAGCGCGAACTAACAGAAGGTAAAACAATAAAACGAACGTAAGGAGTGAACAGATGTGAAAGAAAAAAAGAAGTCGGCAGTCAGCTGGATCCTGACATGGGCCGGACAAAAAAGAATTGCCTATGTATGGAGTGTGTTACTTGCAATCGGAAATGTGATTTTTAAGATTTTGCCGTATTTTATTATTGCAGATGTAGTAAAGCTGTTTTTAAATGGTGAAAAGGAGTTTGAAATATATCTTGCAAAAGCGGTTCTGATTGCATTATCGTTTATCATTGCAGAACTGCTTCATTCACTTTCGACAGCATTGTCACATAAAGCAACGTTTGCAGTACTTGCAAATATAAGAAAATCCTGCTGTGACAAGCTGGCGCGGGTACCTCTTGGCTATGTGAAAGACACACCTTCCGGTACATTTAAAAATATTATGGTGGAAAGAATCGACAGTATCGAGACAACACTGGCGCATATTGTCCCGGAATTCACGTCCAATCTGCTGGCACCGATTGTGATTTTGATTTATTTCTTCCTGACAGACTGGAGACTGGCACTCTGGTCATTGGTGCCGGTTATAGTGGGATTTCTTTCCTATTTTGGAATGATGCTGGATTATAAACCAAGCTTCGAGAGAACGGTTCAGACAACAAAAGATCTGAATGATGCGGCAGTGGAATATATTGACGGAATCGAAGTGATCAAGGCATTTGGAAAGACAGAAAGTTCTTATGCAAAATTTACAAAGGCGGCTATGGCTTATGCAGATTCCTTTATTTCCTGGATGAAACGGTGCTCGATCTTTCATGGACTGATGATGGTGGTCACACCTTATACGCTTCTTACGGTATTGCCGTTTGGGGCACATTATGTAGCCAATGGAACACTTGCGATTTCAGATTTTGTCATCTGCATTATTTTATCACTTGGAATCGTTGGACCGTTGATCACAGTGGGTTCCTATACAGATGATCTTGGCAAGATCGGAGTGATTGTTGGTGAAGTGGCAGGAATTCTGGAACAGCCGGAGCTTGAACGTCCAGAGAAAAGTAAAAGTGTTCCAAAAGATAACTCCGTTACTCTTGAAGATGTCAGATTTGGTTATCACGACAAAGAGATTCTGCATGGAGTAACTATGGAGCTAAAAGCAGGAACGGTAAATGCAATCGTAGGACCTTCCGGAAGCGGCAAGTCAACCATCGCAAAGCTGATTGCGTCCTTGTGGGATGTGGATTCCGGAAGTATTAAAATCGGTGGAGTTGATGTCAAAGAAATGTCGCTTGCAGATTTTAATCGGAAAATTGCATATGTTGCACAGGATAATTATCTGTTCAATGAAACGGTACGTGAAAATATCAGACAGGGAAATCCGGAGGCTACAGATGAACAGATCATCGAGGTGACAAAGAAAAGTGGATGTTATGAATTTATCATGCAGCTTGAGAATGGATTTGATACGGTTGTTGGAGGTGCAGGAGGGCATCTGTCAGGAGGAGAGAGACAGCGTATCTCGATTGCAAGAGCAATGTTAAAAGATGCTCCGATCGTGATCCTTGATGAGGCAACTGCCTACACAGATCCGGAAAATGAGGCAATTCTGCAGAATTCTATCGCAAAACTGGTAGCAGGGAAGACCCTGATCGTAATAGCACACAGACTTTCTACTGTTAAGGACAGTGACCAGATCTTTGTTGTAAATGATGGAAATGTAACAGCACATGGCACACATGAGGAACTTCTGGTGTCATGCCCGCTTTATAAGGAAATGTGGAATGCCCATATTTCTGTAAAAGATACGGTGAAGGAGGGAGAATGATATGTTTGGGATTCTGGCAAAATTCTTTCGTTTTTCAGGCAGGGAAAATGGCAATAAATTTAAACTGTCGATAGTGATCGGACTCATAGAGGCTCTTGCCTCAGCAATGAAGATTCCGGCTATTATGTACATACTGATTGGTCTGCTGAGTGGGAAACCGACAGGAAAATATATTGGAGGCTCCGTTGCGATTATGGTTCTTGCAATTGTAGTCGACGTAATCTGCAAGAGATACTCTACAGTGCTTCAGACAGAGGGAGGATATAATGCAAGTGCTTTTATGAGAATCAAGATTGCAGAACATCTGCGATATCTGCCGATGGGGTATTTCAATTCCAATAGTATCGGGGAAATTTCTTCCATTACAACCAATACAATGGAAATACTTGGCGATGTGGCTGCGAGAGTGGTCATGCTGACCATGCAGGGAATTCTGGAAACATCAATGATCATTCTTATGCTGTTTATTTTTGACTGGAGAATCGGACTGATCGCTGCAGCAGGAGTACTTATTTTCTTTGGGGTCAATTCTGTGATGCAGAATGCGGGTAAAAAAGATTCAGAGCAAAAAGTGGTATGCGATACGGAACTTGTAAACCAGATCATGGAGTATCTGCAGGGAATATCAGAAGTTAAATCATACAACCTGCTTGGAAAACAGGCGAAAAGATTAAATGATGCAAATGAAGCATGTGAAAAGATCAATACAAAGATGGAGATGTTGTTTGTTCCCTATCATTTTCTGCAAAGTGTGATAACAAAAATCACAGGTGCAGTGATTGTAGCATGCAGTGCATATTTTTATATTAATGGAACTATGAGTGCGGTCTATGCAATTGGTATGACAATCTCAGCATTTATGCTTTATTCCAGCCTGGAATGTGCAGGAAATTATTCATCCCTTTTACATGTGGTAAGTGTATGTGTAGATAAAGCAAATGCAATACTGGAACTGGATACCATGGATATCGACGGCAAAGAGATCCAGCCGGAAAATTACGATATCAGACTTTCTAACGTTTCATTTTCCTATGACAAACGGAAGATCATTGATGATATATCGCTCTCTATTCCGCAGAAAACGACGACAGCAATCGTTGGACCATCTGGTGGAGGAAAATCAACACTTTGCAATCTGATTGCCAGGTTCTGGGATGTGGATTCCGGGGAAGTGACACTTGGAAGCGTGAATGTAAAAGACTACAGCATGAACAGTCTGATGCGTAATTTTTCATTTGTATTTCAGTCTGTGTATTTGTTTGCAGATACCATTGAGAATAATATTAAATTCGGACGTCAGGATGCAAGTCATGAGGAAGTGGTGGAAGCGGCAAAGAAAGCGTGCTGTCACGATTTCATCAGCAAACTTCCGGATGGATATGACACAGTGATCGGAGAAGGTGGAGCCACACTTTCCGGCGGTGAGAAACAGCGTATTTCGATAGCCAGAGCGATTATGAAGGATGCGCCAATCGTCATATTGGATGAAGCAACGGCAAATGTTGATCCAGAGAATGAAAAGGAGCTGATGGATGCAGTAGATGCACTTACAAAGGAAAAAACGATTATTATGATTGCCCACAGATTAAAAACAGTCAGACATGCAGACCAGATTGTGGTTGTTGACAAAGGAAGAATTGTACAGCAGGGAACACATGAGCAGCTAATGAAGCAGGAAGGTATTTATAAGAGATTTGTGGATGCAAGGCAGCAGGCGGTAAGTTGGAAACTGGTGCACTGAGAAATAATCCACAGTTGGTGAATATCCAAATTGAATTGTCTGAAAGAGATTTAATTTAAGTTTCGCTAAGTTTCACTTATATAGGCAGAATGAGGGATATTCAATAATGTAATATGAAAAAAAGCACTGAAAACCGTTGGATTGCAAAAAAAAATCTTAAAAAATTAGCACTCACCTCTTGACCTGGCTAAAAACTATGTGCTATATAATAAGTAGAACAAAGGAAGACAGAGAAAAAGAAAAGAAATGAACTTCTGAATCCTCCGAATGTTCTGACAACAACTGCGAAAGCAGCTTATATAAATTGTGAGATCTTCTCACAAAAGGCAACAAAGTTAGTTAGCATTGAAAGGAGAAATGACTTATGATGATGCCTAGTATTTTTGGAGAAAACTTATTTGATGATGATTGGATGAACTTCCCGTTTGAGCAGGACTTCTGGGGAAAGAAGAATCCGTTATACGGTAAACACGCTAAGAACTTGATGAAGACAGATATCCGTGAACATGACGCAGGATATGAAGTAGATATCGATCTTCCTGGATTCAAGAAAGATGAGATCAGCATTGAGCTTGAGAATGGTTATTTGACCGTATCAGCTGCTAAGGGTCTTGATAAGGATGAGGAAGACAAGAAAGGTAAATACATCCGTAAGGAGCGTTATGCCGGAGCAATGCAGAGAAGCTTCTATGTAGGTGAGAACCTTACACAGGAAGATATCAAAGCAAAATACGAGAATGGTATTCTGAGACTGTCAGTGCCGAAGAAAGAGGCAAAACCAGTTGAGACAAAGAAAACAATCGCAATTGAAGGATGATTTGAACACTGATGTGAGTCAGGTGTCAAATGTCGAAGGGGCTTATGTAAGCCCCTTCTTTTTGTATATAAATAAGATAAATATGAATCATAAACGCACAAAAAATCAGCCGTAAATATTTACGACTGATTTTTTGACTTTATAATACATTTGTGATTTATTCAGTTTCCGCTTTGATTCCCTGATCGAAGATTTCAACAGCTTTTTTATTTGGTTCAGCAGTAAGCTTTGCTACAATAACAGCAATCAGAAGACTTGCAAAGAATCCAGGGACAATCTCGAAGATACCTGTGGCATCTGTCATTCCTGTGAGCAGCCATCCGAGATCTACAACGAATCCGGAGATTACACCTGCTACAGCACCCTGGTAGTTAAAGCGTTTCCAGAACAGAGACAGCAGGATTGTAGGTCCAAAGGAAGCACCGAAAGCGCCCCATGCATTTTCAACCATATCCATGATGGCCTGAGCACCGCTTCCCTTGGAGTTTGCGATACCAAAAGCAATCAAGGAGAGGATCAGTACGAGGATACGTCCAACCATCAGCGTCTCTTTTTCAGAAGCATTTTTTCTGAAGAAAGGCTTGTACAGATCTGCTGTGAAGGAGCTGGATGCTACCAACAGCTGGGAATCTGCAGTGGAGATCGAAGCGGCGATAATCGCTGCAAGCAGAAGTCCACAGATGCCTGCCGGAAAGAATCTTCGCGCCATAGCAATGAATACAAGTTTCTGATTTCCCTGAGTGAGCAGTTCAGCGCCCATAACCATTCTGCCTAAGTAAGCAATCAGGACAGCAGAGAACAGTGAGATGATTACCCATACAATTGCTACGATAGAAGATTTCTTGATCATGGATGGTTTCTCGATAGACATAAAACGCACCAGGATATGTGGCATACCGAAGTATCCTAATCCCCAGCCAAGTCCGCTGACGATATCCTGCCAGCTGGCATCAAAGATACCGCCTCCGAAAGCACACTGTGTTACAGCGCCTGTAGCAGCATCAGTATACTCATATACTGTAGTAAGAGCAGTAGGATCCAACAGATCACTGTGACCGATGCAGACTACGAGAGGTACAAGCATCAGTGCAAGCATCATCAGTAATCCCTGGAAAAAGTCTGTCCAGCAAACTGCTGCAAAGCCACCAAAGAATGTGTAGGCAACAATGATCAGCAAGAATGCGAACATAGCAATCTTAGGAGAAACTGTCGGGAACAGCGTTGTGAATACAGAAGTACCGGCTACCAGTGCAGATGCTACATAAATTGTATAAGCAAACAGGAAGATCAGTGCACATGTCAACTGCAGTGATCTGGAGTCTGTTGCAAAACGATTTGTCAGATACTGTGGTAATGTGATTGCATCATCTGCAGCTTTAGAGAATGTACGCAGACGTTTTGCGCACAGAATCCAGTTAGCAGCTGTTCCTAATGCAAGACCGATACCGATCCACATCTGTCCGAAACCGAAAGCTAAGATCGATCCCGGAAGTCCCATCAGCAGCCACGCAGACATATCGGACGCCTGTGCGGACAGTGCTGTTACCCAAGGTCCCATAGATCTTCCACCAAGGAAGAAGTCCTCGGAGTTCTTATTGGTACCGTTAAAGTAAAATACTAATGCTACGCCAAGCAAAATGACGAAATACGCAATAAAAGTAATGATTTCCCAATTCATATTCTTTTATCCTTTCCTTATATTATTTTATATGATGATATCAGGCAGGATTGTAAGAAGGCATAGCATTTGTACAATCCATAGGTATCAAAATCATAATTGAAGGCATTTTTAACCCACAATAACATTTAATTTACCGCAATTAGGCGGATATTGTCAATAGTTTGGGGGAAACTACTATTGTTTCAGGTGTTTCTTATAGTTCTGCGGTTAGTAGAAACGGACAGAGATTTTTTCATAAATTATGAAATATTGATGGAATCTCACCTTGTATTGTGAGATAATAGAAAAGTAAGAGTTCTATTGCTGCTCGCAGGTAACTGCGAACAGTAATATATCCGTATCTGTTCAGTATCTTCACAGATACCAGTATTCTAAAAAGTAGAAAACGAGGTAGAACAACATGAAACTGATCAAGGAGAAGAAGATTTATACTGGGGACGGTGTAATCGAAAATGGCTATATCCGCTTTGATGAGAAGATTGAAGAAGTCGGTGATATGGCGGGGTTCGAGCCGAAAGAAGGGGATCTTGAGGTAAGTTGTGCAGGAACAATGGTTGTTCCTGGATTTATTGACATTCATAGTCATGGTGGTTATGGGAAAGATAACATGGATGCTACACCGGCGGAGATTGATTTCGTGTGTGCGGAGGCTGTCTTTGTAATGGTTGTTGGTGTTGACTTGCTCAATGCCGAGTGCGGCATCCGAGTTGCCTTCCCAACGCCGGCAAAGGTATAGTTCATCGTAAATCCGTCCTATCTTATAGGTGCGCGAGAAGGCGAGGCCCAATGCATAGTCTTCTCCGTAGCTGACGTTGGGCACTCCGATTTCTCTTAAAAGGGGAGTGAAGAAGGCGCGGGGAGCACCCAGCCCGTTGATGCGCAGGGCATTGTTGTGCCCGTTGTCCGGTGTCCATTCTTTGTGGTCTATGATGCCCGGAGCAATGGTGCTCAGGTGGAAATCCGTCATTCGGTACGTGCCTATCACCATGGCGCATTGTTCTTTATAGAAAGTGTTTACGATGGTTTGCAACGTCTGCGGACTGCTATAGAGGTCGTCGCTGTCCAGTTGTATGGCGAAGCGGCCGCATAAGGGATGATGGACTGCGAGGTTCCAGCAGCCGCCTATGCCCAAATCGGTGCGTTCGGGTTGCAGGTGTATGACTTGCGGATGGTCTTTATAACGGGCAATCACTTCGGATGTGCCGTCTGTGGAGTGATTGTCAACGATGATGATATTGAAAGGAAAGTCCGTTTGCTGTTCGAGGGCGGAACGGATGGCGTCGTCGATGGTGCGGACTCTGTTTCTTACGGGGATGATGACGGAAGCTTCATAGGTAAATGTTTCTGTTCGGAAGTTTACCTTTTTGAAATTAGACGGCAAATAGACACCTGTTCTTTTCAGGTATCCGGTGAAGGCCTGTTCCATTTCAATCTGTACTTCGCGGTTGCGTGGGTTGACGTAATCGAACTGCTTTTCGCCCGACAAGCGGTTGTCTTCTTCTATTTCAGTGTATAGGTATTCATTGATGTGGACAATTCGGCTTGTTTCGGCAATGAACAAGCGAGTGGCATAAAGTCCGGCATACCGATAGTTTTCGCGCTCGTTCTCCATCATTCCGGCTGCCCCGATCAGGTATTCGCTTCTGAATGCCAGCAGAGCCCCGAAGTCGAAGTCATCGCGTACACTTCCCGGTTGGTAATCAATGGCGGGATGCTTTTTCTTTTCTCCCTCTTTCCACTCGTAATGGTCGGCATAGACCATGCCGGTCTTCCGGTCTTGCAGGAAGTCGGCTATGCGTTCCAAAGCCATGTAGCCTAATTCAAACGGAGATGCTTTGGTATATAATAAAGTGAAAGGGGTGTCTGCTTTCTGAGCAATCTTCTTTATCGTATCACTGCTGTTCAAGGAGTCAATGGTGAATGGTTCACATCCTGCAGGAACGGATGGCATTGAGCCATGAGCGGTTGTCAATAAATAGATTTTGTTTACAACAATGCTGTCTTTCAATGCTGTAACAACTTTGTCTATTGCTGTGTTTTCTTCGTATGGAATAAAACAATTAATTGTTTTTCTCATCTTTAAATGTATTTCTCAGCGCAAAGATAGGCAATATATATTATTTTTTCTCTACCTTTGTACGCTAATTGTCTTTTTAAATAGAATGGAAACTCCAAAAACGGTATTACTTGGCAAGACATTGAATGAGATTCAGCACATAACGCAGAATCTGGGAATGCCTAAATTTGCTGCAAAGCAGATTGTATCTTGGTTGTATGAGAAGAAAGTCGTTTCGATAGATGAAATGACTAACCTGTCACTGAAGCATCGTGAGATGTTGAAAGGCAGCTATGAAATCGGAGCATCTGCACCGGTGGAAGCTATGCGCTCGGTGGACGGGACGGTGAAGTATCTGTTTCGTACGCCGACCGGGAATTTTGTAGAGGCTGTATATATACCGGATGAAGACCGGGCTACCTTGTGCGTTTCTTCACAAGTGGGGTGCAAGATGAATTGTAAGTTCTGCATGACAGGAAAGCAAGGTTTTACGGCCAACCTGACTGCCAATCAGATTCTGAACCAGATATATTCTATACCGGAACGCGATACGCTGACCAATCTTGTGTTTATGGGGATGGGAGAGCCTTTTGACAACTTGGATGAAGTGCTGAAGGTGCTCGAAATACTGACCTCTGATTATGGCTATCATTGGAGTCCGAAAAGAATAACTGTATCTTCCGTTGGATTGAAAAAAGGATTGGAACGTTTTTTGAATGAGAGTGACTGCCATCTGGCTATCAGTATGCATACTCCTTTCCCATCGCAGAGAAAAGAACTGATGCCTGCCGAAAGAGCTTTCTCTATTACCGAAATTGTAGATATATTGCGTAATTATGATTTCAGTAAGCAAAGGCGGTTGTCTTTTGAATATATTGTGTTTAAAGATGTGAATGATTCTTTGGTGTATGCCAAAGAAATTGTTAAATTGCTGCGTGGCATCGACTGCCGCATCAATTTAATCCGTTTCCATGCCATCCCGAATGTTAATTTGGAAGGAACGGACATGGAAACAATGGTGGCATTTCGTGATTATCTGACACAACACGGAGTTTTTGCTACTATTCGTGCATCAAGAGGGGAGGATATATTTGCGGCGTGCGGAATGTTGTCGACGGCTAAACAACAGAAAGAAAAAGGTGTTACACTATAGATTATTAAATATAATACCATAAGAATTATGAAACGAATAGCATTCTATTTGAGTTTGGTACTGGTAGTGCTGGTGCTGGCTTCTTGTAAGAAAGGACAGAAAAACTTGTTTACTCCGACTTCCAGCGGAAGACCTTACGAAGTGTTGGTGGTGGTAAATAAGGCAGTGTGGGATCGCCCCGCAGGACGTGCATTATTTGATGTGCTGGATACGAATGTTCCCGGATTACCTCAGGCAGAACGCTCTTTCCGTATTTCAAATATCGCTCCCGAACACTTTGACCGTGTCATGAGGATTTTCCGTAATATCATTGTTGTTGATATTCAGGATATCTATACACAGCCTAAAATAAAATTTTCGCGTGATGTTTATGCTGCACCGCAAATGATTATGACTATTCAGGCACCTGATGAAAAAGAGTTTGCAGACTTTGTGGAAAAGAACAAGCAGGTGATTATCGATTTCTTTGTGAAATCTGAAATCAATCGCCAGATAAACTTGCTGAAAGAAAAACATAATGATGCCATTTCAGCCAAAGTGGGCAGTATGTTTGACTGTGATGTCTGGATTCCTCAGGAGTTATCGAATTATAAGGTCGGTAAAGATTTCTTGTGGGCTTCTACCAACCGTGCCTCTGCCGATATGAATTTCGTAATATATTCTTATCCTTATACAGACAGGAATACCTTTACTAAAGAGTTCTTTGTACATAAACGTGATTCGGTGATGAAAGCCAATATTCCGGGTGAACGTGAAGGTATGTACATGGCTACCGACTCCATGTTTGTCGATGTCAAGAATATTATGGTAAAAGGCGAATATGCTCAGGAAGCGCGCGGATTATGGGAAATGGAAGGCGACATGATGGGTGGCCCGTTTGTTTCTCATGCCCGGGTAGACCGTGCCAACGGACGCGTGATTGTTGCTGAAGCGTTTATCTATTCTCCCGATAAAATGAAACGTAATCTGATGCGCCAGATGGAGGCTTCACTTTATACGTTGAGATTGCCGAATGAAACGCTGCTGGACGAAGTGGTGGTCAATGCCGACATCCCTGAAGAAAAGGTGGATTCAACTGCAAAAGCAGAATAAAATAGAACAGATTAATAATAACTAAATGGAAGATAATAACAAGATAAGAGTTGGTATTACTCACGGGGATATCAACGGGGTGGGATATGAAGTCATTCTGAAGACTTTCGCAGACCCTACTATGCTGGAACTTTGTACACCTATTATTTACGGATCACCGAAGGTGGCGGCTTATCATCGTAAAGCAATGGATATTCAGGCAAATTTTAGCATCATCAACTCGGCTGATGATGCTATGCCGGATAGACTGAGTATTCTGAACTGTACGGAAGATGAACTGAAAGTGGAGCTTTCAAAACCTACAACGGAGGCGGGAAAGGCTGCTTTGGATGCTTTGGAAAGAGCTTTGCAGGATTATAAAGATGGCTTGATAGACGTATTGGTTACAGCTCCTATCAATAAAAATACCATTCAGTCGGAAGCATTCCATTTTCCCGGACACACCGAATATATCGAGGAACGTGTGGGCGAAGGACAGAAGGCTTTGATGATTTTACTGAAGAATGATTTTCGTGTGGCATTGGTGACAGGTCATGTGCCGGTTCGTGATATAGCCAAAGATATTACGAAAGAACTGATTATGGAGAAACTTGCCATCTTCCATCGTTCTTTGAAAGAGGATTTCGGAATCGACAGTCCTCGTATTGCAGTCTTTTCACTGAATCCTCATGCAGGAGACAACGGACTGATAGGTACGGAGGAAAATGAAATTATTATTCCTGCCATCAAAGAGATGGTTGCCAAGGGAGTGCAATGTTTCGGTCCTTATCCTGCCGACGGATTTATGGGGTCGGGTAATTATACTCATTTTGACGGTATTTTGGCTATGTATCACGATCAGGGCTTGGCGCCATTTAAGGCATTGGCTATGGATGAAGGGGTGAACTATACTGCAGGCTTGCCCATTGTACGCACGTCTCCGGCGCATGGAACAGCTTATGATATTGCCGGTCAGGGTGTTGCTCTGGAAGATTCGTTCCGGCAGGCTATTTATGTAGCAATGGATATATTCCGCAACCGTATCGTGGAGAAAGCGATTCATGCGCGTCCGTTGCGTAAGCAGTATTATGAGAGGCGCGATGACAGTGATAAGTTGAAGTTGGATACTATAGACGAAGAAGATTAAGAGAAATGAAGTTCGCAATTATATCAGCGGGTGAAGGGTCCCGGCTTTCACAAGAAGGGGTTACTTTGCCCAAACCTTTGGTGCAGCTCAACGGAGTTGCCATGATTGACCGCCTGATACGGATTTTTATCCGTAATGGAGCTGATAAAGTAGTGGTTATTATTAATAATGAGAGCCCGTTGACCAAAGAGCACCTTGCTAAGTTGCAACAGGAAACGGAAGTGCCTTTGGAAGTGGTAGTGAAGACTACTCCCAGTTCCATGCATAGTTTTTATGAACTGAGTTCTTATTTGCAAGATGACAAGTTTTGTCTGACTACTGTAGATACTATCTTTCGCGAAGAGGAGTTCGCTGCATTTATTGAAGCGTTTAAGCGGGCGGATAATGATGGATATATGGCAGTAACGGATTATATTGATGATGAAAAGCCGCTTTATATATCTACTGATGGAGCTTTGAATATCACAGGGTTCCATGATGCGGCTACATCGGAATGTCGTTATATTTCGGGAGGCATTTATTGCCTGACACCCACTGCTATCAGAACTTTAAACGCATGTATGGACAAAGGAATGTCGCGTATGCGTAATTTCCAAAGACAACTGGTTGCAGATGGTCTGAAGTTGAAGGCTTATCCTTTTAAGAAAATCCTGGATGTAGACCATGCCGGTGATATCGTAAAAGCGGAGGCTTTTTTGGCCGGAAAAGAATAAACTTAAAGCACTGACATAAAGGAATGGATGAATTTTCAATAATAGGGATAAGCCGTGGCAATGAGTATTCACCGAACCACGTAGACAATGATGCCGCCATTTTTAATAAAGTGGCGGATGAGTTGAGACTATTGGGATGCAAGGTGGAGCTTTATGCGGAAAAGGAATTTGTGGCTTGCGGAGCAAAGGCGGATGTGATATTCGATATGGCTCGTGACAGGGCGACAATAGCCCGCCTGAAATCGTTGGAGGATGAAGGTGCGCTGGTTGTCAATTCGGCTTACGGAATTGATAATTGCGTGCGCAGACCAATGACGGAACTTTTGATACAACATGGTGTTCCTCATCCGAGGAGTTTCGTAATATCTACTGACAGGCAGTTTGAGGAAGATTGCTATCCTTGCTGGATAAAACGCGGTGATTCTCATGCTATGGTAAAAGAAGATGTATGCTATGCCACCGGCAAAGAAGAGGTGGAGCGTGTTTTGGCCGATTTCCGTAGCCGGCACATACCGGTAGCTGTGATAAATGAGCATCTTCAGGGTGATTTAATTAAATTTTATGGCGTTCAGGGAACGGATTTCTTTTATTGGTTTTATCCTTCTCCTTGTTCGCACAGCAAATTCGGTCTGGAGAAAATCAATGGCGTGGCCAAAGGAATTCCCTTCAATGAAGAAGAACTTAAGAAATATAGCGATATGGCAGCCGAGGTTTTGAATGTCCCCATTTACGGAGGTGATTGTGTGGTATCTGCCGACGGTGAACTTAAGATAATTGATTTTAATGATTGGCCCAGTTTTGCCCGTTGCCGAGAGGAAGCAGGTGTAAAGATTGCAGAGTGCATTTATAACCGGGTGAAGAAAAAGCAAATGAAAAAATAGAGACATGAGTAAAGAGAGTGAGAAGAAAGGAATAGAGGCTTCTTTCAAATCAATGGACACAGAGGAGTTCTTGGATATTTATTTTAACCGACCTATTGGCTATGCATGGGCTTTATTCTTTAAAAAGCTGAAAGTGCATCCCAATGTAGTGACTATCTTATCTATTATTCTGGGTGTAGGTGCCGGTGTGATGTTCTATTATCCCGATATGAAACATACTGTCATCGGTATTTTATTGTTGATGTGGGCGAATCATTATGATAGCGCTGACGGGCAGCTGGCTCGCCTCACAGGACAGAAAACCCAGTGGGGACGTATGTTGGACGGGTTTGCAGGTGATATTTGGTTTTTTACCATTTATGTGGCTATCTGTCTTAGGTTGATGAATCAGCCGATGCCTTTCAATATCGGTGACGGAATGCATTGGGGAGTGTTTATCTGGATTCTGGCTGTGTTTTCGGGTACGATTTGTCACAGTAAGCAATGTACGCTGGCGGATTATTACCGCAATATTCATCTTTATTTCTTGAAAGGAAAGAGCGGAAGTGAGTTGGACAACTTCAGGCAGCAGCGTGAAATATTTCACAGTTTGCCGTGGAAGGGAAACTTCTGGTGGAAAATATTCCTTTATTTTTATGGAAACTATACTCGTCAGCAGGAGGGAATGACTCCCAATTTCCAGCAATTCTATGCGTTGGTAAAGGCAAAGTATGGTGATAATGTTCCTCAGGAATTGCGCGATGAATTCCGTGCTGCCAGTAAGCCGTTGATGAAATATACTAATATACTGACTTTCAATACGCGCGCCATTGCATTGTATGTCAGTCTGCTGATAGGTGAGCCTTGGCTTTATTTTGTGTTTGAGATTATTGTGATGACTTCATTGTTCGTGTATATGCGCCATTGCCATGAGGCTCTCAGCGCCCGTTTTTATCATAAATACGCAGCATTGTGAAAAGTAAATATAGAAACATATTCCTGATATTCGGAATCGTTGCCATCGTTGTGATGCTCTGTACTTTTGATATGGAGTATGATGAGCTGTTGGCTAATCTTCGCAGGGCCGGAATCTGGTTGCCGGCTGTTATAGGGTTATGGGTTATTATTTATTTATTCA
>OINH01000087.1_pt1 | contig 16355 bp, 12 predicted proteins | sample 1585171 | NCBI WGS metagenome assembly OINH01 (sample SAMN02674597, study PRJEB24791) | human gut metagenome, SKBSTL013 | isolation source: stool | host: Homo sapiens | place: USA | reverse complement strand
ATATGCAGGGCATTGATTATCCACCAGTTGCTGGGAACGAGAATTTCAGACACGCTGACATTAAAAACGGATTGCTTAAGCATGCGGAACAACCGATATTTTATAAGGATTGACCAGGTAAAGTCAGTCACTTATGAAAAATCCATCAGTGAAGAAGTGGCACAACTGATTATGAAAGCAATTGATTATACAAAGGAACGGTATGGAGAAACAACTTATATTTTTGTAAAAAAAGATGATCCGACTAAACCCTATCAATATAGCATGATTCAAAATCAGATTATGAAAATGATACGCCAAGAAGATATCCGGGATGATAATGGTGAATTTCTGAAGTTTGGAACTCATATCTTTAGACACTGCTATGGAAAGAAATTGACAGAAATGCACGTGGATGACTGGATGATAGCCAAGTTACTGGGACATACCTCCATATATTCAGTACACCATTATCGGAAAATAGGAAATAAACTGATGGCGGATGAAACGAGAGCTGCAAGAGAAAAAATGGATAATTTCCTAAAAAGAAAATAAAGTTTATTGACATTATCAGGAAAAATGAGTATAGTTTATTTTAGTAAAAGGGAGTAACTGGCGCTTTGAGTAGCGTTTGCGAGCCGTCAATACGATGGAAGAAGTCTATCCGGATCGTGATGAAATAGTGAGACTTTTATTGCATGTAAAAAGCGGTGCAATAATTGTCTCTTTTTTTATTCGCACTGCAGATGAATCAGGATTATGGGTCACAAAAGAAGAGTGAACAGTAACCAATAACCAGTTAGGAGGAATGGCAGTGAAAGCATATTATCAATTATCGGGAGAAGAAGTTTTAAGAGAAGTGAATGGCTCGGAAGAACCATTAACAAAAGAACAGATCAGTGAAAATCAAAGGAAATACGGCCCGAATGAACTGACTGAAGGAAAAAAGAAGACAACATTTCAGATTTTTTTGGAGCAATATAAGGATTTTCTGGTGATCATCCTTATTATAGCAGCGATCGCATCAGGATTTATGGGAGATATTGAGAGCGCAGCTGTTATTGTTATCGTGATCACAATGAATGCAATTCTGGGAACTGTGCAGACAGTAAAGGCAGAGTCATCTCTGGCAAGTCTGAAGAAATTATCCGGTCCGGAAGCAAAAGTTCTTCGTGATGGAGTGGTTGTCCCAATTCCGTCTGCAGAAGTTACTGTTGGAGACATTATTATGTTAGAGGCGGGAGACTATATTCCTGCAGATGGACGTATTCTGGAATGTGCAAGCATGAAGGTTGACGAAAGTGCATTGACGGGAGAGAGTCTTGGTGTTGAGAAGACGACAGATGTGATTGAACAGGACGAAGTTCCTCTTGGAGACCGTATTAATATGGTATATTCCGGAAGCTTTCTCACGTATGGAAGAGGTTCTTTTGTAGTTACAGAGATTGGAATGAATACAGAAGTTGGTAAAATTGCAAGTCTTCTGAAGACGACATCTGAGAAGAAGACTCCATTGCAGGTGAACCTGGATCAGTTTGGACAGAAATTATCCATTTTAATTCTTGTATTCTGTGCGATTTTGTTTGGAATCAGTGTTTTCCGTGGTGAGAATATTGGAAATGCATTTCTTTTTGCAGTTGCTCTTGCCGTTGCAGCAATTCCGGAGGCGTTAAGTTCAATCGTTACGATTGTTCTTTCTTTTGGAACGCAGAAAATGGCGAAAGAACATGCAATTGTTCGAAAACTGCAGGCAGTAGAAGGACTGGGAAGTGTATCCATTATCTGTTCAGATAAAACAGGAACCCTGACACAGAATAAGATGACAGTAGAACATTATTATGTAGATGGCCAGAGCGTTTCCACAGACAAGATCGATCTCCGGGATCCGTCTCAGAGCAGACTCCTTATCAGCAGTATTCTTTGTAATGACTCTACGAATATTGATGGTGTAGAGATCGGAGATCCGACAGAGACAGCACTGATTAATTTAGGAAGCAGTCTTGGTCTTGACCCGGAAGAAGTCAGAGTAAAGTATCCAAGAGAAAGTGAGAATCCATTCGATAGCGACCGTAAGATGATGGCAACAAAGCATTCATTAAACGGAGTGCCAACGATGATTGTCAAAGGAGCAGTTGATGTTCTTTTGAACCGGACAGACTGGGTTGAGATGAAAGGGGAGACTCATGAGATCACAGAAGAGACAAGAAGAGTAATCGAAGAGCAGAATCAGAAATACTCAAGAGAGGGATTACGAGTTCTTGCATTTGCTTATAAAGAAGTATCAGATGAGACGGAACTTACGCTGGAGGATGAAGATCATCTGATATTCCTGGGGCTGATCGCAATGATGGATCCGCCGAGAGAAGAGTCAAAAGCTGCTGTAGAAGAGTGTAAATGTGCAGGAATCCGTCCGATTATGATTACAGGAGATCATAAGGTGACAGCTGCTGCCATTGCAAAGAGAATTGGAATTCTTGAAAATGAATCCGAAGCCTGTGAGGGTGCAGAGATTGACAAAATGTCCGATGAAGAACTGAAAGACTTTGTGGAAGGGATTTCTGTTTACGCCAGAGTCTCTCCTGAACACAAGATCCGTATTGTGCGTGCATGGCAGGAAAAAGGAAACATTGTATCCATGACAGGAGATGGTGTGAATGACGCTCCGGCACTGAAACAGGCAGACATAGGAGTGGCGATGGGAATTACCGGAAGCGAAGTGTCAAAAGACGCTGCAGCAATGGTTTTGACAGATGACAATTTTGCGACTATTATTAAAGCAGTAGAGAATGGAAGAAATATATATCGCAATATTAAAGCATCCATTCAGTTTCTGCTTTCGGGAAATTTTGGAGCAATCCTGGCAGTGCTTTATGCTTCACTGATGGCACTTCCGGTACCGTTCGCACCGGTTCATCTGTTGTTCATTAATCTGCTGACAGACAGTCTTCCGGCAATTGCTCTTGGATTGGAACCACATTCGAAAAATGTGATGAAAGAAAAGCCACGACCGATAAATGAATCCATTTTAACGAAAGACTTTTTGATCAATATCGGACTGGAAGGATTATCAATCTGTACCATGGTCATGATTGCATTTACAATTGGATACAAAGACGGTAATGCACTACTTGCAAGTACAATGGCATTTGCAACACTTTGCTGTTCAAGATTGTTCCATGGGTTTAACTGTAAATCAAATCGTCCGGTTGTATTTACAAAAAGAGTCTTTAATAACATTTACCTGATCGGTGCTTTTGTAATTGGAATGATTCTGATCACGCTTGTTGTGACTGTTCCTGGACTGCATAACATCTTTAAAGTGCAGACACTGACATTATCGCAGTTACTTACTGTGTATGGTCTTGCAGCATTGAATCTTCCGATTATACAGATGATAAAGGCAGTTCGTGCAAAATTTAGAAAATAGGAGGAACAGAAGTATGAAGAAAGTCGAGAAACCAAAGAAGCCATTAATCTTTTACTATTTGATTGCTTTGATTATTCTCGTGCTTCTTAACACATTTCTTTTTCCGAATATTCTAGGAAAGAATAAGGTGAAAGAAGTCGATTATGGAACCTTTCTTACTATGGTCGAGGGAAAAGAAGTATCAAAAGTAGAGTTGAATGGAGACACTATTTATTTTACAGATAATAGCGAGGAACCGAAATATTATGAGACAACAACGTTTGATGATCCAAATCTGGTAAATCGTCTGGAAGATGCGGGATGTGAATTCGGAAGAGTCGCACAGCAGGAGATGAATCCGCTTCTTAGCTTTTTTCTTGTATGGATTTTACCACTTTTGATCTTCTGGGCATTAGGACAGTGGCTTGCAAAGAAGATGATGGCCAAGATGGGTGGAGGTGCAGCAGGAAATCCGTTCATGCAGTTCGGAAAGAGCAATGCGAAGGTTTATGTGGAATCTACAACAGGAATCACTTTCCAGGATGTAGCCGGAGAAGATGAAGCGAAGGAACTGCTGACAGAGATTGTGGATTTTCTTCATAACCCGCAGAAATATACGGAGATCGGTGCAGTATGTCCGAAAGGAGCACTTCTTGTAGGACCTCCGGGAACCGGTAAAACTTTGCTTGCAAAAGCAGTTGCAGGAGAGGCAAATGTACCATTTTTCTCAATCTCTGGTTCAGAATTTGTAGAGATGTTTGTTGGCATGGGAGCTTCTAAAGTACGTGATCTTTTCAAACAGGCGAATGAAAAAGCACCTTGTATTGTATTTATTGATGAGATTGATACAATCGGTAAAAAGAGAGATAATGCAGGATATGGTGGAAATGATGAGCGTGAGCAGACATTGAACCAGTTGCTGACAGAGATGGATGGATTCGATGCATCTAAGGGTGTTGTGATCCTTGCTGCGACGAACCGACCGGACAGCCTTGATCCGGCACTTCTCCGTCCGGGAAGATTTGACCGCCGTATTCCGGTGGAACTTCCGGATCTTAAAGGGCGTGAAGAGATTCTGAAAGTTCACGCGAAGAAAGTAAGACTTGGAGATGACATTGACTTTAATGCAATCGCAAGAGCTGCATCAGGAGCATCAGGAGCAGAGCTTGCAAATATGGTAAATGAAGCGGCACTGCGCGCAGTCAGAGAGAATCGTAAATATGTAACGCAGGCAGATCTTGAAGAAAGTATTGAAACTGTTATCGCTGGATATCAGAAGAAGAATCAGGTACTTTCTTCCAAGGAAAAATTAATTGTTTCTTATCATGAAATCGGTCATGCGTTGGTAGCAGCATTACAGACGAATTCGGCACCGGTTACAAAGATCACGATCATTCCGCGTACATCAGGTGCCTTGGGATATACAATGCAGGTTGAATCAGAAGAACGGAATCTGATGACACAGGAAGAGCTGATCAACAAGATCGCGACACTGACCGGAGGAAGATGCGCAGAAAAACTGATTTTTAATTCTATCACAACAGGCGCATCGAATGATATCGAGCAGGCAACAAAGCTTGCAAGAGCAATGATCACGCGTTATGGAATGAGTGACCGGTTTGGTATGGTTGCTCTTGAGACGCAGAACAATCCATATCTGGGAGGAGACAGCAGTTTAAGTTGTTCACCGCAGACAGCAGCAGATATTGATCAGATGGTTGTAGATACCGTAAAACACGGATATGATACAGCGATGGATCTTTTGGAGAAAAACCAGAAGAAACTTCATGAGCTTGCAAAATACCTGTATGAGAAAGAAACAATTACAGGAGAAGAATTTATGCAGATTTTGACGAGAACGGAGACGTTGGAAGAAGCAGAAGGGAAGTAACAGATGGCAAGAAGCAGAAACAAGAAAACAGAGATTGAAGAAGAAATAGAGAAGCGGATACCGACAACCCGTTACAATCCGGATTATAAAGTCGGATTGACAGCACAGCAGGTGCAGGAGCACAGACTTCATGGCTGGGTAAACAGGGCCGTCGATCCTCCGTCGAAGACAACGAAAGAGATTATACATGAGAATGTATTTACTTACTTTAACTTAATCTTTCTTGTTCTGGCTATTTTGTTATGTCTGGTTGGATCCTTCCGGGATCTGACCTTTCTTCCGGTTATTATTGCAAATACGTTGATCGGTATTATACAGGAAGTGCGTGCCAAAAAAGTGCTGGATAATCTGACCATGCTAAATGCACCGAAAGCGACTGTAGTGCGAGATGGTAAAAGATCGTTGATTGATGCAGAAGAGTTGGTAGTTGATGATATTGTCATATTTAAAGCCGGTGCGCAGGTATGTGCGGATGCACAGGTTTGTGCAGGTGAAGTACAGGTGAATGAATCTCTGCTGACAGGCGAGTCTGATGAGATTACAAAACATGCCGGAGATCAGCTGATGTCAGGGAGTTTTATTATTTCCGGTCAATGTCATGCAAGACTTGATAAAGTCGGTGAAGATTCTTATATTTCAAAGCTTACACTGGAAGCAAAAGAAATGCAGAATGGTGAGCAGTCAGAGATGATCCGCTCGCTGGATAAATTGGTTAAATGCGTCGGTGTGGCAATCATTCCGATTGGAATCATACTCGTTGCACAGTCTCTGGTATTCCAGAATGCATCATTCCATTCAAGTATTACGTCAATGGTAGCGGCTGTGATCGGAATGATTCCGGAGGGACTTTACCTTCTTGCAAGCGTTGCACTTGCTGTCAGTTCAATCCGGCTTGCACAGCAGAAAGTATTGCTTCATGATATGAAATGTATTGAGACACTTGCGCGTGTTGATGTACTTTGTGTAGATAAGACTGGTACGATCACAGAAAATACGATGAAAGTACAGGAACTTATTCCAACGGAGCAGTACGATACGGAAAAGATGGGATCTCTTCGTCTTATGGTCGGAGATTTTGTTTCAGCTATGACAAACGATAATATCACAATGGCTGCAATGAAAGAATATTTTACACATTCTTCAGGCGCAAAAGCAATTTCCAAGACAGGATTTTCATCTGCGACAAAGTACAGCAGTGCTACATTTGAAGATAAGACATATGTTCTTGGAGCGCCGGAATTTGTACTTCTGGATGATTACGAGCAACATAAGGAAAAAATCACAGAGCTTGCATCTACAGGTGCCCGTGTTCTTGTATTTGGTACTTATGCAGCGGAGATTGATGGAAAAGCACTGACAGAGCCGGTAACACCGTTGGGCTATATCTTACTTGCGAATCCAATCCGTGAGGCGGCAAAAGAAACATTCCAGTACTTTGCAGAGCAGGGAGTTGAAGTGAAAGTTATTTCCGGAGATAATCCGGTTACAGTTTCCAAAGTTGCAAAAACAGCAGGTATTAAAAATGCTGAGAATTATGTGGATGCATCAAGTCTTGAGACAGAAGAAGATATTAAGAAAGCGATTCTTGAGAAGACAGTGTTTGGACGTGTAACTCCAAACCAGAAACGACAGTTTGTTCAGGCACTTAAAGAGGCTGGGAAAACAGTTGCTATGACAGGAGACGGAGTAAATGATGTCCTTGCTTTGAAGGATGCAGACTGCAGTATTGCAATGGCATCAGGAAGCGAGGCAGCGGCACAGGCTTCTCAAATCGTACTTCTGGAGTCAGATTTCTCTTGTATGCCGCAGGTTGTATTAGAAGGAAGAAGAGTAGTCAATAATATCCAGCGTTCGGCGAGTCTGTTCTTGGTTAAGAATATATTCTCTTTCCTGCTGAGTCTTTTCTCAGTAGTATTTATGTTTACTTATCCACTGGAACCATCACAGGTATCACTGATCAGTATGTTTACAATCGGTATTCCGGCGTTCTTCCTTGCACTTGAGCCGAACAAGAATATCATTAAAGGACATTTCCTGACGAATGTATTCCTGAAAGCACTTCCGGCAGCACTTACAGATGCATTGGCGGTTGGGGCACTGGTTGTCTTTGGAAAGACATTTGGAGTAGGAGAGCAGGATATCTCAACAGCAGCAACAATGCTTCTGGCAATTGTAGGATTTATGATCCTCTATAAGATCAGTGCACCGATGAATAAGCTTCGTGCAGGGATTCTTGGCGGATGTATCGCAGGATTATTATTCTGTAGTATTTATTTGAATCAGCTGTTTGCGATTAGCGGAATGACAACAAAGTGTATCATGCTTTTTGTTGTATTTGCGATCGCAACAGAGCCGGTACTTCGTTATCTTACGATTCTTCTTGGAAAAGGAAGATTCTATTACAGACGTTTGCGCGGAAAAACGCCGTTAAAGGAAGAAGTATAATGTGCAGTGAAAAATAAAAAACAAATGTAATTATTCAGAACGAAAATAAGATAAAAATCAAGCGGCAGAAGGGAATTATTAATCCTTACTGTCGCTTGATTCTGCTTTACTTTTAATCAAAGAAAGTTTCATGCAGTTTACGTACTGCAAGATCTGCATAGGCTTCATCGATCAGAGCAGTGATGCGAATCTCAGATGTAGTAACCATCTCTGTGTTGACATCAATACTTGCGAGTGCACCGAACATCTTTGCAGCAACACCTGAATGAGAACGAATACCGGCACCAATGACAGAAACTTTGGCAACATTTTCATCAGAATCCAGTTTCTTAATGCCAAGATAGTCTTTGCTTTCATTTAACAGATCCAAAGCACGGAGCATGTCCGATTTTGCAACAGTGAAGGATACAGATTTTGTACCGTCTTTACCAAGAGACTGGATCATGACGTCAATGTTCAGTTTATTCTTATCTAAAAGATTTAAAAGACGGAATGTGCTGCTAGGCTCGTTCCCGAGACCGGCAACACGGATTTTGGCTACATTTTTATCGGCTGCCACACCACTGATTAACATTTTTTCCATTTTCGTTTTCTCCCTTACAATTGTTCCTGAATTGTGGTTTAAGCTAGAGCATACCAGAAGTTCTACACCGTATTTTTTCGCAATTTCTACACATCTGCTGTGAAGGACTTTCGCACCAAGAGAGGCCATCTCAAGCATCTCATCATAAGTGATCTCCGTCATTTTATGAGCGTTTGGAACAACGCGTGGATCGGCGGTATATACTCCGTCTACATCTGTGTAAATCTCACAGACATCGGCATGGAGTTCAGCAGCAAGAGCAACCGCTGTTGTGTCAGAGCCGCCGCGGCCAAGAGTTGTGATATCTTCATACTTATTGATTCCCTGGAATCCGGTTACGATGACGATCTTGTTCGCATCAAGCTCTTTACGGATACGCTCAGAATCAATTCTCTTGAATCGTGCATTCTGATAATTTGAAGTTGTATGCATTGGAACCTGCCATGCATTCAGTGACACTGCACTGACGCCCATGGAAATCAGAGTCATTGCCATTAAGGATACAGAAACCTGTTCACCGGTTGTAAGAAGCATATCTAATTCCCTGCGGGAAGGCTGCTCTGTGATCTGTTTTGCTGTTGCGATCAGATTATCTGTAGTCTTTCCCATAGCAGACAGGACAACAACAACCTGGCTGCCTTCGCGCTGCTTTGCAATACAGCGGTTTGCTACGTTGCGGATGTGCTCCAAATCGGCCACGGAGCTTCCGCCAAATTTCATTACTGTCAGCATATTTTTATCTCCCTTATATTCTCTGACGAATCTGTGTTGCTGGTAATATATAGTGTGAGCAGTAACAGCAAAAGAGTCAGAGAATTTTTAGTTACTGTTCATAGTGGGTGTGAGCAGCAACTTTATACGTAGATAAGTATAGCAAAAAAAAGAAATAAAATACAGAAGAACGTTTGTTCTATATATACTTGCAGTGGAATAAAGTGTGTGTTATACTGCAAATTAACAGAAAGCAGGTGAATAAAGATGACTCCAAAAGAAGTAATACCAAAAGTGCAGCAGGACCTTTTTACAATGCAGGATCTAAAATATCGGGATTTTCACGCAAAACTGATGCCGACAGTAGATAAAGACTCTGTAATCGGTGTGAGAGTTCCTATGCTTCGGGCTTACGCAAAGAAGTTTGGGAAGACAGAAGAGGCGAAGCAGTTTCTTAAGATCCTGCCACATCAATATTATGAAGAGAATAATCTGCATGGGCTTCTGATCGAGCAGATTAAAGATTATGAACTCTGTATAGAAGAACTGGAGCGCTTTCTGCCCCATATAGATAACTGGGCAACCTGTGATCTTCTGGCAGTCAGAACAGTGAAGAATCATCTGAATTCTTATATCAAAAAGATAGATCGATGGCTGGAATCAGAGCATATATATACGATCCGATTTGGAATCAATATGCTGATGCGCTATTATTTGGAGGAAGAATTTAAGTTAGAATATCCGGGGAAGGTTGCCGCAATCCGTTCAGAAGAGTATTATGTAAATATGGCCAGGGCATGGTATTTCGCAACAGCACTTGCCAAAAAGTATGATCAGGTTCTTCCATTTCTAGAAGAACAGAAGATGGACGTATGGACACATAATAAGACAATCCAGAAGGCAATCGAAAGCTATCGGATCACGCCGGAACAAAAAGAGTATCTGAGAACTTTGAAGATAAGACAATAATGTTTGTAGGAGGAGAAATAATGGCAGAAAAATTAAGAGTACTTATGATTAATGGAAGTCCAAGAGCAAACGGAAATACTAGTGTAGGACTAAAAGAAATGGAAAAGATTTTTCAGGAAAATGGAGTAGAAGTAGAGACAGTAGTTGTTGGAAATAAACCTGTCCGTGGATGTGTTGCCTGTGGAGGATGTGCTTCCAAGCAAAAATGTGTTTATGATGATGTAGTTAACGAACTGGCTTTGAAATTCGAGAAAGCAGACGGACTGGTTATCGCAAGTCCAGTCTATTATGCATCCGCAAATGCAACATTGATCGCCTGTCTTGACCGCTTGTTCTACAGCACACCATTTGATAAGACTATGAAAGTAGGAGCAAGTGTTGTCTGTGCAAGGCGCGGTGGATGTTCAGCAACATTTGACGAGTTAAACAAATACTTTACAATTTCTGGAATGCCAGTTGCTTCCAGTCAGTATTGGAATAGTATTCATGGAAGAATACCAGGAGAAGCAGAGCAGGATGGAGAAGGAAAGCAGACTATGAGAGTCCTCGCCAGAAACATGACATTTCTTATGAAGAGTATTGCCTTGGGTAAAGAACAGTTTGGACTTCCGGAGAAAGAAGAACGAATTGCAACACATTTTATTAGGTAAAGAAGAGGAGAATTAAAATGAGTTATGTATCTTTTAATGATGTGATAGAATTAAATGGAATTCTTAAAGATAAAGGTCTGAATTTCCGAATTCATCTCAGGGACACTTGTGGAAGACAATCCTTCTGGATCGAACCACTTGGTAATTGTGCCTGCGAAGGACGATATGATGAGATGTATCAGGTGGTAGAAGACTACCTCGAAGGAAAAGGATTTTCCGTGCAGTACGACGATCAGAAGATGAATTTTGTGGTATAAATTTGTATTTAGATGTTTGAATTCTGAGTGATGAAGCAAAAACTTTTGTTGGATAAGGGCGTGATATGGATACTTTATTGCATCGGACACCGGCCCGCTCCTCTTCATCCCTTTGAATGAATGTAACGAAAAAGCCCAAACAGGCATCGTGAGTGATTTCTGTTTGGGCTTTTTCTAACATTCAGAACAAAGTGTATTCAGAACCGCTCCTGCCTTAAAATGTGTCCTCAACAATAAAGTATCCACATCACTTACATTATCCAGGACAGAAGGGATTGCCGTGGAACGAATTCAACACTTAAATACAGAATTCCGGACGGAAGTAAAAAAGGAACGCTATCGACTGAACTTGAGTCTATCTTCTCGTTTACGTGCATCAAATCAAAACTTGTATGAAGTCTTTCAGATTCGTCCCATTGAGCAAACACTTCTGTTTGGAATAAAGAAGCGAGGATGGTGCTATATTGTTGAGGACACATGTAAGGCAGGAGCGTTCCGAATACACCTTGTTCAGTATGTTAGTAAGAGCCAGACAGGCACCACTCACGGTAACTGTTCTGGCTCTTACGTTACATACTTTCAAAGGGATGAGGTAGAGCGAGCCGGTGCTCGTGGTAATAGCAGGACTGGTCTTGCGACCATTCTATAAAGTGCTCATTCCCCATATGAATCCCCTCAAAAACACAAATTACTCACACTCGCGAATCTTCTTTCTCAGCGGCAGTACCATCGCCGGAGATACAGACAGCTCGTCCAGTCCCATCTTCAGGAACTCTTCTGTCAGTTCAAGGTCTGCTCCAAGTTCTCCACAGATTCCGATCCATTTTCCTTCTGCGTGTGCATTATCTGCTGCCATCTTGATCATAGCAAGCACTGCCGGATGATGTGGATCATAGAACTCATCAAGCGCAAGGTTCTGACGGTCAATTGCCAGTGTATACTGTGTCAGGTCATTTGTTCCAACGCTGAAGAAATCAACTTCTTTCGCAAGTTCGCGGCTCATCATAACTGATGCCGGTGTCTCGATCATAATACCAAGTTCTACGTCTTCCTTAAATGGAAGTCCTTCTTCTCTCAACTCTGCCTTCACTTCTTCGATGATCTCTTTGATCTTACGAACTTCTTTTACAGAAATGATCATCGGGAACATAATGGAAAGGTTTCCATATACGGATGCACGATAAAGTGCACGAAGCTGAGTCTTGAAGATCTCCGGTCTTGTCAGACAGATACGGATTGCTCTGTATCCAAGTGCCGGGTTCTCTTCTTTTGCAAGATTGAAATAATCAACCTGCTTGTCTGCTCCGATATCAAGTGTACGAATGATGACTTTCTTTCCTGCCATGCTTTCTACAACCTGTTTGTAAGCTGCAAACTGCTGTTCTTCTGTCGGATAAGTACTGTTCTCAAGATAAAGGAACTCACTTCTGAACAGACCTACTCCGCCTGCATCATTCTTAAGTACTGCACCAAGATCAGATACGTTACCAATGTTCGCATAGACATTGATCTTCTGTCCGCTCTTTGTCACATTCTCTTTTCCTTTAAGCTGATTCAGAAGTTCTTTCTGCTCAAGGTCTTTCGCACGCTTCTCCTGCATCTTTGCAAGTGTCTCTTCATCCGGATCCACATAGAGTGTTCCTGTAAATCCATCAATGATAGCCATCTCTCCGTCATATTTCGTATTAAGAGCTTCTCCCATTCCGATTACAGCCGGAATATTCATTGTTCTTGCAAGGATCGCTGTATGAGAGTTAGAAGAACCATACATTGTAGCAAATCCAAGTACTTTCTCTTTGTCAAGCTGTACTGTCTCACTTGGTGCGAGATCATCTGCAGCAACAATACAAGGTTCTGTCATCTCACGTGTTCCGTTGCTCACTCCGCAGAGAATATCAAGTACACGCTCGGAAACGTCCTTCACGTCGGCTGCACGTCCCTGCATATATGCATCATCCATAGATGCAAACATCTGTGCAAAGTTATCAGCTGTTGTTGAAACAGCATACTCTGCATTTACACTTTGTGTACGGATAATTCCTTCAATAGATTCCAGATAATCCAGATCATCTAGCATCATCTGGTGAATCTCAAAGATCATGGCGTTGGCCTCACCTACATCTTCAATGGCTTTGTCGTAGAGAACTTTCAGCTGGTCGATTGCTGTATTCTTAGCCTCTTCGAATCTCTTCCATTCTGCATCCACATCATCTACATGTGTTCTTCTGATCACCTTTTCGTTTCTCTTATAGAACATCAGCTTTCCAATGGATACTCCACCAAATACGCTTTTTCCTTCAATCGTTATCATATACACAAATCCTCCTTGAAATAAAATATTTCATAGACATTGGTTAAATTATATAATACTTCCATTCTTTTTTCAATCAGCATCCTTTCTTTATTTTTCTTTTTCTACTCTTGTGAGATATTGCGCCTTACGTTTTCATATCATTATATGTATTTTGTGTTACTGTTCACTCTCGTGTGAGCAGTAACATTTTGTCGTTTTCTACAAAATAGAAAAGTTTACATTTGACTTTCTTTGTTAAACATGCTACAATAGACAAAGTGTCACTATGAATTTATACTGACACAATATTACAGTTTTCAGCGCATTGTAAACTGTGATGATTTAACAACTTATATTCTTTTAATGGAGGGCAACACAATGACAGGTACAGTAAAATGGTTTAATAACCAGAAGGGTTACGGATTTATCTCTGACGCTGAAGGCAATGACATTTTTGTTCATTATTCAGGACTTGTAATGGATGGATTCAAATCTCTCGAAGAGGGCCAGGCTGTTGAGTTCGAAGTAACAGAAGGCGCTAAAGGACCTCAGGCTGTTAACGTAGTGAAACTTTAATCAAGACTTTATGTACCTTTTAATTAATAAATAGACCGTATTTAATTTTTAAAAGTAATACAGAAATTCGATTAACAAAAAAGAGCTTTTTTAAGCTCTTTTTTTGTTGCACACCCCGGCAATCTACATTACGCTTACACGCGAAATGCAGTTTTGCCGGATATAATTATTTTATTAACAAAGTGGATATTTTGCAGTCAGCTCAGCAACCATTGCTTTTGCTTTCTCTACATTCTCTTCACTTTCGATTACCATTGCAATAATCTCTGCGATCTTATCCATATCATCTTCTTTCATTCCACGTGTTGTAACCGCCGGTGTTCCAAGTCTTACACCACTTGTTACAAACGGTGAACGAGGATCATTCGGAATTGTATTCTTGTTCGCTGTTACATGAGCATCATCAAGACGCTTCTCCAGCTCTTTTCCGCTTGTCTCTGTTCCCGACAGGTCTACAAGCATCAGATGGTTATCTGTATCTCCCGAAACAATCTTAACTCCGCGTGCTTTCAAACCGTTACAGAGTGCTTTCGCATTTTTAACAACCTGCTCCATATATGTTTTATACTCAGGCTCAAGTGCTTCCTTGAAGCAAACTGCCTTACCGGCGATCACATGCATCAGCGGACCTCCCTGAATTCCCGGGAATACAGCTTTGTTGAAATTGAATTTCTTATTCATCTCTTCGCTGCACATGATCATTCCACCTCTTGGTCCACGGAGTGTCTTATGTGTTGTTGTTGTTGTCACATGCGCATACGGAATCGGACTTGGATGAAGTCCTGTAGCAACAAGTCCTGCGATGTGTGCGATATCTACCATCAGATATGCTCCCACCTCATCTGCGATCTCACGGAAACGCTTGAAATCAATCGTTCTTGCATAAGCACTTGCTCCTGCAACGATCAGTTTCGGTTTATGTTCCTTCGCAATACGAAGCACTTCATCATAGTCGATCATACCGTCTGCATTCACTCCGTAATGTGCTACATCAAAATATTTACCGGACATATTAACCGGTGAACCGTGTGTCAGATGTCCGCCATGATCAAGGTTCATCCCCATGATCTTATCTCCCGGCTCAAGCATGGCAAACATAACTGCCATGTTCGCCTGTGCTCCTGAATGTGGCTGCACATTAACGTACTCACATCCAAACAGTTTCTTTGCTCTTTCTCTTGCAAGGTCTTCTACTACATCTACACACTGACATCCGCCATAATATCTCTTTCCCGGATATCCTTCTGCATACTTATTAGTCAGAGGGCTTCCCATAGCTGCCATGACTGCTTTGCTCACCCAGTTCTCAGAGGCGATCAGCTCGATATGGGAGTTCTGTCTCTCCATCTCTGCTTTTATTGCATCTGCTATCTCTGGGTCTGTGTTCATAATCTCATCGAAATCGTACATTATCTCTTCCTCCATTAAAGCTTTACCACGTCAAAGCGTTGTAGTCATTATAGCACAGCACTTTACATCCGTCTAGCGCATTTCCTACGAAAAATCAAACAAGGAAAGCTGATTACTCTGTGGAAGATTCCCAAATAATCCCAGTTCTGCCATCAGATCGATCACTGTCTTACTTACTTTTGTCCTCTGACGGAAATCATCCAGTGAGAGATATGGACCGTCTTTTGAAGCTTCTTCCACAGCTTCCGCCGCCTTATCTCCCATTCCTTCGATGCTGGCAAGAGACGGCATCAGTTTTCCGTCAATGATCTGAAACATCTTCGCCTTCGCCCGGTAAATATCAATCGGCATAAACTCCAGTCCTCGCGCGTACATTTCCTGAACAATCTTCATATCCTTCATGACATCCTGTTCTTTTTTCGTCAGAGTATCACTTCGTTTTTTATAATCTTTCATGTAATAATTCAGTTTATCCTTGCCCTGACACATGATCGCATAAGAAAATGCATCCGCACGGATTCCAAAATATGCTCCATAATAAGCAAGCGGATAATTGATCTTACAGTAAGCGATACGATAAGCCATCATAACATAGGCTGCCGCATGAGCCTTTGGGAACATATAGCTGATCTTCTTACAGGACCATATATACCAGTCCGGTACATCCTGGGCTTTCATCGCTTCTTCCCACTCCGGTTTCAATCCTTTTCCTTTACGCACACTCTCCATGATTGTAAAGGCCAGTGCACTTTCCACTCCTTTGTTGATCAGATAGATCATGATATCGTCACGGGTACAGATTGCCGTAGAAATGGTTGCTTTTCCGGATTTTACAAGTTCCTGTGCATTTCCGAGCCACACGTTCGTTCCATGTGACAGACCGGAGATACGGATCAGATCCGAAATCGTATTCGGCTTTGTATCCACTACCATCTGGATAACGAAATCAGTTCCAAATTCCGGGATTCCAAGGCATCCGACCGGACATCCGCCGATATCATCCGGCTTGATACCAAGTGCCGATGTATCATGAAACAAAGAAATTACCCCCGGATCATCCAGTGGGATCTTCGTAGCATCAAAACGGTTATCCGTCTCATTGTATTCGTTGTCCATCGCCGGGGAACTGATATATTCCTCCAGTGTCTTGATCATAGTCGGATCATCATGTCCGAGAATATCAAG
>OINH01000072.1_pt1 | contig 17142 bp, 14 predicted proteins | sample 1585171 | NCBI WGS metagenome assembly OINH01 (sample SAMN02674597, study PRJEB24791) | human gut metagenome, SKBSTL013 | isolation source: stool | host: Homo sapiens | place: USA | reverse complement strand
AATGTATTGACTTCGTTTTTTAGCGGCAGTGGCCGCTGGCCGCAATCCTGCGGCCTAATAAAACGCTTTTAAGCGTTTTATTAAAAACTCGTATAAGGAGTGCCATCATGGAAAAACAGGGTGTTTTTTATGCCGTCAGCGTGGGTCCCGGCGACCCGGAGCTGCTGACCCGGCAGGCGTGCCGGGTCTTGACGGACTGCGGCGTGGTGGCCGCTCCCCGGATGAAGTCCGGGCGGATGCTGGCGCTGGACATCGCCGCCGGTGCTGTGGATATGCAGGGCAAGACCATATTGCCGTTGGATTTCACCATGGCGCGTGACGCGGCGGTACGGGAGGACAGCTACCGCACGGCGGCTGCCGCCATCGAAACGGCACTGGCGGCCGGGCAGGACGTGGCCATGGTCAATCTGGGCGACGTGTCCGTGTACGCCACGGCCTACTATATTCTGGAGCGCATCCGCTCTGACGGGTTTAAAACGGTGATGTGTTCCGGCGTCACCAGCTTCTGCGCCGTGGCGGCGCGGCTGGGGCGCAGCCTCACCCGCATGGAGGAGCCCCTCCACATCCTGCCGGGCAGCGCCGATCTGGACAGTGCGCTGACGCTGCCGGGAACGAAGGTTATCATGAAGTCCGGCAAGGCCATCCACGAGACGGCGGCGGCGCTGGAGCGCCGCGGCCTGCTGGCAAATGCCGGGATGGTGGCAGATTGCGGACTGGAAACAGAGCAGGTCTACACCGACCTGCGGCAGCTGCCGGAGGAGATCAGCTATTTTGCCACCATCGTGGCGGATTGAGAGGTCGCTATGGAGCAAAAAGTCCCCCGCTTGGTGCTGGCCGGTACCAACAGCGGCTGCGGCAAGACCACCGTCACCTGCGCCGTTTTGCAGGCGCTGGTATCGCGGGGTCTGCGGGTAGGCGCGGCAAAATGCGGCCCGGATTACATTGACCCCATGTTCCACAGCCGGGTTATCGGCGCGAAAAGCTCCAATTTGGACAGCTTCTTTTTTGACCGCGACACCATGCGCTATCTGCTGGCTCACAACGGTCAGGACTGCGATATCACGGTGATTGAAGGGGTCATGGGCTATTATGACGGTCTGGGGCTGACATCCACCCGCGCCAGCACCTACGAGGCGGCGCGCTCGACCGACAGCCCCGTGGTGCTGGTGGTCAACGCACGGGGGGCGGCGTTGTCCGTTGTGGCGGCGGTGCAGGGCTTTCTGGACTTCGCGCCGGACAACAACGTGCAGGGCGTCATTCTCAACGGGTGCAGTGCCATGAGCTACGGTGCGCTGGCGCGGGAGCTGGAAAGCCGGCTGGGCGTCCGCGCCTGCGGCTATCTGCCCAGGCTGCCAGAGTGTACGCTGGAGAGCCGCCACCTGGGGCTCATCACTGCGGACGAGGTAGCCGACCTGCAAGAGAAGCTGCGCAAGCTGGCGGCCGAGGCAGAAAAAACGCTGGACATAGCCGCCCTGCTGGAAATTGCGGCTGCCGCGCCGCCGCTTCGCTTTACGCCGCCGGTATTGCCGGAAAAGGGCGCGCCGGTGCGGATCGGCGTGGCCCGTGACCGGGCGTTCTGCTTTTACTACGAGGACAGCCTCGACCTTTTGCGGCAGCTGGGCGCGGAGCTGGTGCCCTTCAGCCCCCTGACGGATGAACGGCTTCCCAACGGTGTACAGGGGCTGTACTTAGGCGGCGGCTACCCGGAACTTTACGCGACGCAGTTGGAGGAAAACCGTACCCTGCGCGGGCAGCTTCGGGAGGCCGCACACGCGGGAATGCCCTGTATCGCCGAGTGCGGCGGCTTCATGTATCTGACGCAGTCCATCGCAGGCCGCGCCATGGTGGGTGCGCTGCCGGGGGACTGCTTTGATACGGGGAGGCTGACCCGGTTCGGCTACATCACCGCCACGGCGCAGGCGGACAGCCTCCTCTGCCGCGCCGGAGAGCAGGTACCCATGCATGAATTCCACCACTGGGATACCCCCCAGCCCGGCGGCGCTTTTCTGGCGGTAAAGCCCTCCGGTAAGCAGTGGCGCTGTGCGTATGCCACGGACACTCTGTACGCGGGCTTCCCCCACTTCCATTTTTACGCCAAGCCCGTCATGGCACAGCGCTTTTTGGCGGCTTGCAGAAAGGAGACGCTATGATGGAGCAAATGAAGCCTATGGACATTGAGAAGCGCAGTTTCGCCATCATCACCGAGCTGCTGGGCGACCGGCGGCTGGACCCGGAAAACGAGCTGGTCATCAAACGGGTCATCCACACCACGGCGGATTTTGACTATGTGGACAATCTGGCCTTTTCCGGCCACGCGGTGCAAAAGGCCATCGCCGCTCTGCGGGCGGGCTGCGATATCGTGACCGATACCCAGATGGCCAAGGCCGGGATCAATAAGACGATCCTCGCCTCGCTGGGCGGAGAGGTACACTGCTTCATGTCGGACGCGGACGTGGCGGCGGAGGCTAAGGAGCGGGGCGTGACCCGTGCCTTTGTATCCATGGAGCGGGCGGCAGCCCTGCCTAAGCCCTGCATCTTCGCCATCGGCAACGCCCCTACGGCACTTTTTTCGCTGGAGGAGCTGATGGAGGCCGGCAAGCTCCGTCCCGCCCTCATCATCGGGGTACCGGTGGGCTTTGTGAATGTGGTGGAAAGCAAGGAGCGCATCATCGAGGCCGCTGCCGCGCCCTACATCGTGTCCCGGGGCCGCAAGGGCGGCAGCAACGTGGCGGCGGCCATCTGCAACGCCATGCTCTACCAGATCAGGCGGTAGGTTATGAAGGAATTTATCATACGGGACGGAAAAAAGCTCCGTCTGGGCTACACCACCGGCTCCTGTGCCGCGGCGGCGGCCAAGGCCGCCGCATGGATGCTGCTGAGCGGCAGCAAAAAGGAGTCCATCCGCCTGCTGACACCCAAGGGCATGGAGCTGGCATTGGCGGTGGAGGACATCTATCTGTCCCCGGACTGTGTGCGCTGCGCCATCCGGAAGGACAGCGGCGATGACCCGGATATCACCCGTGACACCCTGATCTATGCCGAGGTGCGGAAAACAGAGACTGTTGGCATTGTCATCGACGGCGGACAGGGCGTGGGCCGGGTAACCAAGCCGGGTCTTGACCAGCCGGTGGGCGCGGCGGCCATCAACTCTGTACCCCGCCGGATGATCCAGGAGACCGTGGAGGAGGTCTGCGGCCTGTTCGGATACACCGGCGGCCTGCGGGTGGTGATCTCCGCTCCCGATGGCGAGACGCTGGCGAAAAAGACCTTCAATCCCCGGCTGGGCATTGAGGGCGGCATCTCCATCTTAGGCACCACGGGGATCGTAGAGCCTATGAGCGAGCAGGCGCTGGTGGACACCATCCATGTAGAGCTGCGGCAGCGGCGGGAGGGCGGCGCGGATTATGTACTGCTGGCCCCCGGCAACTACGGCGCGGACTATATCAAGAGTGCCATGGGCATCGACCCCGCCACGGCGGTGATGACCTCCAACTTCATCGGCGACGCGCTGGAGATATGCCGGGAGCTGGGCTTCAGAGGGGCGCTGCTCATCGGTCATATCGGCAAGCTGGTAAAGCTGGCGGGCGCCATGTGGAACACCCACTCCCGCTACGGCGACTGCCGCATGGACATCCTGACGGCCTGTGCCGCCGCAGAGGGGCTGCAAGGCGGTGCGGCGGCGGAGATGCTCTGCTGCGCCACCTGTGACGACGCCCTGCGGCTGTTGAAGGAGCAGGGACTTTATGACGCAGTGCTGCACCGGCTGGCCGGGCGCATTGACGACATGATGCACTATAAATGCAGTGATATAGAGACGGGAGCCATCCTCTTTTCCAAGGAATATGGCTATCTTTGTGAGACGAAGGGCGCATCCAAGCTGCTGCGCCGGATAAAGGAGGACTGACAATGGTACATTTTGTGGGAGCGGGCAGCGGCGCTGCCGACCTCATCACCGTCCGAGGCGCCAAGCTGCTGGGCGAGGCCGACGTGGTGATCTACGCCGGCTCACTGGTGAATCCGGCGCTGCTGGACTACACCAGGGAGGGCTGCGAGATCCACGACAGCGCCAAGCTGACGCTGGAGGAGGTTATCGCCCTCATCGAGAAAGCGGAGGCGGAGGGAAAGACCACGGTGCGTCTGCACACGGGGGATTCCAGCATCTATGGTGCGGTGCGGGAGCAGTTCGACGAGCTGGAAAAGCGGGACATTGTCTACGATGTCTGCCCCGGCGTAAGCGCCTTCTGCGGCGCAGCGTCCGCGCTGCGGGCGGAGTACACCCTGCCCGATGTGAGCCAGACCGTCATCATCACCCGCGCCCCGGGCCGCACCCCGGTGCCGGAGCGGGAGTCCATCCGCTCGCTGGCGGCCCATCAGGCCACCATGGTGCTGTTTCTCAGCACCTCACTGACAGAGCTTCTGCAAGCCCAGCTGCTGGCGGGAGGCTATACCGCTGACACCCCGGCGGCGGTGGTCTACAAGGCCACTTGGCCGGAGGAGAAGATCTTCCGCTGCACGGTGGGGACGCTCCACGAGACGGTGACGGGCAACGGTCTGACCAAGACCTCGCTGATCGTGGTGGGCAACTGTCTGGGTGACACCTATCTGCGCTCGCTGCTGTATCACCCCAACTTTACAACAGAGTTCCGCAAGGGGGCGCAATGAGAGCCGCCCTGTTTGCCTTCAGCCGGGGCGGCTGCGCCACGGCGCGGCGGGTGATGACAGCGCTCCCGGAGGCAGTGTTCGTGTGCTACACCATGGAGCGGTTTGAGGAACCGGAGTTTCTGCCGCTGGACAAGGCGGTGTACGGCGCGTGCTTTTCCTCCATGGACGCACTGATCTTCGTGGGGGCCTGCGGCATCGCCGTGCGGGAGATCGCCCCCTATGTACAGAGTAAAAAGACCGACCCGGCGGTGCTGTGCATCGACGAGGCGGGGCGGTTTGTGATCCCCCTGCTCTCCGGCCACATCGGCGGCGCCAACGCGCTGGCGGTGGAGCTGGCGGAAAAGCTGGGGGCCACGGCGGTAGTCACCACCGCCACCGATGTCCGCGGCAAATTTTCCGTGGACGCATGGGCTGCCCGGCACGGCTGCGTCATCTCCGACATGGGGCTTGCCAAGGCGGTTTCGGCGGCGATCTTAGAGGAGGATATCCCCCTTTGCAGCCAGTTTTCTTTGCCTGCCTCCCTGCCGGAGGGTACGTTTGCCGGGGAGAGCGGCCCGCTGGGCGTTTTCATTGGCTGGCGCACAAAGGCACACTTCGCCCGCACCCTGCGGCTTATCCCTCGCGTACTGCGGGTAGGTGTAGGCTGCCGGCGGGGCATCTCCGCCGGGGCGGTGGTGCGTGCGGTGCAGACAGTGTTCGCGGAAAATGGGCTGGACACGGCGGCCATCTGCGGCGTCTGTTCCATCGACCTGAAGCAGGACGAGGCAGGCCTGCTGGCCGCCTGTGAGAAAAACAACTGGCCGGTGCATTTTTACACGGCGCAGCAGCTGCGGGATGTGGCGGGTGACTTCACTCCCTCCGACTTCGTCTGCTCCGTTACCGGCGTGGACAATGTCTGTGAGCGGGCGGCGCTGCTGGATGCCGAAAAACTGATCGTACAAAAAACAGCGCGGGACGGCGTGACCGTCGCCGTTGCGGCGGAGCATTGGGAGGTGCGCTTTGGGTAAGGTAACTGTAGTAGGTATCGGGCCGGGCAGCTATGAGGATATGACCATTCGGGCGGATACCGCCCTGCGGGCGTGTGACGCCATCGTAGGCTACCCGGTGTATGTGGATCTGGTGCGGGATCGCTACCCCGGCAAGGAGCTTCACTCCACCCCCATGACACGGGAGGCCGAGCGCTGCCAGCTGGCGCTGGAGCTGGCGCGCAGCGGTAAGACCGTTGCCATGGTCTGCTCCGGTGACAGCGGCATCTACGGCATGGCGGCGCTGGTCTATGAGCTGCGGGGCGAGGCGCAGGAGCCTGAAATTCAGGTGGTGCCTGGTCTGACGGCGGCTTGCAGCGCCGCAGCGGTGCTGGGTGCGCCGCTGACCCACGACTTTGCGGTCATCAGCCTCAGCGATCGGCTGACGCCGTGGGAAACCATCGAAAAGCGGCTGGACTGCGCGGCGGCGGCGGATCTGACCATCGCCCTGTACAACCCCGCCAGCCACGGCAGACCCGACCACCTGAAGCGGGCCTGCGATATCCTGCTGCGCCGTCTGCCGGGAGAGCGGCTGTGCGGCATCGTGCGCAATATTGGCCGTGAGGGGCAGAGCAGCCGCATCCTGACGCTGGCAGAGCTGCGGGAGGCGGAGGTGGATATGTTCTGCACCGTGCTGATCGGCAGCGCCGTCGTCAAAACGGTGGCCGGTCAACTGGTCACACCCAGAGGATACCGCAATGTGTAATATCTGCGTGTTTGCCGGCACCACGGAGGGGCGGGAGCTGGTGGAATTCCTGGCCGGACAGCCGGTGCTGGCTACGGTATGCGTGGCCATGGAGTACGGTGAAACGCTGCTGCCGGAGGCGGAAAACATTACGATTCTGGCGGGACGCATCCCGGTAGAGGACATCATCCGGATGCTGCAAAGGATGCGGTTCGATCTGGTCATCGACGCTACCCACCCCTATGCCACCTCCATCACCGAGAGCATCTGCACAGCCTGTCGGGAAACGGAGACGGAGTATCTGCGCCTGCTGCGGCAATCCTCCGAACAGACGGAGGATGTGGTCTGCGTGGAGAATGCGGCGGCGGCCGCCGCATTTCTGGAGAGTACGCGAGGCAATATCCTGCTGACCACCGGCAGTAAGGAGCTGGCGGCGTATAGCGGCATCCCCGATTTTACCCAGCGGGTATACGCCCGGGTGCTGCCCATGGATGCCTCGCTGGAGGCCTGCCGCGCAGCGGGTCTGAAGGCCGCCCATATCATCGCCATGCAGGGGCCTTTCTCCGAGGAGATGGATCTGGCCACACTGCGGTTTGCCAACGCCGCATGGATGGTGACCAAGGACGGCGGCGAAGCCGGCGGCTTTCCCGCTAAGGCATCCGCCGCCCGGAAGACGGGCGCAGGTCTGGTGGTCATTGGCCGTCCGCCTCAGCGGGAGGGGCTTCCCTTTGCGGCGGTGCTGGATGTGCTGTGTAAGCGGTTTGGCTGCACCGTCCGGCCGCAGGTGCGGATCGTCGGCATCGGCCCCGGCAGCCGGGAGGCTATGACCCGTGAGGTCAGTGAAACCATTGAGGCGGCGGACTGTCTCATCGGTGCAAAACGGATGCTGGAGGCTGTGGCGCGGCCGGGACAGCACACCTGCGACGCCATTGCGCCGCAGGATATTGCGGACTTTATCCGCACCCACTGGGAGTACCGCCGCTTCGCGGTGGTCATGTCCGGCGATACCGGCTTCTTCAGCGGCACGAAAAAGCTGCTGCCCCTGCTGGAGGGCTGCGACACGGCGGTGCTGCCGGGTTTGAGCTCGTTGTCCTATCTGTGCGCCCGGCTCCGGACCTCCTATGAGAATGTCCGGGTGGTGAGTCTCCACGGGCGGCAGCACAACATTCTGCCGGAGGTGCGGGCAACCAGCCGCCTCTTTGCGCTGGTAGGCGGCGAGCGCGGCATCAACGATCTGTGCCGTACGCTGACAGAGGGTGATCTGGGCCATGTCTCTGTGTATGTGGGCCAGCGGCTGGGCTACCCAGATGAGCGCATCGTGCGCGGCACGGCGGCGGAACTGACGGATGGTGTCTATGCCCCTCTGAGCGTGGCGCTTATCGAAAACCCCCATCCCGACGCGGTGGTCACACCGGGTCTGCCGGATGACGCCTTTCTCCGCAGTGCGGAGGGAATGCCCGTGGTTCCCATGACCAAAAGTGAGGTGCGGGCGGTGTGCCTTTCCAAGCTGCGGCTGACGGAGCGGAGCGTCTGCTGGGACATCGGTGCCGGTACCGGCTCAGTGTCGGTGGAAATGGCCTTACAGGCAAAGCAAGGGCTTGTCTGCGCCGTAGAGCGGCGAGAGGATGCCGCAGCGCTGCTGGGGCAAAACTGTAATCGGTTTGCATTGGAAAACTTACAGGTGGTCTGCGGCAGCGCGCCGGAGGCCTGCGTCGGTCTGCCAGCCCCCACTCACGCATTCATCGGCGGCAGTGCCGGCAATATGCACGAGATCGTGGCGCTGCTGCTGGCAAAAAATCCTCATGTCCGCATCGTGGCCACGGCCGTTTCGCTGGAGTCCGTGGCTGAACTGACGGACTGCCTGCCGGCGTTCCCCTTTGCGGAGACGGAGGTGGTGTCCCTGCAAGCAGCGCGGGACAGAAAAGCCGGAAGCTACCACCTGATGAGCGGACAAAATCCCATTTATATTTTTACGATGCAGGGCGGAGGAGAAACGGCATGATGTGGTCGCTTGCGGCACTTGTTATCGGCTTTTGCATAGACCTTCTGGTGGGCGACCCCCACGGCTTTCCCCATCCGGTAGTTCTGATTGGAAAATGTATCAGTGTGTTGGAGCGGGGGCTGCGGTGCATATGCCCCAAAACGCCCTCCGGTGAGCGGGCGGCGGGCGCCATCCTGTGGGGAGCGGTGGTCATCGTATCCACCGCCGTCCCGGCTCTGCTGCTGTGGCTGAGCGGTCTGGTCAGCCCGTGGCTGCGTCTGGCGCTGGAAAGCGTGATGTGCTGGCAGATCTTGGCCGTCAAGTCCCTGCGGGACGAGAGCATGAAGGTCTATGACGCGCTGGAAAGCGGGGATTTGGCCGCCTCCCGCCATGCTGTTTCCATGATCGTGGGGCGGGATACCGACCGGCTGGACGATGCCGCCGTGACCCGTGCCGCCGTGGAAACGGTGGCGGAGAACACCTCCGACGGCGTGGTGGCGCCGCTGCTGTTTCTGGCCATCGGCGGCGCGCCGCTGGGATTTTTCTACAAGGCAGTGAACACCATGGACTCCATGCTGGGGTATGTGGATCCGCCCTATAAGAACATCGGTCTTGTACCCGCCAAGGCGGACGATGTGGTGAATTATATCCCGGCGCGGCTGTCCGCCCTGCTGATGCTGACGGCGGGCGGCCTGATGGGACTGAATATTTCAGCGGGCTGGCGGATCTTCCGCCGCGACCACCGGAAGCACGCCAGTCCCAACTCGGCGCAGACGGAATCTGTCTGCGCGGGGCTTCTGGGCCTGCGTCTGGCCGGGGATGCGTGGTACCACGGTGTACTGCACAAAAAGGAGTATATCGGCGACGCATCGCGGGAGATCACCCACGAGGACATCCCTCGTGTGTGCCGCCTGATGACCGTCACAGCGATCCTCACCCTGCTTTTAAGCTGCGGGGTCAAGCTGTCCTTTGCGCTATAAAGGAGACATAGATGCTGTATCAAACAGAAAATCAACACGGCGGCGATGTATACGGCGGCGGTATCACGCTGGATTTTTCCGCCAACACCAACCCCCTGGGTACGCCTCCCGGCGTACTGGAGGCGGTGTGCCGGGCTCTGCCCCGGCTGCACCGCTACCCCGACCCCTACTGCCGCCGGCTGGTGCAGGCTATCGCGGGCCATGAGCAGGTGCCGGCGTCCTATATTCTCTGCGGAAACGGCGCGGCAGACCTGATCTACACATACTGCGCTGCCCTGCGGCCCCGGACGGCGGTGGAACTGGCCCCCACCTTTGTGGAATATGGGGCGGGACTGGCGCAGGTGGGTTGCCGCGTAGAGCGGTATTTCCTGCATCAGGCGCAGAATTTCGATTTGGACGAGAGGTTTCTGTCCTTCTTAGAGGAAAAAAAACCGGAGGTGGTATTCCTCTGTAACCCCAACAACCCCACCGGGCGGCTGATCCCGCTCCCTCTGCTGGAGCAGATCCTGCAATACTGCGCGGCACAAGGGGCGCGGCTGTTTCTGGATGAGTGCTTTCTCGATCTCACGGAGGACGGCGTCAGCGCCAAGTCCCTTCTGGCAGCGCACCCGGAGCTGCTGATCCTGAAGGCATTCACCAAGAGCTACGGCATGGCGGGCATCCGGCTGGGGTACTGCCTGTGCGCCGACAATGCGTTACTGCGCCGCATGGCGGCCGCGTCCCCGCCGTGGAACGTGTCCTCGCCGGCCCAGAGTGCCGGTGTGGCGGCGCTGGCGGAGCGGGACTTCCTGCAAAGGACGCTGTCCCTCGTCCACACGGAGCGGCGGTGGCTCACGGATAACCTGACGGCGCTGGGCTTCTGGGTATGCCCGTCCCATGCCAATTACCTGCTGTTCCGTGGGCCGCTGGGGCTGCGGGAGGGCCTGCTGCAGCAGGGTATCGCCATCCGTGGCTGTGGGAATTACAGCGGGCTGGGCGACGGGTGGTATCGCATTGCGGTGCGGCCTCACGGGGAAAATGAAGCATTGATAACGGCCATCCGGCAATTCTGCAAGGAGAAATCACTATGGCAATGAATATTATGATTCAGGGGACCATGTCCAATGCGGGAAAGAGCCTGCTGGCGGCGGGACTCTGCCGCGTTTTGAAGCAGGACGGCTACCGCGTGGCACCGTTCAAGAGCCAGAACATGGCGCTGAACTCCTTCATTACCAGGGACGGCGGCGAGATGGGTCGGGCGCAGGTGGTGCAGGCAGAGGCCGCCGGGATCGAGCCGGACACCCGCATGAATCCCATCCTGCTCAAGCCCACCACCGACGTGGGCAGTCAGGTCATCGTCAACGGACAGGTGCGGGGCAATATGCAGGCCATGGAGTACTTCCACCGCAAGCGGGACTACATCCCCGCTGTGCTGGAGGCCTACAACAGTCTGAACTCAGAGTATGACGTGATCGTCATTGAGGGGGCAGGCAGCCCTGCGGAGATCAACCTCAAGCAGGATGATATTGTCAATATGGGCCTTGCCAAGCTGGTGGACGCGCCGGTGCTGCTGGTAGGCGACATCGACCGGGGCGGCGTGTTCGCCCAGCTCTACGGTACGGTGGCACTGCTGGAGGAGGACGAGCGCCGCCGCATCAAGGGCGTGGTGGTCAACAAATTCCGGGGTGACCGGGCCATTCTGGAGCCGGGACTGAAGACGCTGGAGCAGCTGTGCGGCATCCCGGTGGCGGGGGTCATCCCCTACGCCCACGTAGACATCGACGATGAAGACAGCCTGACCGAGCGGTTTGACCGCTCCAAAGAGCGAAAGCTCTTGGATATCGCGGTAATCCGTGTGCCGCGCATCTCCAATTTCACGGATTTCAGCCCCTTCGAACATTACGGAAACGTGTCGCTGCGCTATGTGGATCAGGTGAGTGACCTGCACCAGCCGGACATGATCCTGCTGCCGGGTACCAAGAGCACCATTGCCGACCTGCGGTGGCTGCGGCAGTCCGGTCTGGAGGCGGCCATTTTGAAGGCGGCTGACGCCGGCACGCTGGTTTTCGGCATCTGCGGCGGCTATCAGATGCTGGGGCGCACCGTGTCCGACCCGGAGCATGTGGAGGCCGCCGGTGTCACGGAGATCAACGGTTTGGGTCTGCTGGAGATGGACACCGAATTTCGGGGTGAAAAGGTGCAGACCCAGACGCGAGGCGTCTTTCACGGTGTGGAGGGAATGCTCTCCGGCCTGAACGGACTCGCCTACGAGGGGTACGAGATCCACATGGGCCGCAGTCAGCAGAAGATGCCCGCCCTCACCGGCAGCAGAAACGTATACGGCAGCTATGTCCACGGCATTTTTGACGCGCCGGGCATCACGGATACGATCCTGAAAGCACTGTGCGCCAGAAAGGGCGTGTCCTTTGACGCGCTGGCAACCTTTGACGCCTGCGGCTACAAGGAACGGCAGTACGACCTGCTGGCGGACGTGGTACGCGGCGGACTGGATATGTCCTTTGTCTACCGGGTGCTGTGCCGGGAAGTATAACGAAACAAGTTCCAATGGAAAAAGGGGGAGAGACTTGAGCAGGATATTATGCGTGATTGACGGCATGACGGATCCCCACTTTCAGGTGGAGCGATATGGCCATCTGGCGTCCATGGGTTCTGTGCGGTATGTGGATACCTGCGGCGGCTTCCCACCGGAAACACTGCACTGCGTACTGCGCCTGTTGGGGGTAACGGATCTGCCGGTACATCTCCGAGGCTATGTAGAGGCGCTGGGGGCCGGAATCCCCGTCCGACCCGATGACCTGCTGCTGCGGGGCAGCTGCTACACGCTGGATGGAGAGGGCTGCTGTACCATGCCTTGCTGTGCCCCGGCAAAGGTAGAGGATCCTGCATTTACCTATTACCGGCTGGGCGGCTATCAGGCACTGCTGGTATTTCCCCACATGGCGCATACTGTGAATAACATTGTAACGCAGATTCCTTCCGGCGGGCAGCGGGCACTGTGCCCGCAGGGAAGCTTGGTACTGCGCCATGCCTTTGAAAGACTGCTGACGAAAGAACGATGTATGCTTCTGTGGGGACAGTCTGTTCCGGTAGCACTGCCGCCATTTCCCCAGAAGAGCGCCGTGATCTGCGGCAAGGAGTTGGTAAAGGGGATTGCCCGGCTGCTGCACATGGAGCTTTTCCCGGTAAAGGGGGCTACTGGCGATGTGGATACGGATCTGGACGCCAAGACAGAGGCAGCCCTGCGAGCGGCGGAACGCTGCCCCTTTGTGCTGCTGCATATCAACGGGGCGGATGAAGCGGCCCATCGCCACGATTCGGCGGAAAAGGAGACTTTCCTGCGCCGGGTCGATGATAGAGTGCTCTCCCGGCTGTTGGCGTCTGAGCATGAGATTGTGGTGGCCTCCGACCACGGAGCTGATCCAGAAAGCGGAGCCCATCTGGGTGGCCCACAGCCTTTTTTTACCAGCCGTTAAATGGTAATAGTCAAGATATGAAGACTGCATAACGGCGGCAAGGCTTAAAATCAAAACCTCTGGCTTATGACTACAACGGCAAGCGCATCAAGCCCCAGCAGAAAACCGTCCACCCACCGGAGGAACTGACGCCCAAGCAGGTCGAAAAGTGGCTCAACGAACAGGCTGTCCTCTTTGAACGTGACTGCCGCCACACGCCGCAGCCCGTCCAGCAGCTCACGCTGGCAAAATACATCGACCTGTGGCTGACGGACATCGCGCCCGGCAAGCTGGCGAAGTCCACCATCCGCCGCGACCGGCAGGACATCGAGCGTATTCTCCCAGCGCTGGGTCACTACAAGCTCACCGAGCTGCGGCCGGAGCACTTCCGGAATTTCTACGTAGAACTGCGAAAAGTCATCCGTCCCGATACAAAAAAGCCACTCTCCGAGTACACCATTGAGGGCGTGCACGCTACGCTGTGCAGCATCCTCTCTGATGCCGTGGAGGGTGGCTTTCTTTCGCATAATCCGGCGTGGCGCACCTACCGCTACGCCGGGCGCAAGTGTGAAAAGAAGATCGCGGACGAGGAAACGGCACAGAAGATCATCGCCGCGCTGGAGGGCGAGAGCATTAAGTACGAAACCTACTTCAAGCTCATCATCGCCACGGGAATGCGGCGGGGTGAGTGCTGCGGACTGAAGTGGTGCGACATTGATTGGGAGCAGCGTTCCATCCACATCTGCCGCAACGCGGTCAAGGTGACAGACGAGGAGATCTTCGTTAAGGAACCCAAGACCCGCGCAGGTGATCGCTATGTGTACTTCTCAGCCGAGATGGGAAGTCTCCTGCGGGAGTACCGGCAGGAATGTGCATGCATTATCGAAACCTATGACCAGCGGGAGCTGACCGCCGATGACTTCCTGTTCCGCCGTCAGGGAGCGCAGCTCCCCATGACGCCCACCACCTTCACCTACCGCTTCAAGCTGATCCTCAAGAAGAACGGCCTACCGCAGGAGCTGAACGTCCACTCCCTCCGGCACACCGCCGCCAGTCTGATGATCGCAGGCGGCACGGATGTGGCAACGGTGGCGGGCATCCTCGGCCACAGCCAGCCCTCCACCACGCTGGATATCTACAACCACGCCTTCGACAAGAACAAAAAAGCCGCCAGCGCGGGATTGCAAGGGATGTTGGAGATATGACATAGCGTAATAGCTCAGTTGGATCGCAAAATGTGCAGTAGTGGTCAAATCAGGTTTCAATTCCCCTAACTTTCTGCATATAAAAACCGTCTCAAGCATATTGCTTGAGACGGTTTTTGGTACGCCCGACTGGATTCGAACCAGCGGCCTTTAGAGTCGGAGTTATCAGGCCGTCAAGCCGCGAACCGTTGTGGCACAATGGTTTGGTGGGAATTGCACAAATTTCCACCATTTTTAAGAAAAACCTCGGAAGCCTTGTGGGGCAGGGCTTTCGAGATTTTTCGCGGTAGTAGTCAAATAGTAGTCTGGATAAAATGCGGGTTCAGCAGCCCAGTTCAGCTGAATATCTTTACCCTCTATCCCTGAATCAGATCAGCGGCATCGCATCCAAGTACTTTGGCAAGGTCAAGCACAATACCGGCCTGCGCTTTTGCAAGTTCGTACTGCTTCTGCTCGTAGAGCTGGATCATTCGCAAGGAGACTCCGGATGCTTCACTGAGCTGCTGCTGTGTCAGCCCTCTCGCCTTCCGTATAAGCTGTAGCTTAGACTTACGGCTATCCTTGTTCCTTTGAATGATCTCATCTGCACTCTCCACGAATTTGCTTACATCCGCTTCGTGCAGGATATATAGAGACATCACTACCGATAGTGTCAATCCGTATTCTACCATATCGCTGAAGCGTCGGTTTGTTTCCCACTGGTAATAGGCAAGGATCCATCCGGCCCAGTACTCTCTCCCCTTTGAGGATAGATAAGGCTGATGACGACGCTCACTCTGCATATTCACGGCAGCAAGCACAGCGTCTGCCAGTTCAACCCCCGACATTCCTGCAACATACTTTGGATTTCCATTCTCGAATTTTGAGGCAATTCCGGAGGAAATGAACCAGCCAAAGAAGTCATCCGGTGCATAGCCGAGTGTACACACGGCATACTCGACCATATCTCCGAGATTGGCCATCGCATCATCCAAGTATAATTCGTTGTAGGCGTTCATCTTCATTCCCCCATTCTTCCCGAATGATGTCCAGCACATATTTTTCAGACAAAACCGTTTCACGATCCTTCTCTTTTGCAAAATCCTCGCGCGCTTTACTGTCTCGTGCCAGCTTCTTCGGATAATACATATCACACGGTGCAGGAATGGCTTCCTCAAATGTAAATCGAGCAAACGCTTTTCCCGACATCGCAACGATCTGTTCGCCCAGCTTCCCAAGTAACATCGCTTTTTCAAGCTGTTGGAGAGAAATCGTATTATTCAGAAACGCACTTGCGAATGAGAAATAAGAATCGTCCGCCCGATATCCTTTGATGACATCATACTGCTTATACTCTACCGCAAAATGCTCGTCAATATACTGCTTGGCTTGCCTTGCGACTGCCCCGCCAATACGGAACTTCCGATTATTCAGCAGCACATAAAGCCAATTGAGAATATGATAATTACCTCCTGTAAGCGAGAGGATAGACAGGCCGTTTAAATCAAAGGCATATCGATTTGCAAAGCCATCCGCTTCAGCGGAACAAGCCCACTCCTTTGCAAGCTCCACACTCTCAGTACAGTAGAACCCCAGTCCGTAATCGTTGTTTGGGTTTCCTTTTCCAATAACAGGCTGTTGGATAATTTGACTGGAACCATGATAAACGCAGATTATTTTATTCATAGCTGTGCCTCTTTCACGAGCCTATCGCTCCACTGATAGTTTTAACCCGAATTGATTATATCGCTATGGCGATAGTTTGTCAACAAGAAAACTTGTGGTGTTTCTCTGTCTGCAACGATATCTGTTGTTTCGACGTAACCGCCACAGCAAATGACGCATAGACACACATGAGACAATTAGTAAGGTCTCTCATACCAAGTATATTTTTCGTTTCCTGACCGATACTTTAACTATAAAAACGAAAGATAAGGATGGTCAGCATATGAATAATATGGATTTAGGATACGAAATGTTTTGCTATCAATGTGAGCAAACAGCGAACGGAAAGGGCTGCACAAAGCTTGGGGTTTGCGGAAAGACACCGGAAATCGCCAATCTGCAGGATTTGCTGATCTTTCAAATCAAAGGGATCAGCTGTTACGGAAAAGTTCTGCAAGATGAGGGACAGCATATCGATAAAAATATCATACGGTTTATCGAAAATGTTCTTTTCACAACGCTGACGAATGTTAATTTTGATTCGAAAGTACACGTGGAATTATTGAACGAATTACAACGGATAAAAGAAAATTTGAGAACAATCACAGGAGAGCTTCACAATCAGACATCATACGCCACTTATGATCTTCCCGAAACAAAAACACAAATGCTAAAGGATGCTCAATTCGCGGGAATTATGTATGATAAATCCCTTGACCCGGATATTCGCTCATTGAGGCAAACCATTTTATACGGACTGAAAGGTATCAGCGCCTATGGGCATCAGGCAAGAGAACTGGACTATTACAGTGATGAGGTAGATGAATTTTATATTCAGGCATTGGAAGCTCTCACAGACGATAACCTTACAGTGGAAGAACTGATCCGAATGACCATGCGCACCGGAGAAGCGGCAATTGAGGTTATGAAAAAATTGGATGAAGCCAATACTGCAGTTTACGGAAATCCGGCACCCCATAGGGTCAATATCCATATGAGGAAAGGACCCTTTATCGTTGTTTCGGGACATGATTTGAAGGATTTGGAAATGCTGCTGGAACAAACAAAGGGAACGGGGGTCAATGTGTATACACACGGTGAAATGCTGCCGTGCCACGGATATGAGGGATTAAAAAAGTATCCCCACCTTGTCGGAAATTTCGGTGGTGCGTGGCAAGATCAACAAAAACAATTTGATGATCTTCCGGGATGTATTCTAATGACGACGAATTGCCTTATGCGGCCGAGAGAGAGCTATAAAGGCCGAATCTACAGCACGAATGTAGTGGGCTGGGAAGGGGTAAAACACATTGGGAAAAGAGAAAACGGTGAAAAGGATTTCAGTGAAATCATTCAGCAGGCAATAGAATTGGGCGGCTATCCGGAGGATCAGGAGCCCCACGAGATACTTGTCGGATTCGGGCATCATTCGGTATTAAGCGATTCTGACAAAATCGTAGCGGCAGTAAAAGCAGGAAAAATCAGACATTTCTTTCTTATTGGCGGCT
>OINH01000069.1_pt1 | contig 17750 bp, 16 predicted proteins | sample 1585171 | NCBI WGS metagenome assembly OINH01 (sample SAMN02674597, study PRJEB24791) | human gut metagenome, SKBSTL013 | isolation source: stool | host: Homo sapiens | place: USA | reverse complement strand
CAGCGGCACGGGCAGCAGCTTCGGCTTTCGCTTTTTCTTCAGCAGCACGGGCGGCAGCTTCAGCTTTTGCTTTCTCTTCGGCGGCACGAGCCTCAGCCTCAGCTTTTGCTTTCTCTTCTGCAGCTTTCTTGGCAGCGATCTTCTTTGCACGTTGTTTATCAAGGTTCCATTGCTTTTTACAGCTATGGCAGATTGCATATTCATTAAAGATTGGATCCCCGTTTTCGCTGGTGCCAATCTGCTTATTCTGCAAATCCAGGTCTTTTCCACATATTGGGCACTTCATATTAATCATGTACTCCTCTCTTTTGTATCAAAATATTTATAACAGATTTATTATAGCATCTTAAAAGAGGAAGAACAACGAAAAAAGTGTGTTTTACATAAAATGTTTTAGAAAAAAATCAAAATTGTGCAAGAATTTAGTTTAAATTCATAAGAAATGGTGGACTTTAAAAATTTAATGTGTTAAAATCAAAAAGTGGCCTGAGAAGGCAAAAGGTATTGTTATGGTTTATGGTATGCCGTAAGCCATCATATAATTAGCCGGTTGAGAAGGAGATTGTTTCGTATGAGTAAGAAGATCAGAACCGAGGCAGTAGATTATTTGTTTCAGGCAATCTTAAGCCTTGAGAATAAAGAAGAGTGTTATACATTTTTTGAAGACATCTGTACGATCAATGAGCTGCTTTCATTGTCACAGAGATTTGAAGTGGCAAGAATGCTCCGTGAACAGAAGACATATCTGGAAATCGCGGAGAAGACAGGAGCATCCACTGCGACAATCAGTCGTGTGAACCGTTCTCTTAATTACGGGAATGACGGATATGATATGGTTTTCAAACGTGTAGGGCTTGCTGAGGAAGAGAATGGAACGGAAGAATAACACTTAAGAATTAAGCTTACAATAAAATACCTTTTATCAATCAAAAGATACAGCTTGCGGAAGATCCTGATAAAGTCTTTCGCAGGCTGTATCTCGTTTTAAACAGAAATGTTTATTTCCCTTTCTTTTTCTCTTCGTTTTTTGAAGACTTGGAAGAGAGGTCATCAATGATCCGTTCAATGATCATTTTCTTGATATATACATCAAAACTCAAGCTGCATATAAATGCAAACTGCTGTAAGATCTCCTTATCTTCGCCATCAGCAAGATGAGTGAAAGTCTCAGCAGATTTCTCATAAGTAGCAGTTACATTCTCTTTGATGGAATCCAGCTGTTCTTTTTCAATCTTGCAGACTTCTTTGTAAATATCCGCTAATTCAAAAGAGCTTCCATCCGGAAAATATTTCTCTGTGAGCGGTGCAAGAACTGTCTCAATATCTTTGATTGAAAGGATATTTTTAAAATAATAAATGAAGACCAGAAGGAGCAGGTGCTCTCTGGAATACTTCTTCTTCACCGGGGGTGGAAGAAGATTGTTCTTCGTATAATTATTGATCATGGTCTTTGTCAGGATCTTATCATCAGGGTAACGTTTGGTCGAAGCCAGCTGTTCATCCATAAAAGTAGTTACTTGATCCATGTAAAGATTAATATTCGGAACATCGCCGGGATGCACATAACTTAAAGAAGAAAGTTCTTCTAAAATGCTGTTTAACAGATTACTTGTGTCTATATTCATGTTATCACCTCAATACATTTATTATATAGTATTTAAAACTAGATAGCAAGCAAAAGATAAGAAGGCCGGAAAATGTAGTTGACAAACAGGAACGTGTGTTTGATAATGGGAATACATTTACAGATATCTTTATAACTTTAAAGGAGTGGAAAGATGAGCATTTATGATAAATTAAATGAACCGCAGAGAGAGGCTGTTTACCACACGGACGGCCCTCTTCTGATCCTTGCCGGAGCCGGTTCAGGAAAAACAAGAGTTCTGACGCACAGGATCGCATATCTGATCGGAGAACGTGGCGTGAACGCATGGAATATTCTTGCAATCACATTTACGAACAAAGCGGCAGAAGAGATGCGCCAGCGTGTGGATAATCTTGTCGGTTTTGGAGCAGAAAGTGTATGGGTGAGCACATTTCATTCTGCATGTGTGCGTATTTTGAGAAGATTTATTGACAGATTAGGGTATGAGAATCATTTTACGATATATGATACAGATGATCAGAAGACATTAATTAAGGAAGTCTGTCGGAAAGTAGATGTGGATACGAAAGTGTTTAAAGAAAGAAGTCTGCTTTCAGCAATTTCATCTGCCAAGAATGAGATGATCCTTCCGGATGAATTTGAACTGAATGCCGGAGGAGACTTTGCAAAGATGAAGATTGCTAAGGTTTACCGCGAGTATGAGGCGCAGATGAGAGCGAATAATGCACTGGATTTTGATGATCTGCTTGTAAAGACAGTACAGCTTTTGCAGACACAGCCGGATGTGCTTGAGAGTTATCAGGAAAGATTCCGCTATATTATGGTAGATGAATATCAGGATACAAATACAGTCCAGTTTCAGCTGGTAAGCCTTCTTGCAGGAAAATATAAGAATCTTTGTGTCGTTGGAGATGATGACCAGTCAATCTACAAGTTCCGTGGAGCGAATATCCGGAATATTCTTGACTTTGAGCATGAATTTCCGGATGCAAAGGTGATCAAACTGGAGCAGAACTACAGATCTACAGGGAATATTCTGAATGCAGCGAACAGTGTGATCGCGAATAACCGCGGAAGAAAGGAGAAATCACTTTGGACGGAGAACGGAGAAGGCGAACTGATCCGTCTGCGTCAGTTTGATACTGCATTTGATGAGGCGGATTTCATAGGCGAAGATATCAAAAGTGCTGTCAGACAGGGAGGTTCCTATAATGACAGTGCAGTTCTTTATCGTACGAATGCACAATCCCGTCTGCTGGAAGAGAAATTTATTGCTATGAATATTCCTTATAAGATTGTCGGCGGTGTAAATTTCTATGCGAGAAGAGAGATTAAGGATCTTCTTGCTTATCTCAAGACAATCGACAATGGACGTGATGATGTTGCGGTTAGAAGAATCATTAATGTCCCAAAGAGAGGAATCGGTCTTACAACAATTAACCGGATTCAGGAGTCTGCAACAGAACGTGGAATTGGTTTTTATGAGGCATTACTGGCACCGGGGCTGATCGCAGGAGTGGGAAGAAGTGCAACAAAACTAGACTCTTTTGCGGCATTGATCGAGTATTTTAAGACGTTGGCAGAAGAGATGAACATCACAGATCTTTTACAGGAAGTGATTGAGAAGACAGGATATATAGAAAGTCTTGAAAATGAAGATAAAGAAGAGGCGAAAACAAGAAAAGAGAATATAGACGAGCTGATCAGTAAAGCGGCAACTTATGAGGAAAGTTGTCAGGATAAAGATGAAAAGGCAACATTGAGCGGATTCCTTGAAGAAGTTGCTTTGGTTGCGGATATTGACAGTCTGGATGAAGACCAGGAATATGTTGTTCTGATGACTTTTCATAGTGCAAAGGGACTTGAATTTCCACGTGTTTATCTTGCAGGGATGGAAGATGGACTTTTCCCGGGATATATGAGTATTAATGCAGGAGACAGAGAAGAACTGGAAGAAGAGCGGAGACTTTGTTATGTTGGAATCACAAGGGCAGAGCAGGAACTGACTTTGACAAGTGCGCGCAGAAGAATGGTGCACGGTGAGACACAGTACAATCCGATGTCACGATTTGTGAAAGAGATTCCAAGGGAACTGCTTGATACAGGAAACAAGAAGTTTACCCAGGAGACGGAGATGCCAGCACAACAGAATACATATGCACGTGCCAGAGAAGCATTTCGGGCACAGGCATTCGCAGGAGCACTTGGCGGAATGACACCTGCAAAGAATCAGGGGGCGGGTAAGCCGCTTACAGGAAGTCAGGCACTGGTATCCCTGCAGAAGGGAAGTCAGCTGGCAGCAGGTGGGAATGGTCCACTTGGTTATGAGGTCGGAGACCGAGTACGTCATGTGAAGTTTGGGGAAGGAACTGTAACTGAGATCAAAGAAGGCGGAAGAGATCACGAGGTTACGATTGAATTTGACAGTGTCGGAACACGTAAGATGTTTGCCAAATTTGCCAAGCTTGTAAAGGTATGAGAAAGTTATAAAAAAATGATAAATCAGTAGTAATATGAATCGTCAGGTGTTATAATAAACACAGATTATCTGTCACCGCAAAAGGTGAAGAAAGGACGTGTTAATATGAACAAGAGAATAGAAGACATCATTGCAGAAACAAGATTGAACGAGATTCTTCATAAGAATGAGGCTGAGAAGCAGAAGAACACAGTAATCTGGACACTGGCTATCATCGGAGCAGTAGCAGCAGTAGCTGCAATCGCTTATGCAGTATATCGTTTCGTATCACCGGATTATCTTGATGATTTTGAAGATGATTTTGATGACGATTTTGATGATTACTTCAGCGAGGATGATCAGGTATAATTCTTGAGTGAATTGCAAAAGTGCAGACAGGGTGTGAGAAGAAACCATCCTGTCTGTTTTTCTGTTAAAAATAGATTAGAATTGATAGGAGAAAAGGATGAAAAAAGGTCAGATCTACGAAGGGATTATTGAACGTGTAGATTTCCCAAACAAGGGGATTGTATTTGTTCCGGAGGAAGAACAGTATGTTACTGTGAAAAATGGGATTCCGGGACAGAAGATCCGTTTTATGATAAATAAATTTAAAAGAGGAAATGCAGAAGGAAGACTTCTTGAAGTGTTGGAGAAATCTCCATTAGAGACAAGAGAGCCGGTCTGTAGTATCTTTCCGGCCTGTGGTGGCTGTATGTATCAGACGATGCCATACGAAGAACAGGTGAAGATGAAAGAAGGGCAGATCCGCAGGATCATGGATCCGGTAGTAAAGGGCGAGTATCTTTTCGAGGGTGTGAAGCACAGCCCGAAGGAATTTCATTACCGTAACAAGATGGAATTTTCTTTTGGAGACGAATTCAAAGACGGTCCGTTATCTCTCGGTCTTCATAAAAAAGGAAGTACTTATGATGTACTGACAGCAGGAGACTGTCAGCTTGTCCATGAAGATATGGATAAGATTCTCCTTTGTGTGCTGAATTATTTCAAAGAAAGAAATGTAAGTTATTATAAGAAAATGCAGCATGTCGGTTATCTCCGCCATCTTCTTTTAAGACGAGGCGATACAACAGGCGAGATTCTTGTGAATCTTGTAACGACAACGCAGGAAGAATATGACTTAACTCCATTAGTAGAAGAACTTCTGGCATTAGAATTAGAAGGAAAGATTGTTGGAATCCTTCATATATTGAATGATTCTCTGTCCGATGTCGTGAAGAGTGATGAGACAAGAATTCTTTATGGACAGGACTTCTTTTATGAGAAGCTTCTCGGACTGGAATTCAAGATTACACCATTTTCATTTTTTCAGCCGAACTCCAAAGGGGCAGAAGTACTTTATGAAACAGTAAGAGAATATATCGGAGATATCGATAATCAGGTTGTATTTGATCTGTTCAGCGGAACAGGAACAATTGGTCAGGTACTTGCTCCGGTTGCGAAGAAAGTGATCGGTGTCGAGATTATTGAAGAAGCAGTCGAGGCAGCAAAAGAAAATGCTGTCCGAAACGGACTTTCCAACTGCAGATTTATTGCCGGAGATGTGTTTAAGGTACTTGATGAGATTGAAGAGAAGCCGGATGTGATCGTACTGGATCCGCCGAGAGACGGAATTCATCCGAAGGCACTCCCGAAGATCTTGAATTATGGGGTGGATAAGATTGTATATATTTCCTGTAAGATGACCAGTCTGGCACGTGATCTGGAGATGATGCAGTTGGCGGGTTATCGTGTGGAGAAGATGACGGCGGTGGATCAATTCTGTGAGACAGTGCATGTCGAGACGGTAGTTCTTTTGTCCCAACAAAAACCAGATGACACGATAGAGATCGACTTAGACCTGGACGAGCTGGATGCCACCAGTGCCGAGTTGAAAGCAACCTATCAGGAAATCAAAGATTATGTGCTGAAAGAATTTGGCTTGAAGGTTTCAAGTTTATATATTTCTCAGGTAAAACGCAAATGTGGAATTGAAGTGGGAGAAAACTATAATCTTCCAAAATCAGAAAATGCAAGAGTTCCGCAATGCCCGAAAGAGAAAGAAGATGCTATCAAGGCTGCCCTGAAATATTATGCGATGATCTAAGGACATCGCTGATTTCAAGGAGGAATAACACATGAAAAGCACATTTGAAAAAATGGGTGGAACCTACACACTTGGCGCAGACGGAATTTACTATCCGAATCTTGTCAGTACAGATGAAGAACCGCATTATGGGAAATATGGAATGATGCGGAAAACATATCTGAAAGAGCATCGTCCGGCAATGTATTCACTGTATATGCTGGAAGACAGACTGACAGAACATCTGAATACTGTGGACGATGAAGCACAGGAGAGAATGGATATTCTGGTGAGTCAGATGATGGAGAAGCAGGGCATTACGGAAGAATTGAAAGCTCGTGACCAGATGGAATGGGTTAGAGCGGTAAATAATGTCCGGAATGCTGCAGAAGAGATTGTGTTGAAAGAATTAGTGTATATTTAAAGCGTGGAAAGCTCCTTCGGGAGTTTTTTGCTGTTTATAAGATAAATTCTGTCGGAGATTTATTATAAAACATTGCTTTACAAGAAGAATAAAAAAGCATATAATTCTTTTATAATATATTTAATAAAAGAGGGTAAGAAAACGGAAAATAAAGATAAAAAAAATATAACAAGAAAAAAAATAATTAATTATGTTCTAAACAATCATGTTACATCCAAGGCGGGAATCGCAAAAGAGTTAAACTTGAGTATGCCGACTGTATTAGCAAATGTGAATGACTTGTTAGAAAAAATGGTGTTGGAAGAAACTGGGGAATATGCTTCGACCGGTGGACGGAAGGCAAAAAGTATAGGGATTAATAAGTCATACTGTCATGCAATGGGAATTTTGATTACAGCGAATCATATAGAAATGGTATTAGTAAATCTTGGAGATGAGATTATAAAAAAAGATCGCATCCGTTTAAAATTTACGGCAGAATTATCCTATTGTACAGAGGTGGCACAAAAGGTCAAAACTTTTCTTGAAGGCGAATTAGAGAAGGATACGCTGCTTGGGATTGGAGTGGCGATTCCGGGAATTATTGATCAGAAAGAACGGATCGTTTTAAAATCCCATGCTTTAGGTATAGAGAATTATAGTCTGCGCTTTTTAGAACAGGCTCTGGAAATTCCGGTATATTTTGAAAACGATGCTAATGCTGCAATGCTTGCAGAAAAAAAACAAAAGTATCCAAATGCGATATATCTGTCTTTGAACCACACCTTAGGAGGTGCATTCTGCATAGATGGAAAGCTGTTTCGAGGGCAGAACCAGAAAGCAGGGGAGTTTGGTCACATGATACTCGTTCCCGGTGGAAGAAAGTGTTATTGTGGTAAATCAGGATGTGCAGATGCATATTGTGCTGCAAGTGTACTGACACAAGATAACAGGCAGTCACTGGATGCATTTATGGAAAAAATTGAAAGTGGTGATGAAAAAATTTTGCAGACATGGAATGAGTATCTGGATCATCTTGCTGTTTTGATATCAAATCTGCGGATGGCATATGATATGGATATCATACTAGGAGGTGATGTGGGAGGTGTATTGTCAGATTATATGATACCACTGGGAGAAAAAGTGATGGCATATAATGGCTTTGAGCATGATGTTTCATACTTGAAAAATTGTTCGTATAAGAAAGAAGCGTCGGCTGTTGGAGCCGCGAAATACTTTTTTACAAAACATATGGTAGAATTGTAATTTTTTTGAACGCAGATAAGCAGTCCACCGCATCTGGTGCGTAGGGAATTAAGCGTTGGGTAAGGGGATGTTTAGTCTGTTGGAGTTAAAAACTCCCACTGACAGGTTGCAAAGCGAATCCGGATGTCCGCTTTATATGTGTGAAAAACGAGAAGTTGTGTAAAATTAGAAAAAGATATTATAGTAAAAAACGGAAAGAAAACAGTAACTACGGTTTTCTTTCCGTTTTTTTGCGTGTTAATTGTGAAAAATACACAAAAAATAGATTTTGAAATTATGAAATATATAAAAATATGAAAAAACATATTGACAAATTGTGTTTACATTGTAATAATGTAATTACTTTAATAAAACATTTTATAAAACATAAGATAAAATAATATAAAAAGGAGGAAACAATTATGTTACAGCAGGTAATGACAAATCCAGGAGAAATTATTTTCAGAGAGGTTCCGGTTCCGGAGGTAAAGGAAAATCAGGTGTTGGTAAAGATTATGAATATTGGTGTTTGTGGATCAGATATTCATGTTTATCATGGAAAACATCCGTTTACAAAATATCCGGTAACACAGGGACATGAGGTTTCTGGTGAGATTACAGAACTTGGAAAAAATGTCACAGAGTTTCATGTGGGACAGAAGGTGACGATAGAGCCTCAGGTATATTGTGGACATTGCTATCCATGTCGTCATGGAAAGTATAATCTCTGTGAGGAATTAAAAGTAATGGGATTTCAGACGACAGGAACAGCATCTGAGTATTTTGCAGTGGATGCATCTAAAGTAACACCTATTCCAGAAGATATGTCCTATGAAGAAGGAGCTATGATCGAACCTCTTGCGGTGGCAGTTCATGGTGTAAAACAGATGGGCGATGTGGCTGGCTTGAATATTGCAGTCCTTGGAGCAGGACCGATTGGAAATCTCGTGGCACAGGCAGCAAAAGGAATGGGGGCAGCGAAAGTGATGATCACAGATATCAGTGATCTTAGACTGGCAAAGGCAAAAGAATGTGGAATTGATGTGTGTGTGAATACCAAAAATAAAGACTTCGGTGAGGCAATGATCGAAGCATTTGGACCGGATAAGGCAGATGTGATCTACGACTGTGCCGGAAACAATATCACAATGGGACAGGCAATTAAATATGCAAGAAAAGGAAGCACGATCGTACTGGTGGCTGTTTTTGCAGGAATGGCAGAAGTAGATCTTGCAGTGGCAAATGATCACGAACTTGACATTAAAAGCACGATGATGTACCGCCATGATGATTACATAGATGGAATCAGACTGGTAAATGAGGGTAAAGTTCATTTGAAACCGCTCATCTCAAAGACATTTGCTTTTAAAGATTATCTGAAGGCATATCAGTATATTGATGATAACCGCGAGACAACGATGAAAGTAATTATCAACGTCAATGAAAAGTAAGGAGTTCGTATGGAAAATAAATATGGAATTGTCGGAGTTGCCCATGTCGGGCTTCCGACAAACGATTTACAGAAAACAGTTGAGTTTTATAAGAGTCTTGGATTTGAAGTAATTATGCAGTCTTATAATGAAAAAGCAGGGGAAAAAGTGGCATTTTTACAGATAAAAAATTACTGTATAGAGACTTTTGAAAATGGGCAGGCGGCAATGTCAGACGGTGCATACCAACATGTTGCACTTGATGTGGAAGACATTGAAAGTATGTATCAGAAAATCTGCAATGAAAAATACACAATTATTACAGACGGAATCGAAGAACTGCCATTTTGGGAAAATGGTGTGAAGTTTTTTATGATCAAGGGACCAAATGAGGAAAGAATAGAGTTCTGTCAGAAACTCTGATAAAAATAGGAGGGACATATGGGAAGCGAAAACAAAAATGGAAAAGTACCGCTGATCAGTAAGATTGCATATGGGTTTGGTGATGTTGGATGTAATTTCAGCTGGATGTTCGTCAGTAATTTTCTGATGATATTTTATACAGACGTGTTCGGAATCAGTATGGCGGCTGTGTCAGCACTTATGCTTTTTTCAAGATTCTGGGATGCAATCAATGATCCAATTGTCGGGGGACTTACGGATAAAACAAAATCGAGATGGGGACGGTACCGTCCATGGCTGTTAGTAGCGGCACCAATTACAGCGATTCTTCTTGTTATGACATTCTGGGCAAGACCCGACTGGCCGCAGAATGGAAAGATCATTTATATGGTAATTACATATTGTCTGCTGGTTTTGGGGTATACCTGTGTGAATATTCCATATGGAACCTTGTGTGGTGCTATGACACAGGATATTGATGAACGTGCAAAAATAAATACATCCCGTTCGGTTGCAGCGATGATTGCAATTGGTGTGTTAAATATTATCACAGTTCCACTGCTCAGCAAATTCGGCAGTCACAGTGCAAAGACAGGATATCTGACGGTTGCGGTCATATATGGATGTATTTTTACAGCCTGTCATTTCTTCTGCTTTGCGAAGACGAAAGAGGCAGTGATTACTCCGGAAAAAGAAAAAATTTCTGTAAAGATACAGTTGAAAGCAGTCATGCAGAACAGACCATATCTTCTTGCATTGGCAGGACAGATATTATTTGGATTTACATTATATGGTAGAAACGCAGATATTCTGTATTATTTTACATATGTGGAAGGGAATGCCTCCTACTACACAACTTATTCGATGTGCATCATTATTCCTTCTATCATCGGGGCAGCCTGTTTTCAACCATTATTCCGCAAGTTGAATAACAAAGGAAGAACAGCATCTCTCTTTGCTTTATTTACAGGAATTTCCATGTTGTCTATGTTTTTCTTCAATGCCAAAGAATCACCGGCTATTTTTTATGCATTATCTGGTCTCACACAGTTTTTTTTCTCTGGATTTAATACCGCAATCTATGCAATTATTCCAGACTGTGTGGAATATGGGGAGTGGAAAACCGGACTTAGAAATGACGGTTTTCAGTATGCATTTATTTCACTTGGAAATAAAATCGGAATGGCAGTTGGAACAGCACTTTTAGCAGGATTACTTGGAAAATGTGGTTATATTGCAAATCAGACACAAAATGCAACTGTACTTTCAATTATGAAACATGCATTTACGACGATTCCAGGTGCACTTTGGATTGTGACTGCGGTTGTATTATTTTTCTACCGGTTAAATAAAAAACGTTATAACGAGATTGTGGAGGAACTGAAAAATGGAAGAAAAAGTTGATATTGTGGCATTGGGGGAATTACTGATTGATTTTACGGAAGCGGGACACAGTCAGGGTGGGAGAAAACTGTTTGAACAGAATCCCGGCGGTGCTCCGGCAAATCTTCTGACAGTTGCAAGTCATTTTGGGTATCGCACCTCTTTTATTGGAAAAGTTGGAAACGATATGCATGGTAAATTTTTAAAGAGGACACTGCAAACGGAAGGAATCAATACAGATGCTATCGTCGAAGATCCGGATTATTTTACAACACTGGCATTTGTGGAAATCGGTGAAAATGGAGAAAGAAATTTTTCTTTTGCAAGAAAACCAGGTGCAGATACACAGTTAAAAAAAGAAGAACTGGATCAGACATTAATTTCCGGATGCAGAATTTTTCATTTTGGATCATTATCGCTGACAGACGAGCCGGCAGAAAGCGCAACGATCGAAGCAGTAAAAATGGCAAAAGCAGCGGGTGTACTTATTTCATATGATCCAAATTACCGCCCGTCTCTTTGGAAGAGCAAAGAGTATGCAGTGAAAAAAATGAAGTCTGTTGTAGAACTGGTAGATGTCATGAAGGTATCGGATGAAGAGAGTATTCTGTTGACAGAGGCGAAAAGTTATGAGCAGGCTGCAGAAGAAATTCTTGCTATGGGACCAAAGCTGGTTGCCATTACATTGGGAGAACATGGCGTTCTTATGGCAACAAAAAGCAGAAAAGAAATCATCAAAGCATTTCAGACACATGCGGTCGATACGACCGGAGCGGGGGATTCTTTCTGGGGAGGCGTATTATGCAGTATTCTTTCTATAAATAAGCCCGTAGAAAAGATGGAATGGGAAGAGATCAGAAAGTGTGCTGTTTTGGGAAATGCAGTTGCAGGATTGTGTGTGCAAAAGCGAGGTGGAATACCTGCGATTCCGACGAAAGAGGCAGTGTTTGAATTTATGCAGAAATAATGAATGTATATGAACAAACTCGGGGCTGTAAAAATCACGATTTATTAATCGTTAAAGCGACAACCCCTTATTTTTATGCATAAAAAATCCCCTCTGTGATTGCTCACAAAGGGGATTTTGATTTATTAGATTAAGATCATCTAAACAATAGGTAATGCCTATTTATCAGACATTTCTTTTAATCTGTTGTATTTAGCTTCTGCGTTTGCTTTAGCTTCTGCGAACAGTGCTTTAGCTCTTTCAGGATTCTGACGAGATAATGCATTGTAACGAACTTCTCCCATGATGAAGTCTTCGTATTCTGTTGTAGGAGCTTTAGAATCTAAGTGGAATGGATTCTTTCCTTCAGCAGCTAATGTTGGGTTGAATCTGAACAGATTCCAGTATCCAGAAGTAACAGCTTTCTTTTCTTCTGTCTGAGCCTCAGTTTCTTCTGTTTCTTTTTTATTCTCTTCAATGCAGTCCTTTAATGTGAGATATTTGCCATCAAGATTCTTAAAGAGTACATAATCTCCCATTTTCTCTGCAAACTTAGCATCTTTAATACAGCCATATTTAATAAACGGGCTGATATCATCCCAGTATTTCTCATAAGATTCTCTGTCAGTCTTGCACATTCCGGTAAGCTTATCTGCCACTTTTTTGGAAATGTATTCAGAAATCTTCTGTACAAATCCGTCATTCTGCAATGCACTTCGTGACACGTTCAATGGAAGATCCGGACAATCGATCACACCTTTCAGAAGAAGCAGGAATTCAGGAATTACTTCCTTGATATTATCTGCGATAAATACCTGATTGTTATAAAGTTTGATCGTTCCTTCAATGGAATCATACTCTGTATTGATCTTCGGGAAGTACAGAATTCCCTTTAAGTTAAACGGATAATCCATGTTCAGGTGAATCCAGAACAGTGGCTCTTTGTAATCCATGAACACCTTGCGGTAAAAATCAATATAGTCATCCTTTGTACACTCGCTTGGGTTCTTTGTCCACAGCGGATGTGTATCACTGATAGATACCGGACGTCTTACGATCTTCGCTTTCTGCTTCGGCTCGCCCTCTTCGCCTTCCTTTGGTTCCTCTGTAATATGCTCTACTACAGTATCTGTATCAAGAACATCTGCCTCATCGATTGTATCGTACTCCGGCTCTGCATTTGCCTTGGAGAGGAAGATCTCTACCGGCATGAAAGAGCAATATCTCTCAAGTACTTCTCTTGCACGGTATTCATTTGCAAACTCAAGGCTGTCCTCATTCAGATACAGTGTGATCTCTGTTCCGACTGTTGTCTTATTTCCTTCCTGCATCTCATACTCAGTGCCGCCTTCGCTTGCCCAGTGTACCGGTTTTGCACCTTCTTTATAAGAAAGAGTATCAATCTGAACTTCGTCAGCTACCATGAATGCTGAGTAGAATCCAAGACCGAAGTGTCCGATCATATCATCTTCTGTTGTCTTATCTTTATATTTCTCAAGGAACTGTGTCGCACCTGAAAATGCGATCTGAGTGATATACTCCTCTACTTCTTCTGCTGTCATACCAAGTCCGTTATCGATAAACTTCATTGTCTTCTCTTCCGGGTTGACAATTACTTCGATCTTCGGTTTGTATCCTTCCGGAAGCTCATATTCTCCCATCATATCCAGCTTTTTCAGCTTAGTGATCGCATCACATCCGTTGGATACAAGTTCACGTACAAAGATATCATGATCGGAATAAACCCATTTCTTGATAATAGGAAAAATGTTTTCGCTGTCAATTGATAAAGTACCTTTTTTAACTGCCATTTTACTGCACTCCTTTTTATTTATAATCTATCCGTAACTGCTCAGTTACGTTTCTTTTAATATCGGCTGTCAATCAGCTTTTTCGCTGATATCGATAGTATATTTGCCTGCCTAATGGACATTCTAGTACAGCAAAATTTAAAAGTCAATAGAAAATTAGCACTCCTTTTAAAAGAGTGCTAATAATTCCATTAAAAGTATAAAGTTTTTATGAACTATACTGTTTCCGGCTCCGGATAATCCTCTCCAAATGTCTCAACAGTAACTTTCTTCATTACCTGTTTCTCAAGCGGGCGGTCGCTGTAGTCTGTGGCTGTCTCAGCAATCTTATTCACTACATCCATTCCTTCTGTGATCTTACCAAATGCAGCATAAGCTCCGTCAAGATGTGGTGCTTTCTTATGCATAATGAAGAACTGGCTTCCTGCTGAATCCGGATGCATTGCACGTGCCATAGAAAGAACTCCTGCATCATGTACAAGATTGTTCTCTACACCGTTCTGCGCGAACTCACCTTTGATTGAGTATCCCGGGCCACCCATTCCTGTTCCGTCTGGATCTCCGCCCTGGATCATGAATCCGCTGATTACGCGGTGGAAGATTACTCCGTCATAGAAGCCTTTCTTTACGAGTGACACAAAATTGTTCACTGTGTTCGGTGCAACTTCCGGATACAGTTCTGCTTTCATAATATCACCATTTTCCATCTCAAATGTAACTACTGGATTTGCCATGTTTAATTCCTCTTTTCCATAGATTTAATGACTCTATTGTAGCGGATTTATCTAAGAACTTCAAGATACATCTATTATTTCAAACGTTCTCGGTAAAAATACGTTACTGTTCAAAGATTTCTGTAAACAGTAATCCCTATCAATCCGCCTTTTTCCTTGTACCCAGTATTCCACAGTTCCTTCAGTGAAAATGTTGTTGCTTCCCCGTAAGTCGCCACTTTGATCAGAAGATCATCTGCTGTCTCTTCATATCCGATACATAAAAACCAGTGCCATACAAAATCAGCAAATTTCTTGTCTTTATGACGCAACATCAGATATGGAACCGGCGTTCCTTCGTTGATTTTCTTCTTAATGAATACTGCTGCTTCTCTTGCTGTATGTTCACCGGAAAATTCTTTGAATTCCACCTTTTCTCCTATATCTTCCAGATACTTTCCAAAGCCTTCTGTGTACATCCACAACTTGTTCACCCCACTCATTCTTGGGCGAAGATATGGTTTCATTTTCATGGAAAACTGAATATAATCTTCTTTACTCAGATTCTCTGCATCAAAAGGATACAGGTTCTTCTTTCCTTTATATTTTGCAAAATAGATACAGCAGTCACACGCTGTTGCCGCAGCGCATCCGCCGATGTGCATCACCACATTGCGGAACCAGTCCTGATTGCCGCCTACTTCTCCGTCTATCATAAAATAATCCAGAATCTGTTTCATTTCTGTTGTTCTTCCTCTCTGTAAAAAATCTTGTTTTATCTCTTATCATTTGGTCCGTTATTATTTTACAAGCTGCATTTCTACTGCCATTTCCTACTGATTTGTACACATTAACTGTAATTATAACCTCATATGGTTGAAATGTACACTTTCCCCTCCTTTTTTTAGTCACTCGTGACATTGTTGATTTTCGTGCCTAACGCTATACTAAGTACATAAGTTAAACAAACCAAAATCAACTACCAATTAAAAAACAAAACCAAATTTAGTCAAACAAGTAAAAAATAATCATTTAAGGAGGCACTTATAATGGCAAGTTTATCTCTTCAGGGAATTCAGAAAATTTATCCTAACGGATTTCACGCAGTAAAAGATTTCAATCTTGAAATCGCTGACAAGGAGTTCATCATCTTCGTAGGACCATCAGGATGTGGTAAATCTACAACACTTCGTATGATCGCTGGTCTGGAGGATATCTCCGGCGGTACATTCAAGATTGACGGAAAGGTAATGAACGACGTAGAGCCAAAAGACCGTGATATCGCAATGGTATTCCAGAACTACGCTCTGTATCCACATATGACAGTATATGATAACATGGCTTTCGGACTGAAACTTCGTAAAGTTCCGAAAGATGAGATTGATAAGAAGGTTCGTGAGGCTGCTAAGATCCTTGATCTTGAGAAACTGCTCGACCGTAAACCGAAGGCCCTTTCCGGTGGACAGAGACAGCGTGTTGCTATGGGACGTGCTATCGTTCGTAATCCTAAGGTATTCCTTATGGATGAGCCACTTTCCAACCTGGATGCTAAACTGAGAGTTCAGATGCGTATCGAGATTTCCAAGCTTCATGAGAATCTGGGTGCTACAATCATCTACGTAACACATGACCAGACAGAGGCTATGACACTTGGAACAAGAATCGTTGTTATGAAAGACGGAGTTGTTCAGCAGGTAGATACACCACAGGCACTTTACAATACACCATGCAACCTGTTCGTAGCAGGATTCATCGGATCACCTCAGATGAACTTCATGGATGCAAAATGTACAATTAAGGGAAATGATGTTACTCTTACAGTTGGAAAACATGTTCTTAAGGTACCGGCTTCTAAGAAGCAGGCACTGATTGATGGCGGATATGACGGAAAGACAGTTGTTCTTGGTATTCGTCCGGAAGATGTACATGACTCACAGGCATTTATCAGTAACTCTCCTGACAGCGTAATTGAGTCTACAATCAAAGTTTACGAGCTGCTTGGAGCAGAAGTATTCCTGTACTTCGATGTTGAGGGAACTCAGTTGACAGCACGTGTTAACCCACGTACAACACTCAGAACTGGAGATCATGCAGTATTTGCACTTGATATGGAAAAAATTCATCTCTTTGACAAAGACACAGAGTTGACTATTACAAACTAATCCTTTACAATTAAACTAAACACGGAGGGGGCTGTACTTTTCTCGGAAGGTGCAGCCTTTCTTCCATCTATTATTATTTTATTTACGGAGATTGCTATGGCTAATACATCCGAACTTGAAAAAGGACTCAATGAATTAAAACGTTTGACCGGAATCACACTTGCAGTGACTGCCGAAGATTCCGAACAGGAGCAGATGGCCCTGGAACAGATTCGCTGTCTCTGCCTTGCCTACCGGGAAAAATATAATAAAAATGATTTTCTTATGGGACTGATGACCGGTGGTGTTCCTTCCTATGATGTACAGCAGCGTGCCGCACGGCTCCACATCGCACCGGAAGAAAATCGAATTCTCTTTTTGATTGAAATAAAGGAACCTGATGAGATTATTGGAGAGATCCTTAAAAATCTGTTTCCTTCTCAAACAAAAGCTTATATTGTTCCTGTTTCAAAAGAGCGACTGGCTGTATTATATCCATTTCATGAGACAAAGGATTCCAAAGATTCTGCTGATGAACATGCAAGACATCTGGCTCATGCGATTGTTGACACGCTGAATGCGGAAGCTCTTGCACATGTTCAGGTTTCTTTTAGTCAGATGATTCCTTCTCTTTTGGAATTATCCGGGGCTTTTCGAGAGGCAAGCCTTGCACTGAAGGTTGGAAAACTCTTCTATCCGGAACAGACTGTCTTTCCATACAATGAACTGGGGATTGGTCGCCTGATTTATCAGCTTCCTGTTTCTCTGTGCGAAAGCTTTCTCCAGGAAGTTTTCTTAGACAAGATTCCGGACAAGCTGGACGATGAGACACTCCTGACGATCAACCGTTTCCTTCAGAATAATCTGAACATTGCTGAGACTTCACGCCAGCTCCATATGCACCGCAACACGCTGATCTATCGTCTGGAACAGATTGAAAAGCGTACCGGACTTGACTTAAGGCAATTCGAAGATGCAATGACATTTAAGATTGCAACAATGGTCATGAACTATCTTCATGCTGAAAAAGAAAAAAATTGCACTGAGATGTAATTGATATATAATGTGTAACTGTTCAGAGCCAAGCAAAATTTCATAAAACAGAGATCGGAAGAGCACACGTCTG
>OINH01000054.1_pt1 | contig 19842 bp, 20 predicted proteins | sample 1585171 | NCBI WGS metagenome assembly OINH01 (sample SAMN02674597, study PRJEB24791) | human gut metagenome, SKBSTL013 | isolation source: stool | host: Homo sapiens | place: USA | reverse complement strand
CAGAAGCAATTTGCCGTGCGGCGGTAAATGTCGTCGTTAGAGGTCAGCAGGTACATGGCCGCATAATAGGCGTTGGTATCCCTGCGGCGGCGGTAGCCCTGTGCGGCGCATTGATACTGCATTCGGCGCTCATGCTGCTCGTTGCTCCAAAGGCTTCCGGGATAGTGCTTGATCAGCAGGTTCAGGCGATGGAACAGGCGGCGTTCATGGGGAAATGTCTCTAAGACTGCCTCGCGGTAGCCGACCACACCGGCCTCGATGCGCTCGGCCAGCCACGAGCAGCGCAGGGCGGTACAGCCCAGCTTTTTCACATACTCGGTACAGAGCTGGCAGCTCACATCCTTGGGGGTATATTTGAATGTGTTGATATACATGGCGTCCTCCTTTTGACATGAAAATAGCGGACAAACAAACTGCTTGTCCGCTCATCGGCTCTGATCGCGCTGGCGCTTTTTCTGCCATGCGTCCAGTAATTTGAAGATGGTGTTCTCAATCTGAAATGGGGTATAGGAACGTGGGAAATATTTGCGGAGCTTTTCACCGGAAAGGGTGATGTCGTTCTTCTCCGGTTTCTTCTGCTCCATCATAATGGAGAGCATGGTGTCCTCGTTCAGCTCACCGCTCTGACTGAGCTTTTTCATCCGCTGCGCCTGCGAGAGCGAGGGGGTGGTCTGTTCGCTGTCGATGGTTTCCAGAAGCAGCCCCTGCTCCTTGGGTGTCAGCGCCGCAAGCTGATAGGCGGGACTGAGGGCGATTTTCTTCTCGTCCACCATCTGCTGAAGCTCCGGGACTAACTGCGTCAAGGCGATGTAGTTGCGGATGGTATCTCCGCTCACCCCGGCATCCTGACCAACTTCATCATCGCTGCGGAACTTCGCCGAAATTTTCGGCGAAGTCAGATCCGTTCGTGCGCCCTGCCGCTTGATGGCCTCCATCTTCATCTTGTAGGCTTTGGCGCGTTCGGATGGAAGAATATTCTCTCGTTGGAGGTTGCTGTCCACCATGATGATGGTGGCAGCGTCCCGGTCAATGTCACGGACAATAACCGGCTTGGTGGCCAGTCCTGCCAGCTCGCAGGCGTGTTTGCGGCGGTGGCCAGCAATCAGCTCATAGCCGCCGTCCTCCCGTGGCCGCGCCAGCGCGGGGACGAGGACGCCGTATTCCTTGACGCTTTCGGCGGTTTCCTGCATGGACGCATCCTCTCGCACCTGAAAGGGGTGATCCGGGAACGGATGCAGCTCAGAGAGCGAAATCTGAACAACTACTTCCTGCTGCGGTTTCGGCTTTTTGGATGGCACGGGCTTTTTGCCCGGTTCTTTCTGCGCTGTTTTTTCCGGCATTGTGTTCCTCCTGTCGGCATCTGATTTTGGGTACAAAAAAAGGACATTTCTTCTTTTCAGAGGAAATGTCCTGATTTCTTGTACGGGCTGACAGCCCGCCCAAACGGTATTTTATTTTTGTCGTTACTATAACCCCCCCACGATATAACTACTTCGCGGCTCGATTTTTCGGTTTGGAAAAGGATGAAAAACCTTGCCAGATAACCGAAAACCCTTGATATACGGGGCTTTTCCGGTTTGTCGTAATTATACCGTAAGGGCACACCTTCGCCACCATGGCCCTGCAAAACGGCGTGGATGTAAAAACCGTGTCCTCGATGCTCGGTCACTACTCCGCAGGCTTCACGCTGGACACCTACGCCCACGTCACCACCGACGCACAGCTCAAGGCGGCGCAAACGATGGGCAATATCCTATCCCGTGCTGTCTGATGGTTTCCGCTATCCGCTCCCGTTGGGGTCAGCGTTTGGGTCAGAAAAAAGCAGCGGGAGAAAACAACAACTTATGCAAACAAAAAGACCCGAAGCCTTACGGTTTCGGGTCTTTTTGGCACGCCGTGAGGGATTCGAACCCCCGGCCTTCTGGTCCGTAGCCAGACGCTCTATCCAGCTGAGCTAACGGCGCGTGTCTCTTGACGACTTTGCTATAATACCACGGTCTCCCAGAAAATGCAAGTCTTTTTTTCAAAAAATCCAAAATTTTTTTTGGATGGCCTGTTCAGCGAAAGCTGATGGGATTCTGTGGCGCCGTATAAGGAACTTTTCCCCGGGAATACTGTTTTTATCCAAGTGACGGAGGCAGTAGTGGAATGCAGGGAAAAGTGGAGATCTGCGGCATCAACACCGCCAAGCTGGAGGTTCTGAAAAACGACGAAATGACGGAGCTTCTGCGGCGGACCAAGGAGGGAGACATGGCCGCCCGGGAAAAGCTCATCCGAGGCAACCTGCGGCTGGTGCTGTCGGTGCTTCAGCGATTTGCCAGCCGGGGCGAGAACATGGACGACCTGTTCCAGGTGGGCTGTATCGGCCTCATCAAGGCCGTTGACAACTTCGATATCAACCAGCCGGTGCGCTTTTCTACCTACGGCGTTCCCATGATCGTGGGGGAGATCCGGCGGTATCTCCGGGACAACAGCGCCATCCGGGTGTCCCGAAGCCTGCGGGACACGGCGTATAAGGTCCTCCAGGCCCGGGAGCGTCTGCTGCGCCAGAGTCAGCGGGAGCCTACTGTGGAGCAGCTGGCCCAGGAGCTGGCCATCCCCCGGGAGGAGGTGGTGCTGGCCATGGACGCCATCGTGGACCCGGTGTCCCTGTACGAGCCCATATACTCCGAGGGCGGCGACACGGTATGCGTCATGGACCAGGTCAGCGACCGCCGCTGCACCGACGAGAGCTGGATCCAACGCATTGCCCTGAAGGACGCCATCAGCCGCCTGACGCCCCGGGAGCGCAGCATTCTGATGATGCGCTTCAACCAGGGAAAGACCCAGATGGAGGTTTCGGCGCAGATCGGCATATCCCAGGCCCAGGTGAGCCGCCTGGAAAAGGGTGCCATCCGCGCCATCAAGAAGGAGCTGTAGCGCATACCGTCTCCCCTGCCCTGCCCGGCAGTCCATCTGCCGCAGGAATATCAAAAGGGCCTGCTGCCTGCACTTTGCAGACGGCAAGCCCTTTTGGCTGCTTGAACGATATTATGCCCTTCTGCGGCGCTTGCGGCGGAATTTGTCCAGCACTCCGGTGACGATGCCCCGCTCGTAGCGGTTCATGCCAAACAGCCACAGGCTGGCGGCGTAGACAGCCACGAACACGCAGCCCCAGATGAGAATATCCAGATACCCGGACACCGGAGCCAGCACGGCGATAAGCACCGCCACGATGGCGGGTACCAGCATGGACGGCAGCAGCCGGGCGATGCGGACCCAGAACCAGCGGACATCCAGGCCCACATGGCGGCGGAAATACCAGTTGATGGGAAGGACGTTCCCCACCACCGTGATAAACAGGATGGAACCGGCCACGCCCACCAGGCCGCCGTATTTGCACAGGGGGATCATCAGCCCCACATTAACGGCGGCGGCGGCCAGATAGACCCAGGCCCGGAACCGGTGCATATTCTTGGCCCGGAGGATCTCCAGCCCCACAAACTGGATGGCGGAGACGATGGTGCTGGCAAACTGCAGCAGAGCCACGGGATAGTCCACGGCAAACTGCTCCTTGCCGCCGGCCCACAGGATCACAAAGGGACGGCCCACCGCCACAAAGCCCAGAAACACCGCCATCAGCATGATGAACTGCAGGCGTCCTGCCTTGGTCATCAGCCGGGTCAGCTCCCGGTTGGAGTCGCCCTCCGCCACCATCCGGTGGACCCGGGGGATCAGCACATTGGAGATGGCCATGGCAAAGGACAGATAGTACACGTTCAGCTGGTTGGCGCTGTAGTACACGCCGGACAGCTCCGCGCCATGGATCCAGGTGGTCATCAGGGTGCCGATGCCATAGTTCAGCTGGTCCACCACCACCGCCAGGAAAATGTAGAACGTGAAGCCCATCATGTTCTTCATCAGCGGCAGGTCGTAGGTCCGGAAGGACACCGGCATTTTCAGCACCGCGAAGCAGTAGGCCATATACGTCAGACCGCACACGATGGTCAGCACCAGCGAAAGCGTGGCAATGGCCGGGGAGCGGAAGCCCAACAGCAGCAGGGGAATGGAGATCAGCGGACTGAGCACGGATTTGGCCATGGTGACAGCCTTCAGGAACAGATACCGCTCGTGGATGTTCACATGGGACTCAAAAACGCTGAAGGGGAAGGACAGAGCCGCGTTTAGGGTCATGATCCGCAGGAGCTTTGCGCCCAGGGCCAGTTCCTCCGGGGCCCACTTGGTGCCGAACACCATCTGGGGATGGGCGGCCAGAAAGAAGCCCAGGGCCAGCAGCACCAGTCCCAGCAGCGACAGGGTCACCAGGAACATGCCGTTGAGCTTTGCCATTTCCCGCCGGTCCTTGGCCACCTTGGCCTGGGAATAGTAGCGGATATAGGCGCTGCCCAGGCCCATGCTCAGCAGCAGCAGGTAGGAGATGATGGGCCCCACCGCGCCGTATACACCGTATTCCGTTTCGCCCAGCCGGCCCAGCATAATGGGCGTATAGATCAGCGAGATCAGCGTGCTCAGGCCCATGGACACATAGGACAGCACCGCTCCCAGCCGCACTTGATTCACTTGCAAGGGTCCACCCTCTTTCTGCATATCCGAGTCATTATACCGGGTTTTCCGGGCTATGTAAAGAGTCCGTCAAGTGAATTCATGAAAATGTCACAAACTGGGGCAGGCTGGGACAGGCTGAGACAAGCCGGGACAAACCGGGACAAGCCGGGGTCATGCGCGGAAATAGCCGTACAGCTCGATGATGGCGAAAAGGATGTTCAGCAGGCCGAAGGCGAAGATCAGGGTCACGGCGGCCTTCTGGCCGGAGCGGCTGCGGTCCATGCCGGAGGCCAGCAGGAGCATGGCCCCCGCCAGAGCCAGAGCCGAGACACCGGGGATATACACCACCGCCAGCTGCCGCAGCAGCCAGAAGATCACGGCCACGGCCAGCAGGAGCATGGATAATCTGCGCTTGGTTTCCAGTTTCATGAAAAACCTCCTGATTTTTTCTATTAGTCTACCGAATTTTCCCGGAAAATACAAGAGCCTTCGTTGAATTTGCATAAATTTGCAGAAAAGCGGCACGGCTTACGCCGTGCCGCTATCCGTGCAGCAAGCCGGTTATTCCGGGTCGTAGGCAATGGTTACCATCCGGCAGGCGGCGCACCGCTGGGCCGGAACGTGGTCCGTTTCCGAGTGGGGGGCCTTTCCCAGAAGCAGGAAGCCCGGGCAGCCCACGGCCGCGCCCATGGGACGGTTCTCCGTCACCCAGCACACGCCGCCTCGGCCCATAGCCCGGACGAAGCCGGACTGCATCTCGTTTCCACAGCAGGGACATTTCATGGCAGGTACCTCCTCTTGCTCATTATGCTTTATACTTTCCATCATATGATATATGTTGCTATTATATTACCATAAATACAATATATAAATGTGAACAATGTAAGAACAAACCATAAAAAATATGTGAAAAAATTATAAAATGACAGCCACTTGCAGACAAGCGGCTGTCACTTTTGACGGAATATTACTTTTGGCTGGGCATTTTCCAGGCTTGATGGTCGGTGTGAAGCAGATGGTGGGATACATCGCTGAGGGGCTTTTTCATGAACTCCCGATACAGCTCGTGGACCTCGGGATTCTCGTGGGAGAACCGGGAGGGGGCGGCCTTGTCGATGTTCCACAGGACGCTGCCGCGCTTTTCCGCCAGCTCCACGCCGTGGTGGATGGGCTGACCGCCGCCGCCGGCGCAGCCGCCGGGACAGGCCATGATCTCCACGAAGTCATAGCGTACCTCGCCCCGCTCCAGGGCGGTCATGAGCTTGCGGGTGTTCAGCAGGCCGCTGGCCACCGCCACGGACACCGGTCCGGCTCCGGGGATATCGAACTTGGCTTCCTTCCAGCCGTCCATGCCCCGGACATCCCGGAAGGCGTCGGGGTCGGGATTTCGGCCGGTGACAAGGTAGTAGGCGCTGCGCAGGGCCGCGTCCATGACGCCGCCGGTGGCGCCGAAGATCACCGCCGCGCCGGTGCCGCTGCCCAGAGGACTGTCAAAGGGCATCTCATCCAGAACGGCGGGGTTGATCTGCTCGCCCCGGAACATCCGGACGATCTCACGGGTGGTCAGCACCACGTCCACGTCCGGGTCACCGCAGGCGTCCCGCATGGTGGGCAGGGCCGCCTCGCTCTTTTTGGCGGTGCAGGGCATGATGGACACCACGAAGATGTCGTGGGGGTCCACCCCCAGCTTCTTGGCGAAGTAGCTCTTGGCCACGGCACCGAACATCTGCTGGGGACTCTTGGCGGTGGACAGATGGCTGACATACTTGGGGAACTGGGTCTTGACGAACCGCACCCAGCCGGGACAGCAGGAGGTGAACATGGGCCAGGTGTACTGATCCCGGTGGGTGAAGCGCTCCACAAACTCGCTGCCCTCCTCCATGATGGTCAGGTCGGCGGTGAAATTGGTGTCGAATACATAGTCAAAGCCCATTTGCTTCAGGGCGGTGACCATGCGCTGGGCGGTGGCGTACTCGGGCTTCAGGTGGTAGTATTCCGCCCAGGCGGCCCGGACCGCCGGGGCCATCTGGACCACGGTGATCTTCTTGGGGTTGGCCAGGGCGTCGAACACCCGGCCGGTGTCGTCGTGCTCCTGCAAACCGCCCACGGGACAGTGGGTCATGCACTGGCCGCAGAAGGTGCAGTCGGAGTCTGCCAACGTCCTGGCCCCGGACACGCCGATGGTGGTGCGGGTACCGGTGCCCATCAGGTCCCAGATGTGCATACCCTGGATCTTGTCGCAGACCTGGATGCAGCGCATACAGCGGATGCAGCGGTTTTCAAACCGCACCACGGGGGTGCTGAAATCCGGCTCAATGGGCCGCAGGTCCTTGATATAGTGGTTGCCCAGCAGGTTATAGTCGTTGGTGAGCTGCTGGAGCTTGCAGTTGCCGCTGCGGGTGCACTTGGGACAGCGGATGTCGTGCTGGGCCAGCAGCAGCCGCAGGTTCACCCGGCGGGCCTCACGGACCCGGGGGGAGTTGGTGTGGACCACGATGCCCTCGGCCACCTGGGTGTCGCAGGCGGCCACCAGGCGCTGTTCCCCCTCCACCTCCACCATGCAGATGCGGCAGGCGCCGATCTCGTTGATGTCCTTCAGGTAGCACAGGGTGGGAATATCCAGGCGCACGGAACGGGCGGCCTCCAAAATGGTGGTGCCCTCCGGCACGGTGACGGTTCTGTTGTCGATGGTCAGCGTTACCATTTGATATCTCGACCTCCTCTGAAAATGCCGTAGCCAAAGTGATCGCACCGCAGGCAGCGGGAGGCCTCGGTGACGGCGCCCTCCTCGGTGAGACCGCACTCGATGTCCTCAAAGTCGCACTTGCGCTCACAGGCCTGGCGCTCGGTGGTGTTGATGCGCCCGTGGGGCGGGCGGTTGTTCAGCCGGGGAGCCGGGATGTCCACGTCCACCCGGATCTCATGGTGGAAGCCCAGGTGCTCGTCGATGTTGGCGGCAGCCACCTTTCCGGCGGCAATGGCCCGGATGGCGGTGGCGGGGCCGGTGACGCAGTCGCCGCCGGCAAAGATGTTGTCCATATCGTTGACCTGACCGGACAGGGCGGCCACCAGCCGTCCGCCGCGGGTAATGGGCACGCCGGCCTGGTCAAAGCCCTGGATCTCGATGCCCTGGCCGATGGCCACCACGATGATATCCGCCGGGATGCGCACCTGGTCCAGGGCGGCCTTGTTGGGCTTGGGACGCCCGGAGCTGTCCACATCGCCGATGATCTGGGGCTGGACCCACAGAGCCCGGGCCACGCCGTCCTCGTCGGCTTCAATGCGGACGGGAGCTGCCAGGGTCATCATCTCCGCCCCCTCGGCGGTGGCCCCTGCCACCTCGTCGGGCAGGGCCGTCATGTCCTCCAGGCGGCGGCGATACACACAGGTGACCTTGCTGGCCCCCAGGCGGATGGAGCTGCGGGTGACGTCCATGGCCACATTGCCGCCGCCGATGACCACCACCTGCTTGCCGGTGAAGTCGGGCATCACGTCGTCGCCGATGGCCTTGAGCATCTCCACAGCGGATATGACATTGCAGCTGTCCTCACCGGGGATGCCGGTCTTTTTATCCTGGTGGGCGCCGATGGCGATGTAAATACAGTCGTACTGCTTTTCCAGCTCCTCCAGCCAGATGTCCCGGCCGATGCGGACGTTGGTGCGGACCTCGATGCCCAGGGACAGGATGGAGTCGATCTCGGCGTCCAGCTTCTCCCGGGGGAAGAAGATCTCCACCAGCTCCCGGCCGAACCGCCGCACCAGGGCAAACACCGCCACGCTGCCCAGAACCCCCCCCAGCAGACACAGCACGCTGCCCCGCAGGGCCCCGAAGGCATAGCCGCCGCTGATCTCCAGGGGCTCCCCGGGGATCACAGCCACCACCACCTGCAAAAACACCATGCCCACATAGGCGGCCATGCCCAGCAGGCCGTGGCCGTCCACCCACAGGCGGAACTCCTCCGGCCGGGAGGCAAATCGCACCAGGGGGCGGCCAATGAACCATCCCACCGCCGCCGACAGCAGCAGGAAGATGGCGATGGCCGCCCAGGCGATGAGCTTTTTCTGTTTATCCGTGAAAACATGCTTGTCCATAAGAAACCTCGATCTGTTGATATGGACATTATACCACATTCTTCCGACCGTTTTTGAACAGACCGTGAAATAATCCTTAAACCGGGGTTACGCCCTTAAAGATATCACAATAAGCAATCCGCTTCCGGCAAAAACCGGAAGCGGATTGCTTATTTTTTATTGTTCTGCCGGGCCGGGGATGTCGCCCACGCCGTCCAGCACCAGCCGGGGGCGGTAGGGGAACTTGGCGATGTCCTCCCGCCGGGTGACGCCGGAGAGCACCAGCACCGTGTCCAGGCCGGTTTCGATACCGGCCACCATGTCGGTGTCCATGCGGTCGCCGATCATCACGGCGTCCTCTGAGTGGACCCCCAGAATCCGCAGGCCCGTGCGCATCATCAGGGGATTGGGCTTGCCCACGAAATAGGCGCTCTGGCCGGTGGCCATCTCGATGGGGGCGATCATAGCCCGGCAGGCGGGGATGATGCCGTCCTCCGAGGGGCCGGTCAGGTCGCTGTTGGTGCCGATGAGCCGGGCGCCCTTCAGCACCAGCCGCACCGCCCGCAGGATGTTCTCGTAATTATAGCTGTTGCCCTCGCCGATGATGACATAATCCGGGTCCACGTCGTTCATGGTGATGCCCTCGTCGTGGAGGGCCATGATCAGCCCCGCCCCGCCGATGACATAGGCGCTGCACCCTGGGGCCTGGCTGCTGATGAACCGGGCCGTGGCCAGGGCGCTGGTGTAAAAGTGGCTCTCGTCCACGTCCAGGCCCATGCGCCGGAGCTTCTGCTGCAGCTCCTTGGGGCTGCGCTCGGAGGAGTTGGTCAAAAACAGGAAATTCTTCTCCTCGCGATACAGCCAGTCCACAAATTCCTTCACCCCCGGCAGCAGCCGGTTGCCGTGATAGATGACGCCGTCCATGTCGCAGATAAAGCCTTTTTTCTGTCGCAGCTGGTCCATAAGAATCCTCCTATATGATATAATTTACCGATTTCCGCGGTTTTTCCGCCAGATCAGGGCCAGGCCCCGCAGAAGCAGGCTGTCGTCCCGGCGGATGTCCCGGCGGCAATAGGGGGTGATGACCCCGGCCAGGCCGCCGGTGGCCACGGCGGTGCAGGGAGCGCCCAGCTCCTCCTCCATGCGGTCCAGCAGACCGTCGGCCATGGCGGCGGCCCCGTAAATGGCACCGGCCTGAAGGCTGTCCTCGGTGACGGAGCAGATGACCTTCCCCGGGGCCTCCAGGGCGATATCCGGCAGCTGGGCCGTGCCGGAGAACAGGGCGTGGAGACTCAGCTTCACCCCGGCCAGGATCACGCCGCCCCGATAGCGGCGGTCTGCGTCCACCACGGTGACGGTGGTGGCGGTGCCGAAGTCGAACACCACCACCGGCAGGGGATACTCCGCCGCAGCGGCGGCGTCGGCGGCCAGCAGGTCCACCCCCAGGGTCTCCGGCTGTTCAATGGCGATGTCCAGCCCGGCGGGGGTGGTGGGCCCCGCCACAAAGGCTTCCAGCCCCGTGACCCGGCGGATGGCGTCGGCGGTCTCCGCCGTCAGCCGGGGCACCACCGAGCCGATGACGGCCCCTTCCGGGGCGGCCTGCCCCTCCAGTACCCGGCGGATGGCGTCGTCATACGCCTCCGGCGGCAGCGTTTCCCCGGAGGGGACCCGGCACTGGGATACGACCCGGTCCTTCTCATCCAGCAGGGCCAGAACGATGTTGGTGTTTCCGATGTCGGCAGTCAGCAGCATAAAATTTCCTCACTTATACAGCGTTTTAGCTTGGCCGAAAAGCCCTCGCTTTTCGGCCAAGCCGGGGATATTTCAGGATTGCTTCTTGGGAATGGTGACGGTAATGGTGGTGCCCTTGCCGGGCTGGCTCTCCAGCTGCACGGTTCCGTGGTGATAGGCCACGGCGTGCTTCACGATGGACAGGCCCAGGCCGGTGCCGCCGGAGGCCTTGGAGTGGCTCTTATCCACCCGGTAGAACCGCTCAAAGATCCGGGACTGGTGCTCCGGGGCGATGCCGATGCCGGTGTCCGCCACGGAGATCACGGCGTTTTCGCCGGCATCCGACACGGTGACCCGGACGCTGCCGCCGGGGACGTTGTACCCGATGGCGTTGTCGCAGAGGTTATAGATGGTCTCGTGCAGCAGACGGCGCACGCCCTCCGCCTGGACGTCCTGTCCCTCCACGGTGAGGCGGACCTGGCTTTTCTCGGCCTTGTCCCGCAGGTCGGCGGCAATGTCCCGGCACAGAGCCGGGATGTCCACCTGCTCCCAGGGCAGGGGGGCCCCCTCGTCCAGCTGGGACAGACGGATGATGTCGCCGATGAGGGCCACCAGCCGCTGGGCCTCCCGGCGGATGTGGCCCACGAACCGGGGCAGGTCCTCCTGCTTCACCAGACCGTTTTCAATCAGCTCGGCGCTGCCGATGATCCCCTGGAGGGGGGTCTTCAATTCATGGGAGACGTTGGCGGTGAACTCCCGGCGGCTCTGCTCCGCCGTCTCCTGCTGGGTGATGTCGAAGGCCAGCAGCACTGCCCCCAGAGTGTCGGGGCCGGACTGGATGCGGGAGATGTCAAACTGATAAATGCGGCCCAGCCGCTGGACACGGACCTCGCTGTGACCGGCGTCCATGGCGGACGCCAGCGCGGCGCTGACGTCCCGGCTGCGGTCCACCGTCAGGAAATCCTGGCCCAGACAGGTCTCGTCCGCCTCGAAAATCCGGCAGGCGGCGGGGTTGATGCTCAGCACAGCCCCGGCGTCGTCCAGCAGCACCAGGCCCTCCTGCATATGGGAGGTGATCTGTTGGAACTCGTCGGACCGGCGGCGCAGGTCCGTCAGCTGGCTGTCGATCTGCCGCCGCTGGACGTTGATGCGGCACAGCAGGGGGGACAGCTCCTCATAGGTGTCGTTTTCCAGGGGGTGCTCCAGGTCCAGGGCGTTCAGGGGCGCGGTGATGCGGCGGGACAGGCGGCCCGCCAGCAGGCCCGACAGGATCAGGGCCACCGCCGCCGTCAGCAGGATGGCCGGCAGCATCCCCAGCAGCAGCATCCCCACGGTGGCCCGGCTGATGGAAATGCGCAGCACCGTGCCGTCCGGCATCCGGCGGGCATAGTAGCTGGTTTTTTCCAGCAGGGTGCTGGAATAGCGGGTGGAGTGGCCGGAGCCGGTGCGCAGGGCCTCCCGGACCTCCAGGCGGTCGCCGTGATTTTCCAGGCTTTCGGCGTCCCGCTTGGTGTCGCACAGCACCGCCCCGTCCGGGGCGATCCAGGTCAGGCGGTAGCGGTCCGCCGTGAGCTTGTTCAGATAGTCGCGGCCCTGGGTTTCCACCGCGGCGGCGGCCAGCTTCAGCTGATCCTGCAGCTGGTTTTCCTGCACGGAGGCAAAATAGCTGTACAGGCAGGTCATGACGATGGCCACCGCCGCTAAAAGCACGGCGGCGGCGGACAGCATAAACGAACGGAAAATTTTCTTGGTCATCCTTGTTCCTCCAGCCGGTAGCCCACATTGCGGACGGTCTGGATCAGACCGCCGTAGGGGCCCAGCTTCTGGCGCAGCGTGCGGATGTGCATATCCACGGTGCGGGTCTCGCCGTAATAGTCGGTGCCCCACACCTGGGCCATCAGCTGGTCCCGGGTGAAGGCCATGCCGGGATGGGACAAAAACAGCCGCAGCAGCTCGTATTCCTTATAGGTCAGGGGCACCCGCTGTCCGTCGCAGGAGACGGTGTGGGCGTCCTGGTCCAGGGTCAGGCCGGACAGGTGCAGCACGTGGCTGGGCCGGGCGCACCGGCGCAGCACGGCCTTGACGCAGGACACCAGCTCCATGACCCCGAAGGGCTTGGTGAGATAGTAGTCCGCGCCCAGGTCCAGGGCCTGGATCTTGTCATATTCCGCCCCCCGGGCCGTGGCCATGACCACGGGGATGGAGCGGGTAGCCGGGGCGGCCCGCAGGCGGCGCAGCAGCTCCACCCCGTCCACGCCCGGAAGCATTACGTCCAGCACCACCAGCTCCGGCAGCTCCCGGGCCGTCCCGATGGCGGACCAGAAGGCCGTCCCGTCGGCAAAGCCCCGGGCCTCGAAGCCGGTGGAACGCAGTGTATATACCTCCACATCGCGGATGCTGGAGTCATCCTCCACACACCAGATCATGGGTTATCCCTCCTTATGCCGGCCGGTGATGGAAAAAATCACCCACTCGGCGATGTTGGTGGCGTGGTCGCCGATGCGCTCGAAATACTTGGCGATCATCAGCAGGTCCAGGGCATACTCCCCGTCTGCGGGGTCGGCGGCGATGCGGCCGATGAGGGCGTGCTTCACCTGCTCGAAATAGGCGTCCACGGTGTCGTCGGCGGCAAGCACCGCCTCTGCTTTTATTGTATCATGTTTTATGTATGCGTCAACACTTTCTGTCACCATAGAGATGGTTGCCCGGGCCATCTGGCACAGAATGTCGTCGTGCTCGGCGGTGCGGCCCCGGAGAAAGGTGACGATCTCGGCGATGTCCTCGGCCTGGTCGCCGATGCGCTCCATATCCGTGATCATCTTCAGGGCGGCGGAGATCTGGCGCAGGTCCCGGGCCACCGGCTGCTGCTGCAAAAGCAGCTTCAGGCACAGCGACTCGATGGTGCGCTCCTTCTGGTCGATCTCCGTGTCCAGGGGGCCCACCTGGGCGGCCAGGGCGGGGTCTCCCTCCGTCAGGGCCTTGGAGGCCAGGGCGATGACCTCCTCGCACAGGGCGCCCATCTCGATGAGCTCCCGGTTCAGCAGCGCCAACTGCTGGTCAAACTGTCTTCTCATTATCCGAACCTCCCGGTGATGTAGTCCTCGGTGCGCTTGTCGGCGGGGGCGGAGAACAGCTGCTCCGTTTTGCCGAACTCCACCAGCTCGCCCAGCAGGAAAAAGGCCGTATTGTCGGAAATGCGGGCCGCCTGCTGCATGTTGTGGGTGACCATGACCACGGTGTAATGCTCCTTCAGCTCCAGGGCCAGGTCCTCGATTTTGGAGGTGGAAATGGGGTCCAGGGCGCTGGTGGCCTCATCCATCAGCAGCACCTCCGGCTCCACGGCCAGGGCCCGGGCGATGCACAGGCGCTGCTGCTGGCCGCCGGAGAGGCCCATGGCGCTTTTCTTCAGCCGGTCCTTCACCTCGTCCCAGATGGCGGCGGAGCGCAGGGAGCGCTCCACGATGTCGTCCAGCTTGGCGTGGCTGCGGATGCCGTGGGTCCGGGGCCCGTAGGCCACGTTGTCATAAATGCTCATGGGGAAGGGGTTGGCCTTCTGGAACACCATGCCGATGCGCTTGCGCAGCAGGGTGGGGTCCACCCTGGCGTCATAGATGTTCTTCCCGTGGAAGTCCACCTCCCCTTCGATCTTCACGGAGGGGATCAGGTCGTTCATGCGGTTCAGCGTCCGCAGGAACGTGGATTTGCCGCAGCCGGAGGGGCCGATGAAGGCGGTGATCTGCCGCTCCGGAATGGCCACGGACACATCGTGGAGGGCGTGATTGGGCCCGTACCACAGGTTCAGGCTCTTGGCCTCAAGAATCGGTTCCATAAATTGCCTCATTTCTTTCGCAGCTTCCGCCCCACCAGGGAGGCGGTCAGGTTGATCAGCAGGGTCAGCACCATCAGGATGGTGGCGATGGAGAAGGCCAGGGCCGTCTCGCCCCGCTCGGTGGCGTAGACATACAGGGCCACGGTCAGGGAGGCGGCGGAGGTGTGCAGGGACTTGATAAAGCCCACCAGTTCCAGGCCGAAGCCCGCCGTATACAGCAGGGCGGCGCTTTCGCCCACAATGCGGCCCACCGCCAGGATGCAGCCGGTGACGATGCCGTCCACGGCCCCGGGCAGCACCACGGTGCGGATCATGTGCCACTTTCCGGCTCCCAGGCCCAGGGCCCCCTCCCGATAGGACTGGGGCACGGTTTTCAGGCTCTCCTGGGTGGTGCGGACGATGGTGGGCAGAATCATCACCACCAGCGTCAGGCTGCCGGCCAGGATGCCCGCCTTCAGGCCCAGCCGCTGCACAAACAGCAGCATACCCACCAGGCCGAAGATGATGGAGGGGATGCCCGTCAGGGTCTCGGTGGCGAACTCGATGACGGCCACCAGGCGGCGGTTGGCGGCGTACTCCGTCAGATAGATGGCGGCCCCTACCCCCAGGGGCAGGACGATGACCATGGCCACCACGATGATATACAGGGTGTTGAGAATGTTGGGCAGGACGCCCACGGTGTCCTTGATATAGCTGGTCTGGCTGGTCAGCAGGGACCAGGTGATGCCCGGCACCCCGCGATAGAAGATATAGCCGATGAGAAACAGCAGCAGGGCGCAGGTCAGTCCCGCGCACAGCCACACCAGAAACCGCAGCCCTCTGTCATACAGACGGCGGCGGGGCGACAGCTTTTGCTCCATGGGTCAGTCCTCCTTCCGCTTTTTGATGAACACATTGAGAAAAACGTTGATGAGCATAATGAACAGAAACAGCACCAGGCCGATGGAAAACAGGGCCTGCTGATACAGACTGCCCACCGGGGCGTAGGACATGCCGGAGATGATGCCGGTGGTCAGGAACCGGACGGACTGGAACAGCCCCGGCATATTGGCCACGTTTCCGGCCACCATGATGATGGCCATGGCCTCACCGATGGCCCGGCCCACGCCCAGCACCACGGCGGTGGCCACGCCGCTGCGGGCGGCGTGGAGGCTGACCCGGAAATAGGTCTCCGTGGCGGTGGCCCCCAGGGCCAGGCTGGCCTCCTCATACTCCCGGGGCACCGCCCGCAGGGCCGTTTCCGACACGTTGATGATGGAGGGCAGCACCATAATGGACAGCACCAGGATGGCCGCCAGCAGACAGGCGCCGGACCCCAGGGAGAAGGTGGTGCGGATCAGGGGCACCAGCACGATCATGCCCACCAGGCCGTATACCACCGACGGGATGCCCGCCAGCAGCTGCACGGCGGTGCGGATCACGGCGGCGGCCCTGGGCGGGGCCAGCTTTGCCAGGAAGATGGCCGTCATCAGGCCGATGGGCACGCCGATGACCATGGCCCCGGCGGTGCCGTATATGGAGGTGAGGATGAAGGGGAGAATGCCGTACTGGGCCCCGGTGGTGGTGTTGGTGGGGTCCCAGACCTGGCCGAACAGGAATTTGAACAGGCCGATCTGGCGGATGGCGGGCAGGCCCGAGAGGATCAGATACACGCTGATGACCAGCACGAAGCCCACGGCCACGATGCCGCACAGCAGGAAGATCAGATGGATCACGGTTTCCAGGGCCTTGCGGGCCCCTGTATTCTTTGAACGCATAGTCGGTTCCTTTCTGGTCCGGAACGGGAAAGGCCCCTGGCCCGGGATAACGGGTCAGGGGAGGTCTCCCGGGGATGGTTACTTGGCCACGGGCACCGCACCGGCGTTCTTGATGAGGTCGGAAGCGGCGGAGGAGGTGGCGAAGTCAAAGAAAGCCTGGGCGGCGGCGGAGAGAGTCACGCCCTGCTTGGTCACCAGCACAAAGGGACGCTGGATTTCATAGCTGCCGTCCAGGACGGTGGCTTCGGTGCAGGCCACACCGCCCACGGTGAGGGCCTTGACAGTGGACTTGCCTTCCACGGCGGACAGAGATGCGTAGCCGATGGCGTTGGGGTTGCCGGCAACGGCCTCAATGACGCCGCCGGTGGAGGTCAGCTCCTGGTCCAGCTTGCAGGCATCCTTGGTATCGGTGATGGACTCGAAACCGTCCCGGGTGCCGCTGCCGGACTCACGGCCGATGCAGGAGATGGCGCCGGGGTCGCCGCCCACCTCGCTCCAGTCGGTGATCTTGCCGGTGAAGATGTCGGCGATCTGCGCAACGGTCAGGTCCGCGACCTTGCTATCGGCGTTGATGATGATGGCGATGCCGTCCAGGGCCACGGTGGTCTCCTGGAGACCGGCGGACTTCTCCTGGTCCTTCAGGGCCCGGGAGGCCAGGCCGATATCGGCGGAGCCGTTCTTCACGGCCTCGATGCCGGCGCCGGAGCCGGTGGGATCATAGGTGACGGTGACGCCGGGGTTGTCGGCGGTGAACTGCTCCTTCAGCGCGCCGATGACCTTGTCCATGGAGGTGGAGCCGTTGGTAGACACGGAGCCGGAGAGAGCGGTGCTGTTATCGTCGTTCTTAGGGGTGTCATTGGTCTTCTGGCCGCAGCCGGACAGGATGCCCAGTGCCATGACGATGCACAGGGCCATGGAAAGAAACCTTTTCATTTTTTCAGAATCTCCTTTCGATTCAACGGATTTTGGATATCCTCGGTACAGTTCATAGGATACGGGCCGGATGTAAAGCCGGAAAGGCGTGTTTTGTAAAATCCCGGTAAAATGCCGGGCCCGGCCAAGGGCGAAATTTTCGCCGCCCGGCTTTACGGATGCCCGGCGGCGTGGTATACTCCAAAAGACAGAGAACGAGAAAAATCGGAAAGAGATGAGTCCTGTGCGGAAAAATCAGGCAGAGGGGCTGCTGCGGAAGCTGCCCCGGCCCGCCGGGAAGAAACCGGCCCCGGCTGCCAATAAGGAGTAAATAACATGAAATATCAGGCGATTTTATTTGATATGGACGGAACACTGCTGGACACCCTGACGGATATGCAGGCAGCGGTGAACTACATCCTGGAAAAATACGGCTATCCCACCCGGACCCTGGAGGAGGTGCGCCGGTTCGTGGGCAACGGCGCGGGACCGCTGATTCACCGGGCCCTGCCCCAGGGGGTGGACCCGGACCGGGAGGCGGAAATCCTGGCGGACTACCGGGCCTATTACCAGGCCCACAACTGCGTGGAGACCCGGCCCTATGACGGCATCGGGCCGCTGCTGGAGCGGCTGCGGCAGGAGGGCGTGCGGACGGCGGTGGTGTCCAACAAGCCGGACCGGACCACCCGGACCCTGGCGGCCCGGTTCTTCCCGGAGCTGGACGGGGCCATGGGCCAGCGGGAGGGCATCGCCTCCAAGCCCGCCCCGGATATGGTCCGGGCGGCTCTGGACCAGCTTCACGCGGCCCCGGAGGAGGCTCTGTATGTGGGCGACAGCGAGGTGGACGTGGCCACCGCCCGGAACGCCGGGCTGGACATGATCGGCGTGGCCTGGGGGTTCCGGGGTCGGGCGGCTCTGGAGGCCGCAGGCGCGCCCCTGGTGGCGGACACCCCGGAGCAGCTGCTGGACATGCTGCAATGACCCCAAATCACGAAACGAGGTGCAATATGCATACATTTATGGTGCCCTGCCTGCTGGGCCTGGAGAAATTGGTGGGCGACGAGATCCGGCGGCTGGGCTTGAAGGACGTGCAGGTGGAAAACGGCCGGGTGCTGTGCCGGGGGGAGCTGTCCGACCTGGCGCGGCTGAACATCAACCTGCGCTGCGGGGCACGGGTGCTGCTGGTGCTGGGCCGGTTCCCGGCCCGCAGCTTTGAGGAGCTGTTTCAGGGCACCCGGGCCATCCCATGGGAGGAGTATCTGCCCCGGGACGCGGCCTTCCCGGTGAAGGGCTACTCCATCTCCTCCCAGCTGCACGCGGTGCCCGCCTGCCAGTCCATCATCAAAAAGGCCATGGTGGAGCGGATGAAGGCCCACTACGGCCTGGAGCAGTTCCCGGAGGACGGGGTCAAGTATCAGGTGCGGTTCTCCCTGTTCAAGGACGAGGCCATGATCTGCCTGGACAGCTCCGGCGAGGGACTGTACAAGCGGGGCTATCGGGCCGTGGGCGTGGAGGCCCCCCTGCGGGAGACGCTGGCGGCGGCCATGGTGACCCTGTCCCGCTTCCGGGGCCGGGACCCCTTCTGCGACCCCTTCTGCGGCAGCGGCACCATCTGCATCGAGGCGGCGCTGATCGCCATGAACCGGGCCCCGGGCCTGGACCGCAGCTTCGACGCCCAGCGCTGGGGCTTCGTGCCCTCCGGGGACTGGCTGACCGCCGCCGGAGAGGCCATGGACAAGGAGTTCCACGGCCGGTACGACATCTGGGGCGGCGACGTGGACCCCCGGGCCGTGGCCATTGCCCGGGACAACGCCCGGAAGGCCGGGGTGGAGGACGTGGTGCGCTTCGAGGTGGCGGATATGCGGAATTTCCGCCGGGACGACACCTATGGCCAGCTGGTGACCAATCCCCCCTACGGCGAGCGGCTGCTGGAGCGGCAGGAGGCCGAGGCCCTGTACCGGGACTTCGGCAAAATGTGGGAGCGGCTGCCGGACACCTGGCGGACGCTGGTCCTCAGCAGCCACACGGAATTTGAGCGCACCTTCGGCCACCAGGCCAAGAAGAAGCGCAAGCTCTATAACGGCATGATCAAGTGCGACCTGTTTATGTACGGCAACGTATAAGCACCCGCCCCGGGCATTTTATTTGCACCCGGCAGCTTCCTGTGATATAATGACGGCATCACACGGATCAATTATCAAGGAGGCGCAGCTATGCAAAAGCTGGACAAACAGTTCCATATCCACTGCGTGGAGGGCGACGTGGGCCGTTACGTCATCCTGCCCGGCGACCCCGGCCGCTGCGAAAAGATCGCGGCCCTGTTCGACGACGCCCATTTTGTGGCCCAGAACCGCGAATTCACCATCTATACCGGCACCCTGCTGGGGGAAAAGGTCTCCGTCTGCTCCACCGGCATCGGCGGCCCCTCCGCCTCCATCGCCATGGAGGAGCTGCACAACATCGGCGCGGATACCTTCATCCGGGTGGGCACCTGCGGCGGCATCGACCTGGACGTGCGCTCCGGCGACGTGGTGGTGGCCACCGGCGCCATCCGGTATGAGCACACCAGCCGGGAGTATGCCCCCATTGAGTACCCGGCCGTGGCCAATTTCGACGTCACCTGCGCCCTGGTACAGGCCGCCAAAAACCTGGGCAAGTCCCTGAAAACCGGCGTGGTGCAGTGCAAGGACGCCTTCTATGGCCAGCACAGCCCCGCCAGAATGCCGGTGTCCTATGAGCTGCTGAACAAGTGGGAGGCCTGGAAGCGCCTGCACGTGAAGGCCAGCGAAATGGAAAGCGCCGCCCTGTTTGTGGTGGCCGACGCCCTGGGCTGCCGCTGCGGCAGCTGCTTCCATGTGATCTGGAACCAGGAGCGGGAAGCCGCCGGGTTGGACCAGGACATGAGCGAGGACACCACCTCCGCCGTGGAGGTGGGCGTGGAGGCCCTGAAGCTGCTGATCCAGGCGGACCGGCAGGCGTAAATTGCAGAAAACGGGC
>OINH01000049.1_pt1 | contig 20375 bp, 16 predicted proteins | sample 1585171 | NCBI WGS metagenome assembly OINH01 (sample SAMN02674597, study PRJEB24791) | human gut metagenome, SKBSTL013 | isolation source: stool | host: Homo sapiens | place: USA | reverse complement strand
GGATGTCTCCATATCACACGAGGGAACGTCAATTTTGATGTCCTGACAGGCTTCAAAGCCTGTCTGAACGATGCGTTTTCTAGCAATATTCTAACAGCAACTGTTCCAAGTTTCAAGGCCGATTTGCGATATACAAATCGTAAATTTGCCATGAAAATATACTTGGAGATGTATCGAAGCGGTCGTAACGAGAACGACTCGAAATCGTTTTGTCCTTAATCGGGCACGTGGGTTCGAATCCCACCATCTCCGCCAACAAAAGGCATCAGCTCAGGCTGGTGCCTTTTTTGCGGCTAGATGGTGAGGATGAGAACAGGGCGGCGGCCCGCAGGCCGCAAGCAATCAGCCCTGCGGGCTGTTGCTTAGCCCGCGGGAGAATATCCACCATCTCCGCCAGAAGTCGCAGATTGCATTTTGAGACAGGGGGGAATATACTTATATTGGATAGATTCCAATACTATAGCAATTTAACTTTTTAATGCAAAAGCGGTGAATTGCATATCGCAAAGATGCCGTTTGAATGTTGCACGAATTTCTTAACTTGCGATAAAATTTGCGATAAACGATTTTTGGAAGGAATATAATCGTGTCGAAAGATGAATATTTGATTACAGATCCACCCCTTAAAGCGCTGACTGTTTTTGCGATGCCGATGATCCTTGGCAGCTTTTTTCAACAAGTATACAATATGGCCGATTCCATAATCGTTGGTCAATTTGTTGGCTCCTCGGCACTTGCGGCTGTTGGTGCTTGTGCTGCACTGACCAATGTTTTTATTTGTGTGGCGCTTGGTGCTGGTGTGGGCGCAGGTGTGCTTGTAAGCCGCTGTTTTGGTGCAAAAAATTATGGTAGAATGAAAACCATTGTGTCAACGTCCCTGATCAGCTTTTTGATCTTAAGCGTTGTCCTTGGTGTCTTTGGCTTTTGCTTTTCCCATTTCATGATGAGCGGATTACAGACCCCTGCCGATATATTGGAAGAAGCAGTATTGTATCTGCGTGTCTACTTTGTGGGTTTCCCGTTTCTATTCATGTACAACATTCTTTCCACCATGTTTACCTCCATTGGGGAGTCTAGGATCCCGCTGGGTCTGCTGATCTTTTCCTCCATCCTGAATATTTTTATGGATCTCTGGATGGTGGCGGGGCTTGGCTTGGGCGTGTTTGGCGCAGCCCTTGCCACGTTGATCGCACAGGGCATTTCTGCGGTGTTTTCGTTTTTGATCTTCCTGCACCGGATGCGGCAATATAAAAGCCCCTTTAATAAGTTCGATCGGCAGGAGCTGTATTCCATGCTCCGCATTGCGGTGCCGTCGGTCTTGCAGCAGTCCACCGTGTCCATCGGCATGATGATCGTGCAGGCGGTGGTAAACCCCTTTGGCACACAGGCGCTTGCCGGATATGCAGCAACGATGCGGGTAGAAAATGTTTTCTCGCTGATCTTTGTCTCCATCGGCAATGCGGTCTCGCCCTATATCTCCCAGAATTTTGGTGCAAAGAAGATCGACCGTCTCAAAAAAGGCTACCACGCTGCGCTGGTGCTGGACCTGTGCTTTGCAGTCATTGCCTTTGCGGTCATTGAAACCCTGCACACCCAGATCTCCTCGCTGTTTCTGGGCAAGGACGGAACGGCGCTGGCCTATCAGGTGTCCGGTGATTATATGCGGTGGCTGGGTTACTTCTTCATCTTCATGGGCATCAAGATGGCGACCGATGGCGTGCTGCGCGGGCTTGGTATCATGCGCCCGTTCCTCATTGCCAACATGGTAAACCTTGCCATCCGCCTGTCCGTTGCCCTGATCTGTGCACCGCGCTTTGGTATTGCCTTTGTCTGGCTTGCCGTCCCGGCAGGGTGGCTGGCAAACTTTCTGGTCTCCTATGCGGCGCTCAGAAGATCGTGGCCGACGGAAAATGCAGCGGCACCTCAATGATTTTGTGCAGCGCGGGAGCCTTTTTTCTGCGCCTGCCCCGGCTTGTTACAGTGGTTTACTTTTGGCAGCGGAAATGCTATGATACACCTTAGAAAAAAAGCAAGGAGGAGCTACAATGGGCATTGCAGGGAACGAATGGGGTTTTCAGGTGGGCACGCTGCCCAAAGGTGCGCGGGATAAGATCAGCGATGTGCCGGGGGTGACGGTAGGGCACTGCACCTTGGCAGATGGCGTGGTGCAGACGGGCGTAACGGCGCTGCTGCCGCACCAAGGGGATATTTTCCACGAAAAAGTGCTGGCGGCCAGCTATGTCATCAACGGCTTTGGTAAGACCACCGGCCTTGTGCAGATCGACGAGCTGGGCACGCTGGAAACGCCCATCCTGTTTACCAACACCCTCAGCGTGGGCACGGCACAGACCGCGCTGGTAAAGTATATGCTGGAGAAAAACCCCGACATCTGCGAGACCACCGGCAGCGTGAACCCGGTGGTCTGCGAGTGCAACGACTGCGGCCTGAACGATATCCGGGGGCTTCATGTGACCGAGCAGCACGTTTTTGCCGCGCTGGCAGACTGCAAGGCAGATTTTGCCGAGGGTGCCGTAGGTGCCGGGCGGGGGATGCGCTGCCACGGGCTGAAAGGCGGCATCGGCTCCGCCTCCCGGGTGGTGGAACTGGACGGAAAACCCTACACCATGGGCGCACTGGTGCTCTCCAACCATGCGCTGTTCGATGACCTCATCGTGGCGGGCACGCCTATCCATACGCTGCTGAATAACAGCATCCCGCCCCACGAGGATAAAGGCTCCATCATCACGGTGCTGGCCACGGATATCCCCCTGAGCGAGCGGCAGCTGCGGCGGCTGTGCCGCCGGGCGCTGGTGGGGCTTTCCCGCACAGGTTCCTACTGCGGCAACGGCAGCGGCGAGATCGTCATCGCCTTCACCACCGCCAACCGGGTGCCGCATTACTCGGAGAAAGCCCTGCTGCCCATGACCCTGCTCCACGATGATGCCATCAACCCCTTGTTCCGGGCGGTGGCAGAGTGCGTGGAGGAAAGCGTTCTCAGCAGCCTGCTCCACGCCGAGACGGTTACCGGCAACCATGGCCAAACCTTCCACAGCCTGACAGAACTTCTGAAAAACCGCGCCTGAGGCGCTGCAATACAGAAAAAAGCCCTGCATCCGGTGCAGGGCTTTTGCTTTACTTAATAGCGGCGGTGGATCTTTTTGGTGGGCTTGCGGCGGTTCCAGTTGGCGCACAGCAACCACAGCCCATAGATCAGGGCGGCAATCAGGCTGAGCACCAGCACCACCTTCAGGTACAGGCTGGTCAGGAACTCCTTCACCTTGTCCACCCCGAACAGCAGCGGGTTGCGGGCTACGTCCTGCCCGGCGATCAGCTCAACCACGCCGATGGTCTCGCCCGCCAGCTTCAGCTCCACCGTGCCCACCACGTCGCCCTGCTGGATGGGGGCGCAGACGTAGTCTGGCAGGTGGAAGTATTTCTGGGTGACGGTGCCGTCGCTGGTGGAGGGCAGCAGGGTCATCATGCTGTCGTTGGGGTACAGCTGCAAGGTGTCGGTGTCGGAGGAATATCGGACCGGGATCTCCGCAATGGTCAAATCAGTGTCCAGCGCAGCCTGAATGGAAAAGCTGTCGAATACCCAGTCCATCAGTTTGACCGTCTCGAACAGGGCGGGGCGGCGGTTGGCGTAGCCGAAGGTATCGCAGCTGTCGGGGCTGTCCATCACGCAGAAGATATAGGTGGCACCGTCCTTGTTGCCCCACGAAACATAGCTCTGGGTGCCGGTATCGTTTTTAAAGGCGGTCACATTGCACATGCCACCCTGCATGGCGCTGCGGTAGTAGCTGCCGCCGCTGGCTTTGCTCAGCGCGGCGTTCTGGCTGACCAGCACCGAGGAGGAGCGGTGCTTCTCCTTGGCGGGCATGGTAAAGCTGGGCGCACCGGACACCTCCACAAAGGAGTCAAAGCTCATCAGGTAGCGCAAAATCAGGTACATATCCACCGCGCAGGTAGTGTTGCCGCTGTCGATGCCGCAGGCGTCTGTCCAGCTGCTGGCGGTGGTGCCGATGCGCTGGGACAGGGTGTTCATCTGCGCCACCCAGCCGTCCAGATCGCCGCCGGAAAGGGTGTACGCCACACCCATGGCTGCCTCGTTGGCATTGCGGGTAAGCATGGCGTACATGGCTTCCCGGTAGGTGAAAGTCTCGTTGGAGCGCATATCTGCGTTATTGGTGTTGTAAACGTAGTCCGAGATGGCAAAGGGCATCTGGAAGGTGCTGTCCAGCTGGTCAGCGTAGTTGGTCAGCAGCACGGCAAGGGTCATATATTTGGTCAGACCGCCGGCAGACACCTGCTTTGTGCTGTCCTTATCATAGACGATGATGTTGGTATCGGTGTTCACGATATAGGCGCTTGCAGCCTGCACCTGATACACCGGGCTGGGGTCGAACATGGCCCCGGCGGGCAGCACAAGGCAGCTGAGCAGAAATACAAATGAAAGAACCAGTGCAAAAATACGTTTCATGTGGACAATTCCTTTAAAAAGCGATAAAATATACAAGATACGGCTGCGCTGTGCGGCGCGCCGGAAGATCAATTTTGCAGCAAGCGTGCTGTGTTCTATAATAATAACAGGTTTGCCGGGGTGTTACAAGAGCCTTGCGGTGTTTTACACCGTTCTTTCGCTCCGGCAGGGAGGGCAGGAATGGTATATCTTACAGGGGATACCCACGGCGATATCCAGCGCTTCAAGCAGGGCAAGCTGCGCTGGCTGGGCAAAAAGGACACCGTGGTGGTGCTGGGGGATTTCGGCTTTGTGTGGGACGGCAGCGCCGCAGAGCGCAAGCGGCTGGACTGGCTGCGCAAGCGCCCCTACACGATTCTGTTTCTGGACGGCAGCCACGAAAATTACGACCTGCTGGCACAGTACCCGGAGACGGAACTTTTCGGCGGCAGGGTGCAGAGCCTTGGCGGCAACGTATACCATGTGTGCCGGGGCAGTGTGCTGGAGCTGGAGGGCAAGAGCTATCTCTGCTTCGGCGGCGCGGAAAGTCAGGATAAGGACGACCGGGAGCCGGGCGTGAACTGGTGGAAGCAGGAGATGCCCAGTGACGAGGAATACGACACCTGCCGCCGCAACTTAGAGGCAGTAGACTACAAGGTAGATTATGTGCTGACCCACGATGCACCAAGCAGATTTTTGGATTTTACAGCCCTTGCCCTTGGCGAAAGCAACCGTCTGCACCTGTTTCTGGATGAGATCCTGCTCAAGCTGACCTACGAAAAATGGTTTTTTGGCTGCTATCACAAGGATGTGCAGCTTTCCACCAAGAGCCGGTGCGTGTTCTGCGATGTCATCCCCATGGGCGAGCGGCGCACCGGGCTGTTCCGCCGATAGGAGGGCAAAATGCAGGTCACGGTAAAACTATCCTCCCGGGAGGGGGCGGCGCACATCAGCGGCATTCTGGCGGGTTTTACCCTGCTGGCAAAGCGCGGGGAGCTGACCCTGCGGGTGCAGGACGAGCGGCCGGGCAATCCCCTTGCCCGGGAAGCGCTGCTGGAAACGGAAATCAACGGCCGCACGGTGGTGTTTGACCTGATGGACGGCTACTTCTACAACGACCCGGCGGCGGTGCTGGCACTGTTCCACCGGGCGGATGTGGTGTTCAAACGTTCCTTTTCGGAGGAGAAGAACCGGCAGTTCCCGGGCGATATCTCCGCAAAGCTGCGGCCATTGGGGCTGAACTACTACGTTACCTGTCCGGGCTCGCCGCTGGAAGCGGAGCGCAGCGCAAAGAGCCGCCTGAAGCAGTGGGCGCTTTCCACCCGCTGCTACCCGCAGGACTTTGAAGCCCGGCTGACCCGGGTGCGCAAAAAGCCGCGCATCCTCTTCCTGACCCGTCTGTGTGACCCGGAAGAACCGGCGGTGCAGCAATACCCGGAGTTACAGGCAGAGTGGCGGCAAGTGAACGCAGACCGCATCGAGCTGCTGCACCGACTGCAAAGTGCCTTCCCGGCGCAGTTCACCGGCGGCGTGTCCGACAACGCCTGCGCCCGGCGGCTGTGCCCGGAGCTGATCCTGCCGGACAAGCTGACCGGCAAGCGCGCCTATCTGCACCGGATGCAGCACACGGAAATTTGTGTGGCATCTACCGGACTGCATGGCTCTACCGGCTGGAAGCTGGCCGAGTATGTGGCGGCGGGGCGCGCCATCGTTACCGAGCCGCTGCGGTACACCCTGCCGGGCGGCTTTGAAGAGGGCAAAAACTATAAAACATATACGTCCCCGGCAGAGTGCGAGGCGCAGCTGCGGCAGCTGCTGGCAGACCCGGCGGCGATCTTAGCCATGGCGCAGCACAATGCGGCGTACTATCAAGCGTGGCTGCGGCCGGAGCAGCAGGTGCGGCAGGCTTTGCGGCAGCTGGAAACAGGGGAAATGTGAGGGGGAAAACGGGGTATGGAAGAGCAGAAACGGCATAGCGGCTTTGAGACGATGCGCATTCTCAGTATGGTGATGATCGTTCTGATGCACGGCATTGGGCACGGCGGGCTGGGCAGTGCGGCACCGCAGGGGTCGGCGGCATTCTGGATCTACTGGCTGCTGTTTATTCTGGCGCGTGTGTCCACCAACTGCTTTGTAATGCTTTCCGGCTATTATCTGTCGGAGCGCAAGGGGGCTGTCCGCGCCGGGCGGCTGTTCCGCATCGGGGCACAGGTGTGGTTTTACTCCATGCTCACTTTCTGCGTTGCGGTCAAGGCGGGTGCGGTGCCGCTTTCAGCCATTTCGCTGCTCCGGGCACTTTTACCCCTTACCTCCAACGGCTACTGGTTCGCCTCGGCTTATTTTCTGATGTACCTCTCGGTGCCGGTGCTGAATGCGGTGGTGCAGAGCCTTGACCGGCGGCAGTACAAAACGCTGCTGCTGGTGGCGCTGCTGCTGCAAAGCGTGTGGGGCACGCTGTTCTACTGGGCAACGGATGAAACCTTTGTGAATAACGGGTACAGCTTTATCTGGTTCTACACCCTGTATTTTATGGCCGCTTATTTCCGCAAATACCGGGTGACCGTGCCCAGCGGGCTGTGTTTGCTGGCATATCTGGCAGCTTCGGCGGCGGGGCTGTTCAACCGGATGCTGGCGCTGCGGGTGGAAAACGCTTTGCACCTGAACGGCTTTGCGAATACCGTCAACGGCTATCAGGCACTGGCTACGGTCATCGCCTCGGCAGCAATGTTTTTGCTGTTCCAGAATATCCGTATCCGCTCGGACTACTGGCGGCGCTGGGTCTTTCGGCTGGCACCGCTGTCCTTTGGGGTGTATCTGCTGCACGACAGCGATTTTACCCGGGCGCTGCTGTGGCAGCTGGTGGATCTGCCCCGGTTCGGCGGGGCGCTGCTGCCCTCGCTGGCGTATCTGACTGGTGCGGTGCTGCTGGTTGCCGCTGCGGGCTACGCGGTGGATGCCGTGTATCAGCGGCTCTACCGCCTGCTGCACCTGCCCGCACTGGAAACAAAGCTGGACGCCCTGACCGCCCGCATCCTGCAAAACATTGTTGGGAGCAAAGAATAATATTCTATCGTGGGTCGGAAGCCTGAGCGCTTCTGACCCGCTTTTTTATGCGTGAAGTTGTAGTAATGGATGCCGTTTGCCATCACGGCCCCTCCTGTGAAAAAAGCGTATATCGCGGCCCGCAGGCCGCGATATACGCGAACTAAAAAATATTTTTTCCGCTGAAGTTGCGCAAAGCAAAGCGGAGCGCACTTAAAATCGTCCTCAGTTCATCGGCCCGGCCTTGTCGAACATCTGCTGCACCTGCGCGGCCAGCAAAGCGTGTGCCGGGCTTTCCAGCAGCGGGTCGGCGGCAAGCAATGCAGTGGCCTCGCTCTGAGCGGCGTGCAGGGTACGGGTGTCATTCATCAGGTCGGCGATCTGCAAGGTGGGCAGACCATGCTGGCGGCTGCCGAAAAAGTCGCCGGGGCCGCGGGTCTCCAGGTCGTACTGTGCCACGGCAAAGCCATCGGTGGTGGAGCACAGGAATTTCAGCCGCTTCTGCACGGCCTCGCTGGTATTGTCGCTGACAAGGAAGCACCAGCTCTCGGCAGCGCCGCGTCCCACCCGCCCGCGCAGCTGGTGCAGGGCGCTCAGACCGTAGCGCTCGGCGTTTTCGATCACCATCACGCTGGCATTGGGCACGTCCACGCCCACCTCGATGACGGTGGTGGACACCAGTGCGTCCAACCGCCCGGCCTTGAAATCCTCCATGACGGCGGCTTTCTCCTTGGGCTTCAGCTTGCCGTGCATCAGCCCCACCCGGCGGTCGGGCAGCAGCGTCTTGGCAATGTCCTCATAGTAGGTCTTGACGGCGTTCAGCCCGCCGTCCGGCACATCCTCAATGGCGGGGCAGACCAGATACACCTGCCGCCCCTTGTCGATCTCGCTGTCCAGAAAACGGTACAGGTCCTGCCGCCGCTTGCCGGTGATGCACCGGGTCTTGACCGGGGTGCGCCCGGGGGGCAGCTCGTCCAGAATGGAGATGTCCAAGTCGCCGTAGATCAGCAGCCCCAGCGTGCGGGGGATGGGGGTGGCACTCATGACCAGCAGGTGCGGGTTCGCGGCTTTTTCTGCCAGTGCGCCGCGCTGACGCACCCCAAAGCGGTGCTGCTCGTCAATGACCGCCAGACCCAGCCGGGCAAACTCCACCCCTTCGCTCATCAGGGCGTGGGTGCCCACCACAAGGTCGGCTTCATCATTGCGGATGGCAGCCAGCGTGGTGCGGCGGGCGGCGGCCTTCATGCCGCCGGTCAGCAGGGCCACCCGCATCCCGAAGGGGGCAAGCAGCCGGTTGAGCCCCTCGGCGTGCTGCGCGGCCAGAATTTCGGTAGGCGCCAGCAGCGCAGCCTGATACCCCGCCCGGATGCACGCCCAGATGGCGGCGGCAGCTACCAGCGTTTTGCCACTGCCTACATCGCCCTGCAACAGGCGGTTCATGGCGGTATCGCCCGCCATATCGTTTAAAATCTCCTCCACTGCACGGCGCTGCGCCCCGGTGGGGGCAAAGGGCAGACTCTGCCAGAAAGGGGATGGGTCGGCGCGGCGCATGGGTGCCCCGGTGGCCGCAGCGCCTCGGCTGCGCATCCGCCCGATGCCCAATTGCAGCACCAAAAGCTCCTCGTAGATGAGCCGCCGCCGCGCTGCTGCGGCCTGTTCCTCGGTGGCAGGGCAGTGGATGGCGCGCACCGCCTCGGCCTTGGGGAGCAGACGGTATTTTTGCAGCATCTCCGGCGGCAGCGGGTCGGGCAGCAGCTCCGCGTGGGGCAAAAGCTGCCGGATGCAGCGGGAGATGACGCTGCTGGTAAGCCCCTCGGTCTGGGGGTAAACGGCCTCAAAGGGCGCGGCCTGAATCTGCTCGGCGGTGCGCACCTGCGGGTTGACCATCTGGCGGCGCAGCATCCCGCCGGTCACGATGCCCTGAAAATAGTATTCCTGCCCCAGCTGCAATTTCTGGGTGGCGTAGGGGTTGTTGAACCATGTGATCTCCAGACTGGCTACATCGTCCCCGGCGGTGATGCGCTCCATGCGCCGCCCGCCCGGCAGAATGCGCCCGCCGGGCTTTGCAAACACCTCGGCCTTTACCACGCATTCGGTGTCGGCGGGAGCTTCTGCGATGGAGTAGGGCTTGGAAAAGTCGATGTAGCGCCGGGGGTAGTGGCACAGCAGGTCTGCCAGCGTCACGATGCCCAGCTTCTCGAATCGCTCTGCGGTTTTTGGGCCGACCCCCTTCAGGTAGCGCACCGGGGTGTCCGGCGTTAAGGTAGTGCGGTTTTCGGTGGGCATGGCGTTTCAACTCCCTTCCAAGCGTAGTATAGCCATTGTAACACGGACGGGGAACAGATGCAAATATTTTGCCTTTGTGCGGCAGCTGTGGTACACTGGTAGCACAGAAAAAAGAGAGGGGAGATACTGTGGAGATACGCAACGCAACTATGGATGATTTACAGGCCATTGCCGCCGTGGAGGCAGCCTGTTTTCCGGCAGCGGAGGCTGCCACAGCGGAAGAATTTGCCGGACGGCTGGCACACTATGCCGGTCATTTCTGGCTGCTGCTTGAGCAGGGGGAGCTGGTGGCCTTTGTGGATGGCTTTTGCACCGACACACCCGACCTGACAGATGAGATGTACGCGGACGCCGCCCTGCATGATGAAAACGGCGCATGGCAGATGATCTTTGGGGTGAACACCCTCCCGCGCTGCCGCTGCCGGGGCTATGCCGGACTGCTGCTGCAAAGAGCCATTGCAGATGCCCGCGCACAGGGGCGCAAGGGGCTGGTACTGACCTGCAAGGAGAAGCTTTTGCACTACTATGCAAAGTTCGGCTTTGTGAACGAGGGCGTTTCCGCTTCCACCCACGGCGGGGTGGTGTGGTATCAGATGCGGCTGCGGTTCTGAGAGAACGGTTTGGAATGCGCGCCGCGTGCGCTCTGCGCATAAATAGCGGAATTAGTTTTTTTATTCGGGATTCAGAAAAGCCTGCGGGCTTTTCTGAATCCCCTTTTCACGGGAGGGGTCGTGGAGGAAAACGGCATTTGCAATTCAGACCGCACTTTAATCATTGCAGCCCTTCTGTGAAAATAGCGTTTGGAGCGCTCCGCAGAGCTTGTCGGGGCAAAGCCCCTCCATCTGCTAACGCAGACCGCTCTGCCGCTTAAAAGCCCCACTGGGGCTTTCATTGCTACGCTACGCTCCGCAAGCGCGGTCGCTCCAAACGCGAAATTTTAAATAATAATTCCGCTGAATATGGCCAGAGCGCAGCGGAGGCCATTTAAAATCGTCCCACGCGCAAGCTTGCCGGATATGTCCCACCCCCTTTTTTGTGTCAGCAAAGTGTGGTATACTGAAAATAGCATTTTATGCCCGGAAGGAGGTTGACCGGTATGAACAGAACCCGCAGGCTACAGTTTGTGCTGTGTACGCTGCTGTGCGTTTTGCTGTGCAGCTGCCAGACGCTGCTGCCGGCCAACGAAAAAGCACAGGTAGAGGAGCTGCTGCGTGCTCCGAAGCTTTCCGGCGATTATGGCGCGCTGCAAACTGCCCTGAACGACTGGCTGGGGGAGAGCGCCCAGCTGAAATATCCCATTCAGGGGGAGCTGCTTTCCCCCTTTGTGCTGCAGGACCTGGATGGTGACGGTCAGCAGGATGCGGCGGTGCTGTATACCACCGCCCAGACAGCCAACGTCTGCATAGCCATTTTGCAGCGGGATGATGCCAGAAGCTGGCAGGTGCGCCAGAGCGTGGAAGGCCTTGCCGAAACGGTGGAGAACGTCAGCCTTGCTCAGCTGCAGGATACAGACAGCTGCCAGCTGGTGGTGGGCTATACCGCTGCCCAGAATGACCACTATCTGGCGGTGTACTCTTATCAGGACGGCACTCTGTCCACCATTCTGGAACAGCAGTACGAGCAGTATCTGGTGGAAAATATCACCGGCGGCAGCAGTCAGGATCTGATCCTGATGTCCACGCAGGAGGACGGCAGTGTGCAGATCGAGCTGCTGACCGCAGACCGGGAGGGCAGCTTCCGGCAGGTGGCGGTCAACGGCCTTTCCGCAGATAAGTTTTCCGGCTGCGCTTCGGTGGCGGCGGGTGCAGGCGCAGACGGGCGGCATTATCTGGTGCTGGACGGCTGGACCGGCATTTCCGGCAACAATCTGGCCTCGGTGCTGCTGTGCTACGACGAGAACAGCCAGCAAATGGTGCCCGCCACAAGGATCAGCAGCCAGCGGCTGTATAACGCTTCTCTGCGCAACGTGCCCACGCTGGTCAGCCGGGACTTGGACGGGGACGGCATCGTGGAGATCCCCACCCAGCCGGACGAGGCGGGTCTGCTGAACCTGAGCCAGAGCCGCCGCATGGACTTTATCGTCTGGATGGACTACACCAGCAGCCACCCGGAAAAAAGCTTTGGCCTGCTGGACGAAGAGACCAACTGTTATATCGAGCTGCCCGCCGAGTGGGAGGGCAACCTGAAGCTGACCGACAGCGAGGAATTTGACGGCGCAGTGGAGCTGCGCACCGTAGACGAGGATGAGCTGGTGCTGACGGTACGATTGGCAAGGACCTCGGCCAACTCCACCGGCTGGACTCGGCTGGGCGTGGTAGCGTCCCGTCAGGTGCAGGCCAAAATGGGTCCGGACGTTTTGCTTTCTGACACGAACTACCGCCTTTCCAAGGCGTTGTATCTGCTGAATTAAGGAATGGAGGATGCTGCATGGTACGAGTGCTTGTTGTAGAAGATGAAGCCAATATCCGCGATATGATCGCCCTGAACCTGCGCCATGCGGGGATGGAGGTGGTGGAGGCCGAAAGCGCCGAAGCCGCTCTGCCGCTGCTGGCACAGAAGCCCGGCTGTGATGCCGCAATTCTGGACGTGATGCTGCCGGGCATGAACGGGTTCTCGCTGTGTGAGACCATCCGCCGCACCGACCAGCAGATCGGCATCATCATCCTCAGCGCCAAGGGGCAGGAGCAGGATAAGATCCGCGGTTTGTCCATCGGCGCAGACGATTACATGACCAAGCCCTTCAGCGTCAGCGAGCTGCTGGCGCGTGTGGAGGCGCTGTGCCGCCGCGTGATCCGCACCAAGGAGGAGGACAGCAACGGGAACACCCCACTGGGCACGTTGACCAGCGGCGAGTTCGTGCTGGACGAGAACCGCCGCGTGCTGCTGAAAGCCGGTCAGCCCATTGAACTGACGCAGGTGGAGTTCCAGATCATGGAGCTGTTCTTTCGCAACCCGGGCACTGCGCTGGTGCGTGAAAAGATCCTGAAAGGGGTCTGGGGCGAGAACTACTTCGGCGATGTAAAGATCGTGGATGTGAACATCCGCCGCCTGCGCATGAAGGTGGAGGACGAGCCCAGCCACCCCACCCACATCATGACTGTGTGGGGCTATGGCTACCGGTGGGAAGAGTAAAAATGTGATTCAGAAAAGTCCTACGGACTTTCCTGAATCACAAAAAAATATCTTTTTATTATCGATACTCACCGAAAGGAGGACACTGTTATGCGAAGCGGTATCACCCGCCGCTGGCTGCGGGGCAATCTGCTCATCACCGTACTGGTGGTGCTGCTGGCCGAGGCAATGTTTTTGTACAGCTATACCCGCAGCTACTACGGCAGTGTGCAGCAGATCATGTACCGGCGGTTCTCCTCGGTGACCGGTCAGCTGAAAATGTATACTGGCGATACCGCTCAGAGCGCCGCCGCCAGCCGCAGTCTGGCGCTGCGGCGCATGGTGGAACAGTTTGCCGATAAGGATAAATACGAGTTCATGCTGCTGGACAGCTACGGCGGCGTCATTGCCTCCTCCAGCGGTACGGACGCGGAGGGCATCGTCAGCAGTAAGGACTTTGAGCAGGCGCTCAACGGCCCGGACGGTCTGGGCGTGGCGGTGTACCGCACCCAGTCTGGTGAGGTAGTCATGGCGGCCTGCTCGCTGGTGCCCTACGATGCCGAGGACGTGGCCGCGCTGCGGCTGGTCACCAGTCTGGCGCTGGTGGAGCGGCAGGTCAAAAACGCCATCATCATCAGTGTGTTCCTTGCGGTGGCGATCTTGCTGTTTACGATCATGTCCGGGCTGTACTTCGTGCGGGGCATCGTGGTGCCGCTGGGGCAGGTGGAACGCACCGCCGCCGGCATCGCCCGGGGCGAGCTGGACGTGCGTCTGCCCCTGACCGGCGACCCTCACGACGAGGTGGACCGGCTGCGCGGCACCATCAATCAGATGGCCGAGGGACTGGAAGAGACCGAGAAGATGAAGAACGAGTTCATCAGCTCGGTGTCCCACGAGCTGCGCACCCCGCTTACCTCCATCCGGGGCTGGGTGGAGACCTTGATGACCTTGGATGACCCCACCGACGAGAACTACCGCAAGGGACTGGAGATCATCAACAACGAGACCGGGCGGCTGAACAATATGGTGGAGGAGCTGCTGGATTTCAGCCGCCTGCAGAACGGACGCATCCGCATGGAGTGCCGCCCGCTGGACTTGGTGGCAGAGCTGACCGATGCGGTGCTCTTTTGCGAGGCACGCATCCGGCAGGAGGGGCTGCTGCTCCACTACACCGAGCCGGAGGAGATGATCCCTGTCTACGCCGACCCGGACCGTCTGCGGCAGGTGTTCATCAATATTCTGGATAACGCCATCAAATACTCTGCCCCCGGCGGGCGCATCACGGTCAAACTGTGGGCAGGGGAGTACAAGGCCTTTGTGGAGATCATCGATCAGGGACGCGGCATCCCGCCGGAGGATCTGGAAAACGTAAAGACCAAGTTCTACAAGGGCAGCAACTCGGTGCGCGGCAGCGGCATCGGTCTGGCGCTGGTGGATTCCATCATGACTGCGCTGGACGGCACGCTGGATATCAAGAGCACCCTCGGGCGCGGCACCGTGGTCACCTTGGGTCTGCCGCTGTACCACAAGGCGTGAGAAACGCCCAAAACACAGATTTTGTCACATTTGTGTGCTAAAATGAGCTTTGCTCGGGGATATGCCCCGGATATAATACAAAAAGACCGCTCTTTGCCGCAAGCGGCAGGGGCGGATATCGGGAGAAGCCAATGAATCAACCTAAAAAGGAACGCTTTAAGACCAGCGTAGGCGGGCAGGCACTGATGGAAGGCATCATGATGCGCGGCCCCAAACAGATGTGCTGTGCCGTGCGCAAACCGGACGGCACCATTGAGACCAAGCTCGACCCCACCCCCGCCCACGGGGTATGGACGAAGATTCCGCTGGTGCGCGGCGCCATTTCCATGATCGAAAGCATGATCGTGGGTTACCGCTACATGATGTACTCGGCACAGGTGAGCATGGGGGACGACTACGACCCCGCCGAGGAGGAGACCGCCTTTGAAAAATGGGTGGGGGAGCATCTGGGCGAAAAAGCCGAGAATGCGCTGCTGACCGTTGCGGCGGTGCTGGGCGGTCTGCTGGCGATTGTGCTGTTCACCGTACTGCCCACCTTCCTTGTGGGCGGGGTGAACCGTCTGCTGCCGCTGGGGCGCTGGGGCAAGGTGGTGCTGGAGGCCGTGCTGAAGGTGGCCATCTTCCTGTCCTATATGGTGGGCATCTCCAAAATGAAGGAGATCCACCGCGTGTTTGAGTACCACGGTGCGGAGCACAAGACCATTGCCTGCTACGAAGCGGGCGACCCGCTGACCGTGGAGAACGTGCGCAAGTATACCCGTTTTCATCCCCGCTGCGGCACCAGCTTCCTCATTCTGGTGGTCATCGTCAGCGTGTTTTTGTACAGCGTGCTGCCGTGGGGCAGCATCGGTCTGCGTGTGGTGTGCAAGCTGCTGCTGCTGCCGCTGGTCATGGGCATCAGCTACGAGCTGCTCAAGTGGTGCGGCCGGTCGGATAACATCGCTACCCGCATTATCCGGCAGCCGGGCATCTGGGTGCAGCACCTCACCGTCTTTGAGCCGGACGACAGCATGATCGAGGTGGCCATTGCAGCCATCACTCCCGTGCTGCCTGAAAACCCGGAGGAGGGTAAATGGTAAGCGAAGCAATGCTCCCCCGCGCAGCGGTGCGGGAGGTGGAGCAGCGGTTGACCGCCGCAGGCTGCCCGGACGCGGATTTTGACGCGCGGGAGCTGTTCCGGCTGGCGACCGGGCGGGACGTGCGCCTTTCCGACCGTCCGCTGACCGCAGAGCAGGCGGCGGCGCTGGAAGTGCTCTGCACCCGCCGCGCCGCGCGGGAGCCGCTGCAATACCTCTGCGGCAGCTGGAGCTTTTTAGACTTTGAGCTGGCGGTAGGCCCCGGGGTGCTCTGCCCACGGGCAGATACTGAGGTGGTGGCGCAGGCCGCCGCCGAGACCCTTGCGGGCATCGAATCGCCCCGGGTGCTGGACCTCTGCGCCGGGACAGGCTGTCTGGGGTTGGGGGTCAAGCGCTTTTGTCCCGCCGCGCAGGTGACCTGCGTGGAAAAAAGCCCTGCGGCCTTTACCTATTTGGAAAAGAACGCCCGCTGCGCTCTGACCGGGCAGGGCAGACAGACCGAGAACGTGCTGGAACCCTCTGCCCTTGAGCAGGCAGATGCCCCGGCCTTGGACTGGGGCCCGGCGCTGAACGCGCTGCGGGCAGGCAAAAAGCCCGTCTACGCGGTGCAGCCGGTGCAGGGCGACCTGTTCACCTACTGGGAAACGCTGCCGGAGGGGCAGCTGGAACTTATCGTCTCCAACCCGCCCTACCTGACCGCCGCCGAGATGGAGCAGCTGCAGCCCGAGGTGGCGCAGGAGCCTGCTATGGCGCTGGAAGCCGGGGAGGACGGCCTTGTATTCTACCGGGCGCTGGCGCAGCACTACCAAAATGCGCTGTGCCCCGGCGGGGCGCTGGTGTTGGAGATCGGCTGGCAGCAGCGGGAAGCTGTAAGCGCCCTGCTGGCAGAGAACGGATGGGCAGATATTCGCTGCATACAGGACTTTGGCGGCAACGACCGCTGTGTGATCGCCCATCGCGCAAAATAAATTGGAAAAAACAAACAACTTCTTGTTGTAATATTTTGATTTTGTGTTATACTAAGAAGGAAAGCGAAGGACAGCCCGCCCTCTGCGGGCCCAAAGGATAAAAGGAGCAGCAGGCTATGGCAAAAAATCAGAACAACAACGTTGCACCGGCTACCCAAAAGACCGAGCCGGAAGCCAAGAAGGACGCGCTGGCTACGGCGCTGGCGCAGATCGAAAAGCAGTTCGGCAAGGGTGCCGTCATGAAGCTGGGCGACAACGCCTCCATGCAGGTGGATGCCATCTCTACTGGCAGTCTGGGGCTGGATCTGGCGCTGGGCGTGGGCGGTGTGCCGCGCGGCCGCATCATCGAGGTGTACGGCCCGGAATCCAGCGGTAAGACCACGCTGGCACTGCACATCCTTGCCGAAGCCCAGAAGAAGGGCGGCGAGGTGGCCTTTATCGACGTTGAGCACGCACTGGACCCCACCTATGCCGAGGCGCTGGGCGTGGACATCAACAACCTGCTGGTCAGCCAGCCGGACACCGGCGAGCAGGCCATGGAGATCTGCGAAGCGCTGGTGCGCTCCGGTGCCATTGATGCCATCGTAGTGGACTCGGTAGCCGCCATGGTGCCCCGCGCCGAGATCGAGGGCGAGATGGGCGACAGCCATGTGGGCCTGCAGGCACGTCTGATGAGTCAGGCCATGCGTAAGCTGACCAGTGTCATCGGCAAGACCAACACGGTCTGCGTGTTCATCAACCAGCTGCGTGAGAAGGTGGGCGTCATGTACGGCAACCCGGAGGTGACCACCGGCGGCCGCGCCCTGAAGTACTACGCCTCGGTGCGTATCGACATCCGCCGCGTGGAGGGTCTGAAGGACTCCTCCGGTCAGTTTATCGGCAACCACACCCGCGCCAAGATCGTGAAGAACAAGGTGGCTCCGCCGTTCCGTGAGGCCGAATTCGACATCATGTTCGGCGAGGGCATCTCTAAAATGAGCGAGCTCATCGACGTGGGCGTCAAGCTGGGCATCGTGCAGAAGAGCGGTGCATGGTTCAACTACGGCGATATCCGTCTGGGTCAGGGCCGCGACAACGCCAAGCAGTTCTTAAAGGATAACCCCGAGATCGCAAACGACATCGAGGGGCAGATCCGCGCCAACGCCGATAAGCTGTACGCCACCCGCCGCCCGGTCGGCCGCACTGTTGCCGCAGCGGAAAAGCCCGCCGACCCCGCCGCCGCAAAGGAGCCGGTAGTCAAGGCACCCACCCGCAGCAGCGAGAGTGAGCTGGATATCATGGTGGAGGACTAAATGGCCTTCTACCGCCGCCGACCCCGCCCGGATGCGGAAAAGTGCGCCGACCCCGCCAAGGCGCGGGCGAGCGCGCTGGAAACGCTGGCCGGGCAGGAGGTCTCTGCCAATATGCTGTATGAGCGGCTGTGCCGCCGCTATACCGAACAGGCCGCTGCCGCCGCTGTGGCGGAGATGGTGCAGCTGGACTATGTGAACGATGCCCGCTACGCCGAAGCACGGGCACACAGTCTGCTGGCTGCCCGCAAAAGCCGCCGCGCCGCCGCCCAGAGCCTGCGCCAGAAGGGGCTTGCCCCTGCCGAGGTAGCGGGCGCGCTGGAAGCGGTCTACGCCCCGGAGGACGGCGGCGATGACCCGGAGCTGGAAGCCGCCGCCGCGCTGGTGGACAGCCGCTACCGCAAAAAACTGGCCATCGGCCGCCGCGACCTTGTGGTGGCCGCCCTGCAGCGCCGCGGCTTTGCCTACCCCGTCATCAAAGAAGCCATCCGCAGGGTGGAGGAGGGGGAATGACCCTCCCGTAAAATTTTAAAAGCATCCCTCAAAAGAGAAAGAGAGTATCATCCCTTATGAAAATTGCGTGTATTTCCCTTGGCTGCCCGAAGAATCAGGTGGATCTGGATGTGATGGTGCACATCCTGCTGTCTGCCGGGCACGAGACTGTGGCCGATCTGGCCGAAGCCGATGTCATCCTTGTGAACACCTGCGGCTTTATCGAGAGTGCCAAGACCGAAGCCATTGAAAACATTCTGGAAGCCTGCGCCTACAAGCAGCAGAACCCGAACCTGAAGGTCATCGTTACCGGCTGCCTTGCCGAGCGCTACCGCAGCCAGATCGAGGAAGAGATCCCCGAGGTGGACGCTGTTGTGGGCTGCGCTTCCAACAAGGCCATTGACACCATCGTGGAGCGGCTGTTCCACGGCGAGGATCATCTGGAAAGCTACGGTGCCAAAAAGGACTTCCCGCTGGGCGGCAAGCGCGTCATCGGCACGCCCGCCCACTATGCGTACTTAAAGATCGCCGAGGGCTGCAACAACCGCTGCCACTACTGCGCCATCCCGGGCATCCGCGGCCCGCTGCACAGCCGCGATATGGCCGACTGCGTTGCCGAAGCCCGCTGGCTGGCCGGTGAAGGCGTGAAGGAGCTTATTGTGGTGGCGCAGGACCCCACCGCCTACGGCGAGGACTGGGGCAAGCCCGGCAGCATCTGTGAGCTGCTGGACAAGCTGAACAAGGTGCCGGGGCTGGAATGGATCCGCATCATGTACGCCTACCCGGAGCGCATTACCGATGAATTTATCGCCGCCATGAAGCGCAACGAGAAGGTGGTGCCCTACCTCGACCTGCCCATCCAGCACTGCAATGATACCATCCTCAAGAACATGAACCGCCGCTCCACCCGTGCGGAGCTGCTGGAGGTGATCGGCAAGCTGCGCCGCGAGATTCCCGGCATTACCCTGCGTACCACCCTGATCGCGGGCTTCCCCGGCGAGACCGAGGAGCAGTTCGAGGATCTGTGCAACTTCGTCAAGGAAGTGCAGTTCGACCGTCTGGGCTGCTTTGCCTACTCCGCCGAGGAGAACACTGTGGCAGCCAAGATGGACGGTCAGATCGAGCAGGAAGTCAAGGATAAGCGCGCCGAGCTGGTGATGCAGATCCAGACCGGCATCATGGCGCAGAAGCAGGCCGAAAAGGTGGGCCAGACCGTGCACGTTCTGTGTGACGGCATCGACGAGGAAAACGGCCTGTACCTCTGCCGCACCACCGGCGATGCGCCGGAAGTGGACGGCTGCGTCTGCGTTTCCAGCGAGGAACCGCTGTACCCCGGCCAGTTCTATGATGTGCTGGTAGAGGACAGCGACCTTTACGATCTGTATGGTACGGTCGTAAAATAACGAATTGGAGGATAAAACCTATGAATCTGCCCAATAAACTTACCCTGACCCGCATCATTCTGGTGCCGGTGTTCATGATCTTTGTGTCCCTGACCAGTCTGGACGGCATCGTGGACGGTAATTTTAACGCCACCTTCTACCTGCTGGCCGGCATCGTGTTCGCCGCTGCCAGCTTCACCGACTATCTGGACGGCCATCTGGCGCGCAAGTGGCACATGGTCACCGATTTCGGCAAGTTTGCCGACCCGCTGGCCGACAAGCTGCTGACCACTGTGGCCTTTATCTACATGCTGCGGGACGGCGTGTGCAGCCCCGTGGTGCTGTGCATCATTCTGGCGCGCGAGTTTGCGGTGTCCGGTCTGCGCATGGTGGCTGCCAGTGCCAAGGACGGCAAGGTCATCGCCGCCAACATGTGGGGCAAGGTCAAGACCGTGCTGCAGATGCTGAGCATCATCTTCTACTTCTTCGGCACTGCCCTGAGCTACCGCGGTACGGTGGACAGTGTTTCCATCGTGGTGGTGGTCTCTATCGCCCTGTGCTGGCTGGTGGCCGCTGTGACCGCCATTTCCGGCATCAAGTACCTGTGGGATAACCGCAGCTTTATCAACACCGCCAAGTAAAAATGTGGAAAACCAAAGGCCGCTGCACCTCACCGTGCAGCGGCCTTTTGACTGTGTGGGACGATTTGGAATGCCCTCCGCAGGGGTAGCAGG
>OINH01000016.1_pt1 | contig 31956 bp, 26 predicted proteins | sample 1585171 | NCBI WGS metagenome assembly OINH01 (sample SAMN02674597, study PRJEB24791) | human gut metagenome, SKBSTL013 | isolation source: stool | host: Homo sapiens | place: USA | reverse complement strand
TCACTTACTATTCTTGAAACAAAATTAAAAAAATTATAAACTATAGGTTAGGAAATACTAACCTAGAAGGATGAAATAAATGAAACTAAAAAAGTTAATATGCATAGTGATGATCAGTGTTTTAGGGGTACTATCATTCGCCGGATGTGCCAAGAAACAGGACGAAAAGAAGACAGAAACAAGTAGTGAAGCAAGTACACAGGAAGCAAGTGCGCAAGTTTTTGCCATGGATACTTATATGAATCTGAAAGCATATGGAAAGAATGCGCAAAAAGCAGTGGATGATGCTAAGAGTGAGATTGAGCGATTAGATCAGCTATGGTCAGCGGTAGATAAAAACAGTGAGATCTATCAGCTGAATCAGAAGAAAAAAATGAAAATATCTGATGAGACATTAGAATTGATCGAATTTGCAAAGAAAAAATCAAAAGAATCAAACGATGCTTTTGATATTTCTATCTATCCGATCGTGGAATTATGGGGATTCCCGACACAGAATTTCCGGGTTCCTTCACAGGAGGCATTGGATCAACTTCTTCCACTCACTGATGCGGGAAACATTTCTTATGACAAAGCAACGAAAAAGATCTCTTTTGGCGCAGAAGGAATGAAAATTGATCTCGGAGGAATTGCAAAAGGATATACCTCATCCAGAATTATGGACATTTACAAAGACAATGGAATCACAAGTGGATTAGTGAATCTTGGCGGAAATGTGCAGGCACTCGGAACAAAGACGGATGGAACGAAATGGAAGATTGCAGTGCAGAGCCCGGATGATACAGAGGATTATCTGGGAATCCTGAGCCTTCAGGACAAGGCTGTTATCACTTCGGGGGGATACGAACGGTATTTTGAACAGGATGGTGTGACGTATCATCACATCATTGACCCAAAGACCGGATACCCGGCAGAAAGTGGACTTGTCTCTGTAACAATTGTAAGTAAGGATGGAACACTGGCAGATGGACTGTCTACTTCACTTTTTATTATGGGAGAAGAGAAAGCGGCAGATTTCTGGAGAAAACATAAGGATGATTTTGATGCAATCCTTATGAGTGATGATGGGACGCTATATGTAACAGAAGGGCTGGAAAATGATTTTTCAACGGAGAGAACAGTTGAGATCATTCGATAGAAAAGTGTAAGACAGAGTAGATTTTGGAGGAAAAATGGATTTAAAAGAAACAGGAAAGAAGCTGAAACCATTTGCACCGGTACTTTCGGTAGCAGTTGTGGCATCCTGTGTAGCAGGCACTCTGAGTGGATATCAGCCACCGGTTTATGCAGCGCAGGAGCAAACGAATTCTGTAAAAGAAGAGACTACAAAGTCAGAAGAGCAGGAGCAGGCGGTAAAAGGTTCTTTTGATCTGACGGATGGTGTTTATAAGGGAACTGGAACAGGTTATGTAGGAGAGATCATGGTTGCGGTTCAAATCAAAGACAAACAGATCGTTGCAATCGATATTCTGAGTTCTTCGGATGATGCGGCATTTTTTAAACGCGCACAGGCGGTGATCGATAAGATCATCGAAGGACAGACATTGGAAGTTGATACTGTTTCAGGGGCAACCTATAGTTCCCGGGGAATCATCAGTGCGGTGAAGAATGCACTGACAGGAGAAAAAGACAGCGGAACAACAGGACAGTCACAGTCTGGTGGCGGAGCGGCAGCAGGAAGTTCTACTTCTGTCGCAACAGTGGAAGACCCGGCAGCATATAAGGACGGAACTTATTACGGAACAGGGACTGGATTTGGCGGAACACTGAAAGTAAAGGTTGAGATCAGTGGCGGAAAGATCATAGACATCCAGATTATGGAGAATCAAGATGGAAGCGAATACATTTCCAAAGCCTCTGCACTGATCAATGCGATCATCAGTAGTCAGAGCACCAATGTAGATACCGTGTCTGGAGCAACGTACAGTTCGGTTGGAATCATCCAGGCAGTAAGAGATGCATTAAGTCAGGCGGCAGTGAGTGGAAATGGAGCAGCTTCGGATTCTTCAGAGACGAATGGCTCGAACAGTTCTTACAGTCAGGATCAGAGTACATCCACAACCGGAACAGTTCCATACAAAGAAGGAATCTATTATGGAACAGCGGAAGGATACAGTGGAGATGTATCGGTAGCTGTGGTGATCCAGGAGCATACGATCAAAGCGATTTTAGTCACAGAGACATCAGATGATGAAGCATTTTTCAACCGCGCAATGGATGTAGTGAAAAATGTGCTTAAAAATCAGAATACAGATGTAGATACTGTATCTGGTGCAACTTACAGTTCTAAGGGACTTATCGGAGCAATCAAGAATGCTTTGAAACAGGCGGAGAAAGTAACGAATGGAGAATCCATTGAAGAGAAAGCAGATACAACGGAACTGGAAAATGCAGTCAAGTCAGCAGAAGCACTTGTGATGGAGGAGTATACGCAGAGTAGCTGGGCGGTTCTGAGTCTCCGACTGAATGATGCAAAAGAGCTGTTGGAAACAGCTGCGAATGAAACAGTGGAACAGCAGGCTGTTGACAAAGCGGTGGAGAATCTGAACCTTGCAGTTGCACAGCTTGAGAAAAAGAAGTCAGATCAAGAGGAAGAAGTGAAGACAAAATACATCGATGGAACTTATGAGGTGAGTATACCGTGTAAACCGGATGAGGATGAAGATTTTACAGAGTATCAGCTTTCTATGAAGGTGACAATACGAAATGACAAAATTGTATCCATTACTGACGTGTCAGGAGATGGGGATGCAGCAAATGACAGCTATATCAAGAAGGCGGCAAATGGAACTTCAAGCAAAAAAGGTGTCGTTTCCCAGATTATTACCAAAGGAATGCCGGAAGAAATTGATACGGTATCCAGAGCAACCTGTTCTTCGAATGCGATTATTGACGGATGCAAAAAGGCACTGGAAATGGCTTTAAGACCAGAAGAGACGGAGGCACAGTAGGATGAAAGAGTTTATCGTAAGACTGTTTAGTCTGTTGGCAATCGTCGGTGTCCTTTTCGGATATAACGAAGTGTTGGATGTCCGTGCAAAGGATGAGGAAATCGCAAAACTGAATGCACAGTTGGAGGTACAGTCATCTGGTGCCAGCAGTGATTCTGAGTCAGGGAGTGATTCAGGAGATGGAGCAGGATACAAGGATGGAACCTATACCGGAGAAGCGGATGGATTTGGTGGAACGGTTGCGGTAGAAGTTACTGTAAAAGATGGAAAGATCGAAGCGGTAGAAGTGACATCTGCAGAGAAGGAAGACGGCGCATATCTTGCAATGGCAGAAGATATCATTCCGAAGATCATAGAGGCGCAGAGTGCAGAAGTTGATACGATCAGCGGCGCAACGTTCAGTTCGACAGGAATTAAAAATGCAGCAGAACAGGCATTAGAACAGGCGGTAAAGTAGTTTGAAGAAGTTGAATATACATAATTTGAAAGCAAAAGAAATTAAAAAATTGCATACTTGGCTTCGTGCCTTGATTCAGATCCTTTATTTTCTGTTTCTGCCATCTGTGTATACAGCGGCATTTGCCGGCGTGAAATACATTTTTACACAGATAGGAGCAGGCGAGGTAATCGGGCTGACCTCTTTTGTAACGGTGCTTATAGTTCTCTGCGCGTATACGATTCTTTTCGGAAGATTCTTCTGTGGATTCGCGTGTGCATTCGGAAGTCTGGGAGATGGAATTCATGCATTTTATCTCTGGTGCTTTAAGAAGAGAAAGAAAAAGCCGGTGCTACTTTCAGAAAAGATCACAGAGAAGTTAAGCTATTTGAAATATCTGGTGTTGACCGTAATCGCAGTACTTTGTTTTGCGGGAGTATACGGAAAGGCAAGAGGGACAAGCCCGTGGGATGTTTTTTCTATGTTGCATGCAGGAAATTTCCACTTGCAGGGATATTTGCCGGGAGTGATATTACTACTTCTTATTATTGTGGGGATGTGTCTGGAAGAAAGATTTTTCTGTCGGAATCTGTGTCCGATGGGAGCAGTATTCTCATTGCTTCCGGTGCTTCCGTTCTTTGCATTGCACCGCGACAGAGAAAATTGCATCAAAGGTTGCAGTGGATGTACGAAGAAATGCCCATCCGGGATCGGACTTCCAGAAGACGGCTCGATCAAAGTCGAGGGAGATTGTTTCCAATGTCAAAAATGTATTGATACCTGTCCAAAGAAGCATATCCATACAGGAATCAAAGGTCTGAAGGGAAATGAATTCTGGTTTACGATTCTTCGGGCAATTCTGTTACTTGTAATTATGATCTGGGCAGGAGTGTAATAGATGAAGAAAAAAGATCTGTTTTTAGGAGGCGGAATCCTCTTTGCGGCATGTGTACTGTTTCTTGTGATGAATCTGATGCAGTATGTACAGGCAAAGGAAAACGGACAAAAAGAAAATCAGGAAAAACAGGTTGTGATCAAGGTGGACGGAGAAGTTTACGGAAGATATGCTTTGGATGAAGACCAGGTGATCGAAGTGCAGGAAGGAGATTTTTACAACCGTATCCGGATTGAGGATGGAAAAGCTTACATGGAAGAGGCTGACTGTCCGGATGGATATTGCGAAGAGCAGGGGAAGATCAATAACCGGACACAGACCATTGTCTGCCTGCCTCATAAGCTGGTTGTAGAAATAGAAGAAGTTGAGAATTCTGATGATTCTCAAAATGAAAAGGAACATTTACCGGATACAATTTCTAAATAAATCAATTGTTCGACTGTAAAGGAGAATGTATGAATAGAAATAAAAAACTTGCGAATATGGCAATGCTTGTTGCGCTGGCAATGATTTTTAGTTATGTGGAAAGCCTGATCCCAATTAATTTTGGAGTGCCGGGGATGAAGCTTGGAGTGGCTAATCTGGTCACTGTAACAGGTCTTTATTTTCTGAAAACGCCGGAGGTACTGGCGGTATCTGTACTGCGTGTACTTCTGACAGGATTTATTTTTGGAAATGGAATGTCGATCATTTACAGTCTGGCAGGGGCGGTTGTCAGCCTTCTTGCCATGGTACTTGTAAAGAAGATGGATGGAATTTCCATTGTAGGAGTCAGTATCACTGGCGGCGTCTTTCATAACATAGGACAGATTCTTGTTGCGATGGCAGTGGTGGAGAATCTGAAACTGATTTATTATCTGCCAGTTCTTCTTGTGGCAGGAACAGTGACAGGGTTCGTGATTGGAATTGTCGCAGGAAAGATTTTACCGGTTGTGAAGAAAGAAGCTGTAAGGACAGTATAGATAATAATACTTTTTGATTACAGGTTAGCAAAAGCTAACTTGATAATATATTCCATGCGGAAGCAGGAAAGCAGAACTGCGACAGGCAGGATCTGTATGTAACTATTTTAGTTAAAAAGGAGGTTTCTATGAAAAACAAAGAAATGAAAGTAAAGGCAATGTCCATGGCAGTGGCAATGTCTATGGTAGTAGGACTTTGCCCGTCAACGATCTTTGCGGCAACAGGAAGTCAGACTGCAAAGGATGGAACTTATACAAAGACGGCCCACGTGGCAAGAACTGCAGAGGATGACGAAAATGAAGACGAATGGAATGAGTATGACGTTGAAGTCAGCCTGAAGGTGGAGGATGGCAAGTTTTCAGCCATCACTGTGACTCCAGGGGAAGGATATAACGCGGAGAGTGATTCCTATTTTGCAAAAGCTGTTTCAAAATCGAAAGGAATCCAGAAAATGCTTGTAGGAAAGGCTGCAACAGAAGATACAATTAATGGTTGGGATTCTGTTAGTGGTGCAACACGTACTTCTGATGCAATTAAAAAAGCTGCACTTGAAGCAATCCAGTCAGCTCCGGTAGCAGGGGAGACAGTTACCATTGACACAGCAAAGCTGGAGTCAGCAATCGCAGCGGCTGAGAAACTGACAGAATCTGATTATACAGCAGACAGCTGGAGTGCAATGCAGACAAAATTAACTGTAGCGAAGGCGGCTCTGAAAGCAAAGGAATCCCAGAGTGCAGTGGACACAGCGGCAGATGAGTTGAATGCAGCAGTGAAGGCATTGAAAAAGGCAGAAGTTGCGAAAGAAACGTATGTGTTGATGAATATTCCATATTCTGAATTCTATGCAGCTGATCAGGTAGCAGGAGCAGACAGTGTATCCTCCGCTACAAAAGCGAAAACAAGATCAACACTTGTAGCTGGATCTTATCATGTAAACAGTGATGGAACAGATATTACAGGTATTACATATCCGGTTAAGATTAGTGATGCATCTGTATTGAAAAACTATACACAGATCACAGATGACAGCAAGCTTTCTATTACAGTGAATATGAAAGGAAAAGAGACAACAACAGAATATAATGGAAAAGATGCGTTATTCGAGAGCGCAAGCTATTCTTACTATATTTTAAGTGAGACTCCTTCCTATTATAAGGAAGCAACAGTAAATGCAGATGGTTCCCTCAGCTTTAGTGAAGTGAAAGGTGCAACTGCACAGAAGTTGAGTGATGCATCAATTGATTTCACAACAGACACAAAGTATGGAGATTATGAATTAGATGTAAATGGACTCCCAAAAACAGTTAATACAGTATATGGAGTTGTGATCAGCACAAAAGAAGGAGACAACTACGGACTTCGTCATCTTGAAAATATCTGGAAAAAGACAGAACTGGCATGGAGTACAGGATTTGTGACAACATCTCATGGAAACACACTGGACTCAAAAAATTATGAAAAGATGATGGGTCAGACAATCAATAAAATCACATATTACACAGATAATGGAATCTATGAGATTGATGCAGATCAGTATGTGCCGGTTAAATTCAATGGGACTGTCGCAGCAGAGAATGCAGATGTTGAAAGTGGAAAAGTAAATGTAACTGTAGAAGGACTTCCTGGTGATTATCAGGCAGAATATACAGTTGAAAGTCTTGAGGATGTTCAGGTAAAAGACGGGGTACTTACTTATAAGACAAAAGGTGCTGAGATAGGCAAATATACTCTGAAAGTATCTGATAAATCCGGAAAATATGCGGATCTTACGACAGATTTTGAATTAACAAAAGAAGCTGTACCAGTTGTATTTAACAATGAAAGTGCAGCACTTGTAGCGGCAGAAGGATATGCAGCAGAGGATGTAACTTCTTATGTAAAGAAGATCGAATCCGTAACAGTTGACGGAACAGAGTATGCGGCAACAGGAAAACGTGCAGTGAAGATCATCAAAGAAGATGGAACAATTGATACGACTGCGGCTCCATTTAAGGATGCAGAAAATGGACATGGATTTAAGATCTCAGTAAAGGCAACAGGCTATGCAAAGGATTACGAATTCACTTATACTTTATCACAGGAGAGTGAGTATACTTACGCATATGTAGGACTTAGCTGGGCAGAGTACTGGGCTGCTGAAAATGTGCAGGCAGCAGGAGATACATCTTCTTCAGATGCAAAGGATTCAAAAGGAGAGTCTGACAAGGGTGCATTCGATACTGTAACAAGAGCTACCGTAAATCATGGACTTCACAGAGGTTCTTTCCAGTGCAACGCAGTAATCAAGGCGGAAAATGGAAAAGAGTATGCAGTAGAGTACTGGACAGATGGAACTACTGCAGTTCTGACAGACGGAAGCAAGATTACATTTAACAGAGGAGAGATCACAGAAGAATCCGGTGCAACAACAAAGATGACAGAGTATGATGTACTCGGACTGAAATATGTGCCGGTGAAAGTAAAAACATCTGATCTGGATGCACTGAAAGCAAGCTATCGTGTGATCGAAAACGGAAGTGAACTTGCAGGAGGATATTCAGAAAAGAATCTGGTAAGCTATACAGGACTGGTTGCCAATGTAACAGAGAATACAAACGGTCTGAAAACAGCAACAAAGAATGAGGATGGATCTTTCAGTTTCTCTGCAAGAGTGAATAATGGATCAGAGTCCGGAATCAAAGATCAGGCACTCAAGACAGCACCAACAGCAGAGGAAGCAGGGCTGACAGTAAAAGAAGCAAGCGGATCTTATGGAGAATTCTTAAGAGTTGATCTGACAGGAAATTATGGTGATCTTGGATCAAATCTCCAGACTGTTACATGGACTTACTATGGAGATGACAGCACATATACAAATGCAAAAGCTACTTATGGAACAAAATTTGCAGCAGATAACTGGATGCACAAAGCAATGGGAATCCAGCTTGGACTGACAGATTCTCTTCGTTGTAAACTTCCGGAAGGAACGGATGGAACAGGATATTGGACCATTACACTGACAGCACTTGGATATAATGACGTGACATACAAATTCCAGGCAACAGAGGAGAACATTGTAAAAGCATCTGAGGATAAAACAATCACAACAACAAATCTTGAGGCAGCTATTGCAAAAGCAGAAGCCCTGAAAGAAGCTGAATACACAGCGGAAAGCTGGGCATCTATGCAGATGGAACTTCAGGAAGCAAAAGATGAATTGAAAAATCCAAAAACTCAGGCAACTGTAGACGAGGCAGTAAGCCACCTCAACGCAGCTATTGAAGCACTTGTTAAGATAGAAGAGCCGGCAGCAGTTGATACTTCTTCCCTTGAGAAAGTAATCAGTGATGCGGCAGCTCTGAAAGAAGCTGATTACACAGTTGACAGCTGGAAGGCATTGCAGAGTGCACTGACAGACGCTAAGAGCGCATTAAATGCAAAAGAAAGCCAGGAAAAAGTTGATAAAGCAACAGATGCGTTAAATACAGCAATCAAAGCACTTGTAAAGAATGGAAACCAGGCGGGAAGTCAGAATGGAAGTGCAACTCCGACTGTTACAAAGAAGGCAGGAACAACTACGGATGGATCAGCTTCCAAAGGAACAAGTGGATCAAAAGCCGCAAAGACAGGTGATCCGGCAAATGTTCTTGGCTTATTAGGACTTGCATTCTCCTCACTCGGAGCAGGAGTTGGCGGATTTGCATGGAAGAGAAAAAGAAAATAAAGACAAGAAAATTGAGAAAAATTTTCAACAATTTCGCGAAAAAGATTAAAATAGTGCATTGACACTATCGCTTTAAAGTGATAAACTCCTAGCAAATGGAATAACGCTTTAAACCGATGAAGCGGAGATCAAAGTAATTATGCGCGCACAGAGAGTCCGGGAAGCTGAGAGCCGGATCGAGATGCAGGTTGCCAAATGGACCGCTGAGGGCACAGTCAAAGGATTTGAGAATCCGAGTACTCTGTGACGTGAAGGCATACGTCAGTTGCCGGAGATATGTTAGTATCTTACAGAGCGCATGGGAGTGTACCCGTGAATCAAGGTGGCACCGCGGAAAAGATTTAGATTTACCGTCCTTGACAGAATAGGAATATTCTGTCAAGGACTTTTTTTCTACCATAAACATATATTTCCTATCGGGATAAAAGAGAAATTTATTTTGCAGCATAACTTCAAGGAGGAATACACATGGACAAGACATTAGAACAAATCAGATCCTACGCTGAACAAGGCAGATACAAGCGAGTTCCGATCAGCAAAGAGCTGTATGCAGATGCATTTACGCCGATTAGTGTGATGCGGACGCTGCGGGCGGTAAGCAAGCATTGCTATCTGCTGGAAAGTGCGGAGGACAGACAGCAGTGGGGAAGATATTCCTTCCTTGGATATGCACCAACGATGGAGATCACCTGTACCGATGGGCGTGTGATCATCAGCGAAGGGCATGAAGATGAGGATAAGACCAGACGGGAAGTTTTAACCGACCATCCGGGAAAGGTTCTAAGAGAAATTCTCGAAGCATATAAAAGTCCGGTTGTTCCGGGACTTCCTCCATTTACCGGAGGGCTTGTCGGATATTTTTCTTATGACTACATCAAATATGCAGAACCGACATTGAAGCCAGTCCTGGAAGAGAAGAATGAGACTTCAGGAAAGACAGCAGCAAAAACGGCAGTAAGAGATTTCCGGGATGCAGACTTGATGTTATTTGACCGTGTCATCGTATTTGACAATTACAGACAGAAGCTGATCCTGATTACAGGCGTGAAGCTGGAAGGTGATCTGGAAGAAAATTATACGAACGCGAAGCAGGAATTAGAAGAGATGGAACGATTGATCCGAAGCGGGGCGCAGGCAGATTTCCGACCACTTGTTTTAGAAGAAGAGTTCCATCCGGGAGTGGATAAAGAAGATTATTGCAAGATGGTTGAGAAAGCTAAGGAATACATTTATGAAGGTGATATTTTCCAGGTCGTGTTATCCAATCCGCTGACAGCGAAGGCGAAAGGAAGTCTTTTTGATACCTACCGGGTGCTTCGAACCTCGAATCCATCTCCGTATATGTTCTACTTTTCAAGCGATGATATTGAGGTGGCAGGGGCTTCACCGGAAACGCTGGCGAAGTTAGAAAACGGACAGGTGTGCACTTTTCCTCTTGCCGGTACAAGGAAGCGAGGAGTGACCGAAGAGGAAGATCAGGAATTGGAGAAAGAGCTACTTGCAGACGAGAAAGAGCTTGCAGAGCACAACATGCTTATAGATCTTGGGCGAAATGATGTCGGCAAGATCAGCCAGCCGGGAACAGTTCAAGTTGATAAATATATGGAAATCCAGAGATATTCTCATGTGATGCATATCGGTTCCACCGTGACAGGGAAAATTCGGGAAGACAAAGATGCGCTGGACGTAGTAGATGCGATTCTCCCGGCAGGAACGCTTTCCGGAGCACCGAAGATCCGCGCATGTGAGATTATCGCAGAACTTGAACAGGAGAAAAGAGGCATCTACGGAGGGGCAGTCGGCTATCTCGATTTTGCAGGAAATGTAGATACATGCATTTCCATCCGTCTTGCTTATAAGAAAAATGGATACATTCGTGTACAGTCAGGAGCCGGAATCGTAGCAGACAGTGTCCCGGAAAATGAATTCCAGGAGTGTTTAAATAAGGCAGGGGCAGTACTTCAGGCTGTGGAAACTGCGAAAGGAGGATTGGAATGATACTATTACTTGATAATTATGACAGCTTTACATATAACCTGTATCAGTTTATCGCAGGAGTAGAATCAGAAAGAGGTGACATGCAAAAAGATCAGATTGATTCAGAAGTGAAAGTAATACGAAATGATCAAATCACACCGGAAGAAATTCTGGAACTTGCGCCCGAGGCGCTGGTAATCTCACCGGGGCCGGGAAAACCTTCTGATGCCGGAATCTGTATCGAAGCAATTCAGAAGCTGAAAGGAAAAATTCCGATGCTCGGGGTATGTCTCGGACATCAGGCAATGGCGGAAGCATTCGGAGCAACGGTGGATCACGTCGGACAGCTGATGCATGGGAAGATTTCAAAGCTGAAAGATGTAAAGACAGACAGTCTCCTGTTTCAGAATCTGACATTTCCAATCCAGGTGGCAAGATATCATTCGCTTGCAGTAAAGGAAGAGACACTTCCGGAAGAACTGGTTGTGACAGCGCGAAGCGAAGATAACGAGATCATGGCGATGGAACACAAGGAATACCCAATCTTTGGCCTGCAGTTTCATCCGGAATCAGTAATGACACCACAAGGACTTCAGATGATAGAGAACTTTATTAACTATGCAAAAGCATTGAAGGAGAATTAAGAAATGATCAAAGAAGCAATTATAAAATTATCAAAGAAAGAAAATCTCACCTATACAGAAGCAGAAGAAGTAATGAATGAGATTATGGAAGGAAAGGCATCGGATGTTCAGAAGTCAGCATATCTGACAGCACTTTCCATGAAAGGTGAGACAATCGATGAGATCACAGCATCAGCAGCGGGAATGCGTGCACACTGCATCAAGCTTTTGCATGACATGGATGTGCTGGAAATCGTAGGAACAGGGGGAGACGGAGCAAATTCATTTAACATTTCAACAACATCCTCCCTTGTGATTGCGGCAGCAGGAATCCCGGTCGCAAAGCATGGTAACCGTGCAGCATCTTCTAAGTCCGGTGCGGCAGATGTACTTGAAGCACTTGGAGTGAAGATCGATGTCGCACCGGAGCGCAGCACACAGCTTCTCAAAGACATTCAGATCTGTTTCTTATTTGCACAGAATTATCATATTGCAATGAAATATGTCGGACCGATCCGTAAAGAACTCGGTATCCGTACCGTATTCAATATTCTTGGGCCACTGTCTAATCCGGCAGGAGCGAACATGGAACTGATGGGAGTTTATGATGAAAGTCTGGTAGAGCCACTTGCAAGAGTTATGGCGAATCTCGGAGTCGTCCGCGGAATGGTCGTTTACGGACAGGATAAGTTAGATGAGATTTCCATGTGTGCACCGACTACAGTCTGTGAGATTAAAGACGGAACATTTACAAGCTATGAGATCACACCGGAGCAGTTTGGTTATGAGAGATGCGAAAAAGGTGCACTGACAGGAGGAACACCTCAGGAAAACGCACAGATCACATTGGATATCATTTCAGGAAAAAAGCAGGGAGCAAAGAGAAATGCAGTTTGCCTGAATGCAGGAGCAGCAATCTATCTTGCAGGAAAAGCAGATTCGATCGAAGCAGGTGTAAGAAAAGCGGAACAGATCATTGACGAAGGACTTGCACTGAAGAAGCTGGAGCAGTTCAAAGAAGAAAGTAATAAATAAAAAGTCTGATCCCCGGCTATGCAGGGGAGAATGGAAGAAGCAACTTGAAAGAAAAAGAGGAACAAATAGTATGAATATACTCGAGAAAATTACCGAGCGCACGAAAGAGCGGATCGAAGAAGAAAAGAAAATAGTTCCATTAGAAGAGGTTCGAAGGCAGGCGGAAGAAAAAGGAATTAAAGATCAAATCCCAGTATTCGAACAGGCACTTCGGGCAGAAGGATTGTCTTTTATCTGCGAAGCAAAAAAAGCGTCTCCATCCAAAGGATTGATCGCACCGGATTTTCCATATGTGGAGATCGCCAGGGACTATGAAGCAGGCGGCGCAGCAGCAATCTCCTGTCTGACAGAACCGTTTTGGTTCCGGGGCAGTGATGCGTATCTGAAAGAAATTGTGCAAAATGTATCCATTCCGGTACTCAGAAAAGATTTCACCTGTGAGGAATACATGATCTATCAGGCGAAAGCAATGGGAGCCTCGGCAGTACTTCTGATCTGTTCGGTATTAGAAGATGGCAGGTTAAAAGCGTATCATCAGCTGGCAGACGAACTCGGACTATCTGCTTTGGTAGAAACACACAACGAAGAAGAAATCTTAAGAGCACAGAAGATCGGTGCAAAGATTATCGGTGTAAATAACCGGAATCTGAAAGATTTCACAGTGGATATCAAGAATAGCATTCGGCTAAGAGAAATGGTCAGTTCGGAAACAGTTTTCGTATCTGAGAGCGGTATCCGCGGAGTGGAAGATATGAAAGCACTTTATGAAAATGGAACCGATGCGGTACTGATCGGAGAACTTCTGATGAGAAAATCTGATCGGAAAGCAGCACTGATGGAGTTGAAGCAGCAGACAGGAAGGCAGCTAGATATGAATTAGCGGAAGATATAGTATGAGACAAGAAAAAATGAACATGCCCAAGATTAAGATCTGCGGTTTGAGCTGCCCGGAAGATATTACCTATATAAATGAGGCAAAACCGGATTATTGCGGATTTATCATCGATGTGCCAAAGAGCCGGAGAAATGTATCCGTTTCGAAAGTTCGTGAACTGGTTCAAAATCTTGAATCGCAGATTTGCCCGGTCGGAGTATTTGTCAATAAAGACTGCGGCGAGGTCGCACAATTATTAAATGAAGGAACCATTCAGATCGCTCAGCTTCACGGGCAGGAAGATGAGGCATATATAAAGAAGTTGAAAAGTCTGACAGACCATCCGGTGATGAAAGCATTTTCGATTCAGGAGAAAAAAGATCTTGATGCGGCGGCAGCGAGCAGTGCAGATCTGATTCTTCTCGATCACGGAAAAGGCGGAACCGGCGAGACATTTGATTGGAGTCTTTTGGAAGGATGGACAAAGCGGCCGTATTTCCTCGCAGGAGGATTGAATCCGGAGAACATACCGGAGGCAATACAGCGAATACACCCTTGGGGAATTGACCTGAGCAGTGCAGTGGAGACAGATGGAAAGAAAGATCGTGAGAAAATTCTTCAAGCTGTGAAAACTGTGAGAAATTTTGAAAGCAGTAAACATTTTTTGGAAAACAAAAGAGTATACAAGTGAATGAATAAATTTACCAAAACAATAGAAACAAGAAAGAAGGAGAGACAACCATGACAAAAGGAAGATACGGAATCCATGGTGGACAGTACATTCCGGAGACACTGATGAATGCAGTGATCGAATTGGAAAAGGCGTACAACTACTATAAAAATGACAAAGAATTTAATGACGAACTGAATACATTATTAAATGAATATGCAGGCAGACCGTCTCTTTTATACTATGCAGCACGTATGACAGAAGATCTTGGCGGGGCGAAAATTTATCTGAAACGAGAAGACCTCAATCACACAGGTGCCCATAAGATCAACAACGTGTTAGGTCAGGTTCTTCTTGCGAAGAAGATGGGAAAGACAAGAGTGATCGCTGAGACCGGTGCAGGACAGCATGGGGTTGCAACAGCGACAGCAGCGGCTCTGATGGGAATGGAATGTGAAGTTTTCATGGGAAAAGAAGATACAGAGCGTCAGGCACTGAATGTATACAGAATGCGTCTTCTCGGAGCACAGGTACACGCGGTTACAAGTGGAACTGGTACTTTAAAAGATGCTGTTTCGGAGACGATGCGTGAGTGGACAAGAAGAATTGATGACACACATTATGTACTCGGATCCTGTATGGGACCGCATCCATTTCCGCAGATCGTGCGTGATTTTCAGGCAGTTATATCTAAAGAGATCAAGGAGCAGATCCTTGAAAAAGAAGGAAAACTCCCGGATGCAGTGCTTGCCTGTGTTGGCGGAGGATCCAATGCGATCGGTGCATTTTATAATTTCATTGAAGATGAAGGCGTGCGCCTGATCGGATGCGAGGCGGCAGGACGCGGCGTGAATACAGCAGAGACAGCTGCAACGATCGCGACCGGTAAGCTTGGAATCTTCCACGGAATGAAATCTTATTTCTGTCAGGATGAGTACGGACAGATTGCGCCGGTTTACTCAATCTCAGCCGGACTGGATTATCCGGGAATCGGACCGGAGCATGCAGACCTTTATGATAAGGGAAGAGCAGAATATGTAGCAATCACTGATGATGAGGCAGTCGATGCATTTGAGTACCTTTCTAAATTAGAAGGAATCATTCCGGCGATCGAGAGTGCACATGCAGTTGCATATGCAAGAAAGCTTGCGCCGACAATGGGAAAAGACCAGATTATTGTAATTAATATTTCAGGACGCGGAGATAAGGACTGTGCAGCAATCGCACGTTACAGAGGGGAGGATCTTCATGAGTAGAATACAGGAAGCATTTAAAGGGAAGAAAGCATTTATACCATTTGTCACATGTGGTGACCCGGATCTTGAGACAACAAAACAAATCGTCTATGAGATGGAGAAAGCAGGGGCGGCGTTGATCGAGCTTGGAATCCCATTTTCCGATCCGACAGCAGAAGGACCGGTTATACAGGCAGCAAATCTGCGTGCGTTGACAGGGGGCGTGACGACAGATAAGATCTTCGATATGGTAAAAGAAATCCGTCAGAATACAAAGATTCCACTTGTTTTTATGACATATGCAAATGTTGTGTTCTCTTACGGAACAGAAAGATTTCTTGAGAAAGCGAAAAATGTCGGAATGGATGGTCTGATTCTTCCGGATGTTCCATTTGAAGAGAAAGAAGAATTTGACAGCGTATGCAAAAAGTACGGAATTGATCTGATCTCATTGATCGCACCGACTTCCCATGACAGAATCCGGATGATCGCAAAAGAGGCATCGGGATTTGTATATTGTGTTTCCTCACTTGGTGTAACAGGAACAAGATCCGAGATCACGACAGACATCGGAGCAATGGTGAAGCTCGTAAAAGAGGAAAATGATATTCCATGTGCGGTTGGATTCGGAATCTCCACTCCAGAGCAGGCGGCGAAGATGTGTCAGAGCGCAGACGGTGCGATCGTTGGAAGTGCAATCGTTAAGTTGTGTGAGAAATACGGAAAAGACTGCGCGCCGTATGTTGCAGAATATGTAAAGAGTATGGTAGAAGCTTGTAAATAAGTGAAAAGGATATGCGATTCGAAATCCGAGTATTCTTTTGATAATAATAGGAAAATACCTCTTTTGATAAGGAGTCAGATGTGGTATCATAGAAATTAGATTTGTTGCTTGATCTATGATACGAATCCGAAAGGAGAATACGAATGAAGAATCGAAAACAGCCTTTATTCAAAAGCTTTGGCTATGCCTTTGAAGGAATCTGGACAGGGATTTCAAAAGAGAGGAATATGAAGATTCATTGCCTTGCAGTGATTCTTGTAACAGCAGCTGGAACCTTTGTAGGATTAACACCGATGGAATGGTGTATCTGTCTTCTCCTTTTTGGAATGGTGATCTCACTGGAACTTGTGAATACGGCAGTGGAAGCTGTTGTCGATCTTGTGACAGAAGAGAGAAAGCCACTTGCTAAGATCGCGAAGGATACGGCAGCTGGTGCAGTGCTTTTTACGGCAATCATGGCTGTGATCATAGGGTGTATTATATTTATACCTCATTTCATTGCACTACTGTAATGTAAAGAAAAGCAACCAGAAAGGAAAACAAAGAGATGGATGAGAATAAAGTAATTGTCAGTACAGAGATGAAGCAGGCATTGGTGAATCTGCGAAATCTCGAAGAGATTTATGTGATCATGTCAGGTGTGACGAAGATGCCGTTTGTCCTCTGTGATGAAGAGACATTTGATGACGAGGTTCTGGTTTATTATCAGGAAGAGTCTGCAAAGGAAAAGGCAAAGACGCTTGCAGAAGATCGTTATCATGTAGGAATTGCCAAGATTGAAAAGAATGCCAGACTTGGATTTTTTACAAACCTGTATACAATGGGCGTGAATGCACTGGCAGTGAATGTTGGTACAGAGGAGGAGATCAGGGTTCAGCTGGAACAGCTTGTAGTTCGTAAGAATAAGGAAGAACTGCCTGACGGAAAGAAACTGATCGAGAATCCGGAACTTCATCTGACAGCAATGTATCTGATGCAGGAGATGCACCGCAATATCGGACCGGAGATGCCGGAGAATGTGAAGGAACTTCAGGAAGAGATGATGGCGCATTATAAGAAAGGAACCTTTATCGTAGGAGTTCAGGAAGATAATCAGGTTCCACTTCTGAGACAGCCGGACGGAAGTCTGTATCAGCCGATCTTTACAGATATGATAGAATTTACCAGATTTGCACAGGGCAAGAAGATGAAGACAGCAGCAATCCCGGCGGATAAGATTCCGGAGATACTGATTCCGGATGCAAAGGGAGTTGCAATCAATCCATTTGGTGTGAATGTACGTCTGGATATTACAAAAGCAAATAAGCAAAATCCAGAAGCGTAAAATGAAGAGAAAATAATTTAAATCAAAAGAAAAAAATGATTTACTGGAATGATCACTAAGTAACATATTCAACAAAAAAACAGGATAAATATTGTTGAATATTACAGATTGACTGTTGGAAGTGAGTATGGTTATACTATACGTGGTTAAAAGAGAAAAGCGCACGATAGAGTGTTACTGGTAAAGCAGGCATAAACTATCCTTAATAAGTTCACCAGATAAGGTGGATTTCGTTATTGAGGATTAGTTTATGCTTTTTTTGTTGCGCTAACTCTATGAGAAATTTTATACGAGGAGGATTACAGATGAAAGACAAGATTTTTGGAGTATTGCAGAGAATCGGAAGAAGTTTTATGCTTCCAATCGCAATTCTTCCGGTAGCAGGACTTCTGCTTGGAGTAGGAAGTTCATTTACAAATGCAACGATGATTGAGACATATCATCTTCAGGCAATTTTAGGCGAGGGGACAATTCTGAATTCCCTGCTCACAATTATGAGCAAAGCGGGAAGTATTATTTTTGATAACCTGCCGATCATTTTTGCTGTCGGTGTAGCAATCGGTATGGCGAAGAAAGAGAAGGAAGTTGCGGCACTTGCGGCAATGATCTCTTTCTTTGTAATGAATGCAACAATGAATGCCATGCTTCTGATCCGTGGAGATCTTCTTGCAGACGGAACGCTTGGAGCCGGAGTTCTGGAAGGAACTGTGACAAGTGTCTGCGGAATCCAGACATTACAGATGGGTGTATTTGGCGGTATTATCGTTGGACTTGGAGTAGCAGCACTTCATAATAAGTTTTACAAAATCCAGCTTCCGAATGCACTGTCATTCTTCAGTGGATCAAGATTTGTTCCGATTATTTCAACATTGACTTATGTGGTTGTCGGAATCGTACTCTATTTTGTATGGCCAACAGTTCAGAATGGAATCTATGCACTTGGCGGACTTGTAACAGGAACAGGCTATATTGGAACATTGATCTTTGGTATTATTAAGAGAGCGTTGATTCCATTTGGACTTCACCATGTATTCTATCTTCCGTTCTGGCAGACAGCGGTTGGAGGAACAATGGAAGTTGCGGGACAGCTGGTACAGGGCGGTCAGAACATCTTCTTTGCGCAGCTTGCAGATCCATCCACAGTACATTTCAGTGCGGATGCGACAAGATATTTTTCCGGTGAATTTATCTTCATGATCTTTGGTCTTCCGGGTGCGGCACTTGCAATGTATCAGTGTGCAAAACCGGAGAAGAAGAAACAGGCAGGCGGACTTCTGCTTTCTGCAGCACTTGCATGTATGATGACTGGAATCACAGAGCCACTGGAATTCTCATTCCTGTTTGTAGCACCGATCCTTTTTGTGGTACAGGTGATCCTTGCCGGATCCGCTTATATGATCGCACATATGTTAAATATTGCAGTAGGACTTACATTTTCCGGTGGATTTATTGATCTGTTCCTTTTCGGTATCCTTCAGGGAAATGCTAAGACAAGCTGGATCAGAATCATCCCGGTTGGAATTATTTATTTCTTCTTATATTACATCATCTTCCGTACATTAATTCTGAAGCTGAATCTGAAGACACCGGGAAGAGAAGATGATGATGCGGAAACTAAATTGTATACAAAAGCTGATTATAAAGCAAAAGTAGATGGAAATGATGCAGATTCTGAAAATGAAATGACACCGGAAGATCAGAAGAGCGCACTGATCACAAGAGGACTTGGTGGAAAGAAAAACATTTCTGATGTAGACTGCTGTGCGACAAGACTTCGTTGTACGGTAGTAAAGCCGGAACTGGTAAATGAAGATGTCTTAAGAATGACATCCCCATCCGGAATCGTAAGAAAAGGACAGGGAATCCAGGTAATCTACGGACCGGCTGTTTCTGTGATTAAATCCAATCTGGAAGATTATCTGGAGAAAGCTCCGGATGTTGAATATCTTCCAAAAGAAAACGAAAACAGCGCAGAAGAAACGAATAAATATGCAGAAACAAAAGATGAAGCGAAGAAAGATGAGAACAAAACTGTTGCAGCCGGAACTGTAAAGAAAGAGCTTTGCTCTCCATTCACAGGAGTGGCAGCACCAATCGAAGAAGCGTGTGACGAAGCATTTGCAGGGAAAATGATGGGAGACGGTTATCTGGTTCGCCCGGAAGAGGGAATGGCTTATGCGCCTGAAGATGCAACGGTATCTTTTATCTTCCCATCAAAACATGCAGTTGGTCTGACTAGTGATGACGGAACCGAATATCTGCTTCACATTGGCGTGGATACTGTAAATCTGGATGGAAAAGGATTCGAAACTTTTGTAAATGACGGAGACCGAGTAAAAAAGGGTGACAAACTGATAGGTTTTGATATAAAATATATCCAAGAGCATGCAAAATCCGATGAATGTATGGTTGTATTTACAAGTCTTCAGGAAGGTGAAGAGATCAGAATGTCTAAGAGCGGAAAAGTAGAGAAGCTTGAGAAGACAGCAGAAATCGTAAGCTTGAATTAAGAGAAAGAAAGAGAGGCTCCGGGGGGATGTATCGAGTCATTAAAGTTCTGAATAATAATGGGATTCTTGTATATCATGTTGAGACAGGGAAGGAGATGATCCTTCTCGGAAACGGTGTGGGATTTGGAAAGAAACCTACAGAACAGATCGAGAAACTTCCCGGAGCCAAAGTATATTCTCTTGTCACAAGAAGAAAGCAAGAGTCTGTTCTGAAAACAGTCAATGGAATCCGCCCGGAGTTTATTGAGGCAACAGGAAAGATCATTGAAGAAGCAGAGAACGTGTTTCAGAAGATCAATCATGAGATGCTGCTTCCGTTGGCAGATCATATTGCGCTTGCAGCGAAGAGAGCGAAGGAGAACCGCCAGCTTCCGAATCCATTTACACCGGATATCCGTGTGTTGTTTGGAGAGGAGTATCAAGTGGCCCTGAAAGGGCGGAAAATTATACAGCAGCTGACAGGATATGAAATCTCGGAGGATGAAGTCGGATTCATTACGTTACATATCCATGCAGGCCTTTCTGATGAGGCAGTATCCCAGACGTTGGATGCGACCAGGATTGTAAATGAAGGGATTGCCATGATTGAACAGGAATTCGATCAGAAGCTGGAGAGCGGCTCACTTGGGTGTACACGTCTGATGAGCCATATGTATTATATGATTCTGAGAACCCGTAAGGGGGAAGGGACGAATGCAGACTTTAATGATTTCATTTTTCAGAATTACCCAAGGACCGGAGAGGCGGCGAAGAGAGTGTGTGACTATATGTCCAGACAGCTGAAACAACCGGTCGCAAAAGAAGAAATCGGATTTCTTGCAATCCATATCCAGCGGGTTATCTCGCCGGATACGGTATGACCGTGTGCTCTTGAAATACTGTATACTATGATATATAGTAGTGGATAAGAGCGAAAGGGGAATCCGCAGAATGTATAAGATTCTAATCATAGAAGATGACCTTGTGATGGCAGGGGCAATTAAAAAAGAGATGGAAGCGTGGGGAAATGAAGCACGTTATGTGGAAGATTTTGCAAAGGTTCTTGAGACATTTGCAGAGTACGGTCCACATCTGGTGCTTTTGGATATCACGCTTCCTTTTTATAATGGATACCACTGGTGCAGCGAGATCCGTAAGATATCGAGCGTGCCGGTGATCTTTATCTCTTCGGCAGCGGATAATATGAATATTATCATGGCGATGAATATGGGCGGAGATGACTTTGTGGCAAAACCGTTTGACTTAAGTGTACTGACAGCGAAGATTCAGGCTCTGCTGAGAAGAACATATGATCTATCAGGAAAAGTACCGATGCTGGAACATAGAGGAGCAATCCTGAACCTCTATGATACAACAATGACTTATAATGGAGAAAAAATTGAGTTGACAAAGAATGAATTTCGCATCTTACAGACATTGATGGAGAATAAAGGACGCGTGGTCAGCAGAGACACGCTAATGACAAAGCTGTGGGAGACAGACAATTATATCGAAGAAAATACATTGACAGTCAATGTCGGAAGACTTCGGAAAAAGCTGGAAAAAGCGGGAATGGAAGGCTTTATCAAGACGAAAGTCGGCGGTGGATATATCATCGAGAAGGAGTAAAAATGTTTTTACAATATTTGAAAAGAATCCGATTTGTGCTTCTGTGGAGTTTGCTGTGTGCGGGAATCTTTTTTCTGATTTTTGTGTTGGAAGAGATTAATCTGAAGGCAGCGGTTTATCCGACAGTGTTGTGTCTGGCATTTGGATTACTTTTTCTTCTCTGTGGATATTTGCGGTATAAGAAAACCGGGCAGAAGCTGGAACATTTACTGCAAGGAGAAGGACCTTATGAGGATTCACTTCCGATCGCACAAGATGGGATTGAGTCAGGATATCAGGAGCTGATCAGAAAAGAAGAACAACAGCAAAGAAAAGAACATGCCAGATGGGAGAAGTCCGGTCAGGACATGGAGGACTATTATGCAACCTGGGTGCATCAGATCAAGGCACCGATTGCTGTGATGAATGTATTACTCCAGCAGGAAGATACCGAGACGAATCAGAATCTGAAAGCTGAACTGTTCCGGGTGGAGCAGTATGTGGAGATGGCACTTGGGTATGTGCGTCTTGACAGTGGCACGAAGGATCTGGTAATCGCACAGTATCCTTTGGATGAAATTGTAAGAAAATCAATCCGTAAATATGCCGGACAGTTTATTCGAAGGAGAATCCGTCTGATCTATGAAGGGACAGATCAGATTGTTTTGACGGATGAGAAATGGCTTTCGTTTATTATTGAACAGTTGTTATCCAATGCAGTGAAGTATACGCTGAAAGGAACAGTGACGATCACTGTCAGTGAAGAAAAGAAACTGACGGTTACAGATACCGGAATGGGAATTGCACCGGAAGATCTGCCGAGAATCTTTGAAAAAGGATATACGGGATATAATGGAAGAATGGAACGGAAATCAACGGGAATTGGTCTGTATCTGAGTCAGATGGCGGCAAAGAAACTTGGGCATCAGATTACAGTTGAGTCAAAGTTGGGGGAAGGCAGCAGTTTTACGATTGATTTGGCAGAGTATCCGTTGAGATCAGAGTAAAACACTAAATCACACAGAGAGAAGCAAGTGACAAAATTGTCACATCAGACAGCTGGAATGTCACAGAAATCAATGTCGGCATTCTGGCTGTATTGTTATACTGAGGATGTTGAAAGAAGAGGAGGTCGTAAGAAATGACAGTTTTGGAAGTAGAAAATTTGAAAAAAATATACCGTCCGCGTTTTGGCGGTAATCAGGTACAGGCACTCTCTAAGGTAACATTCTCAGTAGAAGAGGGCGAATATGTAGCAATCATGGGAGAGAGTGGCTCGGGGAAGACGACATTACTGAACATGCTGGCAGCATTGGATAAACCAACTGAAGGGGAAGTTTATCTGGATGGAAAACCGTTATCAGCAATCCGTGAGAAGGATCTGTCCAAGTTCAGGAGAGATCATCTTGGGTTTGTATTTCAGGATTTCAATCTTTTGGATACATTTAATCTAAAGGACAATATCTTACTGCCATTGGTACTGCAGGGAGTTGATTACAGGAAAATGAATGTCAGGATGATGCCAATCGTGAAAGAACTTGGAATTGCAGGACTTCTGGAGAAGTATCCCTATGAGGTGTCAGGAGGACAGAAGCAGCGTGCAGCAGTGGCGAGAGCGCTGATCACAGATCCGAGACTGATCCTGGCGGATGAGCCGACCGGGGCACTCGATTCGAAATCAACGGATGAATTGCTCGGGGTATTTGAGCGGATCAATCAATCGGGACAGACGATCCTTATGGTAACACATTCTGTCAAAGCAGCGAGCAAGGCCGGGAGAGTGTTATTTATTAAAGACGGAGAAGTTTTCCACCAGGTATATAAAGGCGAACAGACAGATGAACAGTTCTATCAGAATATCTCAGCGACACTGACAATGCTTGCGACAGGTGGTGAGAGACAATGAAAAGTGGACTTTATCTGAAACTTTCCGTTAATGGAATTAAGAAAAATAAGAAGCTGTATCTTCCTTATCTGATCACTTGTATCTGTATGGTTATGATGTTCTATCTGATCGATTATCTTGCAGTGAGTCCGCAGTTTGCCAAGATCAAAGGTGGGGATACTATGCAGATGATCCTTGGATTTGGTTCTGGTGTGATCTCAATCTTTTCTCTGATCCTCCTGTATTACACAAATTCATTTCTGATCCGCAGACGACAGAGAGAGTTTGGGTTGTATCACATCCTTGGAATGGGAAAAATTGACCTTGTAAAAATCATGGTTCTTGAGAATCTGATCATCAGTGTTCTGACGATTGCAGGAGGAATCGTGGGAGGAATCCTGTTTTCTAAATTGGGGGAACTTCTGGCAGCGAAGATACTTGGAAGTAATGCCGGACTTTCTATGAAAATCAGTGTTCCGGCACTTGTGGCTACGGCACTGTTATTCCTGGTCATTTTTGCATTAATCATGCTTCGGATGATCGTGTCCGTCTATCGGTTAAAACCTGTAGAACTTTTAAAAAGTGAAAAGACAGGAGAGAAACCTCCGAAGGCAAACTGGATCTTTGCAGTACTCGGGTTGCTTCTGCTTGGTGTGGCTTATTATTTATCCCTGACAATCAAAGATCCGCTTGTAGCGATGATCTGGTTTATGGTTGCCGTCGTGCTGGTAATCCTTGCAACGTATCTGTTATTTATTGCCGGCTCGGTCACATTTTGTAAAATAATGCAGAAAAAGAAAGGATATTATTATAAAACAAATCATTTTATTTCACTTTCATCCATGATTTACCGTATGAAACGAAATGGGGCAGGATTAGCGTCTATTTGTATTCTGTCCACAATGGTTCTGGTTATGGTATCTTCTACAACCAGCCTGTATCTGAGTATGGAACATGGCTTGAATCTTCGATATCCGAAATCTGTCCAGATTGAGATGTACACGAAACCGGAGCAGACGGAAGAAATGAAAGAGAATCAGAATGGACAGATTATAGAGCTTGTACAGAAGGTTTTGAAAGAACATAACCAGACCGCGGAGAATCCGGAGAATTACCGGATGCTTACAGTCAGTGGAATTGTTTCAAAAAATGAAATCTATTTTAATCCGGAGAATGCTCCGGGAGTCAATGAAGTGAATACATTTGATCATTTAAAAATGTTCTATGCTCTGCCGTTGGAAGCGTATAATCAGATCATGGGGACGAATCTGGAGCTTGCTCCTGGGGAAGCGTATCTGTATGCGAAAGATTCCGATTTCCCCTATGATCAGATCACGGTGGAGAATTCCGGGACATGGAGGATTAAAGGACATTTGGATAAAATGATTTCAAATGGAAATAATATGGCAAATATGAACAGCAGCTTCTATCTGGTGGTTTCCGGACTGGAAGATATAAAAGCTTTGGAAGAAGGAAATGTTTCCGTTTACGGTGTCAATGGTTCTTATGAGAAATGGTACTACAATTTTGATCTGTCCTGTGGAGATGAAGAGCAGATCCAGATTCAAAACGAGATTGACAAGAAAATCAATGCATTGGCTGAACAGGAATCAGAGGAATCAGATACCCTATTTTTTGGAGCTTCTACAGACAGCAGAGCCGCATCAAGAGCTGATTACCAGGCTTTGTACGGCGGTCTGTTCTTCCTTGGAATCCTTCTTGGAGTCGTATTCATTCTTGGAATGGTGCTGATCATTTATTATAAACAGATTACAGAAGGCTATGAGGATCAGGACAGATTCCAGATTCTGATGAAAGTGGGGATGACACAGAAAGAAGTGCGTCAGACGATCAATTCTCAGGTAATGACAGTATTCTTCCTGCCTCTTGTGGCTGCCGGAATTCATACGGCATTTGCATTTCCAATGATAGAAAAAATGGTGCATCTGCTTGCTTTTTCTGACAGAAAATTCCTGATTCTGGTGACCATGTGCTCCTATCTGGTATTTGCATTATTTTATATCATTGTGTATCTGGTGACTTCGAAACAGTATTATAAAATTGTTAGTGGAAAACAGGAAGAAAGTCTTTTTTCTTAATTCAAAGAGTGATAGAATAGAATTATCAGAAAAAGGAGGACTTGCTTATGATGGATCACACAATTATTACAATTGGAAGACAGTTCGGAAGTGGCGGTCATGAAGTAGGAAACAGACTGGCAGAGAGACTGAACATTCCTCTTTACGATCACAATCTGATTCGAATGGCAGCAAGAGATCTTGGAATTTCGAACGAAGATGCTGGAAGAGTAGATGAGACGAGACTTGGAAATGTGTTATCAAGCTATTATATTGGAATGGGTGATTATACTACATTTATGCTCAGTCCGGAAGTGGAGAAACCATTAAGTGATCAACTTTTTGACGCACAGTCAGCAATCATCCGCAAGCTGGCAGAACGTGGACCTGGAATCTTCGTGGGACGCTGCGCAGATTATGTTCTTGGGGATTATTCAAATGTTGTGAATACATTTATCTATGCTTATAAGGATGATAGAATCAATCGAATCATGGATATCTATAAGCTTTCCGAGAAAGAGGCTGTAGATAAGATTAAGAAGATTGACAGAGAGAGACGCCTGTATTATGAAGGTAGAACAGACCGTAAGTGGGGAAGCATTGATGCGAATGCAATCCTGCTGAATACAAGTCTTCTTGGAATCGATGGTGCGGTAGATGCACTTGAGGCGATTTATCATAAGTGGGAAAACAGATGACAAAATAAGCAGAAAAAATGAAATAATTAACAAAAAGTAAGAGGGTGTCGTTTAGTGTGACACCCTCTTTGCTACGTCTTTATTCTGGAATCTGTATTTATTTCATCATGCCGGCAAGAATCTGATTGACTTCTTTACCATCAGCTTTGCCTTTTACCTTCGGCATGAGTTCTTTCATGATCTTACCTTTATCCTTTGCTGTAGGAGCATCGATACCAAGATCTGCAAGAACGGATGTGATCACTGCTTTGATCTCATCTTCGCTCATCATCTTTGGTGCATATTCTTCAAGAACAGCAAGACGCTTCTGAGCCTCTTCAATCAGATCTGTACGATCTTCAGGTGTCATATCAATTGTTTCTTTTAACTGTTTGATTTCTTTTAAGATTACCTGTCCTTCTTCCTCTTCTGTCAGGTCGGCACGTTTGTCGATAGCTTTATTCTTCAGAGAGGAGAGCAGAAAGGAAAGTGCGGCTTTTCGTTCTTTGTCTCCTGCCTTCATTGCAGCGACCATAGCGCTTCTGATTTCATCAATTTTGCTCATTTTAGAGTCCTCCTTATGATTCATTAAGATAAATTTTAGCAGATGATGATTTATATTGCAAGAGTGCACTCTGTTTTGTGAAAATATATGAAAGAAATGCATGAAAAGTATAAAAAATCAGAAAATTTACGAAAAGTAAAAATATAGGTTGACAACATTGGGCTAGGGGAGTAAACTACGTGACATAAAAGCAAAGGCGCTTTGAGAAACAGATCTCAGAGTGCCTTTTTCTTTTAATAAAATATGGTACCTATAGATTTGCCGCGAACAGCAGCAAGTCTCAATGACACAAAGGCGTGTCTTACAGAAAGAACTGATTCAGGGGGATGGTTCAACGAAACTGTAAGATACGTCTTTTTAGTTTCTAGGTATGAGGAGGAAGTAGTATGACACAAGAAATTATTACTCAGATTACAGACACAGTCGGAACAGAAGTGTTCGGCATCTGGTTCCTGATCGGAGCTGCATTTGTATTCTTTATGCAGGCAGGATTCGCTATGGTAGAGACAGGATTCACCAGAGCAAAGAATGCCGGTAACATTATCATGAAGAATCTGATGGATTTTTGTATTGGAACAATCGTGTTTATTTTCCTTGGATTTGGATTGTTACTCGGGGAAGATGCACTTGGCGGACTGGTAGGAGTTCCAACACTTGGAATCTTTACAGATTATGCAAACTTTGACTGGTCTAATTTTGTATTCAACCTGGTTTTCTGTGCGACAGCAGCAACAATCGTATCAGGAGCTATGGCAGAAAGAACAAAGTTTCTTTCCTATTGTATTTATTCCGCAATGATCTCCGCAGTTGTGTATCCGATCGAAGCACACTGGATCTGGGGCGGCGGCTGGCTTTCACAGCTTGGCTTCCATGATTTTGCAGGATCTTGTGCAATCCACATGGTAGGTGGAGCAACAGCATTTATCGGAGCTGCAATGGAAGGAGCCAGAATTGGTAAATTCTCAAGAGATAAGAATGGAAAAGTAACAAAAGTCCACGCATTTCCTGGACATAACCTTGTAATAGGTGCTCTTGGATGTTTCATCCTCTGGTTTGGATGGTATGGATTCAACGGTGCGGCAGCAACAACAGGCCCACAGCTTGCATCTATCTTTATGACAACAACAATCGCACCGGCAACAGCAACCGTTGTATGTATGATCTTCACATGGCTTCGTTATGGAAAACCAGATGTGTCTATGTGTCTGAATGCATCCCTCGCAGGTCTGGTAGCAATCACAGCACCTTGTGATGTGACAGATGGATTAGGAGCACTGATCATTGGAGCAGTTGCAGGAGTTCTCGTAGTATTTGGCGTTTGGTTCTGTGATAATGTAGTGCATGTAGATGACCCGGTTGGTGCCGTAGCAGTTCATTGCTTAAATGGTATCTGGGGAACAATCGCAGTTGGTCTTTTTGCAACAACAAATGCGCCGGAAAGCACACTGAAAGGTCTGTTCTACGGCGGTGGATTCGGACTTCTCGGAACACAGCTTCTTGGTGTAGTAACAGTTCTTGCTTGGACAGTTGTAACAATGACAATTATCTTCAAAGTAATCGATATGACAATTGGACTTCGTGTTTCAGAGGAAGAAGAGATTGTTGGTCTGGATTCCAAGGAGCATGGTCTTGCATCAGCATATGCAGGATTCAGCATCATGGATATTACAGAAGGTGCAATGAATGAAAATGAAAACACAGATCTTGGTGTAGCAGATTATGACGCAGCATCTCCAATCCAGAGAGCAGCAGCTGTACCTGTAGCCGGACCGGTAGATGCAGATACAGGAATGCATAAAGTAGTTATTATCGCAAAACTTTCCAAGTACGAGCGCCTGAAAGCAGCATTGAATAATCTTGGTGTAACAGGAATGACAGTGACTCAGGTTATGGGATGTGGTATCCAGAAAGGTGCCGGCGAGAAATATCGTGGAGTTGAGATGGACGTAACCGTTCTTCCAAAGGTAAAAGTAGAAGTTATCGTTGGAAATATTCCGGTTGAGAAAGTCATCGAAACAGCATCCAAGACACTGTATACAGGACATGTCGGTGATGGTAAGATCTTTGTATACAACGTGCAGAAAGTAGTAAAAGTACGTACAGGAGAAGAAGATCTTGAAGCATTGAAAGATGTAGAATAATACTTGAGTAAAAAAAATAATCTCCGAAAAGCAGTAAAGACTGTTTTTCCGGAGATTATTTTTTATGATTATTGAACGATTTTTTGAATAATTTTTTTTATAAATAAGATTGAAATCTTATATACTACTATATTTAATAAGAAGTAACAGCGTAAAAAACAACACAGGATGGTAAAAATGACCTAAAAATTTTTTAGATTATCATATAATTTGAAAAGAAAAATGTGAAAAAAATACTATTTTATGTAAAGAGAGTTAAATAAATATAAAATTTTTCTTTAAAAAGCTAAAAAAATGTGATATAGTGTAATACAAACATATGATATTGAAATTCAGGAGGGAAAATTAAGAATGAACAATTATATGTATCTGGTTCCAGTTGCAGCTGTCATTGCTCTTCTTTTTGCAGCATATCTTGCAGCAAAGGTTAGCAGACAGGATGCCGGAACAGAAAGAATGAAGGAAATTGCCGGTGCAATCGCAGATGGTGCACGTGCTTTCCTGACAGCAGAGTACAAGATCCTTATTGTATTCGTAGTAGTACTTTTTGTACTGATCGGATTAGGAGTAGGTAACTGGGTAACAGCAGTTTGCTTCGTAGTAGGTGCTCTGTTCTCAACAATCGCAGGTTACTGCGGAATGACAGTTGCTACTAAGGCAAATGTCAGAACAGCTAACGCAGCTAAAGAGAGCGGAATGAACAAAGCTCTTTCCATCGCATTTTCAGGTGGTGCCGTTATGGGTATGTGTGTTGCTGGACTTGGTGCACTTGGTGTCAGCCTTGTGTACATCGTAACTAAGAATGTAGATGTATTATTCGGATTCAGCCTTGGTGCTTCTTCCATCGCATTGTTTGCACGTGTTGGTGGTGGTATCTATACAAAGGCAGCAGACGTTGGAGCTGACCTTGTAGGTAAAGTAGAAGCAGGTATCCCGGAAGATGATCCGCGTAACCCGGCTGTTATTGCTGACAACGTTGGAGATAACGTAGGTGACGTAGCAGGTATGGGAGCTGACCTTTTCGAGTCTTACTGTGGATCTCTGATCTCAGCACTGACACTTGGTGTTGCAGTAAGCGAAGTTTCAGGAGTATTATTCCCACTTGCAATCGCAGGATGTGGTCTGATCGCTTCTATCCTTGGAACATTCTTCGTAAGAGGCGGAGAGAACACAAATCCTCAGAAAGCTCTTACAAAAGGAAGCTATGCTTCTTCAGCAATCGTAATCATTGCTTCTTTAGCACTTAGCTGGGTGCTTTTCGGAAACATGAACGCAGCAATCGCAGTTATCGCTGGTCTGATTGTTGGTGTTATCATTGGTAACATCACAGAGTACTACACATCAGCAGATTACAAACCGGTTAAAGGAATCGGAGAGCAGTCTGAGACAGGTGCAGCTACAACAATCATCAGTGGTCTTGCAGTTGGTATGAAATCAACAGCTATCCCGCTGCTTCTGATCTGTGTTGGTATTTTTGTTTCTTATAATGTATTTGGTCTGTATGGAATTGCTCTTGCAGCAGTTGGTATGCTTTCTACAACAGGAATTACTGTTGCAGTTGATGCATATGGTCCGATCGCAGACAACGCTGGTGGTATCGCAGAGATGTCCGGTCTTGATGAGTCCGTTCGTGACATCACAGATAAGCTTGACTCTGTAGGTAATACAACAGCAGCTATGGGTAAAGGATTTGCTATCGGTTCTGCAGCACTTACAGCTCTTGCGCTGTTCGTATCTTATGCAGAGACAGTAGGTCTGAAATCCATCAACCTTCTTGACTACAAAGTAATCATCGGTATCTTTATCGGTGGTATGCTTACATTCCTCTTCTCAGCATTCACTATGGAGTCTGTATCTAAGGCTGCATATTCAATGATCGAGGAAGTTAGACGTCAGTTCCGTGAGAAACCAGGCATCATGAAAGGTGAAGAGAAACCTGACTACAAGTCATGCGTTGCTATTTCTACAACAGCAGCACTTCACGAGATGCTTCTTCCAGGTCTGATGGCAGTTATCGTTCCTGTAGTAGTAGGTGTTCTTCTTGGAGTTGACGCTCTTGGCGGACTTCTTTCAGGATCCCTCGTAACAGGAGTTCTTATGGCGATCTTCATGTCAAATGCAGGTGGTGCATGGGATAACGCTAAGAAGTATATCGAAGAAGGAAACCACGGCGGAAAAGGTAGTGAGGCTCATAAGGCAGCCGTTGTTGGAGATACTGTAGGAGATCCGTTCAAGGATACATCAGGTCCGTCTATCAACATTCTGATCAAACTTATGACAGTTGTATCACTTGTATTTGCTCCACTGTTCCTTTCTATCGGAGGACTTCTGTAATACTTTTGTCATCCATATATGGATGACATTAAGAATATAAGTTGAAAGAAAACGTTCTCCGGGGATTTCCCCGGGGGACGTTTTCTTTTTTCTGTGTTGCTTTTACTTGTTTTGTTATATAACTATAAAACTGGCTTGTATAAATGTTTTAAAACTGGATATATCTAACAGACCAGAGTACTGATATAATAAGGCGGTATGTTGGGAAAAATTCACTTACAAGTCTGACATTAGCTGTCAGATTATTACTCAACATAAGAGATAACAAACAGGAGATTTACAAAATATGAAAAACGAAAGTATCAGCACAAAGAAAATCGTAATGACTGCATTTTTTGCAGCTATTATTTATCTGGGAATCCAGTCTTTCCGTATTCCGCTTCCGGCGGCTGTCGGAACACCATTTCTGCATTTCGGACACATTTTCGTAATGCTTGCAGTATTAATGCTTGGACCTAAGCTTTCAACTGTGGCAGGAGTTCTCGGACTTCTCGTCTTTGATGTATTGAACGGTTATATTCAGGCAATCCCGAATGTATTCGTCAGCACAATTATCAAATGTCTGCTTGTGGGCATGATCTTTCAGTCTCTGAAGAAAAAAGCTCAGGGAGATGCGAAGAAGGAATATGGTTATGCAGTCCTCTGTGCGGCTATCTACGGCATTACGAACATTATCGTAGACTTTATCTGGTCAACAGTTGAACTGGTT